>Ga0179593_1331699_pt1 | contig 12492 bp, 10 predicted proteins | sample CZODoug2_1_08_16_FD_185931 | JGI IMG/M metagenome (GOLD analysis project Ga0179593, IMG submission 185931) | Vadose zone soil fungal communities from Angelo Coast Range Reserve, California, USA - CZODoug2_1_08_16fungal (PacBio error correction) | ecosystem: Environmental > Terrestrial > Soil >... | reverse complement strand
TGCCTTATGATCAATCCTCACTGCCGAACTGTGCTTTGCCTCTCTTTTACTCAGGACCTCCGCTTTTCTTGATTCCTTTGCGAAGTTTTTCCATGACCAACATTTATAATCTCCATTTTTTTAAACGTACGGTGTTAATAAATCCTATACCAGACCCCCCTCCCCGAGTGCTCACCCCCAAGATCGGCTGTTTCGAGAAGTAGCGCGATGTGATCTGTTGTCCCAGTTCTGTCAGTTTTTGATAGTCAATATCTCTCCTTTTTTCAGGAACTTCTCCCCCTCCTTCTATCCATTCAGGGACGTTGCAGTTCCGTTTCCTCCGGACGCATCCATCTGGTTGATTTGCCGTTTTTTCACCCCCTTGGTAGCGGAGATCATACCTTGTGCTTCTGCTCCCTGCCCTTTCCCGCGGCTTCGTAAAAGAACCACGTTCCATCCCGGATTCTACGAAGGCGCAGTCTGACCCGGTTCCCCCCCCCGTTTACTACCCGATTGCCCCCTTAAGAGGAGAGAGGGAGGATGGCCAGCTGTTCCTTTCAAACAACCTTATGACTTTTGGTGATTCCTTTGCCTCAGTTCGTTTCAAGTAAATGGGGTGGATAGGGCTTGTTCCTTCTTGGGTTTTCTTTTTCTTCATGGCTAGCCTCCCCCCTTTCCCCCACACCCAGATACGTTACGAACAACTTTTGATAGAAGGGAAAAAACCCTGTTCTCCTTCTCTTGCCGGCCCTTTTGGAAGGAAGGAACCGGGTGGATCCCAGTTCCAACCCAACGAAGGCGTTGTTAGCCTGATTGGGCATGAGCGTCGAGCGGCTTCAGCGTTTGATGGCATTGGGTATCATCCTCGGGCGCCTTATTAGGGGGTCTACCTAATCATTCGCCAACTGTGGAGCGTTCACGTGGAGCCCTGCTGTCCCATTTTTCCCCAAGGAAGTCGTAGTTCTTCGGAGTTTTTACACTTGCTCGAAGAGCAAGTCTTGGAACGGCTCCCTATTCATTTTCCTTTATGGACTTCCTCCTATGCTTAATTCAAAGAAGATCCCGCTTTTTTTTGAACTTGGAAAGGTACTCGTGCGTGTTTTCCTTCGTTTTTCATCAATTTAACCCCTTTTACTGTTTGACTTTTCCCTCGGTCCCAACGGGCTATGTTTTTCTACGCAAACATTTTGCCCTCAGGTCGATTCAAGATTTAATCTAATCTTTTCTCACTTCCTTTCCTGTTATTTCCCGTGTGATCTGACATGGTTCTGCATAGTGCTCTCGCGATCTGGTCTCAGAAGTGTACGCCTAGTCGTGGAGATTATACCGTCTTTTTCCCTATTTCAGTTGAAAGTTATTAGGAGTGCCCTTTCAATCACGATGAGGATAGGTAGGGCTTTGCATCACTGCCGCTCTTTCCGTGCCTTGACCCCCTCCCTCTGTCCTCACGAATTTTTCCCCTTTTCCCTCTCTCAGACCTTCTCTAAAGTCATTTTTTAAGAATTTTACAGACTCACGCTGATTTCTTCAACCAGGCTCTGTAGAGAGCGCATTTTGCTGTTTCCCCCCCTGAGCCCCCTTGGGAGGCTCCGCTTCTTTGAAACGCCCACAGTGTCCAACCCCCTTGCATTTGCGTCTTACTTTCCCCTTGTAGCTGCTGATCTTTAACGTTTCAACCACGTGGAGGAAGTGTGTGCCCGTTTCTTCTCGTTTTCCGTGGGGCCCTCGTCCTCCGAGACCACGTACAACCCCTATATCTCCGTTTTTTGTTGAGAGAGCTACCTGTGGTTGCGTTTTGCGGGCATAAAAGCTGAGAGAGAGTCCCATGAACCCCACCGCCTGCCGATGCCGTTTTCAGGCTGCTCTCACAGCCCGGTTCTTTTTTGAGTCAATTTCCCCTGGTACCTTGTGTGAAGTGAGCAAAGGTCTTTGCGCGAGGATCTGGATTGCGAGCACAATTTCTCGCGCTGATCGTTGAGCTCACCGTTGCTGCTGGCTTCGTAGCGGTTGCAGTCATGCCTCTTTCGGTCCTAAAACTAACACCTGCGTTCCTAGCAGCTCATCGTTCCCCCAGGATCTCTGCTTTTTTATTTCTCCCCCTCCTACCCGAGTCGTCATGTTTAACACCGTTCCGCAGAATTTACCGTGCCAGCGTTCGCGACTCCTTGTCTCCGTCTTCGGCCAAAGGCAATCGTACATTGAAGCCGGGTAGCCCGGACACGCCTGCCGACCCCTTTGAAGACCATCCCAAACCCTGCCTGCCAAAAGCCCTCTGGCTTTTTGTATTCGTAGGCAAAGAAAAGCTGTGACTCTCCTTCGGCACCACCCACGGCCCGCACGGTTGCCAACATTTTTCATCCTTTGCTCCTTGATGTTCAAATTACAAGTTCGTTCCATTTATTGACAGTCCTATCCCTTCCAACCTTCCGCTTCCCAAGTCTGAGATTTTCTTTGCACATCGACAACGTCGTCGTCGCTTTACCGTACCCCGCTTGGGCGACGCTCCTCCTTTTTTCAGTAGTGTTCGACCTCCCTGCCCCCCACCTAAGCCGTCCTTAGTTATGTTTCAAAATTCTGTGTCCCCCTTTTTCTTTCCTCTCCCTTTTCTAAGGGTTCCTCGTTTCCTTCAAGTCCTCCGCCCAGCTTGCAACCAAATGTTGCCCATCCGTTCCTCCGCTGATCCAGTAATCCCCAATTCCCGCTGAGACCACCTGTTTTTTTCCCGCTCCTCCCATTTCCACGTCCTCCGTCCCAAGACCACGCTCCAGGCTTTATTCCGGGGTGGTGTTTCTCCTTTCGTGGAGTTCCCAGGTAAGTCACCCCGTATTTGTGCGGGCATCCAGGTAATCAGCCAACCCTCAACCAATCCCACAGCACCCAACCAATGAGTAGAGTTGTCTTCTCTCCAACGCTTAACCCCCAAATTACATTCCTAGTCGGTTGTTTTCCCCGCCCCACTATGTGCTTGACAGATACGTTTTTTTCCGTCTGTTTTTTTTTTCCCTGGTCATTTGTTTGCGTCATATGCAGGGTGAGCCTAGGCTCGAATGTATTGAAAAACTTTAGTGACCTGTTTACTGAGAAGAGATGTTCGGCCCCTCGATATCCTCCCGATGTCGAGCTATCCAACGGAGTTTTCGGCAGCAAAAAGAGTCCGGCTTTTTCTCACAGTAATGGGTTTTAGGAACGGTATTCCTTACCGATCGCCTTTGTTAGCGTCCTGACCCTTTACAAAATAGACTTAGACTCACGCAAAAAGAGATTAAGATCCAATTTTGAGAGACCATCCTTGATGAGTTGGGTGAGCCACGCGGGAGTTGGTTCTGCATGGGGATTAGGATTTATTCACACGGAGATGATAATGTTAGGGAGTCCCGATTGGTCTTTTTTGAATAATCGTTTTCCCTTTTCCGGCAGGTCTTTCCTTCGGCCAGAGCGGTCTGTTTCCCCAGCAGAAGTGCGGACCTTGAGATTAACCACCGCCCTCCAACCCCTCCTTTCCTAAATAGGGGTCTGATCTAATTCTTTTTTCTCCAGACGAGTTAATACAATGCACCTTCCTTGCCTGTTTTCCACATTCGCACCCTTCTGGCTGCCTCTTCCCTTTCTTGGTGGCCACAGCTCTTTCAAAGCTCCCCCCCCCCCAATGGTCGACAAGAGATGGTGTTCGATCCCACGTCCCTTAACAACCCCCCTCGTTTCCACTCCCCTTTTTTTTTGCGTTCTCGCGAATTGTGATTTTTTCCATCGCTTTTGGCAGGTATTTTGACGCCCTGTTCCTGGCCCTCTAACTTGCCGCTGCAGAGAAAGGTTTCCCCACGCAAGTGCATTCCCTGGCCTATAAGCTCCTCCCCCTTTTTTTTCTTCCGCGTTACCTTTGGATACTCCCTCTCGGGCACCTCCCCCGTACGGGCCTTCTCTCTGCGTGCTCGTACAATTTACATTTCCATTGATCGTGTATGTCCCCGAGGACACCTTGCATATACGGCCACCCGTCTGTAATACACCCAGAGAACTCTGTACCCTCTCCGAGGGCTCTGGAAGCAATTTCTCTTTCCACCAAACAGAGACTGGTCTTTCTGTATTGTTTCTCGTTTGCTACTTCGTTGTCTTCTTTGAACGCGCCTCCAGGGGTGGCTGTGGTCTTGGTCGGTGTGTTTTTCTGATACCATGTTCTCCCTTTTCCCCTTTCCAAGTAGAAAGAAACGGAGAAGGCCAACAAAATAGAAGACTTTTCTAGCCGGAACTGTTTGGTGCCCGGCCAGTTACCGTGGGATGCCCCACCCACCGACGGTTGGTCCTTTATAATCAGCAAATTGAGAGTTCCTGAGCTTCGGCAGCGTTGAGTGGATAGCTTGGTTTCCGGTACCCTTGTCTTATAGAAAGAATTTCAGAACTTCTCTGTCAGGGAACCTCCAATCCCAAGTTATTCTTCTTTGGTGGCAGGCGGGGTGTCAAGAGACAAGTTCTTTCCTCTCCCCAGTCGTACCTAGTTTATTTCACCCTTCTACCCACTCGAGACTCGCAGGCTCTCTCCGACCCTTAATGGTTTCCCTCTCTCGTTAGTTAGCCTTAACGGAAAAATTTCAAGCGTGCTTTCGCTTTCCCCCGTGATGTTTTCTGAAGAATTTATTTCCGGGCGATTTCTAACTTCTGAATCTCATCAGTAAATTTTGTCTTTAAAAGTTTATCCCCGTTTGGGAATTGTTCGTGTCCTTCTTTCTTTCTTCTAGATATGGCGAATGTTACGCTTTTCTTTAGGTTGTCCTCGCCAAGAGACCTCGCCCTGCCGCTCATTTTCAAGCAGATTCTCTTGCCGTTCGATTTGCGTTTCATCGGTCGTTCTGAGAAATGAACCTCCGCTTTACATGGACAGGAAGATGATAGTTCACCCCCCCTCTATGATTTTTCCCAAGACCTCCTCTTCGTTTTGCCAACTTACCTCTCCCTCTCAAACTGTCCCTAGTACCCCTACTTCCTAGAGTAGAGATTGCTTCTGTAAGAAATAAGTCGAGGCTTCACTAGAAGATTTAGAAAACCCCGGGAAAGAAAGTCACTTGACCTATTATATACAAAACCCTGTATGAGCTGGACCTCCTTAACAAGGCAAATTAGGCATGGTGTTGTGCCCCGGCTAGTTAGAGAGAACGTGTTTCTATCAACTCTGCAATGTACACGCAATCCAGTCTCTGTTTTTTTTTCGATCGATGACCGGAGTCATTGATATCCACATAGGAATGAATTACGGCTTGGCCCAAACTGATGGAGCTTTTCCTCGCATCTCCCGACAGGGGGTGTCCTTCTTCACTCCATGTGGGACCTTGTGACTCAACATCCGGCGGAGTCCTCAATGGAGTTTTGATTTTTTAAATGCTCCGCGCGACTCTTAGCGTGATCGAGCGTCCAGTGTCTGCTTTTGCGAGCCTTTTTTTGCCATCTCTTTTTCTCTTCGTGCGTTTCCGAAACTAATATTTCTGCTTCTGCAGGACCTCGTTCCTTCACGCTCAGCCTTGGAGCCTCCTGCCCAGACTTTTCTCCTCTTCATGCCCCGTCGCCTCGCTTTCAATCGTAGAGGGCTTTCTCTTTTGGCCAACTTGTTCAAGAAGATCCCCCTGCTTCGCCTTCTTTGAGCCATCCCATGGACCGCCCTTCCATCACACTCCCTGTCGGGATTTCCTTAGGTTTTGAATGCTCTCGTAACCCAGAGTGTTTTCTTCCCTTCCCGTGGCCCCCCCAATAGGCGGACACCCATCCGCCCTTTTCCGCGCGTTAGCGATTTTCCACCTGGGTTCCATTGAGCAAGGGAACGCCCTCTTTCCCCCCCTTACGTCTGTTAATTTATTGTGTCTCCTTCCCAATCGATTTTGAATGGGATTGTTCAAATAACTTGATCCTAGGTTGCGCGCACTCTCCCTCTCTTCGAGCGTTTACTAAACATCCGCCTCTCATTAATGTGAGTCTTTTGCCCTCTTGTTTTTTCCCGATGCCGATCACTTTATACTTGAGTTTACTCTTTTCCCTAACCATTCCCCCGATGACAGTCGCCTGCACGTTATTCGCCCCTCACATCAGATGAAGAAATAGCGCTCATATCCTACAGCGATCGAATCCCACTCCTTCTTTTTTTTGCCTCTGATCCACAGTTTCAAACTGCGCGGTCCCCCCCGTGTGCTGCAGAGCCTCCAGGCTTATTCAGGGTTGGTCCGTTCTCCTTGGGCGCGGTAGTGGGTGGACGGATGTGGGGCTATCAGGTCCAATCCTGAAAAACCCAGCGTACAGCCCACGCTGCCCTTGATTTCGTTAAGAATGTCCAACGAGTTCCACTCATCCAATAAGTACAGGTGTGAACACAATATTGTTGCCCCCGCCCAGAACAGTTCTGCCCTCTTTTTCCAAAGTTCATCCTTTAAATCCGTTTTTTGTATTCTCGAACCGGGTTGGCAGTCATTTGAGCCTGATAGAATCGCGGAATTTTACGGTGTGAACGTTCGTGCAGAGCGCTGGAATTACTCTAATTACTTAGTTCGTCCAGTTTCTGCGATGTCGCTCCCTCACAAAGGGTCACTTCGCAACCCTATTTTCATTGTCTTTTCCGCGGCTGAGGAATGCCTTTGTAAATGTGATAGAATCTTGAGAGCGTTCCTGGGCCCCCAGTCTCATTCCTCCGACTAAGCTGCATCCCTCCCCTAGGAAACCCCTCCCAATAGACTCCTACTTTCTCAACCTCCGATGATTTACACTCTAGGCGTTTGATTTCGGAAGATTACAAAAAGTCTTTCGAACATGATTTGCGGCGCATGGGTAACCTTCTCAACCCGCGCTTTTTTTTTCCCCTTCAGACTTTAGGAGGAGCAGTTCTTTCTGCCCCCATAGCGTTTTGGTCCTCCGTTTACAAACAGAAGCAGTCGTCAGTGATTACTCCTCCCCTTTTCCTTCTCTCCTTTTTTCAAGTCCTTGTTTGATCGATCCGGCTTTCCCCCAGTTGACACTTCCCATCCCCGCCCCCCATTGTGGCACAGCGACCCCACCAATCCCTTCGGCCCAGGACCTCCCCTCGTAGTGATGAGGTACGCGCTCTTTCTCGGCCAAAGCCGACCCCCTTCTCCTGAAAGAATAAACCCCCCGTGCTCGGTGTTCCGAATGATCCCCTTTTTAACACCCCCAAATCCCTTCTTTCTCCCCAAATCATCTTGCGCGCATTCGTCCTGACTTGAATCGGTTGGCCATCTTTTTCTGGAAGGTTGCTATTCCTCTTTTTTTTTGCGCGCGTCCAGGACCACCCAGACAGACAGATCGATTGACTTTTCCCATCTGGTCGGACGGAAAAGCTTTTTTCACTCTTGTTTTCTTTGCGCGTTGCCCACCATGTGTATCTCGATCCTCTCGGTTTGCACTGCTGCTTTTAGTCGTGCCTTACTCTTCTCGATCCGTAAAACGTTTTTTTTTCCCCGATTCCTCGCAAGCGGCGACACCCCTTCTATGTACTTCCCCCCGGTAACGGCACTATACGCGAATGATCGGGACTGGTCACGCGTGCTATTTATGCCACACCTATTTTAATTGTTTTTATTCTTACTGCGTTGGACCTAACGTGACACGCTGGCTCGTGTATTTTTATCCTGGGTTTGTAGCCCCTCACACCTACCCTCCCCACAAACCCAGATAAAGACCCCGGCGAATCCCCCAAGTTCTACATCGTGAGAGTTCTTTTCTCTTCCTGTTTTCTTGAAGTTAAGTACGGCTTATAGCATGCCACCCAAAAGACTTGTTTCTATCAAGCGCTGCCTTGGATCTGAGTAGAGAGCTCTTCTGGAGTTTTCCTAATGCGGTTCTTCCTGTAGTCGATGATAAACTCTTCCCCTACCTAATTCGAACCGTTAGGGCAACACCCACCCCACAGCTGTTGTAAAGGCAATTAGCTTCGTTTGACTCTGAGTTTCCCTGCAGAAGAGCATGCTACACGAGCCCCTTCAATATGATTTATGGACGGAGACAACCCCCGTTCTCCTCCCCTAAAGATCGATTGAGGTCTTGCTCATGCATAACTGCGTTTACCAGGTCATGTCTGAGTGTGGAATCCTAGGCCCTAAATGAATCCCTTACGGTCCCCCTTATCGGACAATTTCTGACCTACCCCACGACTGCGCGGATGTATCCCTTTCTTAGCAAAAGAAGGCCTAACTGGACTTTAATGGGCAAGTTGGTTCTTTTATTGAAATGGTAGGACTTGATGCGCCTGTCGCGTTTTTTTTCTTTTTTTTTTTTGTTTTCTGTGCCCTCTCTGACTTCGCAGCGGCCTCTAGAGTGAAGAGCCGTCCTTATTGAAATATTATGAGAATAGAGCTGCGAACTTCCCTACGCACGCTCGATGACGCTTTCCTCGATCTTCACTACAAACGCCTCTTCGTTTCCCCGGCAGTCAGATCATTTGACTTCCCCCCCGCCCCAGCCAGCTAAATGCTCTTCTCTTCAACTATTAAGGCCGTTGGCGCTCCTCCCTTCTAAGCGATTCCAGGAAGTGCCGCATGATTGATCCCTCCCACACCAGGTTCCCTCACGCCCTTGTACTTATTTTCCCATAACCAGTTTGCTGAGATGAGAGACTCCTTGAAAAAGGTAAAGAATGGTTGGGCAAGCAGACTCCTCTGATCAATTTTGGTTGATATACCCCTCGTCCGGACAGTCCTCTTTCCTCAGTTGTTGGTCGTTTTTGGTGGTGATTGCTCCTTTACCACTTTTTGATCGCCTTTGACGTCGACTTTCAACCCTTCCTGCACGCCGTTTTTCATGTGTTGAGCTATCCAATCAGTGGTTGAGGTCCCCACTTTACCCGTAGTTCTTGTGTGTTTCCCCAATCGTCTCTTTTCCTCGACTTCAGCAGATGGCGGATCGAAAATGCTAAATTTTTGCCATCTAGTAATTTTCTTCGGCTGAGTTGTCTTTGCTCACTTTACTTTTGACAAGATCCCATCTATGCGTAAGGGGAGAACAGAGTTGAATCCCCAGCTCCTCGTTCAAGGTCCAGTCACTTCGTTAGTGCACCCTTCAGACAGAGGGCAGAAGAGGGTAGCGGAAAGCGCACGCACGCGCCAGACGCCCCGGAACTAGTTGTCTGATGTGCCGCTACATTGGCGTGTTAAGGATCCACTCGGCCCAACCGGCAATAGCGTACCAAACTATGTAAGAAACAAGTTTTTATCGCCTAGACTCCACGCCAAGATGTCCTGAATGATACCCCCCTTTCCTTAAAAACACAAACCCAGAGACAGCAGGCCCTGATCTATACCAGGTGGATTCTAGAACGGCGCCAATCGGGTTGCACGGAGCCAACCAACCGCCTGGGGTCTTCCGCGGGCACCAGGAAGCGCCTGTAACGGTTTAATTTTTGGTCCGTGACCTCTCCCGTCCCACCCCACGTCCCTGAGTGCACCGTATGTAACCCCGATATTGCCAGGAGAAGACTCTCAAAAGCAGATATTTTTTTCTTGCGAGAAGTATCGGTGGGCCGCAGTGCACCCCTGACTTTCCTTTTTCACTTTCCTTTTCGTAGCGCATTTTCTTGACTCTGCTATCGTCGGTAGCACACCCCGAACCGGAAACACCCCTGAAACCTATTGATTTGTAAACCACGAGCGCGTGGGTTTGGGACACTGAGGGCCCCTAAAAGCGTTCGTAAGGCGGATTTTCCAGAGTTTGACCCCCCCCATGACACGCGAAGCCCCCAGGGCGACCTTACTGATCCCCAAGGATAACAAGTTCTTTAATCTGCGATTCGAGCCAAGGAGAGGTTAACATCAAAGCAGTTTTGTGGAAGTACTTTTCAAACGGTAACACTTGCTCCCCGTGCCTTGAGAAACTCTTTGACCGGAGGGGTCGAAGGTGTTGTTCTTTTCATCGCTTTTCCATGGAGTTGCCTAGTCTCTGTGTGTTTTTTTCAAGTTGTGGGCCTTAATCATCCACCCAATCGAAAGACCTACAACCAATTCGAGTTACGAGCATTTTTTAGGAAAGAATTTTTGCCAACTCCTACACAAGCCCCCCCTGTCCTTTTGTTGAAAGAAACCCTGACCGCGTTACCTCTCAACTCCCCGAATTCTCGTGAATAGTTAATATCTCCCTGGTGTCCTTTTTTCTTCCAGGGTTTAGTTATACTGAATTCGTTTATTTTTTTCCCCTTAACAGTGTAAAGAGCTGAGGGAGTAATTCGGCCAGTCAGTTTACATGATAGAGATGATAGCGACAAACTTTTCCCCTGATGATTTTACCATCACAACAAATCAGGACCGTTTCTACTTGTCATCCCTTTCCTGACACGTGTCGTTGTTTTTAATTATTTCCGTGTTCGCTTCGTCAGATGGGAGTTTTCGTCCCATGTTTTAGCCCCTATGTTGAATTTTAGAACGCATTTCACAAATTCCTTGAAACTAGCCCATAATTCGCCCCAGCGCTTTTTCTTTTTGGCTCCCTCGTCTTTATTTTTTGGTGGTTAATGTTTGGAATCTTCCACACCGTAGTTTTTTTTTTCGACTCTTAGGCTCTAGATTTTCCCCTTTGTCCTATAAAGCGCGCTTACATAAGCCCTCCGGCCTTGAGGTCCTCCCCAATTTTCCCTCTTTGGCCACTCAGATGTTCCCAGTTTTCTGGGCACTCCCTCAATTCATATATATCTCTTTTATTTTTGGTTTTGCTGAGACTCTAGTATTGCGTCGGCATAATTTAATCCCCTCCGCCGTTGCACAGCGAAACTCTATGGGCATCTTACCTCGAAGAACTGAAGTTTAGGTTTGAAGTTCCCCATCTCCCCAAAATGCTACCGAAGCCCCTGCTCTTTTGTCATTACTCCCCCAGAACCAAAACTAACAGTTTTCTCACCCCCCTCTGTCGGTTTGCCGTTCTCTCTTTGTTTTCATTATGGTGTCTTTCTTGGAGTTCTTTATTCATTTTGTCTCCTTTCCAGGAACTGCTCCCAATTTTCTCGAACGGAAGACCTTTCCTTTCAGGTGCACATGGTCAATAACCGCCCCTTATGCCTACCCCTATGTTTTGCCGAGCGTTCCCCCCCTTTTTGAGATTCCAGATCCCCCTCGGACACTGTCATCTGTTATCTCCCCGGAATCTATTACCCTTTCACCTCCACGTACATCCTGAATGATAGTCCCATGCTTCGATACACCCAGGTTTCCGAGCCTACCCCGTCATATGCACCTTTTATTGGGTGCTTTCCATCACTGTGGGGCACCCCACCTGACGTACTCGTTCTGGCGTCTGGTGTTCCCTTCCCCTTTTTGTATCCGTCTGACCCGCGAACGTGGTTTTTTTCTCGGTCTTGGGTCTCGTGGTTTATGTTGTGTTCTTCCCCCCGCCGCTTTCGCTGGTTGTATTTTTTACCCTAGGAGTTTTTTTTTGTCTAGCCCGATAGAGACCCGACCGCCAATTGTAGGCAAGCATCACCATCTTGAAGACTTTTGAGGGTTCTAGTGAACCTGGTGCAGAAGATAAAACGGGGCTTGATCACCAAACCCCCCACCTTTTAGTTTTTTCCTCATGCTTTTGTGAGAGCCCTCCCCCGGCTTGAAGTCTGTTTTTTTTTCCTTCGTCTTAAGGACTCGCTGGTTTAGCTCATTGATCAATCGACCAGACTATTACCTTCAAATTTTCCGGAATCCACAGTCCCAACAATTTTGCCCCTCCAAAACCGTTTTTTTTCGTCGTTTTGCTAAAAGCTACAAGAGTTTCCTTCCGGACGATCACAGAACTCAAATATTCAAGTATGCCCCTTCTCTTCCAGCAGCATCACCCGATCGCTTTAGAGGAAATTTCTTAGCCTTCCTCGTCTTTTTTTAGACGAGTTTTCGGCTCACACTGGAACTCGCTTTTCCTGGGTCTTGGAACAGACTCTTAAAAATGGGATTTCCTCAAGCACCCGATCAGAGGAGTTTAGAGATAAAACAATCCGCATTCCTCCACGAGTGATGATTTTCATTTGGTTTCCTTGTGATGAATGGTACCCTCTGAGAGCTTCGGTCTACTCAAATGTAAGATTCTTTCCTTTGGCCTACGCCATTGGAGACCGAGAGCCAGAGAGCTGTCCTACTTTATTACTCAGGCACGGGGCAAACCGACTTTTTCCCTTTTTGGGGTAAGTGCGCCCTTTCAGTCATGCTGCGCGTGTCCCTTGAACAGCGTCCTGCTTGACATGAAAATTTCTATGAGTTGAGACCCAGGCATCAGTATTTGCATGCGATCTTGTTCACAACCCTTCTCCCGCCTTTCATGCGGAAAAGGTTTGCATTTCTTACCGGCTCTAGTCGTCGTGAGCATTTCCCGTCGATAGAGCTTCTTCGGCCCTCCGCGTATTTTGATTCGCCCAAATGTCCGTCCTTGAAAATTTCCGATTTTACATTCTCACCCCTGTCATGCATGTCAATTTTTCCCCCATTCCATCGGGGCATTCTTTGTGTGGCCAGTCCTCCTCTAGCAAGTGGATATAACTAGAAGCTATTCTACCCCGTA
>Ga0179593_1656329_pt1 | contig 12493 bp, 14 predicted proteins | sample CZODoug2_1_08_16_FD_185931 | JGI IMG/M metagenome (GOLD analysis project Ga0179593, IMG submission 185931) | Vadose zone soil fungal communities from Angelo Coast Range Reserve, California, USA - CZODoug2_1_08_16fungal (PacBio error correction) | ecosystem: Environmental > Terrestrial > Soil >... | reverse complement strand
TAGGCAACGTCTTTTGCTTGTTTTCGGACCCTCCCGTCGGTTCCGTATTAAGTCAGATCGGCGGCCCCCCCCTGCAAAAATCGAACCCTTTCTTCTGCGAGAGCTATGGCCCCCCCTGGGCACGTTACAAGCAATCATTGGCTCCCCCCCCCCATCATCGCTCAGAATTCGGGAGCTCTTGTTTCTCTTGATTTGACGTCACTTCGTTTTGGTCTGTGTGGCACGTCTTTTTCGCCGGTTTCTTCGCATGCCCCCCGGTGCACATTGAGTTTCCCGTCTGCGAGCACGAACCAGTCTGCAGCAAACGCCACTTGCCCTGGAAGACTTCGATCCCCCTTCACATCAACTCGCACATTACCCTCCTTGCCTCCTCAACGTCTTTTCCCGGGTCATTCTTTTCCTCGTTCCGGCATGCAATTAGTCCCCAATTGACATATTTCTTTCCGGCTCTAGGAGTGGCACCTTTTGGCGGTGTAAACTCTCGGTCCTTCTTTGAAAGTCCTTTTTCTTTTCAAGCGGGGGCCTAGAGAACCCTTTTTCAAGGTTCTGATGGTTCCTCTCACACACGCTTATGAGCAACGTGTTTCTGCGCTTTTTCCCCCATGCACTGTTCTTTCCTGAAGTGGGCGATGGGCCGCCCCTGAACGGTAGAGATTATCTGCAATCTCTTCCTCTCCCTGCAACGTCTGGCGGCGGGTCGTCGTGATCGATTTCTGGGCTTGCTAGCCATGCGCAAATACATGCTGCCCCGTCGTATGCGCCGAGACTGTGTCCAGCAACTTCTTACTTGCCAGAGTGCGTTTTCCCCTTTCCACGACCCCTTTTTTAGAGTCTCCGCCCCCCGCTTTCCGACGAAAAGCTTTTTTGAGTTCCCCGAGAGGCGTATTCATTCAATTCCCCGCTTGTTTCCTTTTTTTGAGTGCCCTCTATTGCAGTGTTTCTGTCCCTCGTGAGGGTGTTTTTTCACCCCTTTCCCTAGTTACCCCCTCCTTTTTTCCTTCCTTAGCCTTTATCCAAGAGAAAGACACTCTCCTTCTTTCAAGACCTGCCTTCCTTCGGCCTCCCGGCCGAGTTTTCTCGCCGATACTGATCGGACGATCTCCCGACCAATCCTCTTTCCCCGCACTTTCCTTCCCCGGCCACGGAAGAGCTTGCTTTCTTTCCTGATCACAGCAGAACTTCCCCTTTATCGGTTACAGACAGCCCCCCAGTGTAATGGCAATCAATCCCTCTGTCCGCCAAAACTCTACTGCTTCCCTTCCCACACGACGAGCTTTGTTTTCTTTTTCATCCTTTCTCCCGAGGAAAGCCCGTGCAGAGCCCCCTAGGTTTGCATGTGTTCGACACACAGCTGACGACGGCTGCCCTTCGCCCCCTACACACAATCCGTGAAGTTCCTGATTGTCTTCGCGACTTTGCGTCGTAGCACCGTTCCTGAACTTTTTCCCTTCCCCGTCTGGGCACTTGGCCACCTTCCCCGAAACCTTGGTTACTCGACCACCGGCTAGTTTTTGAAGTTTGCCTCCGCCCACCTCCCACTCCCGGGCTTGACTTCTTTTCCTCCCCTTTGTTCACCCCCCCACATCTGAGTAACTTTCCTTTCTTTAGTGTGAAAGGTTAGAGTGTACGTATTCCCTTCCCCCTCCTCTTAGAGAAGAAGCTGATCAACAACGGTTTTCCATTATCCCTTCACCGAGGGAAACCCGGACCTCCCCCCCCTGTCTAGGACCGGAAAAACTTATCCTTTTCATTAGTGAGGAGGCTTCCTTTTAGCTCAAGTTTCGACACCCCTCGTATGTACTGGCGGTTCTTGTGTTCGACCAGTTTTGGGACCTTTTACTGCGCTTTCCATTTCCACAATTCTGGATGTCGCCTCTTTCCCAATCCCCTTCCCCGTGAAGTGTTGTCTCTTCCCGCAAGGCCTGTTCCCTACACGATCATTAGCTCTCTCCGTTGTTGTTGTTTTCTTTTTCGTTGTCCCCCCTTTTCCCTGGCAGGGAATCGGACTGGCCTTCTTCATTATATTGTGGAGGGCTTGATCCCCCCCCCGAATTATTTTTATCGTGGCTAATCACGTTAATCCGTAGTCCAAATTGACCCCGCAGACCTTTGCAGACAACTTTTCCTATTGGCGCAGTGGAGAAAGCACGACTTTCGATCTTTCTCGTCTCTGCCCCTTTCCTTTTTTCTGTCCGTTTCCGTGGTATTCCCTTATGTTTTCTTCCGTTGTTGATACATCCCTCCCTTCTTCTTAACTCTAACATTTCACTTTTCTTAGCATTCGGCAAAAGTTCTTCCCTCCACTTGATTATTAGCGTAGCGGTGTTTTTCCTGTTGGATTTCGTTGTCACTTTTCCCCTTTACACGAATTCTTTTGGTTTTTTTTCCGTTTGGCAGGCCGCCCTTTCTAAAGATACGACAGACGATGAATTTTTTCCTGAGGCGGTTCGGGGCCGGGGATAGCATCTTTGCAACTTGTGATTTACCCGCATTCTGTTGTGTCTCCCCCAGCCCTCCCTTCTTTCTCTCGTCCCTAATGCTTGCTCAGTGCTTATGAAGGCTTGAATAGGGCATGCCCACTTTTGATAGTTTCGTCGCTTGCTTTTCATGTGAAGTGCTACCCTTTTAGTGTAGCGTTTGTGCCCGAAGGATTGATTTCCCTCGTTATATTTCCCCCTCTATAGAGATCCCTTTTTGTCCAGTTCACTTCCCTGGCCCGGGCAGTCATCGAGCATCTTCCTTACGGAAATTCAAAAGTCCGTCGGGAACACGCCACTCTTTTTCCCCCTATCAACGTTCGGCTTTTCATGGCGAGGCGCCGGTCCTTCCTTCTGAATCACTTCTTCGATGCCTCTTTCTCTCGTGGTTAATCCCCTCCCTTTTCTGATCCTTCCCCTTTCCGTTCGTACCGGTTTTTTCCTTCGTTCCAAAGCCATAAGCCAACCCCCCTTTTTCCCGGCCTTCTGTGTCTTTTCCTCCCACCAACCTCGTCCGTGATGGCTCCTTCTTTGTTAGTACTTCTTTCTTTTCCAGGGCTTTCTTTTTTCTGTTTTTCTCCCCCCATGTCGCCAGAAATCAGATCCCCCCGGTACCTGGCCGCGAACGCTCCCCCCCCTTTCCCGCCTTCTGATTCTTCTACATTTTCGGCCCTTTCCCCTTTCCCGAGTCAGGCCAGTGCATTTAGACAGCTTCCCTCCTGAGGCACCTTTTCCTTCATGAAAACTCAGTTGTTCCCCCTTTCTCTGTTTTCCCCTCAGATGATGATCGTTTGCTCTTTCGCATCGAATTCCCTTTTTTTCCTTCAACGCAAGTTTAGGCTGGCCCCAACATTCCTTGCCCACGCCGCAGCTTTTTTCTGTGACAAGGTTTGAAATATGTCCACTCTTCATTGGACTCTTCCTGTGGACTTTTTTTTTCCTTTTGCGATTTTCTTATCGAGAATCGACAGGCCTTTTTTCGCTAAATTCCACCTGGCAGCCCTCCAACGGCAACCCCTGCGCCCCGCCCTCCTTTTCTCCCTTTTTCTCATTGAACCCTTTGTCAAGGTACACTTTTTTCCTTCGCCCTCAAGAGCCAACCCCTCGGCAATCTGAACTAGTACATGAGCGCTCCCTCTTTATGTAACCCCCCCCATTTTCCTTCCCCTTCCCTTGGACTCATTGCTGCGCGTTCTTTGTAAGCGATAATTTTGTTTCCTTTCGTTCCTCGCCCGATCATTAAACCTTCGGATTCATCCGCCGCTACTCTCTGTGCACTCATGGCCCCCCACTTTGTAAACTCCCCCCCTCCCTGTTCTATCCAAAGGACGTCCCCCCTTGGAGAATATCCCGCTTGTATCGCCTTATCTGTCTAATTCTGCGCTCTCCAAATATTGATCTGTGGGATGAAGTTCGTTTCCTGCCTCCGCAGTTCCCAAAGGGAACCCCCCCACCGTTACCATGGCGGATGACTTCCTTAGGCTTTCGGGGTTTTAGCCGTTCCCCCCTCCCATTACATTAGCGGGTGGCTGGCACCCGACTCTTTTCTCATCAAAAAAAAACTCTTTTATGGAATACCTTTTGAAAGTCCCCTTTTTTTCCCCCCCTCCCAATTTCCGAGCAAGCTTCTTTATCTCTCATATTTTATCACATAATCCGTTTTTTTTTCCTCTTCCCTGACGCCAGTGATGCTCGGAAAATGGGCAGTTTTGTGTGGATTGAGAAACGATTTCCCCCTTTCCCAACCAGAACGGCTCGGTGTGCCCCCCTCCCCTTTTGGAATGGCTGTGGAAAACCTCTATGAAACAACGAAACAGCTCCGTGTCACTAATTAGTTGAGCTCGTTTTTTGTTTCGCAAAGGTTGCGAGCGCCCTCTCCTTCTCCACAACAGTACCCCTCCTCCCAATGGCTCCTTCCCTGCAGCTATTTATCCCATGCGGCTACCCCCTCTCCAGAGGAGCTGCGCCACATCGACTCTTGAGACCCTCCGGGTGCCCCGTGGGTTCTTTTCCGTTGGATGGGTTTGCAGGAATGCACCTTCCCCTCTTTCTGCAGGTTTTTTCTTTCCCCGATTCGACGAGCTTTTCCCCCAATATCCGATTAAACTACTCAACTTTGCGCCCCCGACGTCGCTTATTGGCTATTGGAAAAACCGCCCTCTTACAGAACTTCAATCACTCCCCCTTTTTTCCCTTCTTTCCTAGGTGCTGATTGCCGTTATGGGGTTGTTTTCTTTTGCAATCGGCGTGCTTCCTCCTCATGGGTTCATCGCTTGCGCAGTTTTCTTTTTTATGTGCGCTTTCGGTGTTTTCTTTCCGCTTTTTCGTTCTTCTTTTCCTGCTGGAAGATTCCCCCTGATAAATCGAACATCACGGAGCTGACCTTCAACCCCGATTGTCCGCGCAAGCGTCCTTAAGCTTTTTGGCATGCAAAGCCGCAACCCTATTTCCTTTTTCTTGCATGAAGGCTTCTCTAAGTGTTTGGCGGTTCTCTAACTTGCGGTTTGCTTGCCCGCGCTTGAAGCCGTCCTTCTTTCCCAACTTTTTGGAGCTAGGAACCCATCATTTTCTGATGTCAGCAGCCCCTCCTTCTTGACTTTTCCTAATGCGGACTTCCCCCTTTTTCCTCATGCTAAGGGCGTCGCCCCTCTGAAGTGGGAGGAGCCTCCTTGACCTTGCTCGAAGATTATCAGAGTCAATCTTCGAGACGAGAGCAAACTGTTTTAGTGATCGTCCGGGTGCGTTCCTTCCTTCCCTTTTTCCAAAAACCAGATTACGAATCTGGAATTCTCTCCTCCTGTCCCAACTTACTAACATGTCCTCAAATTCATTGACCAATCACCTGGAAGAACTTTCTCCTTTCCTTTCCCTAAGGCCGATTCATCCCCATGGTTGGATGGATTTCTTTTTTTTCCCCCCATCTAGCCGACCTGTATCGAATCAGGCATTACACCAAACTAACGTTACATCATCCATGGCGTCCTTCCACCCCTCTTCTCTAAAGAATAGAAGAAATTTGCCCCCAAAAGGGACGTATTCTCTCCTACTAGAGTTTTTCGCAGATACTGTATACAAGATGTCCCACCAATTTTTCTTTTCCCTCCAGATGGGTGACCGTATCATTGGCCATCATTGATGCTGACAAACTTCGCGCCGCGGAGATATTTTCATCGCCCAGTTCATCTTCTAACTAACCTCCTTTTCCTTACCAAGGAGCTTCTCCATCGTCCGCTTGACGAACGAGCAGTTTTCATGTGAAAGAGCACGCCCCTAGGGCGACTGTTACGCCTATTACCACCCGACGCGAGCCAGTTCCGTGACTTCTTCGCTCCCACGACCTCAGGCCCAGAATTCTTCGTCCCCTATGGGAAAATATGAGGCTTTTTCCTCGACCCCAAGCTCGTTTGGACGAATTACTTTTTTTCCGCACAACCGGTGATCACACCTTTGACACTCCCTCTTTTCTCAAGTGGACGATTTTTCCCCCCAGAGAAATTTTGCTTTCCCCCCCCTTGAAGACTGTACCCTGGAGGTGGATATCTGCCTTGTGTTATAGACCACAAGGCCGCGATAGGAGCAACTTCTCAGATGATCAACAACCTCTTTAACGCCAAGGCCCTTCCATCCTTTTTTTACGGAAAAACCCTCCTCCATTAGTGAGGAGCTTCCCCCAAGCTTCCGTACCCGAACCCCCCCCCCCCCACCCCCCCCCCCGTTCTATGGCCCCCCCCCCCCCCCCCCCCCCCCCTCACCCCCCCCCCTTCCCCCCCCCCCCCCCCCGCGCGGAGTTGTGCGACCCCTTTCATGAAGGCGTTTGTCGCGAACCATACAATTCTGGTTGTCCTTCATTAACACCAAAGCCTCCGTTTCTTCGTCGATTCGCCAGGCTTTGTCAGAGAATTATCTCCTTTTTTCATATACTCAGTTGTTTTTTTTCTTCTTTTAAGTCTTTTTTTCCCATAAAAGTCCTTGCGTTCCTCTTTATTCCTTTCACTTATTGTGGCTGTCCGTTCGTAGACTTCTCGGTGCTCTTCCTTTCCTTCCCAAATGTCTCCCCGCCGCCAGGAACTAATTAGGGTTCGCCCTTCCCCTGTTCTTTCATTTTCCGACGACCCCCGATTCTATCTTTTTCCTCCCGAAAATTTCCAGTTTCTTCCTCTAATTGCCGTGTGATTCACCGTTATTATCATTGCGCAGGCATTTGTTCTCTACTTACCGTCTCAACATTTCACGATTCCCGGCAAAAAGTTATCGTTTGGATCACTTGCCCGTTAGTCGTTAGCGGTGACCCGGTTCGGATCACCGTTGCTTGCGCAAATCTTCCCGCTGCAGGTTGTTTTCCTCTTCAGGCCGCCAGATTCACCTTTTCGCGAGCGAATTCGGGCTGTCTTTTTCTGGTAGCATCGGCAGTCCCCCTTTCAGCACGTACCCCCTTTCCCCGCGTTAGTTCTTCCCGAAAGTAGAGCGGAACATCTTTTCTTTAATAACTTTGTTTTTTTTTTTTCTCGCTCCTTTTGCATTCGGGCGGCAAGCTTTCTCTTCTTTTCCGCTCTTTTTCCTTTCCTGTGCGACAAATCCCCGAGTTGGTAGGCCTTTAACCATCAAGGATTGCTTCTACACTGGCGTGCCCGGGACTTCTGCGAAGTGCAGTCAATTACCGTGGCAGCTTGCCTCGGACCCGGATCGCTGACGGTAACAAAGACCGGAGTTCTTAAACACTTTTCTTTCCGGCGCTAGCACCCCTCGGCGGGAGACGAAGCAATCCTTGTTTTTTTCCCTTTTTTCACTTCTTCGATGGTTCTCCGCGCATTCCTTAAGATACGCCGCCTTTTTCACGATGAGGTAGTGGTTCCCCTCTATTGATAAGGGTCGCGACTCTTTGCCCACGACTTTCCCCCAACCATTCCCTTTTAGGTCCTTTCCCCCTCTTTTCGGTCCGTTCTTTTGGAATTGAAGGATTTGTTTTCTTTTTGGCGTCCCTTCGTCCAAGTGCGGAATCTTCTCCCTGGCTCGAAACACCATCATATTCCAAGGCTTCCCCCTGAGAGCGCCTCCCCTTTTTCGCTAGTACTAGAGAGCTTTGACTTCGACCAGTATGGCGGCCTTCCTCGCCAACGTCCGTCCATTCCGGATGGATCCTTTCCCGTAAATGAACAGGTAAGCATTCTCCCAAACAGTCTTAAAGCCGTATGGTGAAGTCGTCTGCCCCAGATGATGATAGGGTTCACGTTCAAGAGAAACTTCCTGCACGGTTAAACACCTCAAAGTTTAGCTGTTCCCACCCTCAAAATCCTCCGACCCTTGCCGAAAAGGTGAAATCTTCAACCTTCGGCTTGAATGAAGGACCCCCTCCTTTTTCCCCGTTTTAGATAAGAAGGTGGACAGAGCTTTCCGCCCGGTTCCCCGATTTGAGCACCCCACTTTTTTTTTTTTCCCCATTGTCGGCAGCCTCCTCCCACTACAAAGAAGAGCACCCCCCCCCCCCAAGAACTCCCGCGCCCGCGATGAACCCATTCCGGTCAAAACCGCACGCCAATTCAAGTAGAACCCTCCCCTCCCCCAGAGTTTCTTGAGCGCGATGGATTTTTTTCCGCCCATATTGATTCTCCGGCAATTTTTCCCCCCCCTAGCGATTATCTCGTTTTTGCGGACCCATTTGCTGGCGGCTTAGTTTTTGCAGACTTTTTCCTTCCCCCCCTTAGCCTGAAGCCGCGTCTCGTTTCTCTTTGAAAATTAATGGACAACCCCCCTTCCCCCCCCCGGACCCCAAGCCACGGGCAACCGCCCATTCAAAGAACTGTACAAGTCTCTCTCCGCTTGCTATCGACTTGCTAGCCTTTTTTCCCCCCTCATGGATTGAAGTGCACGTTGTGGTCGCCCTTCGCTACTGTTGCAAACAAACACCCACTCACATAATGGCGGGATGACCTTTCCTTTTTTCATAGCCGTCTTGGGGCTGTCCCCCCCCTCCTTTTCCCCAAAAAACTCCGGCTTTTCTTTTCCCCTGTCACTCCGTAGTTTTATCCTCGGCGCCCAAAATCCTTTCTCATTTTACGAGCCAGTCGAGTCCTCTTTCTCTTCTCTTTTCCTCCTTTGGGAGCGCTACAGGCCTCGTGGTTCCTCTTCTCTTATGAAACGACGGAGTGGACCTTTCCCATAAAAACGAGGAGTTTGATTCCTGGGTTCCCCCATCTGCCGTCATGAATGGGCTGTTTTTCCCTGGCTATGAAAAAACGAAAGACGCCTCTCCCCCCGCCCTTATTTGATCCGATTTGGTGTTTGTTGCCAGCATCCTGCGCACGGCTTGCGACAACACTGAATCCCCCTTTCCTCTAGCGCCTCCTTCTTTCTCCCCCCCAGGAGATAGCAATTTCTTTGCATCGACTTGTACGTATTGGGCCCTTCGGTTGACCGTGGTTCATTTGGCCGGTTGGTCTTGTTTGGCCAGGAATTGCAACGCGAGCTTTTGCAGGTTTGTCCTTTAAGTCCCGCTCCGGTCCCTTTACCGTGCGGCACCACACCTGATAAAACTAAGCCGACAGCAATGGTTTGGCTTTCCTAAGCGTTTGATCTATACACAATGGGCCATCGTTTACAGCTTCGTCCCCCCCCCTTTTATCGCGAATCACTTTTCTGGGTGGTTCCGCGGCTTTTTTTCCTTTCCCTAAGCATGGGTCATCGTTCCTGGGTCTTGGCTTTTTTTTTGGGAGTTTGCCCTTCGTTCGGTGCCGAAATTTTTAGCCCCTCAGGGCCTGGAAGAGTCCTCAATCGCTACCTTAATCTTTTCCTCTCCACGGTCCTTTTTTTTCTTAAGGAGTAAGGAATGCACACTTTTCAAATTCCAAACCTTGTTCGGCCTTTTCCTTCGTGGAACCCTGCATGTTTCCCCCCCTTTTCCACAAGCTTGCAATGTCCTCCCCCCTTTCAGCCTTCGCTTCTCCTTTGAAATAGGAGGCTTTCCCCCCTTTCCTATGATGTTCCCCCGGACTTACTTCTTTGAATTTTCTACTGTCTCTTGAATTTACCCCTGATGATCCCATTTTGCCTTTCGGCATGGCCCGGAAGTGGGCGAGGCCTGCCCCCAGTGAAATGTAGCTCCCTCTAATATAGTCTTCGATTCCCCCCCCTCTTTTTTCCCTTGATCGATTTAGGGCTCCCTTTCTAGCAATGCCGACAAATCGATTCTTTTCGATTCCAGCCTTACAAACAACTCCGTCCATTCCTTTCATCACTCTCTGGCAAGTGGTCGGCCCTCCCCGATGGCGTGGGCAAACCCTTCCTACCGGTATCGATCGATTTTCCCCAATCCCTTTCATTAATCAGAAAGGCGTCGTAGCCGCTTAATCCTCTTCCCAAGCGAAAGACATCTCCTTTTCAGAAAAGGCCGTTTTTTTTTTCCCCGGCTTCCCGCCGAGTTGTCGCTAGCCTCTCCCGATGTTTCGAGCGTGTTTCCCTCCTGTATTTGATCGGGCTTTTCCTTTCCCCCACGGAATTGATGCTGGCCCACCCCTTTCCGCGAACGGCGCGTCCTATCGTTGGCCAGTAGCCCTCCCAAGCAATCATCCGTTCAACTTACATGGATGTTCTCCCCCTTGAGCGTTTCCTCCCTTCTTCCCCCCTCCACGATGAAGCCGTGTCTCGCACGAGCAAGGGAAGTAGGGCCTTTTTCCTCTACCTTTCTGGCCCTCAAATCCGACCGCGATCCCCCCACCTTGAAGTTTACGTGCCCTCCTATGCTAACGGTCCCCTAATTTTTTTTCCCTCAACTGGCGGCCTGCCCTCATAGAACACGCTCTTTGTCTCTATTAAATTGGCTTCCCTCCCCACTTTGTGATTTCCCTGGTGTGCCCCCCAACGCCCATAAGGATAAGTGGACGATCCCCAATTACCCTTTTTGAGTATGCAATGTTGAATTTTTTCAGTGTATAGGCGAGCCGCTGAAGCCATCTCTCCTTTATCACCTCCCAATTAGACATCATCCGAGGTCCCACGGAAATTTCCTCCCCCACCCTTTGTCGGGCGCTTCCGGAAACCATTTCTCACTCCTTTTTTCCCTCCTCATGAGACTGACCCCTTTTATGCACGAATCTATTACTCCGTGTTGTGCGACCATTTTACTCCTCTTCCTGGAGTCCCCTTCAATTTTTTTTGTCTCCTCCTTACTCCACAAGATCCTTCTCTCCCCCCGTCTCTCCCAGGACTGTGAGGGTCCCGAGCATTATCTCTCTCTTTTTTGTGGAGTTCCCTCTCGTGTCCCTCCCATTCCTTTTTTTGCATCCCGCCTGGATTCATTATCTTGGTGGAGTGGCCTCGCAAAAACATTCCTGGAGCGTTCTCCCCTCGTTCGTCCAAACTGTCGCCACAAACGCCGCTTTCCTAATCGGGACGGCAGAAATTCGTCTTTCATGTGCTTTTTTTCAGCTCTTTTTGTCCTTTCCCCTCCCCCCCCATTTTGATGTAAGTTGCCTGATTTCACTCGGAGGGTCTTTGACTAATGCAGTGTTTTATCTTTCTTTCTTTCTAATTAGCTTTTTTTTCCCTGAAGACCCCACGATCCTTCTCCTTCCAGTTCTAGTTTGGGCCCTTTACATTGAGAAGGATGTTTCTCCCCCGGCCCACCGGTTTCGTTGATCACCGGTTTTGAGCAACGAGCCCAAGATTCTCCCTATTCCCCCCCCTGTTTTCTCAAGAATTCCCAGACTCGCAGTTTCATTTCTTGTCCGTGGGCAGTCTCTTGTAGCACGGCCTTCTCCCCCTTTTTTTTCAACTTCCCCTGTTTTTTCTTGATCTGCGTCCTTTACAGCCCGAAAGTAGTTTTTTTCCAAACCCTGTCCCTATTCTTGCTCTTTCACTGGCTTTTTCTTGTAAAGAGGCACGTTCCCTGCTTCCCCCTCCTTTTCCAGTGCGACTATATCCCTCTAGTTTGTCGGCACCTGGAAAAGGTCTTCTTTGCCTTCAAAGTCGTAATGCACCCTTCTCCGCGGGCGTTTTTTCGTCGGATCCCCCAGTCCTCCCGGCGGCCTCCCTTTCGGTTCGGACGGACGCCAAAGACCGGAGTGTTTTTCGGGAAAACCCTTTCTCCCCTTTTTCGGGAATCCGTTCTCTTTACGTTTCGTAGATTTCCCTTACTGTCTGAATCACGTCTTCTTTCCGCTTGGAGACGAGGGCTTGATCAGTTCAGCTACGACTCTTCCACGATGACGCGTTTCCTCTCTTAGATCGATTTTCCCCCCTTTCCAACCCCCCTGAAAGGCATTCAATTTGAGGACCTCCTTAATGTTTTTCTTTTTTTCTTCTCTTGAATTGAAGGCTTTTTGTAGGCGCTCTCTCAAGGGGGCCTTCCCCCCCCGTGCGTGGCTCGTCAAAATTCCCCCAGCGATGGAATCTTCCCCCCGCTCCTTCCTCCCAGTTTGCTGGTCGTGAGAGTTTCTCTTGAGAAATGCTTCGCCCCCTAATGGCGGGGCGGCATAGCCAACCTTTTGCGAGGCATTCCTCCCCCTCCCCTTTTTCCCTGAAAAGAGTACAGCATTATTTCCTGTTGATTAAAAGCACGTCATGTTGATTTCTCCTAAGATATTTCCAGGGTTCCCTTCTTCCCTCCGAATTTCAATCTCCCTCCCTCCTTACTCCCCTTTTCACCCGCAAGTTTTTTCGTTCCCCGCAAACCTGCCTTTTGGTTGACACTCCTCCCCCCCGCCGTCTCCCGAAAAGTGAAATATTTTGCGGCTTTGTCCTTCCCGGACTCCCCTCTCGCCTTGACCGTGGTTTTTCCGGAGAGCTGCTTCAGTTTATGTAGAGTCATCCCCACCCTTATCGAAATCTCCTTTGACCCTTTCTTCCTCTTCTCAACTTTTCCTAGACCGAACAAAACCCATCCCCCTCCCTCCTCGAGGAACCCATTCTTTTCCCGGTCAAACGACGCGGCTTGCCCCCCCCCTTCAGACGCACCCCAAGAAGGCAGCCCCTTTGGATCGCCCGATGATTGCGCCCCCTTTCTTCCCTTTTGTTCCCTTTTT
>Ga0179593_1621016_pt1 | contig 12493 bp, 14 predicted proteins | sample CZODoug2_1_08_16_FD_185931 | JGI IMG/M metagenome (GOLD analysis project Ga0179593, IMG submission 185931) | Vadose zone soil fungal communities from Angelo Coast Range Reserve, California, USA - CZODoug2_1_08_16fungal (PacBio error correction) | ecosystem: Environmental > Terrestrial > Soil >... | reverse complement strand
CATTTTTGACGCGCAGTACTACCGAGAGTTTCTTTGTCGGCAAGTTTTCTCTTTCAGCGCCCCTTTCCTTTTTTCAAGACCCCCATCGGTTTTTCCTTCCCGGTGTTTCCGAACAGGTTGCGGCGCCCACTTGACGCTTCATCGCCGCTTCCCCCTCCGTCCTTTCGACTCGGCGGCCTTTTTTTTTTTTCCCCTTGCGTCGCGTTCCCGAACGGTATCTCTCCTGGGGTTTCCCGCATTTGCTTCTCGTATCCCTCCACCTTCTTTTCAGTAGAGAGAGAACTAATAGTCGACATCTCATGGCCTCGAAAATTAGAATCCCGCTGCCACTCGGCGAGCGGGTCTTTTTCTTCTCCCTGATTTGTGCTCCCCCCCGAATTTTCCTTTCTGCTTGTTGTTTGCACATCGGATTTTTTTCTTAGAGGAGATGATAGTATAGTCTACGTTGCAGCAGCGCCCGAGAGATGCTTTCCTCTTTGTCTGCGAGCTGCCTTTTTCCTTCTTGGGGACTCTCGAACATTTCCGTATAAAGAGCCGCTCCTCCTTCCGAGCGATCGTTCGCCTACTGCATAGCATAGTAGCTTCCGTGTGTTCTAGCCCCAAGTCGAGGATATGCTCTCCCCTTCCTGCGCTGTCCCTTTTACATGTCTTTCCCCTTCTTCTCCTTTTAATCTCTTTTGAAGGTCGCGTTATCCGCGTCTTGGGAACATACCTTTCCGTCTCCTTCCTTCGTCGGGGATGATGTTTTTTCCTGTAATTTCCGGAGAATCTCTTGTTTGTCCCCTAAATTCTTCCTCCGGTACTTTTCCATCCCTTTACTGGAGAAAACGAGCTCGCGAGATGGTTCTCGGCGGCTATAGTGTGCCCCCCCTCTGTAAAGTCCCTCCCTCCGAGCACAGTCTGTCCAGCTATTCCCAGTTTTTTCGACTGGTTATGAAAAGCTACTTGTAGCCTCCTCCGTGCTCCTTCGGATCGGAAACCCAAATGACTCCAAACCTTTTTTAGTCGGAAGTTTTTCAGAGGAAGGCAATTTTAGTGGCAAATTCACCTCACTGAGACGTTTTTTTTTTTCCCTCTGAGCTATTTCGATCTTTGTCTACCTACTTTTTCCAGCTTTTGGTATATGCATTTAGAGAACCTCTGTCCTGTTCAACGAGCTCGCCGGAGGATCGGTGGAAGGGTTTTTTTCTTCCCTTTTCTCGCTGATTCGTAGAACTTCCATCCCATGTTCTTAATTGATTTTTTTTTTTTCGCAGACAGCTCTTTGTTCGTAGGGATCCCCTTCCCCCAAGCAGACCTGACAGTCCCTTATTAAGCCCCGGTGCCCTTTGAGGATTTGTCGTAAGTCTGCAGCTTTCTGGAGCAGTTGCCATTCCTTTTCGGACTCTTTATAGCTGCCTTCCTTAGAATCACACGCATGGTTGCCCTTCGCCCCACTCAGACCTTTTTTTCCAGGAATTACGCCCTTTTTTTTTCATATTTTCATCCTTTTGTGGTCCTTGGAGAGAGATGACCTTTCGTCGCCCAGGGCGAGGTGCATTCGCGACGAGTTAACTTCCTCATCATCGAAGGCCGATTTTTCGCGAAGGTTGTGTTTCTTAAGTGGCGCCATCAAGTTCTTAAACAAGGAAGATGGCACCCAGTAACGAGAAATTCCCCCTGGAAGGTCCTCCCTCTGCAGTATGACTTCACCTTTCAGGCCGGTTCATGCACACTCGAGCAATGTGTTTTTACAGGGGTGCTATCCAGAAGCCCCAGCCGTACTTTTCCTCCCGCCTACTTGTCATCTACACTTCTTGGCCCTCTTTTGTTTCAGACGCGCGGTCGCTCTCAGCGGTGGAGTCTCCTTGCAATCTTGACCTCGTTTCATCCGAGGTGGCTCTTCTACATGATCGACAAAACCCGCCCCTTCGTGTCTTTTTTTGCTGAACAGAAAGTCCTTTCATCTCAGCAGGCCGACGTATCCGGTTGTCCTTGGCCAAAGAAAATTTGGCGAGGGCGTCCATTATCCATACTGCTGCGGAGTTTTACATTTGTCTCCTACTCTGCTCTATGGCCCCGACCCGATCCCTAGGGCACGCAGGCTCATATAAGGAGATGGCCTATTCCCCGGTTTCAGATCCTCCCCTGTCCATTCAAGTCCTTTTTTTTTCTGCCGCCCTTTCCCCGAGAGAAGACGTATTCGTCGCTCCGTGGGCGGCTAGGGTCGTCCGTGCTTCCTACCTAGTCACTCTTTTGCGCTTTCTTCCCCTTCCCCACTCTTTCGAGATCAAGTTCCTTTTTTTTTTCGTTTGAAGATGGTCTGCTAGCGATCCGGGCCAAGGGCCCCGTCGAGTCTCCCCTTCATCTCCGCAACTCTTATTTTTTCTCAGCTCCCTGTGTTCAGCCAAGCAGAAGATCTTTCCGGGTTTTTCTGAGCGACGAGGAGATGCAGCGGAGCACTATCCTTTTCCCTCGTGAATGGAGAATTTTTTTTGTGGAGTTTCTTTTCGCGTTTCCCCCCTTTCTTACCCCCCGTCCTTCTTCTTCCTCTTCCTTTTTGAGGAGGTAAGAGCTCGTTCTATCTCCCTTCGATTTCGAGCTCCTTTTTCTCGGAACTTTTACACCTCCCCCCCTTTTTTTCCAAATCCTCCTTGAGCGTGTCATGCTGTCGGTGATCTCCCCTTTGAGAGCAATATACGAGATTTACTCCCTGAAGTTGGCATCAACATGATTTTTTTTTGGGTCAGATTTCCTCTAGAACTTCTTTCCGATCTTCTCTCCTGCGTCGGACTTTGTTTTTTCAATGTAGACTATTAGTCGATCGTAGGCCAACGTTTTTTTATTGTGTAGAAGAAGGCGTTTTTTCCCCTCTCGTGAGTCTCCTGCGAGTTCCCCCCCTTCTCTTCTTTTTTCGTTCTGACGTTCTTCCCTTTTTTTCTCAGCCGCCGGAGGCGATCGAACGGAGGAACGGGAATCTTTTCCCTCTTTCGGCCGCCGATTTCCTTCCCCACCGGTTCCTCCCTGGGGGCGCACCTTTTTTTTAGTTCTTGTGAGGCTAGTCAGCTCCCTTTTTCTCTGAAAGTGAGTGATTTTTCTGCTTTTGCGCCCGCGTCCGCTCTCGATCTCTGTTTCGTCCCTGGCAGTCTTTCCCTTCCCTCTCTTTTACCCCCCTTTTCTTTTTCTCGAGATACTTTTTCCCTCTTTTGACATTCTGAATAGAGCATGTCGCATTTGTTACTAAATAACGAACTTTTCCAAGTCGATGGAAAGAGCTTGTACTCCTTCTACCAGCACGGATAGTTTTTTTTTTTTGACCAGACCCTTTTGGCCGACGCTTTTCATTCTTGAAGAATCCCTTTTCCGGAGGCCGTCGCTCGGCACCCTCTTTCTTTTAAGAACCCACCAGAAACGGGATATCGTGGTCTTTACTGGGAAATTGCCACATCGCATCGTCTTTCCTTCTCTTTCCAATAAAATGATTTTCTTTTTTCTTTTCCCGAAATCATCTCTTTTCTCGAACTTTCCCCCTCCTCCTTCAACCTTTTTTTCCTGGGGTCGTATGTTCCATGGCGCGAGGTTTCTTCTTAGTCAATCTAGTAGAGGTGCTCGCCAGTGCTGGTCGATCACCGACAGCATGTCGGTCCATGTCGCGTGGCACTCGTGAAGTTCTCTTTTCTTTTCCCGGCATCTCCTTTCCCCTCTCCTTCCCTCTTTTCTTGATGTGAAGCTTGAACTCGGTTGTTCCCACATAGGGGTGACAGAAGGTCAACGTCCAACTCGAACTCGTCCCGAACAGTGAGCATGTTTTTTCCCTCGATGAGCTTGCCCCTCTTTCCTGTCGAGCCCCCTTCTCTTCTTCTCGGCTTTTAGCTTAGTTCTCACGGTCGTACTGATGCCCTCCTCTCTAGAAGTGCAGGTCCTCTGCGTTCATGGGACAGTTAGATCGTCCGTCTTTCCTTTCTCGGAGACGGACACTTTTCTTGGCGCACATCTAACATTTGCCCCACCTTTTAGATAGGTTCTCTCGTCCGTTAGACTCTGCTCTTTTCCCTTAGAAAGAGCGCCCACTTTTTTTTTCAGAGGGTTGTCGATACGGAGCTCTTCCGTTACGGTCTCAGTAAAGTCCTCCCCTTTCTCGTCGCCGTGTGTTTTTTTTTTTTTTTATTTTTCTTTCTTTCTTTTGTTTTTTCTTTTTGATCGCTCTTTAGCCTCTCGGCTCTCGAGACTTTGTAGCCTTTTCGTGATCCTAGGCTCTGGTTTGCAATTGAGCAAAATGTCCTTGGTCTCGGCCACTCTTTTTTTCGCCGGATTTCTATTCTCCTTTGTTCAACCTCGAGTTCCTTTTTGTAGATGATCGGCGCGTTTCTAGTTCCTTCTCGAGTTAAGCCACCTTGGGTTCCCTCCCCATCGTTTGTCTTTCTCCGAGATCTCTCAAACTCTCTCTCTTTTAACTTTTTTGTGGAGTAGCTCGCTGATTCTCGGCCGAGGAGTATGAACCTCAATAAAATTGTAGATGAGGTCGGCCTTTCTCCTGTTTTTTTTTTCTTCGTTTCCCAAGCCCTTATTTAGGTTTAATGAACTCGCCGGTCTCATGAAATCGTTTCCCGTCATGCCCTTCTTTATTGTCGTACTCTTCAGTTATTTCTTTCTCCATTTTTTCTCCGGCCTTCTTTTTCCTCCATTCCTAGCCTCCCCGTTGGGCAGACATGCGATCATCCTCCCCCCGAAACTTTATGCGCGGACACTTCTTTTTTTTTTCCCTGCCCTGGGAGACTCTGTACTTCCTTTTCATCTCTTTTTTTCTTTGTTGTTTTTCGAGAGATGACCAGGGACACATCGTTCTCCCCTCCCTTTGAATCTCGTCGACGACCTTTTTTTTGGTCTCTGACTTTTTAATTCCCTTTGTCTGAGAGGAAGTGTATGCGAATCAGGCCGAGAAAAAAGTACTTCCTTCGCTACTCCCCCGACATTCCCTCTTCCTCAAGCCCCCCCCCCCCCCCCCCCCCCCCCCGTCACCGAGTTACTGGGACAGTTTAGTTTAAGCAACAACTTTCTTTTCCTTGCCTCTTTTTTCCCTTCCTCCCGAACTTCTTTCATTCAAAACCGACCTCCACTATGGAGGAAAGTTCGACGCGGTAGAGGGACCCTCTTCGTAGAGAAACTTCCACCTAGATTCCTTATCCCGAGTTTCCTCTTGCTACGCTGACACCCCCCCTCTTTTCTTTCACGGACCCATGAGTTTCACTCTTCAAGAACTCTTTTTTTTTTATGGCAACTAACCTCATCACGCTGGACTTTTTTTTTCTTTTTACCCTGTTTTTCCCAAGACAGGGTTTCTTTCCCGGCCTTCGCTTGGTCTGCGGATTTCTTGGTTTTCCGACCTTGTTTCCTATTTCAACCTCTTTGAGCCCGTTTGCTTTTTTGTCCGATAAAGGGATTTTCTCTCAGTGACCTTTCCCTCCCCCGATAGCCTTTCTTTCTCTTCTCTGGTCCGAACGGGCACTTCCCGCGTATCGGACACCTTTTTGGCTCTGGTCTGTGATACCTTGCCCCCTAAATCTCCTGCAATCTAACTCGCTTCTTCCCCTGTTTTCCTCTTTCCCCTTCGCGTGATGCGTCGTCTCCCCGAAGATTTGAGCGAAGCCTCTTCTCAGTCCCCCCCTTAACCTATGAGGACCTTCCCGCAAGGACGCAAGATACGACCGGGTGCTTCCACGTAGCAGAGTTTTTTTTTTTTTCTCTCCGGACAGAAAGATCATCCTCTCCTTCGCGATGAAGATTCCTCCTCTCTCATTTTTCCTTTCGGTTGCAGTTCCTACGTTCTGGTTTTGGTGGGACGTTGACGGCCTACGGGTGAGCTCGTTATTCCCCCCTCTTTCCCTTCTGAGAAGCTCAGCCGCCCTTTTTAGCGATTCTGCACGCCTGCTTCCCCGTCTCCAGAGCTCTCTTTTAACGCATAGCTGTGCCACCTTTTCCATTCCCTTCCTGCTGTCGGTGATCGACAGCACTCTTGCTCTCTCTACGAGAGTGGACGACTTTTTTTTTTCCTCTCCCCATGGGTCAGGCACTTTTTTCCCCAGCTCTCTTCTCCCTCGCCCCTTTCTGTCTTTGCGCCGATAGTTCCGCATACCTCTTCTTTTTTTTGAGAGCACGAATTGCCTTTGCGCCCTGTCACATTACCGTCGCTTTCCTCGGAATACGGATTTTTTTCTTCCCATCAGCTTTTTCCGGTGCCTCTTTTCTCCTTTTCCTTCCCCTTCTTCCTTGAAGGGACTCTTTAAAGGTGGCCGCCGAGGGTGGCTCCCCTTTTTTTGTGTCGAGAAGCCTTTTTTTCCCTTGCACCCTCATTCCCCCTTGCTGATTTTTTTCAAGTTTTTACACACTTTCCCCTTAGTCGAGGACGAGCTGTCGTTCGTCGACTCCCTCTCTCTTTCCTCTAAAGGTGTGTTTTTTTTCTCCCGACGCAGTCTCGAGACGACCTCGTTCCTTCCTTTTCCTGCTTTCATTGAATAGTGCCTCCTCCCTTTCGTTGCCACCGGTGTCCCGGAAAAGAACCGTTTCCGCTCCTCCGGTCCGGCCTGTCCTTGAACGTTCCGAGCGGCACCTCTTCTGTTCCCAGCCCTCCTTAGTTTATCGATACTGGGACATTGCCTCCTCTTTTTTGGGGCATTCGGCGCTACAGCCTGCCGTTGAAGACGTAGTGACTCCTTTCTCCCTTTGCTCTCAATGGCCCCTTCCCCCTTGCCAATCCCCTTTTTTTCCCATGGCTCCTCCTTTTAATTCCGTATACCCCTCGTAAGAGGTTTTTTGCTCTTCCGATCACGACAGAATTCTTCGTTCAATGTCGAGTTGGTCCTGCTTCCCTCTTCGAGGCTTCGCCCGCGACTTTTTTTTGAGCCCTCCTTCCCAGGTTCGTGCTAAGCCGTGAACTCTTTTTTTTTCCCCCTCGCGCACCTGTGTGGCAGCGCCGTCCGGACCACTAATCACCGAACATCGCCGTGCGCTGTGCCACCTCGGCGCTCCCCCCCCCCCTCTCTGCATCGCCCTTTTAGGATCTGTCTTTCTTAATTTTGAGTTTTTCCTAACTTTCAGACTGAGGATCCTAGAAGTTGCGGTTCCTTTGTGACCGCGGACCGTGTCCTTTTCCCTCTTCCCATCTTAGCATTCCTCTTTTTTTTTGAGCTTCCTTTTCTCCTTGTACGACCCCACCCCCAGCCGCACTTGTCTTTTCCTGCAAGAAGAATTGCTCTCGCAGGACACCCCCCCTTTTGTCCTCTCCTTTTTTTTCACGGTTTTCCTTTTCCCAGCTCCCTTAAAGTCGCTAGACATTTTCTTTTTCGCAATAGATCTGCAGTCGACTGTAATGCTCGGATTAATCCTTGTAGCGAGACACCTGAATCTTTTTTCCCATCCATTCTCTTGGCTCCCCCTCGTTTGAAGGATGTCTCAGCCACCCGGCAATTCCTTTCCTTTCTAGCCTCCTTGGCCTCTTTACTCTGAGCTTCCATAGTTATGATTCGCTCCCTAATGGTTTCACCGTTTTTTTTGGAGACCTTCTGTTTTGAGAACCTTTCCCCTTCCCCGACCCTCCCCAAAAACAACCAGATTTTTGACGATTTTTTGTTTTTTCCGATTTTTTCCCCCGACAGCTTTTTTCAATTGCCGTACCCATTGTAGATGAGTCGTTTGCTTTTGCGATTGCCTCTCGGCGCCCCCCCCCATTTCGTTTTCTTGAACTATGCCTTCGTCCTTCGGTGCAAGTTCCTCCGGGCGAGATTTTCGTTCAAGGCTCCTTTTCTGGACCCCCTCGTTTTCCTTTTCTTTCCAGCCTTCTTTCTCAAGTTTTTGAGACCTTCTCTCCACCTCCGTTGCGGCCAGTGACTGTTCTCACTAGCCCGGGAGGACGATTTTCTTGTTCATCTCTTCTCTTTTACTCCTCTTTTTTTCCGGACACTTCCTTTTTCTGGTTTTTCCTCGTATCCCGAATCTTGTCCGCATCTCTCCCCTTTTTATCAGAAAGGTATGAAAAAGCTTTTTTTGGAGGCTCTTCGGAGTGAGCATCAGTTACTATCCTAAAGATCCCTCCTACCTTCCTCCCTCAAGGTCCTCCTTTTCAATGCAGCTTCAGCGATTTTTCTTCCCTAAGAGATCGAGGTGGTGCCTATCTGAAAAAGCGAGCAGCGAGCCCTCGTTCCGACCCCATATTTAAAATTTCTTCCTCCCGCCGCGGTCTTTCCTTCCACCGGCCCCCGCTGATATCTTTTGCCAGTCTGGTTCATAAGCTGCCTGCTCCGGAGTGACCCATGGAGTCACCTCCCCGACAGAAGAACGTATCTACTCCATGCCTACTTTCGGTCCTTTTGGTGTTCGAAACATTGTCCGGGCACGTCTTTCTCACATCATGATCGGAGTTCCCTTTTGGTCAGCTTTCTACGTGTTTCCGCTTTCTTTGTCTTCCCATGTTCAGGAGGCTGGTCTCTTTAGACACCTGAAGAATGTCTCTCTCAGGGCGCCCCGGTTCCTGGTATCTTTCCTTTTGTTCCCCACTGTCTCCTTCACCCTTTTGGCATATCGTTTCCTTTTGTTCCCGGATGAGAGACGCTTTTCGATCGAAGCCTTTTTCTTTCTTTTTGTGTCTTTCTGCTTCTCTTACACGTTTTTTTTTTCATCTCCGTGTTTCTCTTCCTGGCCAGTAAAGTCGAGCGCCCTTCCCCAAATTCGAGATCCCCCAGTACTCCTCTCTCAGAGTCTCTTAAGCCTGTGTCCCTATCGCAAGCAGATCCTCTTCCTTAGAGAGAAGAGGCGTTCCATAGAGAGAAAGATCAGCTCCTCTTTTCCTGCCGGCAATGTCGGGCTTTCTTGGCCCGTTGACTTCCCGTCGGTTCGTTTCTTCCCACACAGATGGATGAGCCTCCTCAGCCGCCGAGAGTCGGGCCTCTCGGACTATTGGCATTTCCCTGGCATCGACTATCCCCGCCCCTCCCTTGACTTTCCCTTGAAAGGGTCATTCTTTTTCTAATTGTGGCGAGGCTCTCCCCTATCTTAATAAATGACTTTTTCCTGCAGAGCCCTTTCTTTTTCTCTAAGTTTTTTTCGAAGTTTTAACTTCTATTCTTTGTGTTTATTCTTAGTAGATAAGTCTTCAACGGCATTCTTTCTGAACGAGGAGCAGATGTTTGCGCAATGTCCCAGTACAGATCTTTTGATCCAGGTTCTCTACTGCACTTTTTTCCCCTCTTTCCTCCAGAGCCTCCCCCATTATTTAAAGGGATTTGAATACCCCCTCAGAGGTGGCGCCCCCTTCTGGTAGAGGACGTACAACGTTGGAGACCCGGCTGGTGCGGGTCGTTCCCTTCCTTTTCAAGGTTTTTACTTTTTCTTCTTCCCCTTCCCCTCCCAGATGCTTCGAGGATTTTTTTTGCGCGTAGAAGACGATCTTCTCTACTAATCAGACATTGTTGTTGTGATCCTCCCCTTTCGACGCGCAGGTAAGACCTCCCTACGCAGTACTCTTCCTTTTCAGTTCCCTTCCTCTACTCTTTTCCAGAAACCCCCCCTTTTCTTCTTTGATCAGGTCCTCTTTTCAGGAGAAACCTCGGCTTCTTTCCGATGTAATAGCAGATGACCTTCTCCTTTTCTATCTCCTGCGGAGGATCTTTTCGCGGATTGAAGCCCCTTTTCTCCTAGGTCTGCCCTTCGTCCCCGATTTTTTTCTTTTAAGCAATGCACGTGGAAGGAGCTTACGAATCCTTCTTCTTTTATTGGTCGGGGGGGGTCTTTTCCTTGAAACCTCCTTTTTTTCTCCCCGGCGCTCTTTCCTTTCTGTCCCCTTAAGATTTCTCAACGAACGTAGCCTATTATTGCATGCAAGGGCGGTCGATCAACGAATTCTTCAATCCCTTTCAAATGGTCGTGCACATTCTTCGGTGGTGTACTCTTTCTCTCTCGCTCGCTCGTCTTTTTCGTCTCTCTTTCTTCTTTCGTTATCGTTCCGGGTTTTCCTCGAGAAAATAGTTGTTTGCAGTAAAAGTACAAATCTTTTACCTCCCGCTCAGTGCGAAGGAAAGATTTTCTCTCATGATCTGCAATCCTTCTTTTTCTGCAATTCTCTTCTTTCTCCTGATACCCTTCTGAGATCTTTCCTCTTCTGGTCCTTATATCGAAGTTGAGGTAATCGCGTTGCCCTGGCCGTTCGATCGTTGAGAAAATATTCCCTCTCCCCCGTAGTATTCCCCCTCCACGCGCTCCTCCCCCCTTTTTTCCAGTCGGAATCAGTTTTCTTTTCACAGGTAGAAGCCTCTCTACGGGATAAAAATGTCTTTCTCCCAAGGAGCTTTCTTTGGATATATTTCACGCTACCCCCTCACGACCCCTCGGCCTCCGTTTGTAATGATCGACCGCTTCTCTCGCTGACGCCTGATCATAGGGACTCTCCCCTCGCACAATTTCCCCGGGCTCCTCCATTCTCTCCGCAATTTCGATGGCCCACGTGACTGTCCTGGACGTGTTTTATAGGAGATTCAAGCTCGTTCTGTTTTTTTTTTTTTTGAGTCCCAGAAACTCAGTTGACGCGATTTTTTCTTTCCGGGAGCTGAGAAAATCGGGCTTCCGTCTCCGAATTTTTTTTTGGGCGTGTCTTCCCCGCTCTTCCCTCCCCTTTCGCGTGGGTCGGCGGTCCCCCTGCAGCGAGGACTTCCTCCTGTTCGTCGGGTTCCCGGCACCAAAGCGATCTCGTGTGCATGAACTCACCTCGGTCTTCTCCCCTTGCCAAGCGGAAGATTTTTTTTTTTTCTTGAAGGTGGAAAGCGTCTGGCACTTGTGCGCCCGCAATTACTTTTCTCCCCCTCTGGTGCAGGCCCTTCTCGGACAGGCCTTTAACTGTCCCCCTTGACTTTTTTACGATTTTTTCAAGATATATTTTTCCTCTCCGTGTGGTTGTTGAGAGATTTTCTTACTACATCGTCGCCGGGCTTTTTTTGGACTTCCTTTTTCCCCCTTTTCTTGTAGAGTGGATTTTTCTGCCACAAGGCGGTGGAGGAACCCTGGTTCTCCTTTCCGAGACCCCTCCTCCTTTCACGTCGACCCTGTTTAAGTCGTCGCCCCCCAACAGAGTTAACGCTTCGGCAGAGTTTCATCCACCTAACGATGCTTCTGTTTCCCCTAATCCCCACCCTTGAGAAGACAGGTGCCTCTTTCTCCAAGGGGGATGGACGGCCCTTCCTTCCCTCCGATTTTCCTGACAATACATCGCAACTTCCCCCTCGTCTCGACACCTGTGTGGTTTTGTAAGAGGTTGTCTCGCGCAGATAGACGCGGCGTGAACCAGGGCTTTTCCTCAGCAGAATTCTTTATAATATCCAGTGCCGTTCTTCGTTCCCTGTCGAACCTCACTTTTTTTCCGGATTCGGACAATCATGCTCGGCAAAACCCTAGTTTTCTCGACCCCTCCTCCCTCGATGACTTTTTCGAGGTCCTCTTTCTTTCCGATCCCCTTCCTGTGTCTTTACCCTTTTTTCAAGATCGAGGGCGCCAGGTCCGCGTTTTTCGGCTTTTCTTGGTATCCTCACTCCTTCTTCCCAAACCTCTCTCGAGCTTTCGTCGCGGCCTTTTTCTTCTAAATGTCGGCTCTAATTGCTGATGCGAACTGTTTGCCAATTGCTTTTAAGCGCGTGATGGGAGCTTCCTCCCCTTGCGCTCGCCCTTCCTTGTCCTGATCGAACTTTTCCTCACAGTCGAGGACTGTCAGAGATACGAAAGGACGTCCTTTCCCGCTTACGAGGTGATTTCCTCTCACGATAGTTCTTCCTTCCCTGACGTTCCTTTTCTGAGATTCCTATTCAGCTCTCCGATCGTTTCTTCGGAGAACTGTTAGGGAGAGTTGGCTTCGTGGGAAGTTGACGCTTCACCCAGAGGTGACGACTCGTTCCTTGTTCCACGGTCTTGACTCCTCTCGATGTCAGCCTTGGGCGATTTTCCTTTCTTCCGATTCTTCCCGCCGCTCCTCCCTATTCTTAGGTTCCCCATTCTAACTTTGAACGACTTTTTTTTATGTAGAGTGATCGACGCTCGCGAGTCAAACTCTACGAGGTTACCCAGTCTTTCCTTTTAAAACGGCGCTTTTCCCTTCCTCCCGATAGACGCTTCTTTCCATGTTCGACTTCCTTTTTAAGAGTATTTCCGACAAGTTCTCCACTTCTCTGTATTTCTTTTAAAGAATGCAGATTGTGCTTTTCAAGAAAGAAGCTTTCTATTATCCGTTTCGCTTCCCCATCAGCGACCTTTTTCTTCGAGATATTTTCCTTAGGCCGGTCTCTTATCTGTAACTTTAGACGTTTTTCCCCAAAGGTTAGGGTACGAGAAGACCCGGCGCACGAGCAGTGCTGTTTGCTTCTTTCTTTTTCGGTTTATAGCAGTCAAGCTCTTTCCCTTGTATTTTCTTACTTTTTTTCTTGTCTAATTTTTCGACCTGTTTTCCTTTTTTAAGAGCGGTGTACCCTTTTTGCGTCGGACG
>Ga0179593_1519344_pt1 | contig 12493 bp, 16 predicted proteins | sample CZODoug2_1_08_16_FD_185931 | JGI IMG/M metagenome (GOLD analysis project Ga0179593, IMG submission 185931) | Vadose zone soil fungal communities from Angelo Coast Range Reserve, California, USA - CZODoug2_1_08_16fungal (PacBio error correction) | ecosystem: Environmental > Terrestrial > Soil >... | reverse complement strand
TTTCCGAGAGTATCTGTCCACCCGGTCGCCCTGGTCCCACAAGATTCCCTCTCCTCCCTCCTTACTTTTCCCATTCATTCTGCGCATCCCCCTAATAACCGATTCCGGTCTTTCTTCCCCATTGTCCGATAAGGTTACGGTTTCTCCCCCAGTCCACCCCTTTCTTTGCGCTGCCCTTTTCTTATTTTTTTTGACCTCTCTTGATACGACCGCCTCTCCAATACTTTCCCTCTTTTTTTATAAGGTGCAAACCTCCACTTTCCTCAATTGTCTGGTTTCATCTTACCTGGAGAACTATCTCTTTTTTTTCTCTCCCTATACTCTCTCTCCCTACTGCTATAGAGGGTTGACAAGGGGACCCCCCTTTTCCCCGGTCTAGGGGAGGAACTCAAGGAGGGGAATAACGGACTTTTTCGGCTCCCCCCTGTCCTTCCTATTTTCTCCCCCTCTCGCCGCCTCCTCTTCTTTTGATCTGTGCATGACGATGAGCTCCCCTTCTCGATGACCTGAGCGAGGTGCTGGCGTTTCCCAAATGGTGCATCCCCCTCTGACCCTTTCCTTTACTCCCTTCTCCCTCTTCGGTCGCGGCACGTGACGTTCACATCCTTCCTTTAATTTCCAAAAGGGCTGGTGCCTCTCATTGGATACAGCGTATTCGTCTGTCTTTACATTCACTTTCCCTCTCCCTCCTCTTTCCTTCTGATGTGGTCAGCCAGCCAATCACCCTCGATTCTTCTTCTTCACCCCCAAGTCGAATATAATTTTTTAAAATATTTTGTGAGATCTCCCCTTTTCGTAACTGTCTTTTGACTTGGTTTGAGAACCCTCCCTTCCCCCTCCTATGCACTTTGAATTTAAATGTCAAGCGACGAGAACTTATTTTTGAACTGACTTCCGAACACAACCCTTTCCACTTTTTCTCCAATAGAGATAACTGATTCCATTGTAGGTTTTTCCTTCCTGTATCTACTAGTTAACAGCGTCCAGTGCCAGATGGCTTTTTGGGCGGGCCTCCAGTTGTGATGACGAACACGAAGTCCCCTCGTTACTTTAACTCCCCCCCCCATATCTACTTTCCTTTTTTCTTCTTCCTCTCTGTCTTCCCCATTACCCAATACTTTAAAGGTTTTGTTCGTACAGGATCCTCCCTTAAAAATTGGATTGGGGGAAAGGGTAAGGTTAGTGGTTAAGTAATGAGACCCCCTCGACTCAGCCCTCTCTCTTCCTCCTTCATACCTATCCTTTCCAATAGGGAATGAGTAATTGATTCCACGTCTTTGGGCTTCCCTTTTGATGCCCTTCTTTGTACCCTTTCCCTTCCTTTGATGACTACCTAAACTGTTTTCGTATCCCAGGTTTTCCCCCACCATTAAATAGGATCAAATCTTTTTGTTTGATGGATTCTGGGGACTTTTCACTTCCCACGCCTGTCCTTTTTTTTTTTTATTCTTAAACCCCCCTTTCTTTCTTCAACTGTTTGATAGGGAGCCTCCTTTTCCATACACTCTCCTTTTTTCTGGTTTCTTTTTCTTCTGTTGATTTTTTCAACTTGTGCGTCATTCGACTATAGTGTAGCCGTTTTCCGGTAAGTGACCTTAGCTTTTCTCTTCGATTTTGTTTTTTCTTTCCGCTGACTTCCTTTCCCTTCCCCCCATCCAGTCGAATTCCTTGCAGTTCATCTTCCACTCTTCTTCGCTCATCTAAGTTGAGGCAAATATCAGTAGCCACCCCCCCCCCCTCCCCCTATGCCCCAGGTCGCGTCCCCTTTTTTTTTACCCACAAACGTTTTTTCTTCTGTCCCTTCTCCCCTTGTCTCCTAGCATCAAAATTTGCCCCTACCTCCTCTTTTTGTTGCCCTGTAACTGTGAAGAAGATTTTTTAAGCCCCTGCGCGTGACTTGTCCTTTTTTTCTTTTCCTGGCGTGAGCATTCCTTCCTGACCCGTATCTTTTTTCCCCCTTTTTCACTCCCCTTGCCTCGGCTTTCTATTTCTATAAAAGACATTCTTCCCCCCACCTTTAAGTGAACCTTTCCCTCCTTCCCTGTACAAATATTAATAGTTGTTGTTTTTAGCCCTTTGGGTACCTTTTTCAGTATACTTTCCGTGTTTGGCGTTTTTCGGTTAACTATCCCTCCACTCTCTCTTGGTTTGCCCCCCTTTGTTCCTTTTTCTTACTTCAACGTTTCCAGCCTGCATAAACGGGTACGGACTCACTTTGTGCTTTTCATGGCTCTTGATTCATGCCATTTCATTCCTTGGTAATCTTTTTTTTCTGTTCTTTGTACGGCCAGGTGCCCTCCGGCGTCCCCCCCAAGGGTTTTTCCCCCTCTTGACTGATCCTTTATCCCTGAGTGTTGAAGGATTGCCTAACCTTCCTTTCGAATCGTTCGGTCTCATGTAGATGTAAATAGCTTATTATCTCTTGAGTATGGCGAGTAGTATCCTTCTCTTTTTCCCCCCACGGAGCCATTTTCCCTCCTCTCCTTCGGCCCCATTTCCCTCCCCGACTTTTCGAACTCCCCTGACTTCTCAAGGGCCGCGGTCCTCCTTCAGGCCAAGAAAAGGAAATTTCTGCCTTGCTTCTTTGGACCTCCCCCTTCCTTTCGTTCTGACCTACCCCTCTTTTCCTATTCCCTTTTTCCGCCTTCACCAGGAACTGCTTCCGGACTAGGATTACCAAAATATTAGCGTTTCCCCCCCACTCATCCCTGGTTTTTTAGATTGGAATTTCCTCCCCCCCCATTTCCTCGCCCTTCCTGGGACGTTTATACCCTCCCTTGTTCCCCGATTCCAAATCCCTCATGAATGGTTCCCTTCCCCCCCCGCCCTATTTTTCCTAGTCCTCCCCGTCCCGTAATTCTCATGAGGTCGTGGTTGACCTCGACCATTTTGCATGTGCGGCGGGGTACGGACTGAACTGCTGACACGGCTGAAAAGGTACCCCTTTTTCCCCCTTTTCCCCCTGGTTCTGATATCGACTCACCCCCCCGTGTCCAATCTTGGAGAGCGGAACGTCTCCCCCCCCTCAAGTTCCTTCCCCCCCTTCCCACAGCGAGACTTTCGAATGCATAGGGAGTTGAACCAACACTGCGTTCCCACTCCCCTGAAATCTTAAGGTTGAGAAGAGCCCGATGACTACGTACTGCCAATCCCTTCCCATTTATCTAAGGTCGCCAGTTGAGTTGAGTTGGACAGGGATGTTTTTTTAATCTGGCTTGCCCCCTTTACCCCCCTAGTGGGTTTCCTTTTTTCTTCCCGCTAGGTTAACTGCATTTGCGTGATAGTGAAGTTCATGTAGCCCCCCTCCCTCCCCTGCCCCCGCCTTTAAGAAAAAAAGACTGACTTCCCTTTACCTCGGTTTTTGTTCTTTTCTGATGGCGTCTAGAGGTTTTCTTTTTTTTCTCCATTAGCTTTACCTCCCTTCGCGTTGTTCGGGAGAGGTTTTCTACGACGCGTTCCCTCCTCCAAGAGTGTAATTAGGATACCATTTGGTAGGTAAGTCTGTGAACTAATCCCTTATCCCTTTCCTCGTGCAATCACCCCCACCCTCTTTTCTCCTCCTCCCCTTTTTCCTCCTTGAATTTTCACCCAACTTCTTCTTTGACCTTTTTTCCATTGAAAGAGGAAGATTAAAAGCCCAAGCCCCCCCTCCTTAGCGGTCTGGTCTCCCCCTCTATTCCTGTCGCCCCCCCTTTCCCCCTTTGATCCCTTGGAAGTCATTTTTCATTTCAGAGGTACTTGAGTATCAAAAGTCCCCCTTGATCAGAATCTCGTCTTTTCTGTCGTTTCCCCGTCTTTTTTAAACCTCCCTCCTTTTTCTCCGTTTTAGAGCATAAGTGATTCCGCCTGATGGTCGATTAGTTCCTACCCAGGTTGAAAAATGATACATAATGTCAAAAGGAGTGTATGAGATCGTAGTATTCTTTTTTTTTTCCAGTCTACCCTCTCCCCTCTCGTCTTAATTTCTAGTTAGGATGCACATGACCCTTAACGTCGACCCATGTGTTAAGCACCTTCCCCCTCAGTGAATGTTTATTATCCTCTCACTTTCTCTCCCTCCCATGGGTATAATTAGTAGAGGAACCTTGTTCCCCGTACGTGGTTCCCGCTACAATTCTTCCTCCTCCCCTTCCTCCTTCTTTTGGTTTTTGTTTCGACTTTCAATCTTGCTACTATGGAAACCAGGCTACTTCCCCCCCAGGATCTTAATCAGTTTATTCCCTCCATTCTCATGTTTTTCTTCTCCCTTTTCTGGACCGTTTCATTTCCCTCCCCCCCCCCATTTCCGATGAGGCGGCCCCAACCCCTTCTTTAATGGACATTACTATTTCAGATTCTCCTCCGGTTAGATTGGCATTTTCTCTTTGGATAACCTTCCTCCCTCCTCTCTCCGGACCGTTGGAACGTAGGGGCTCGTTCACCCCATTTAATTCCCTTCATAGAACTTTTGTCCTCCGAGACTTGTCTCTTCTCCGATCGTAGCTTTCCCCCCTTTACATTCTCCCTCCCCTCCTAGATCTTATTCCCTTCTGGGACCAGTTTCTACCTGATTATGAGCTCCCCCCTTGCTTGAATTGAGGTGGGAGACAAGTTGTCCTGTTCTGATCCTCTCCCGAGACCATTCCTGCTTCCTGGTCGGTTCCTTCCGTTAGTCATGTTCTGACCCTCCCCCGATCCGAGCTCTTTTTCGTTTAAAAATGAAATGTTAAGGCTCTCTTCTTCCCTCGCATGTTCTTCCTCGTTTTCTCTTTCCATTTCTTCCCCCTTTCGTAGGCTAAACCGTTTTGTCCCTTTGAGCGTTTAGTTACAATCCTTTTTTAGAGGTTAGTGTTTTCTCCATGGACCCTTTTTCCCCCCTCCCCCAACCCAACATTGTTCCGGTTTTTTTTATTCTACTTTATTTTTCCCCTCCACCCATCGACTCCTGCTACTAAGCTAACTCGACGGGCCCTCCCTTCTTTTTTATTAGCGAAAGAATGGGAGAACCATGTGTTTCATTTTGGCCTCAAGATACCCCGATCCCTTAGGCCCCTTCCCCCTCCTTTCTTCACCTGGAGATCATTTATTAACATTTGTTCAGCTGTGTCCTCCCACTCTTGTACCAAACTATATCCGCCACTATCTTACTTGGAAGTTGTATTTGCGTTGCCCCTGTTTCCCCCCCTTTTTTCCCCCGGTTCAAGCCTGTTTTCCTTTCCTCTTCTGGCCTCTATTCCCGTCGTCTTCCCCGTCTACCCTGTTGCAAATCACCCTCTCCTCCCGGTCTTAGAAGGATTAAGATTGTAACTTCACCTTTCCAGGAGTTGATCCGGCTCCTGATTCCATTTAATGCATTTCCTTTCTTTCCCTCCTCCTTTTTGACGAGAAACCCTCCACAGTCCCCCGAGAAACCCCTTTCCTTTAACTCAGGAACCTTCTCGAAAACTATTGAATGATCCGTCGTTGGTCCTTCTTTTTTCTCTTTCCTTCCTTACTAATGGTTTCTTTACTACTCCCCCTGAATTTCCTTCCTGGAATTACATTTCTTTCGACACATTACCCCCCATCGGAGAACTCTTTTTCTTTTTCCTTCTCATCTTTTTTTTTGGGTTTCTCTTTAACCCTCCTTCCGTTTGCCCTTTCAGGGTTTTACCAAGGATCGCGCGTCCCTGGGATCGGGAATCCCGTCCTCCGTTAAACCCTTTCCCCTCCTTTATTTGTCGTTGCTTCGTGGGTGCTTTTTTTCAACCCTTTATCGCGGCACTGAAGTTTTTTTTCTGATTCGGTCCTTCCGTTTTGTTCCCCGTTTTCCTTCTCTTTCATTCCCGTCTTGTGGTGCTGCTTTTTGACCCGAGTCTCTCCTCGGCCAACTTCCCCTTTCTTGCCCCCAGTCCCGTCTCTTAGATTCTTTCCCCACTCGGGCCAGAGCCCTTTTTTTGAAGTTGAGGCATATTTTCCCCAAGGCATAGTATCCCCAGTCCGCCGGCGGTTTCCTCCCCATTGTTTCTTTGATTTTCTTTCTCTTCTTACAAGCTCCTCCCCCTCCGAAGTACCCTGCTTGGCCCTTTTACTAGTCCCTCTCCTTTTCGCCTTGAGCGTTTGTACGGTATTATTTGACTTTGCGGAGTTCCGTTTCAAGTTTCAACGTAACCCCTGCTTCACCTTTGTGCACTCCCCCCCTCTCTTAATTAGGCATGGTTATTGACCCCCTCAGCCTCTTCGTGAAAAGTATCCCCTTCACCCCTATATATATTTTAATCCAGTTTTTGTTGAGAGAGTTTCCTTTGACTCTTTACGGTTTTGCCTTGCGTTTTTCGCTTGACTTTCTTCTCATTTCAAGATTCCCCCCCCTCCCCGGTTCCCCCTTTTTACTCAATCATTTCGGAATACCCCCTTTTACCCTCCCGGGTACGCGCTACCCTTCTCCGTTTGCTGCCGTCATTGGTCTTCCTTTTCAAACGCCCCCCCTCTTCATTCTTGTGATTTTTTCAGGTTTCTACGCCAATTCTCCCTCACTCCCTTAGACCACCCACAGAGTTTTACTTTAATAATATTACTTTTTTTTCGACGGAATTCCCATTATCTCCTTTCTTCAAATGTATTCTGGCCCCCGGCGCCCGTTGACCTTTCTTTCTTCTTTTTCCTTGAGTACTCTCTTTGTGCAATTGAGCCCCCCCTCTACGATACTTTAGACGGTAACAGAATTGAAAAAGAGCGACAAGTCCTATTCCTTGACGCGTAGCCCTTTACCGACCCGCCTCCTCCCCCCCTCTTCCCTTTTGATTTTTAAAGACTATTTAGCTCCCCCAGTCTGGGTCGCTACCGGTGGGCCCCCCTCTGGTCGAGAAATGAGGTATCAAGGAAGCTTTTACCCCCCCCCAATTCCTTTTCTTGCCCTATATCTTTTCTCCCCGATTTGTTAATGTTTTCAAGGGCCATCCGGTAGATGACCTTTTATTTTTCGCCCGATACGGTCACCCGAGAAAGTAGGGACCCAGGAAGCCCCATACTTCAGTTCCCTCTCCTCATATTCATTCCCTTATCCAAGTAGAGGTAGCACTTGAGGAATGTAACCCCTCTTTGATAGGGTCTTTTGCGTAGGAATTTTACAGTCCTTACGGTGACCTTCTCTCCATCATTTCACCCTCCCCTTGGTCCCCCTTTTTTTAAACCCTCCCTTGGAACTGATGTCACTGTTTTTCCCTTTCCCTCGGATACTTTTTTTCTTTTTAAAAAGACATCTATTTCTTTGTAACTTCCCAGATCCCGGCCCTTATAATGAGCCACTTTCCCTTTTTCGGAAAGCCCCCTGACCTGGTCCTATTTCCTTTTAAAGACCCAGAGATCAGCCGACTGCACCTTACCCCCGTACCTTTGCCATCTCTTTCGGCCTCCCGTTCGCGTTGGACCTTCCCGGTTTTGTAGGCCCCTTTTCTTCCCCCGGACCCACTCAGGTATGTCGTCAGCCTTTGATAGTGACCCCTTTGATGACCTTGTCCCTACCCCTTTTCTTGTCCAGTTCCCGTTAAACTCGCCCTCCCCCCCTTTTCCCATTTTATTTTTTAGAAGCCACCACATTATTTTCCCTTTGAGGTCCGCGGATGGCTGAGGCGCAGATATGCTTTTTCTTTGATAACCTTTTTGAACCCCAGTAAATCTTTTCCCCTTTCTTCTTTCTCCTTGGAAATTTTCTTAACTTACGTAACCTGAAACCTTGCACCAAGCGTCCTTTAGAAAACAGTGTGGTCTTCTCCTAATCATCTTCCCCCCTTAATTGACTTTACTTTCTTTCTCAAACATCCTCTCCTCCCCTCGATCTAACAACTGTAACATGGCCCATGGGTAAATTCAGCATTCGGATAGCTTTCATTCTTTCTGCTTGGCTCCCCCTTTCCCTATGCACGCAAATTATGCTTCCTTTTAGATATGCGCCTCCCTTAGACCTAGGATTAACCTTTTCAGGTGATTTCCGGCTCTTTTTCTTTTGTTGAGTCACTTTTCCCCTCCTACGGACTACTTATGTTTCGTCACTCTTTTATCTTATTCCCCCTCTCCCCTATATTGCCCGATGAAGTTTGATGCGGTCCTCCCCTCCCTGCTAGGTAGATAGTGCTTTTCCCCCCTTCCCAACATATTACCCCTTCTCTTGGTCTCCCTTCTTTTCTTCCTCGTTTCTCCCCCCATAATTTCCTTTATAGAACATCTACCAGTTTTATCTCCCCCCCCCCCGTAAAAATTCAACCTTTCACCATTGTTCCTCTCTTCCTTCCTCTGTGTACTGTTTTATGTCCTCTCCTTGCCCCCCTAACCCCCTTGGAGACTTAATGTAGATTTCTAATTGTCTTAAACCGTAGACTTTAGTCAGTCTCGTCCTGCATCTTTATTTTTCCCCCCTTCCCCTTTTTTTGTGGACTTTTCTGAGTCCCTCGGGAGATTCTTATCCCCCCCCGAGATCCACAATTTCCCTCCCGACGACCCTAAAATGTTTTCTTCTCCCCCCCCTTCCTAGGCCGCAGCACTTTCACCTTCCTCCGCCCCCCGGCCCCAGTAGAATGTTTCCATTTCTTGTGTTAGTCCTCTACCCCCTCCCTCCCTTTCGATTCAATATAGTGGGTCCCCGGCTATGAAGGACGTACCCTCTTTCCGCCTAATTGAAGTTTTTTAAGTCTTTTGGGATCATTGTGCTCAATTCCCCTCATAGACCCTCTTCGTTAGTACGACGACTCCCCTTTAGATCAGGCTGCCTTCTCTTTTATTAGCAGATCATCTTCCCGGTACCTATGCTAGAGTAGCCGGTTCCCCGGCCGTAGTAAACTGCTGCAGGAAATACAGTCCCCATTTGAATTCTTCCTTTTCTTTCTCAACCCTTCTTGCGTCCCCCTACGAGAAGATGAGGAGGGTGAGTTCATCTGTTCATTTCATGGAACCACCTTTTCTGATGCAGCAGATCGGGTACCACCACGGAATCAATTGACCTGCCCCCGTTTCTTAGATTTGTGTTCCTTTCTCCTTTCGCGTTCTCTACTTTGAATTTTAATGGTTAAACATCCGACTATTCCCCCCCCCAACAAATTGGGCGTCCTTCCTCCCCCCCCTCGCTCGGGTTTAGGCTCCCCCCCTTATAAATTCCCCCCCGCCATCCGGTTTGTGTTCGTTACTTTATTCCCAACCATCACCTCATTAGATCTTCCCCCTATCACCCTTAGAAAGGGAAATCTCCAGTTAGACGAGAAGCCTTTGGAACCCCTGAGGGCGTCCTGTCGGTTCTCTCTAACGAAGAAAGTAGGAACTTCAGTCAACTCCTAAGTTAGGCTGACGTGTGACCCCCTCTCCTTTTGGACTTCCCCCCTTTTTTTCGTAAACCTGAGAGGCCATAATTTCCTCCTCTGATCCCTTCATTCTTCACTTGTTTTGAAGTTGCAGTCATCCGATCGCGTTGCACCGCCCTCTTCCCCATGTTCTTTGTTTCCCCGGGTGCTCCGAGTTTTAACTTTTTAAAGATTTAGCTTGGAAACTTGTTTCCCCAATACTCTAGTCTGAAGGCTTCCTTTCTCCCCCCCCGGAACTCTTTCCGAGGATTGATCCCCCGATAAGTAAGGAACCTTTGTTTTTACGGTCTGACTGTAGTCAGGTAGTGTTTTCCTAAGCTCCCCCTCCCCCGTCGTTCTCCTTCGATTTCCTTTCGTTTGGAAAGAACCCTATTTGACCTCCACAAGGTCCTTGTCTTTCTTCTGCTCCTGTTCTCCCCTGATGGTCATTCACCGTTTTCTCGGTAAAGTTTTGCCTTAGACACCTGTCCCCCTTCCCTACAAATGGTTTTATTTAAAAACCTTCCGCTTTTAGACCAACTATTGATGTGTTGGTGGAATCAACTCGTTCTGTTCCTTTGGTGCCGTACCTCATGAACCTCCCCTTTCCTTTTGCCCCGCGGGTGATCGCCACCTTCAGAGAAACCTAATTTTCTCCGGGAAGAAAGATATTAGGTACCAATAGGTCTTCTTCCGTTTTCCTTTTTTGCTGAAAAGGGCCGCTGCCTTCGTCGTTTTGTGTAGCTCTTTCTCCGTCTTTACCTTCGTCACCGTTCGGAGTAGATGGGTTCATCCCTTCTTGATTATTACCTTCCCGCCCTTCGTCTCGAAGGCGACGTACGCAGACATCCGATCCTCCCATCCTATTTTCTTCAAATACGCGAACCCACTGCCATAATTGCAATTGCTCCACGTGCGGCATAACACGTCTTCGCTCTTTTTTTTCGCAAGGCCGACAATTCGTTTCCCTGAGATGACGCGTTCCCTTCTTCCCGCTTGCAAGGCCGCCCCCTCTGAAGAGCACCCTTGTCGGCAGTTTGACCCCCCTTCTATTTGTTTTTTTCTTTATGTCTTTGATGTAATGATGACACCCCTCAAGAGTGCATTTTTTGTTTCGATTGACCTCCCCCAGAACGGATGTTGTGGGGGGGGGTGTGTGTTGTTTGTTTTTGGGGCCTTAGTATCTTCAATTACCATCTCCCCTCATAAGTTTTTGTTTCATGTTTCAACTTGAACCGCCTCCTTTCGGGATAAGTTATTTCCCAATATAAACAGAAGATGCCCCCGATGCTACCCATTTTTTTACCCTCAACCCCCTAACTGGCATGATAAGACTGAATACCAAAAGTTTATAGCCCCTTCCGTTTTTTGATGCGTCAGGGCTCGTCTTTCCTTTTACGCTGGCGTTCTTCATTCTTCTTTTTGACGCTACGGAAAGGGTGCAGCCTCTCCTCCCCCCAGTGGTTTATTTTCAACCTCTTTACGCTCTATTGCATCCTATCAGTTGGTTCGGGATCTCTCAACTTCGATGAATCCGGCATCTTTTCGTTCCAAGTTAGACTCCTCATCCTACGACTGGAAATTGGTATATCTCGGTAATCCTCTTACCCCTCCGAGCCGATGCCTGCTGAAGGGAAGAACTTTGCAGAGCGAAACGATCAATGCAGATTTCGCCTTGCATCACCGTGACACCCAGACCAATACCGGCTTTTCGTTCACCTGGTTTAGACCTATCCACATTGCGTCTCAGCTTCCTTTGGGCTCGCCGAAAAGGAAATGCTTAGCTAGGACCGTCACCCTTGCACACTAACCGCTATCCCTTCACAGAGGTGGCTAGCTTTTCTGTGCAAAAGTTAGTCGCTTCCTCGGAAGTTGGGAAAGATATGTGGCAAAGACGACAGTCTTTTCACAACGGGCAGCCCCCCTTCCTGACAGGAGCCCGATAAGTACCGAAAGTCAGTAGAGGTCCCCCCCCGGTCCTTTCGGCATTGTATTTGCTTAGTTTGCTCTTTTTTTTTCCCCCGGCCGACGCTGAACCTTTCCCCCCCCCATCCGGGCACTCCTTTTCCGGAAGGAGCCAGGCCTAAAGGGTGAACGAGTTTTTTTTTTTAATCGTTATCAAAAAGAGTGGTGAATTTGTTCTTTGCCAAGCAGAGTAGTGAATTTGACCGGTCCTTCCGGAACCGCCTTACAAAATTTAACACGCTGGACTTAGTAGCAGCCCTTTTTCCCGTCCTCACACCTGCCAAGAACCTTCCCTTGAATAATTATTTAGCCCATCGATTTGGTGGTTTTGTAAGACCCCCCTTCTCTGTTACCATGTCTTTGATTACAACATAGGACCCAGTTTCCTTTCTATCGTCTTCAAGATTCTTCCGTGAATATTTTTTTTCTTTCCTTTCTCTTCGCCCCTGAATTCCGACCAATTCTCCGATTATCGTGCCCCAACCAGAAAGTAAGATTCTGCTTAGTTTGTCCGCTCGATATCTTGTGATTTGTGTGCCTTTTAAAGTCTCGAACACATCCTGCCCTTAACCAGTGGAGTGTGTGGCGTGTCCTATAAGCTCTACCCCGAGAAATCCTGTAAAAGAGCGATCTCCCCCCCCTCTTTTGTCGAATGCAGACTGTTGTAACTTTACTTCGTATCAATCCTCCACCAATCATAGACTGAGACGCCTCCTCCCCTTCCTGGATACTTGGTTTTCCCCTCCCTCCCAGCGCTCGATCGCTATAGAGCACTTGTGCTGACACTTGCAGGATTTTCCCTTTCACACGCGACTGTCTTGGTCTCATGACCTGTCCCCCCCCAGGCCGGATTCCCTTCCGTTTCGACTAACTTTTGGGACCTGGATAACTTTTCCCCTTTCTGATCCTCTATTTGATTGGTACGCCCCTTTTTCCAACCTCTAGCTTTGAGGAGCGCAGATCGTCTCGGAGTCGAATGAGGTCACGTTCAGGACTTAACCTGTTGAAACTTTAAACCCTCCTTTTTCCCCAACGGGTACTGATTTTCTGCTAATCGCCGTTCACCCCTTAATAACGATTTATCTGTAAGCTTTCGTTATTACAAAAACGGCCCCAGTTTCTGCACTTCTCCCCTGCCGCGGACTATGGTGACTGTTTTACATTGAGCCGGAAGGTTCGACCTTTTCTTTTCCGTTTTGAGGAAAGACCCGGATTCCGCGCCGGGTGAGAATCGCGATTAT
>Ga0179593_1503280_pt1 | contig 12493 bp, 12 predicted proteins | sample CZODoug2_1_08_16_FD_185931 | JGI IMG/M metagenome (GOLD analysis project Ga0179593, IMG submission 185931) | Vadose zone soil fungal communities from Angelo Coast Range Reserve, California, USA - CZODoug2_1_08_16fungal (PacBio error correction) | ecosystem: Environmental > Terrestrial > Soil >... | reverse complement strand
CTCTTAATACCCATTCTCTTCCATAAGCTATCCCTCTTTCCCGGACTTCCTTTCTTCTCGGCGGCCTGAGAACTTGGCTGATAGAGCCTAGTATTGAATATAAGTCCCTCTTTAGGTTCCTTCGACCTCCCCACATCTTTCCTATCTCTTATTCTCATTTTTTCCCCCCTGGCACTGGGTATAGAATTGCGAGGAGGCTTGAACAGCGAAAGTACTTAATGATACGTCCCGACAATCCTCTCTCATCACATCTTCTTTGCACTTTCTTATTTTTCTCTTCTCCTCCTAATCTTTTCCCCCTTTTTCCATAGACTCCGCAGATAACTGGCACCTGGATTTTTGAGGACCCCTATGTTCATCGTACAATAGGAGTTTCTTTGAATGGAATCCGTCCCCTTCTCTAGCTCCCCTACTGACATCCTGGACAGAAGTTCTCCTCCCTCCCTTTTTCTTATTTTTCGGTCTCCCACTCTCCCCTACCAAAAGAGATCTTTAGTAGGTCGGGACCTGTTTCCGCCCCCGCCTTTCCCCGGTACTTTAGCTTCCACCCTCCCCCCCTGACTTGCGCCTTCTCTGGGATTTTTGATTCTGTGAACAGAATTCACTTATGGTCCTGTACCTTACTTCCCGATACCTTTTCTCTTTGATTTCCTTCCTTCCTATCCTTCCTTCCTTCCCCTGCCGATTCTCATGGAGCTTTCTTCAATGATCAGGCCTTGCTGACTCTCTTTATACGTTTAAACCTCTTGACGACGCAGTCCATAACTCGATGCACTCCTCCGCTGGCCCCCGATTTTCCTTTTTTTCTTCCAGCTTCCCATCTTTTTCTTTTTCGAGTCTTCCTTCTCCTCATCATCTTCTCTTCTCAAGAACGTCTCACCGACCCCCTCCCTCCCTGAGAGCTTTTTTTGGCTCAGTACTTGATGGTTGCCCTTCAGGATCCAGACGTCCCTCGTCTCATTCCCCTCCTCCTCGGCCCCTTTTATCCCCCGGATAAGCAGATACTGCACCTTCCAAGCCTCCCCCCCCTTGAAGTCCACCGACTGAAAGCGATTAAGAGAGTATCTCCCCCACTGCTCACCGCCTTGAATTGACTTTTTAGACATTCTCAACTCCTGATACTACATTTTTCCTCACCGAACGATGAAGATCTGTCTTGTTAAGGAGTTTACCCCCCCCACTTCTCCCTGGCGCAGACTCTTTTCTGGTGTTAACCTTTCCCCCTCGAGCAGTCTTTTGCGACGGTCCCTAGAGACTTTGACCGACATTTCTTTCCCAGACTGACTTAAGCGAGATGGTGACTCCCCCCACCTGTCGCCCCGTCAGCTGAGCGAGTAAAGCCATTCCCCCCCTATCCTTTTCTTTTCCCACTTCCTCCTCTTTCTTCCAGCCGATTCTGTTTGCAGATTAGACGATGGTTATTTCTACTCTGAAGGAAAGCTTCGAGATTCCAGATCGTTGTATCCCCCACGTCTCTTTTGGTCAATCCCTTTGTTCACTCCCGGTTTTTCCCCCCCCCCCTCTTGTCCCTTTGCTCCATCCTATCTTCCCCCCTGAATTCTGCCTTCCCCCCCTTTACATTAGAACGAATATCTCACATCCAGGAAGACGTCTCCGAGTTCCCCTTCTTTTTCTCTTTTCTCTCCTTCCCTCTTTCGCTTCTTAGATGCTCGAGAGCTCTGCTGCGACCCCTTCATAAGATACATACCGTTGCCAACCTCCTCACCGCTGCGCCTGTATTGTCGTTAATTCATCCTTTTTGCCCACAAACTCAAGCCACCACCACTCTTCATACCTCCTTTTTTTATTCCTTTCCCAGTTGAGTCCTATTTTCCGCACCGCCGTCTATCGGTTTTTCCCCCCAAGGCAGGAATTGTACATTTTCCCATACTTCTGCTCTTCTTTTCACCGGTTTTCCCTCCCTGATTATACCCAGGCTTTTTTCCTCCCACATCATTTTCGCTTCTCTTTTCTTCGATTCCTTTTCTTTAAATCCATCAAGCAGAAACCCTTTTCCCCCCTATGTTGATTCATCTTTACCACATCCTCCTTTGTTTTGTTTTTAGATCGTCCCTCACGATTATTTATGTCTATTTCATTCCCAAGCCCCCCCCGAGCTCGAAGTCCTCCTCGACCTTCTTCCACTTTCTCTTTTCGTTCCTCTTTGACTCAGGCGGCCCTTTTCCTCAAAGCAGCAAGCAGAATCTGATTTTATTTTATACCTCAGTAGGTAAACAAGATATAATATTAAACGTGGACATTCTTTCTTACTCCTTTTGATTCAATCCCTTCTCCGTGAGAGTCCCCTCTCCTTTGTGGTTTCTTTTATTTCTCTACCTGCTACCCTCCATGACTGTTTGTCCTAGAAACGAATATTTTTGAGATGTTCGATCTTGATGTCTGCGTCCCTTCCCCTCCAACACCATTCCCCCCCCCCCCTTGGGCACCCACCCCCCCCCCCCCACCCAAACAACACTTTACACCCCACCCCCCGGGGGGGAACCCCCCCCCTTTGGCCTCCCCCCCCCCACTTTTGAACCCCCGAACCCTCCCCCCCCCCCCCCCCCCCCCCCCCCTTTTTTTTTCCCCCCCCCCCCCCCCCCCCCAATTGCCGCTAGTGGAGTCTCTAGGAAGCAGTTGCTGAATCGCCCAAGATTGACCCCTTCCTTTCGTACAGGTCGCCTTATCTATACTTTTCCTCCGATACTCTTCTCTCCTTCCTCAGGGCGATTGCTTCCCCTTGATTGACGATAGCGCCCTCACTCCCTAACCTCGGTTAGCCCTCAGGAACACACAAGGGAGCTCGCACTGCCCCTTTTTTTATAAAGACGCATTGGACTGGTTAGCTCACGAATGATCCTAATTAACCTCTCTCCTCTCCACCTTTTCTCCCTATCTGGATTGTTGAGACCCTTTGTATTTTTTTTTTTCTCCCTTCTGGGGGTGGGGGGTCGGGGGGGCTATGAAGTGGGATTCTATAATCCGACAACCCCTTCCGAACAAGCCTTCATCCAGCAGATTCGACGTGCAGCCACCAATTCATGACTAGATTGTCACCATACCTTTCTTCGTCCCTTTTTCTCCAGACGTGGGTGTGTCCTCTTGAACTCTCCTCTCGTTACTTACTCTTGGCCTTCCTTCTTCCGCCCTGGTATCTCTCCGCCCCAGATGTTGACAACCCATGAGAGACTATTTGGAGTTTCCCCCCCCTAGTGAGTCCACCTCTTCCCCCCCCCCCCCCCACCCCCCCCCCCCTTTCTTCTGATGAATTCTCTTTCTTTCCTGAAAGATGCTTCTTTCTGCCGCAGGCTATGCTTAGGCAAGGAGGATCTTCAGCTCTTTTTTCTTCTCCTTCCCGAACCTTTTCCTGCTTAATACAACCCTCTCGCTCCTCCCCCCCCTCCTTCTATTTCCTCTTTCGATCTTCAAAGTCTGTGACAGGACGCGTAGCAGAAATTTCATGGGCGTTCCCCCTTAAGCAGAACTCGCCCGCGCTGCTCATCATTCCCCCCCCCCCCCCCCCCCCCCCCCCCCAGCGGATTCCTTCTCTATGATGCCCTCTTTGATTGCTCCTTTTCTTTAGCCCAGGTGTTAACGTCTTAAGCGCTCATATATGATCCTTCCTAGACGGAATAAGCCGGGCAATAGACAGGGACGCCTTCGTTCTATTCCATTCGTCCTTTAACTCGTGACTCTCCATTTTCCCTGCACCAATCCGCATAATTGCTGGTTCGGCTACCCTCATAAGACGGCAGAAAGTAGAGTTTCTCTCCGGATGGCCGTTGTTCTTTTGCAACCTTTCTTTTTCCATCCTCTTTCTTTTCTTTTTTTCTCCTCAGCCTCCCATCACACGTTCTTCTCTACCTCTTCCTTCCATTCCATCTGTTTCATCCGCCAAGGGATACTCTGAACCCACCCCTTAAGCCCACCTAAGAAACAGAAATGTATGTCTACCCCATACTCGCGATGACTCTTCGAGTTCCCTTCACAGCATTCGAAGCACTACCTTCCAATTTGCTGCACCAAAGAGTGTCCAAAGGAAGCTTCCCTTGCGGGATCGAGTTCCTTCCCTCTTCTACACTTCAAAATGCTTTCCACCACCAAGAAAGTCTCCCAAAGGAAGTAAAGGACATGAGACCCCGCTCTTGAAGATCTTGCCATTCTGCCTCCCTCATACTCTTTCTCCCTTCCTCTTTCTCTAGAACACCTACCCTTTTTTTTCCCTATCCTCTTCCCTTCCTTAACCCCCTTTTCATTTTTAAAGAAGTCAAGTCAGAAAATCTTATTATTCTCCAGATCTTTCCCTACCCCTCAGTTTTTTTTCTATAGCTTTCCTCCTTTTTTTCCCTCCCCCGCCTTTTCAGGTAACTCCGTCCCTCTCAGCTTCTCCAGCCATGTCTTTTCTGAGAGGGGAGTCATCAGGCAAGATTTATCCGCTGTTTTTTCCCCTCCTCTTTCCTGCCATCATCTTTGCATATCTTTATTCGAATCTTCCTTCGGCCCTGGGGCATAGTATTTGGGGGGCGGCGCCTCTTTGTCCCTTTGGCCGACTCTCCTAAACTCTTAAAATTTCATTATCGGGGCTACCCTATACCCTCCTACCTTAATGGCCTATTCCTGAAAATGTGATCTTGCCAGGCCTTCAATCGCGCCTCTTACCGTCCGAGTTTTTATCCCTCTAATCATTCCTCTTGATTTCCTAGTCTTTATTTATTCCTATAGAATATTGAGGATCCAGCCCCATGCGGATGAACTCCTTGCAAGAGACCCTTTTCTCTCCCTCCACCTTGCGGACTTCGGCGCTTAAAATTCCCCTCTCTGATTTTTTCTCTTCCTTAAATTTGACAAGACAACTTTCGAGATAGTCAGGAAAAACCCCCCGCCTTCTTTTTTCGTCTTTTCCTGAACCTCCTTTTCATGCCAAACCGTATTTTTTCATGCCATTTCTGGCCCTCTGATCCTTCTTTGGATATAAGAATAAGAGTTGAATCCACGTCCGCTCTCCATGGCCCGGATTTCGGAAGTCCCGTCTCCTATCTTCTTATCTCTTACATTTCTTCTTCTCACTCACCTCCTCACTTCATTTTCATCATCAGATTCCCCTTATTCCGATGCAGATTGAATTATTCCAGGAGATGGTTGATAGAGCCTTCCTATGCCCCCATTTTATCTGAATACCTCAGTTCTCCTCCTCTTTACTCTCAACTTCTCCCCTCTTTCTAGCATTTGTGGCGTCTCGTGGAGAGCCATCGTAAAAGATGTTCTGGTGGAAGGAGGTTCCCTGACCTTCCTCTCTCAGTCTTTTTCCTCGATCCCCCCTTAAAATCTCCCCTTCAATCTCAATCAGATCCTTCACGGAACCCCGGAAAGAAACATTGCCCCCCTTTTTTTCCCTTTTGCCTGCCATCGCTTACAGGTAATCTCTTAATTCTCCCACAGCTGATGTCCTTAGCAAATTTGCCCTTCTCCCAAGCCTCCTCTCCTATCCTGCATTAGCGCGATGAAGCAACGTACGTATCAGAGAAAGTTCTCCGACCTTACCCTCCTCCTTATTTTCCTGGTTTCCCCATTAAACGCTCTCCTATCTTCTTTCTCTTTCTTCGCGCCTTGAATTTATGTCTTAGAGGTTAGCTTCAGATTGAGGAATCAAAGTTCCCCTCTTCTCTCCCCTGCCCCCGCTTCCCTTCTTCCACATCTTCATTTTCTTAAGCTATCCGTTTTCCTTCTCGCTTTCTTCCTCCCCCTATGCATTTGGATATACGCGATAAATCCCGATTTTCATCGTAGTTTTCGCGGGCAATCCCATGTTTGTTTGTGTCGTGAACGCCTTTCTTTCTTCCCTCCTCTTATAGTTTCCTCCGGTTGCCGCCAACCCCCTTCCCCCTTCCCCCGTCTCGAGTTTCTTCCTCCACCGTCCTTTGCTCTGCTTGCGCCCCTCCACTGCCGAGCAAGGATTTTCCGGTTTTTGGATTTTCTCTTGCTTCTTTCCTGCGCTAGTCGCTCTGCTCCTTCCTCCGTCTCTTTTCCCCTCCTCCCCCATCTCTATTCGGTTAGACAAACAGCTATGCGTTTCTTCAAATTAAGAAGAAATTCTTAAACAGATGAGAGTACTCTGAAAGTATTGAAGGATACAGCAGCGACCCCTTTTTCTTCTTCCTCCGTCCCCCTATCCTTATCTCTCTTTTGAACCCGCTTCCCCCCCTTTCCTTCTCACCGTCATCTCTTCGGCGTTATTTGACGGAGAATTTTTTAAGCCTGCCCCTTACTCAAATATTTGCAACTGCCGCTGTATCATTGCTTCTTCGATCTCGATTCTCCCTCGCTTAATCTGCCTCTTGTCTTCTTTTCTCTCTCGCTTTCATCCCCCCCTTTGTGTTTTTTTCTCTCTATGTCCCCTCCCGCGAGTCCCTCTTTTCTTCTCTTCTTTTCAAGAACCCTGAGAGAGAAGAGACAATCTCCGAGCCTACCAAGTTAAATTGAGTTCAGCCGAGCGCATTCGTCCATTAGGAATCCACAGGAAGTCTTTTTACTGACTGACATCCTCTTTTTCCCATCCCTCCCTCCCCGGAACGGCTTTCGACTCCCCCTTTTTCTTTTACGCCTTACTTACCTCATATTAGATCTAGTTTTCAAGGCGTCCTTTTGTTTGGATTTTTTCTGGACAACCTTTGAAGCAATGTTTGATTATAGCCCATTGGCGCAAGGCGTTTCTGCGTTTTCCTTTCTCTCGAGCCAGACTCCCCTCTCAGGCTCTCAGGCCCCCTAGCCTCCCCCCCCTCTACATCATCTCGAATTCTCCAAATTGCCTTTATGTCGATACTAGTTCAGTCAGCGTTCGTCCGGGTTTTGTCAACATGCAGCTCCTTTCGCGACATTCCTCCCTTCCTTCGGATTTTTCGCCCCCCCCCAGGCCACCACTTTTCTCCACTCCGACCCTCCTTTTTCTCCGCCGACATCCTTCCTTCTTCGCGATAGTAATTGCCCATAGAAGTTCTACCTGTCCAATGACTAGGGAACTACATGTTGAGATAGATTTCGTTCTCCTCTCTCGTCGTAGGATTCCTCTCATTTTTCTTACGAACCCCCTTTCGAAATAATCCCCTCTTGCCCCCCCCTCCCGAGTTAAGCATTCTGCAAAGATCCTTTGATTTCCTGTGTCCCCTTTTCCAAGCCAAGCGGTATAGATGGTTGTACTTGCGGGAAGACCCTGGACTTTCATTGCCTTTGTCACTAGATCCCTTTCTTTAGAAGAGCCTTTTTTCTTATCCACCCTTTCTCAGAGGTCTTTTGAAGAAGTTTTTCATCTTCCTGACTAGAATGATACGAAGGTTTGGGGGGGGGGGGTTTTGTGATCTTCCGCCGTCCTGCTTTTTCTTCCTGCATTTGCTCTTTTTCCCCTCCTCCTCTTCCTCTTTCCGATCTTCCTTTCCCTTATCTTCCGCCCCCCATCGCCATCGCGTTACCCCAACTCTTTCAACAAGTCGCATTCGATGGATCGTAAGGAGCGGAGCGATCAAGATTGGGTTTTTTGTTTTTTGTGGGGGGTTTTGTTTGTTTTGATGACGCCTCTTCGACGACACCTTTTTTCCCGTCCCCTCTAGCTCCATTCCCCTCATGGACGATCTTTCCTCTATTTGAGAAATATGTCCCGATTAGGACTTTCTACGACCGGAGCAGCTAATAGCCCTCTCTCTCCCCTTCCCTTGACCTGACTTCCTTTTATCTTCTATTCCTTCTCTCACCTTCGCAGTCCACTAGAGGTCATCCCCTGGTTCCTTACCTTAAGCCCCTAATTGTGGTTCCGCCTGACACCCTTGAAGAAGACAGGTTTTAGAATTCTGAGAATTAGCACTATCATTAAGAGATGCTTGATGTCGGTCCCCCCCCAGTCGGATTCTAAGAACTTCTGCCTTTTCGTTTTTTATGCGACTCCAGACCGCAATGGCGCTCACTCCTTTTTCTCTGTACACGAGTTAAGACCCCCCACTCCCCCCCCACCCCCCCCTCATTTTTCGGTATAACTCCCAACCTCCCCTGCATGACCCCCTACTCGGGCCCTCTTTATGACGATGTGGTCCGAAACATAGACGCCCGCTGATATTGCCTTTTACGTCTCAGGTCCATCCCCCTTCGTCACTGATCATCCTTGCTCAGAACGATGTCACATGCTTTTTCATTGTATTACGATAATTTCAGTTCTGGAACCGCCCCGTCCCCCCCCCTTCCCCACCCCCCCCCCCACAGCTTACCCGCCTCGGCAAGATGATGAGATATATTTCAAAAGATCGTCATATTTACCTGTCATCGTTTTTATAAATTGACCTACTACGCCGCCCTTCCCTTACCTCTGGTCTGGATTTCGATCTCTTTCTTTTCCATTCCTCTTTTCCGTTGCTTTTTTTTTTCTCTCGATTCTTAATCCGCATACTAAGATTTAATTACGGTCATTACGGAGTGATGGCCGGATTGAGAAGAGGTGTGTCTTTTTTCCTTCCCTATTCTTCGCTTTAATCTGATGTCCTCCTTTTCCTTTTTTTTGCAGCGATCTGACGCGGCGGGAAGTCTATTTCTTTCGGATTCTTCGCGTGTTAGACCCGGTGTGGAAATGAGATAAAGCGTATATGTTGCCCCCGCCCTCTCCCCTCCCGCCGGCATGATACCTAGGTGAGTTGCATTCCAATGGATGGTCTTCTTTACCTGACGTCTGTCTAATCCTCCCCCCTTCCCCGCATCTTCAATCAAGGAGGGATTTTTACGGACACTCAGCGCATACCTGAGTTCCCCCGACTAGTCATGATGATGACTTATTTCTTCGTTTCTCCCAAAAGCTGGATGCTTTGGTCCCTCACCCTTTTTATCATTCCGGTCTCGCTCCTTTCCTTCTTCGGACCTTAACGCAACAGAGATTTTAGTAAGGTATTCCTTGTTGAACAACCCCCCTCTTCTTTTTTCCTTGTCTCTTTCTCTTCCCCCCCTCCAAAGCGCTTCTTCTCGGGCTTGATAGAACCACCCGCCAATATTTTTTTGCGATTCTTAATGCGGATAGACTGAGGTAGCTCTCTCGCATATATTCTCCTCCCTGTCCCGCTTAGTCCCCTTGGGCTTCTTCCTTCCAGTTCTCCATTTATCTTCTCTATTTTATGATTCTGCAATCTGCCCTTCCCCCTCAAAGCAACCCCCTCCCGTTCCGAAAATAACCCTGCCTTCCCTCTAATTTTTCCCTCTTCTTCTCCCGATGTTGCTTTTATCGTCAGTCCCCCTGCTACCATTCATCTTCGTCTCCAGTTCCCTCCTTACTCTTTCCCAAATCTCTTGCCGCTTGGGGTCGATAGTGGTTAGTCTTCCCCCCTCTTTTCCCTGATGTTCCCCCTGCGTCCTTTCCCTGTACCGAGTCCTTCCACTTGATAAGTCCCCCTCTACGTTTGAAACCCTTATCCCCCGTCCGATACTCAATAAAGACGGAAAGAGTCAATTAGACTTAATCATGCAGGAGTACAGGAGAGTCTGTATATTCCCCAACTTCTCCCCTCCTCTGCATCTCCCTTTTGCGAAATCGCCAAATCCCAAGCTCTCCCGCTCCTTTTCTACCCCCCCTCGCGATTCGATCCCTACCGTATTAAGAAGTTCAAGTTTAAAAAACGAAGTCTCTCCCATTTCCTCCTATTCCTTCTTGGTTCCAATTCCACCTCTCTCCCTTCCCTTTTCCTCATTTTCCTTACTGAAACCGAACCTATTAAGAAGGGCCCTACGGGTTCTTAAGATGTCGATCACGTAGAGAGAGGAGCGCACCAGTCCATTCTCTTCCCATCCATCGTGACGCCTATCAGTTGAAGCATTTTTTCCGATTTCCTTTTGAATGGCAGGAAGCTGATATCGAATCCTCCTCCCTATGTCTTTATGCCTGTAGTTTGGGCCCAATACCCGGGGTGTGCCGTTCCTCCACTCCTGTCTTTGCCTTGCTTTTCCTTCGCTCCTTCCCCTTTCCTTTTTCCTAACTCCCCCTCGTCCGCCCGTCAATCGTATAGCAAGTTCGTTTAATAATGAGAGACGCCGGTACGTATGATTTCCGTGGCGATGTGCCCTGTCTTATACATGGTTCTTTCTCTCTCCCCTTTCCTTCTGCTCATCCACCTCCCTCCCCCCATCGCCCCTCATTCTGTAAGAGACCCCCCCCCCTTCTTAGCGTTTTCTCGTCCCCTGAAGACTTCGAAACAAGCGCGGAATATATTATGAAGGATCAAGAAGGGTACGACCTTTTGATACGCCCAGCCGCTTTCTTATTCGATTGGGTCCCTCCCCTTGACCCTTTCTCTCCCCCCGGAATCAGTTCCTCTTCCTTCTTTGAGGCCTACTTACCTCTCTTTTCTCACCGTGCTCCAGTTGCACATATGAACTTTTCGCAGTTGGAGTAAATTGATGATCGACATTTTGAAACGAGAACTCTGTCTAGACATTCTTTTCTTTTCCTCCTCGTTGTTGTTTTCTTTCTCCTCCCTCCCCTCTCCCCTATTCTTACCTGCGTAGCTCATACAAGAATTCCTAGATAGAAGTCCTGCCATCCCTCCCTTCCTCCCCTCTATTTTCTGTTCTCTTTGTCTCTCAGCGTCAGTCTTCGGAGTAAGCACCTTATGCCGGTCTTTTCCCCTTGCCGACACAGAAATAAGCCTGGTTGGAGTTTTTCCCCCCCCCCCCCCCCCCCCCCCCCCCCCCCCCCCCCCCCCCCTCCCCCCCCCCCCCCCCCCCCCCCCCCCCCCCCCCCCTCCACCCACCAACCCCCCCCCCCCCCCCCCCCCCCCCCCCCCCCCCCCCCCCCCCCCCCCCCCCCCCCCCCCCCCCCCCCCCCCCCCCCCCCCCCCCCCCCCCCCCCCCCACCCCCCCCCCCCCCCCCCCCCATTTTTTCTGACGAATATCCTGCCCTTCCTCCTTTTTTCTATTACGCCTCGGGTGGGCTTTTTTCTTCTGAAATTTCAAAGCATCAGATTTTTGTTTTTTTTTGTATGCGTTTGCGAATGGCGGTAGTTGATGAGTTATCTTTTGCGCTTCGCGAGCGCCGCTTCTCCTCCAGGCTACATCCTCCCTCAATTCCCTCCTTCCTTTCTTACCTTACTCGCAGAATTTCGACAGATACTCCTGAGCTCCGCAAGGGAGGATTGCGTTTAAATGCTGACTATGCGACAGTAAGCCCCAGGACCCGGCGTCCTCGACAGTCCCACTTGTCCCCCTCTTCCCCGATTGGTCCCATCTCCATCTTGGATGCGTATCCCCCCCTATAGAAAGAGTAATGCCCCCATTGATGAGAAACCGAGTTCCTCCCCTTGATCGTCTTCCTTCATGAGAGTGAGATGTACTTTGATGTCGTTTCCGAGACGTGATGGGCTTCATCTTTCAATCGTACGACAACCCTCCTTCTTTCCCTCCTCCCTTCGCCCAGCTTCCTTCTTCTTTTCCTTTTCCCCAGTCACCTTTCTCGGCCCTGTCTTATCTCCCTTTGGTTTTTTTTACGCGGCCTTTCCGGATACGTGACGTGTCGGCATTCGCTTCCTCAAGGCGTGCTTATCGCTTGCCTTGATGTGCCCCAGTGCCGAGCAGCGGGGGACTTTGTACCCTTTCCCCTTCGACCTGTATCGCTGTCATTTTATGACTTCCACGTGCAGGTCCTTTCTTTCTGCTCCCACTTCCTCTTTTAAGTTTCTCCGCGGAACTGATCGATGTTCTGATCCATCATTTACTACACACGACCCGTCCCCCCAAAGCCGGCGAGCTCGTCTTGACTCGCCTTCTTCTCCTCTTCTCATGATCCCTCTTATTTTTCGCTGAAGTTCCCCCTCTCGACTCCCTCTACCTTTCTACCATTCCATCTCATGCTGACTTATCCAAGCGGAATCGATAGTGCCCTTGGGCGCTAGACGGAAGGAGTTTACCATATAATCTCTCCTCCTCCTGCTCCCTGCCTTTATCCTCCCCCTTTGGAGAATCTTCAGCGGTTCTCCTGGCCCTCTAATTCCTTATCTTAACATTTAATAGTGACAAGCTAAATTTTTTTTATGGCCCCGTAGCCATCTTCGGTTCGTGACGATCCCCGGCGCCAGTTCCCTTTTCCGTCCCTCTACTGCCAGCGTTTTCCGTTGCAAAACCCCCCCTTGTCTTCCTCTACTAATCCTCATGGGTGCGATTCGACACGAAATAACAAGTCGGCGCGCCCGTCTTGATCTCCCATCAGCTTCCCCCTCATTTTTCTTTCACTATCAACATCCTCCCTTTCACTATAAATCCCTAGGGCACTCATGTATGCTGAGATTGGTTCCCCCATACCCCCTTGATTGTCATTGAGCCCTTCCCTTTTTCCGCGTGATCATCCCCTTTTGCCTTACCAACTATTTCCATTCCTTCTTACTGTGATCGAGTTCTGTCCAAGATACCTCTTCCCTCCGGGCGACAACGAAGGCAGATCAACACCGAAACTCGTTCCTCCCCCTTCCCCTCTATCACGATG
>Ga0179593_1351418_pt1 | contig 12493 bp, 6 predicted proteins | sample CZODoug2_1_08_16_FD_185931 | JGI IMG/M metagenome (GOLD analysis project Ga0179593, IMG submission 185931) | Vadose zone soil fungal communities from Angelo Coast Range Reserve, California, USA - CZODoug2_1_08_16fungal (PacBio error correction) | ecosystem: Environmental > Terrestrial > Soil >... | reverse complement strand
TTAGGTATGCGCCGGAGTAGCCCTTTCCTCCCCCCCAATCCGACTTAGAGATTAGTTGGTGCGGATTTCATACCCCCCTAAGGTATACGTCCAGGGCCTAACCTCTCCGTTATCCGTTTCGCTACCGTATTGGACAACCAGGTCTGCTCCCGATCAGCCATCCCTTTTAGAACCTTCTCAAGGGTGTGCGACACGCCTTCGACCGTCGAAAGTTTAAATTAACGTAAGCCGTCTCTGCCAGTCCTTCAGCTGCCCCGTATCCTGTTTTTTCGGAGCGTCGTTCGTCCCCTCCGAAGGTGCCGGGCGAGATTACTTCTTCGTCCAGCGAATCAAGTAGGATTCCCCTGCTCGGGTTTCGTTGTCCCGTTCTCCACTAAGACCTGACAGAGAAGACAAGTTTCTCCGACGTTCCTAGTTAAGGCTCCCCCCCTCCCCCCATCTATATCGACCGGCCTCCTCCTCAGTCTGCATTCCTTTTCTTCCAGCTGTCGTTACCCTCCCTCTCCCCTTGCAACCCGACGCTACAGCGTAGTCTGCATCATTCAGATACTGGCGAAGGATGGTATCTCCTCTTCCGCCTACGCGGTTCCTGAGACGTTTCTATACATGTTTCTCTTCCGAACTCTGTGTCTCCCATACTTCTGACCCCCTCCCCCTGAGGGGTGTGAGAAATTCTAGCCGGCTCCTAGCCCCCGACCATGACGTCGCTAGTTCCCTTCGATGATGTCCTGTTCCCAAGTTTTCTTCTTGACCTGCCCTTTTTTTCCTTCTGTTCTAAACCATCTTTTTGCGGATTGCATTTACGCCTCGGAGCGTCAGCGGCGTTTCCTTCTGCGGCATCTTCATCTTTGAGTACCGCATCCGTTCTTTTGAGTTGCGAAATCAGCCCTTGTTCGTTCTTCGCCCCTAGGATTGCCTTCTTCGGTTTTACTCCTTCTTTCCCCGACGCGCTTTCTGAACTGGTCGCTCAACCCCCCCCCCTTGACCCGCCTTGTGCCTTGTGACATTCGTCCGGCCGCCGACGCCGGGGATTGTTATGCTCGCTTTTTTAGGATTTACCCCAACCACATGCCTCTTCCCCCGGTCCCATGGTGAGGTCGCGCGACATTCACCTTTTGAGACCTACTGTCCTTAGCACCACGATCGTCCTCGAGCATTATTTGGCCTCGTCTTCCCGAGCTTGGAGCGCGGTACCACACTTACTGATGCCCCCTTCAGCGTTCGTCCGGTCCGCGAAAATCGTTTAATTGCCGTTAGTTCTGCGCTCACCTTGACTCAGCCGCCCCTGTTGCGCATTTTTTTTTTGTGCCGTTCTCTCTTTCCCGAGCGCCTGCAGAGGGCAGGCCACGGGTCCCTCTATCGGTAGCCCTCGTACCCGCGATTATTCTCGGATCTTCTTTCGAAGGATTTCGTGAAGTTCCATGGATCCCCACCATCCTTTCCTTTTTCAATAATAATAGTTGTTGTCCTGTTTAGAGATATGTGTCTCTCGGTCCCCCTTAACTTACCGCACGCCCTCGCTACGTCCCTCTAAGAGCCTTCAGCGTGATGTTTTCCTGTTCCCCCCCGGATTCCCGGCTACGATGCCGGCCGGCTTTCTTCCTCGTGCGTTTGGTGGCCCAACAGACCCCTTCCTCCGCTCTTCTTTAGGTGCAATCGCGAGCCTTATCGTCCCTACATGACAACGAATTGTACCGGGTCCTGCCTTTAATCAGCCTTTTTAGTGTACATTTTCCCCGAGATTCTGCTTTTGAGTCTGAAAAAAAACCCCGGCCTCCGCTGAACTCCCTATGTATAGTACTGCGTCGATGTCGTCCCCCGCCTTCCCACAAGGGTCCATTGGCGTGCCCTAAAGTGATTTCGCGGAACTCTTTTATCTAGTTCGACGGAAACTGTTTTTAATCTGCTCCTTCTTCCCCTTAGCTGACGTAGCCCTGCGACACGTCGCCAGGGTGTTCCTTCCAAAGTGTGACCTCTCGACTTCTAGAGTCAAGCGAGAGATCTTCTCTGATTTGCTCGGACCCGGGTCATTTTCTAGAGATATTTTTGAGCGCTTAATACCGCAGATCTTTTTTCTTTCTTCCATTACCCCTTGAGCTCCGGCCTGACCACCCCGTACAAGCCTGTTTGTCGCAAGCTCGTGCTTTCCTTGAAGTACAACCCAGTGGTCAGAGACCCCCTCCCTCTTTTCCAGCCAGAGTGCTGACGTAGGAGAGCTCTCCCACTAGACCCGCATGACGTCTCGACACTCCCCGGTTCTCGATTACTCTTCTTCCCTACACCGCGGCTTTCGACATAATAGGACCGCAAAGTTCCCCTCATTCAAACCTCAGGGAATCCCTTGTTAGCGGCTTTTCACCTAACGTCGGAATAGCGCCCTCCCTCTTTGACTCGCTGTCAGGCGGTGCGGCTTTAGCCCTTTTCCTCAGGCCCTTCTCCCTTTGGGAATCTCCAGGTCAAACCACTCGAGATAACTGTGAGCATCTTTCCTACGTCTATTTGTCCATCTCGTCGTGGCACTAGGGGTCCTTTTTGCCTCAGTCCGCGCCCTTGAGTCACTTTTCATATGCTCTCGTATTTGGTCTTTCTTCACGGATTGACGTGTGTCCACTCTGAGAAAAGTAAGGCAAAGGTCCCCCCATCCTCTGATTCTCCGTTTTTGTTATCTCTGCAAGGCATACCCTGTGTAGCCTTGCCGCCTTTCTCAGTAGGTGTCCCAGGAATCATCCCTCCCCCCGCGCCTTGAAGACTGATAGGGCTGCTACGGTTAATACGTCATGAGCCTTTGAAGAATACCCTGCTCCCCTTTAGCAGGATCGTTGTTGACAGTTTGTGCTCTGGTTTGACTTTGTACTTTCCGGTGCGTCCTCCCTTCCATCAATAACCTTGTCCCCCGCCCTCCTCTGAAATTCCGTATCCCGTATTGTGTCAGCCCCCACCCACCCGCCTTCAGAACGAGCTCGAACTCTCTCGTCCAGGCTAGCGAACGACCAGCCGCACTGGACTTCAGAAGGCCTTTTCCCCGTCTCTCTCTTCCTTGGTGTGTTTGGCCCTTCCGGTTGCCCCAAATCTATTTCGCCACACACGCCGGCCTTCTCTGTCTTTCTCGACTCTGTCAGCGATCACAGTCCCGCAGATCGGATCGACCCCCTTGTTTCGCCCCCGGATCAGCCGCCCCGTTGTGAGCGTTTAATTCTTCCTGGCTTTTCGACAACGTCGAGAAAGCCCGATGCGCTTATGGACCTGATTTTCCCTGTTGACGGGAAAAATGGTCCCCCCTTTTCTAATCTCGCGCTTTTTTGATTTTCATGCCCCCCCTTCCTTCTGGCTACGCTCCGTCAGTAGATTGAGGACCCCCTAACAGCGACGCCCCTCCAACTGCATGGAAACCTGCGGGTTTTTTTCATATTCGCGGCTTTTTTTGTTCTGAGGCGTAGTGTCTTTTTTTTACCTACTGCCATGCTCACCTGAGAAGTCTTCCCACTGATTCCGTTTCACTCTCCCTATAACGTCGGGGTGCAGGCTCAGGCCCGCAACTGTTCGGACGTGCCGGTTGGGGTCCATGCCTTAATGCCCATCATTAGCTTTTTGAACCTCTTTCAGTCTTCCCAATGATTCCCCCTTTTCCCCCCGTCAGGGTGTCCATCTGAGCGACGTCAAGTACTCTCTTACTAGGATCGTTTTCTTGACAGACCTCATTGTGGGTCCCTGGCTCGCTTGGTTCCTCAACATGGGTTCTTCCCCAAAAGAGTCACACAGATCTAGCTCCCTAAGCCGAGTACAGACCCGCATCCTCTTCGGCTTCGGTTGTTAGTTTTACCCCGTCTCTCAAGATTTACGTGTGACCGCACGCTGGCTCCAGTTCCACAACTGTGATGGGTGGTCAGTTTTATTTCGGCGATAGATTTAATGTCCCTTTTGTGCAAGAATCATTATGTGGATTGCTGACCTTGAAACTTTAGTATCCCTAACAATCCGATGTTACGACCTGTCCCGGTTGCGTTTTTGTGCATTGGTTTCGTTGGCAGGCATTTTACTCACTAGTGTAAGGCCTGTGTTTTTACTTTTTTTTAGTACCTCTTTGCTCTTTGCACCAACAGCAGAGGTTGAACCGGTTGCGCCTCGCGTGCGCCGGGATGATTTTTTTTTTTTGATCTTTGGCGGTTCCACGTGTGCTGGTGGACCCAGTTGGCGCTTTGCCCTTTCCATGGCCCAATGTCGCGTTTGAGGGAGATTATGCAATTACTTCTCTGAGGGCCTAAAAAGCGTTGGTTGGTTCCCCCAGTTGCTGTGCACAGCCCGTCGCACATGAAATTCCCAGCCACAGATCTCTCCAGCCGTTGTTGGGATCTTCGAAAAATTTCTGTGGTCGCATGAGGCGCAGGTTTACTTGTTTGTCTTTTTTTACCTTCGAGCCGTGAACCCCACAAACGTGTGTAGGAGTCGTTGAATGACACACCTTTATCCAGCCTGAGTCGTTACGCGCAGACCTCTTTCCTAAGCGGTTCTGGAAGGGTGCCCCCTCCCCCGATCACCCAGACTGTATCTCCATCTAGACTTTCCTCCCTCTGCCTATCTTGTTATTCCGTCAAGTATTTTGTTTCTTTCGATTCGCTTCACAGGCTTCGGCCATACCCCCGTTTTTGTTGGACCAAACACTCTGTCGCTTCCTATGTGAACCTTTATTCATGCCCCCCAACTGCTTTTCCCTCTCGCCTGCTGTTTGGTATTACCACTCCCTTTCCTCTTCCTGCAGCAGCCCCCTTTGCTGCCAGGAGTGTCCCCCCAATCTCCTTTTTTAATTTGGGTTTTGTTGATTGGCTTGGATTTTACGGTTATTGATTGGATTGAGATTATGGGTCCTGACTAGATCGGATATCGTTCCCCCCAGCAATCTTTTTTGAACTCACCCATTGTTTGGTTTTTGTTTCCCCCGCAAATTTTTTGTTTTTCCCACGTGCCTGTCCTTCTCGTTCTTGTTGCAACAGATCTGGATTGCCCAATGATATTTAGTCATCGACAACCCTCAACCTCCGGCGAGTCTCATTCGCCCCGTAAAGTTAATATGTAGTACCTTTGAAGAGAATGTAAACTTGATTTTAGACTTTGTTTTTTCCGGGGGTTACTTTTGCATCGAAAGCAGGTTCGGTCGTTTGAACCGAATGTAGGCCCTTCCCATCCCGCGGATCCCTTCCAACAGGCGAACTAAGCTTATTCCTACCTCTTCCGCTACTTGCGTGCTTTTGTGAATCAGGTTGATAAGTCTTTTTTTTAGTTAGATCCAAGCAACTGGCCCCCACTTTTCTTTTGAGGTTATTTTCCCCCTGGTCCAAGACTGCTTCAGACGCTCCCAACCACGGCCGTATACCGACTTTCGTCGTCTTCATTTGACCCAAATATTTCGTTCCAGGCCTTTTCCCCAATTGTCGTTGGATTTCTCAACGGGAGAAATGTCGTAGCTGTTAATGGTGTTACATCGCCCGTTCTGCCCCCAGCCCTATTTGCAAGTGATGGCTTGGATAGCTTTTCCCTGCCCTGTCACTCCGCAAGTATCCCCCCTGAACTTTACACCCGGTTTTGGAAAGGCTATTGGTTCCTCTGTCCGACGGTCTTTTCAGTGGGAAGTCTTTTTTGCGTCCGTTTCGTGATCCGTTCTTCCTTATACCCTTCCATTCGGCCAGGAAATCTCTGAACCAGGGCTTCTTGTTCCCACGATGCTCTCTTTAATCGGACTCTGGGTAAACAGCAGTGACGCCCCTCCTTTCTGGACTCCCTTAGCTGAGTCATCTTGCGGTTGTGACCCTTTTTGCGGCGGAAGATTTTTTTTTTGTCTCCAGTTATATAGCCGCGTTCTGAGCATAGACCATCCCCCGTCCCTCGTACCACGATCTTTTTTCCCTGTCCCCACCTCCTCATTGTTTTGGTTGTTGTTTATATGACTGTGATATCTACTCTCCTGTGCACGAAAGGCCTGCACTTTCTTTCTAGATGCTAAACGTTCTAGCGACTGGTCGTCGTCCCCCTTGTCCTGCGTGGCAGTAGTGAACTTTTCTTGTCATGTGTATGACACACGCCACCCATCCCGTGTGCCATTCCTGCGCAGGGCTGTCGACGTCTCCCCCTGGGACATTTTCCCTCCTTCGCGTCCGGAACCTCGCGATGAGAGGACCGGTGTAGGGGTCGGCAGGGGTATCAGGGTCTCTCTCGTTAGGGTCAGATAATGAAGCCTCCCGAGTTTTACGTCGATTCCGCCAACTTTACCAAGTGTCCTATAAACAGCGGATTTTTAGCTTTCGCTGGCCAAACAGGATTTTTTATCATAATATCAGATTCCTCCCTAAGGATGTAGACCAACTGGCCCCTGACCCCCTGAATGACATTTCGCCAGCCTGCGCCCCCAGCGCCTCCTTTGATAACAGGGTTGAACTTTTCGCAGCGCCCCCTCCTTTTTCCGCTTCTAACCAACTGAGAGCGGTGAGGAGTTGCGAGTGCTTGTCAGATGCCAAAGTCCTCCTGCACGAACTTACCCTTTCTCTTCCCCCAGGGACCCGCCGTGCCTTCCCCCAGTTTCTTGCTCCATACTTCAGCACAGCCTCACAATTTTGTGTTGTATTTGTGTCACGTTCACCTATTTTGTTGTGTTATTCGCTTTTTACTCTCCCCTCCCTGTTTTGCGAAATTCTTGGTGGGGCCAACACCTCCCGCCTTCCTTCCTCCTCTTTCCCTTTGCTTTTCATTGATAATCAGGTGACCCAAACCACTCCTTATTCCACGATGTCGCCCCATCTGCTCAGGGTGACCCCCATTCTTGCCTCTTTTCGCCTACCACTGGCTGCTTAGTCCTTGTCGGTCATTCCCCTCCCCCCCCGTTCCCCCATCGACGCCGCGCTGAAGGTCCCAAACAGCTTTAACTGTCCACAGCCTTTGACCGATCCCTTGCCACACCCCTCATCCCTCCCACTTGCCGCTAGGTTCCCATTGCTCTGTTATAGTACCGCCCAGTCTTGCCGCGTTTCCTCCGAGTCTTTCGATTTGCTGTCTCAGTTTAGAGCCGTACGCTGTTACAATCTTTTCCCGCCTTCATTTTTCCCCCCCTCGATTGTGTCGTCCCGGTCACTCAGTATGGCCTGTCGGCCTGTCCGCCCCGTATAATTCACTAATTGGGTTGTAATGTCAAATGTTATGAGTGTTAACTTCGGCACTTGGTCGTTTTTCCCAACATACCTTCCCATCGCTCTCCCCCAACAGAACCTTCCACCCCCTCACCGCCCTTGCAGTTTCACTTTGGCCGCACAGCCTCGAGCTGGACGCCCGGTTGCCATTGATGCACTCCCCTGCCCCGTTCCTAGCGGTTTTTTCGCATGATCAAGGTGATACCAGGACACGCTATGGGGCAACTCATGTTGTAGGTCCAGAAGGGTTTTCCTCGCAGCCCGAAGTTGCGAATTCTTAACACCCCCTGCTACGTTTCCCTGTCTATGAACCCTGATACATATCCCCCATCATGACCATGCATTTTCATTACATTTTCCTGTTTTTCCCAAAACCTGGCGTCATTTTGTTTGTAATAGTAAAAGAAACCAATAGCTTCCGACTTTTGATACATCAAAAACAGATTGAACTAACGAGGTGGGAGTACCTCTCCCTATTCAAACGGGCTATCCAACTGGTTGGGTCCTGAAAAAACAACAGTTATGTTTATTTCATTTGAACGACTCTAGCGGTATCGCGTGATCCGTCTTCCTTTTAGCATGCGACTGCTTCCCAAACCAAGAACATATGAGACTCTCTGGCGACACCGCTCCCCGTCGGTCCTTAGTTTACTCACTTGTGGGAATCCCCTGACACGTCTTTGGGCTGCTCCCTCACTCCCATCCACCCCTTCACTTCTCTTTTTTACTCCATTTCAACCTGCAAACCTGCCTGATCTTTGTATAGAGTGAGAATGATGCGTTTATTGCCTCTCGTATCCGAACACCCCCTCTCCTTGCATTTCTCCAAACTTTTTCACGCTACCAGCCTAGCTTCCCATGCTTCACTTTAGAGGACTTTTTTCCCACAGTATTTCCAAGAATGTTCCTTTTTGCCCCTTTATTTTTATCCGCTCCTCCGACAGCCTTGTACACGTAATTTTTTCAACAAGCAATCCTCTGGGCTATACCAATCGCCCCCTCCTCCACCCCTACGGTTCAATATGAGGAACCGCAAATTAAAGGACGCGAAACCCCCGAAAGGAACCTCCGCCCCGCATTGTGTATGTGACCACCACCCTTCATTCATGAACGATCCCGGGCACCACTTTCATGACCCGCTACCTCCTAAGCCTCCCGCCTCGAGGATTCTCCGCCCCCCAAAACCCTAGGCGAGGGACACTCTATGACGAACAGCCCGCCTAGCATGTTACAGCCCCCAGCCAGAGGCCCAAGACAAGAGCGGTTTCCCGCATGAAGTCGCCAATGATTGTACAACGAGGTCTTACTCCCATGACCTGCCCATGCATAGGTCCCGTAGGAAATTCTCTCTTTTATCACCTAGCGAGAAGCCCCTATTTTTGCACCTTTTCCCGCCCTGCACTGTCTTTAACACAATATTTCCCAACAGAAAGCACATTTAATGTGTGCTATTGGTTCCCCCCCACCCATTATCCTTGATTCTGTGCCTGTTTTTCTGAAAGGGAGGAGGAATGTTCCCCCTTTGACTTCCCCATTGCTACTCGACAATGCATAAGGATAAGAAAGACTACGGTAGTTACCATCCTGACCCTTCTCCCCCTTTCAGTTTTTTTTTACTTTCCTTCAGTCACGAAGGAACAATCCTTCAACAAAAACGAGGCCGCGGTTGCGTGAAGGCATTCTCCGCCTATACCCAAGGAAACTCGGAGTCGGGCCTGGCGAGGATGTTGGGCAAGGCGGGGTGAACAGGGAACCCCCCCAAAGGGCTCCACTCTCGACATACTGAGACTGCCGGCCCTCGCATGACTAGAAGCATGTAACCCACCACCAGGATACTACCAAGTGCCTGCGACTAGTGTAAAAAAATAATTCACCACGAACCAACACGACTTTTTGCGTTCCTTCCCCAACCCCGTGCCCTAGGGCATGGAGACGTATTTACTGAACTTACAGAGTACCCAACCTGGACAGACCCTCAATACCGACCCTTCCCAACCGGGCAGCTTCTCTACCAAATCTTTTGGTGGGCTACCTAACCATTGTTTCGCCATCACAACCCTTCACTGCTTTTTCTCGAACCCCTTACCCCGTAATTACCACCGCGTGCCTTTTCACGGGAGCATCGGTGCCCCCCCCATCTTTTGATGACCTTCCTCCACGCACCCCACTTCTCCTTTTGCATGGTGTCGAAAACACCGCCTGACGTTATCCCCCGTGTACATGAATGCTTTCACAACTCTGTTTCCACCCGAGAACCCCCGTCCGAAGTGACTCTTTGAGCCCCCCATTGTATGTTTGTGTCACTGAACGAGAATCAGTCGACACACCGGAACACTCTACCCCAGTGGGGTGCACCCCGAATCTGTGGACCCTTTTTCTCTTCCCGTGCGCACAGAGGCCGTTTCCGTTTATCCCCCCTTACTATACGTGTGACCCTTGGACGTTTTCCACTCGAAGTAGTGCCATTTAATTAGTGCCGCCTGCACGAACGTCCTCCTCCCCTTATTTCTTCCTTCGTCTTTGCCCCCCTCTAGGCCAAGAAGTTTCATTCCTTCGTAGGAATTACTCGCCTGAGTTGACGTATTAAGGGACTTCTTTCTCTCGTTCTTGACCTTACTCCACAAAAATAGGGAGTGGATTTGGCATGGTCCATCCGTTCGGTTGTCTTAGTGGGCGAGTTTCATTCACCCGCCGCCCCTCCGCCGTGATGCTTCGGACTACTCGACACGGCGCCCGAGATCACATCGGTGAAACCATTTTTCCCTTTCTCTCCATCAGACATTTGGTAAAGTTCACATCTGCATAGAGTTACCCTTTCGGAAGTCTCTGTCCGCTACCAACGTGAACGAGAACCAATTAGATTCAATTTTAACGTCCCATTTCGACATCTCCCCCCGCATAGCCGAAGTAAACGACCGTGAAGGGTATTATTTCTATTCCTACCGATTCTCGGCTAGGCCGCGAGCCTGACATCCTTTCTTTTTGGTCCCGCTCCCGCTACCCCACTTCTCCCTCTTTCCTTTCTGGCAATCTCACAGGGAATTTTGCACAATCCCCGGCTCTTCATATTCATTGCTCCGCACTCTTCACACGACCGCGTTGTTGATGTGACAGCTATTATCTAAACTGGTTGATCTCCATCGACACGCTGATCCTATTCTACTTGAGGTTCGATTCGGGTCCTACTATTTTCCCTACTATCCATTTTTCCTGCATTTCTGGAAACCCTCCATGTGTTCTCCACCCCGACCTCTTTCTACCCAATGAGAAGGTGTGAGCAAGCGTCCCCAACTGAAGTCGTTTTCCTCACCTACCGCCTTATCCATCTTTCACCCGAGAACTCTGCGTTTTCTACCCAATGGGGTTTTGCTCCGACACCACCCGTTATTCCAGCGTCTTGCAAACGAACATACTGTCGCGCCCAATTTTCGTTTGATTCCTTGCGAATCCCCTCTCTCTTTATTTGTATGCCCCTCTTATTACCAGTACACTTTAGTGGCGGAGGACCTTCTAACTGGATCACGGAGCTGTTTTGAGTGGCAAGTTAGGAGCCTTCCACGCCCAAGAACAAAAGCCTGAATATCTGACTCATCTTCGCAATAAGTAATTCCCCTCCACTCGTTCCTCCCTGTAGCATTTGTCTTTGTTCTGGTATTTCAGGTTTTTAGCTTTCTCCTCCTGTACTGCCGCACCTCCTCCTCTACAATCTTGTAGCTTGCATTTCTCGGAAGATATGGTAGATCTACTGTAGCCCCTTTTTTTTTTTAGTTATTTTTTGATAACAGGATTTGCGTCCGTCTTCTGTCAATACGAGTGTCTTTCCTATTTCGTCTCTCCCTTGGGTAGGAGTGAATCGCTCATTCTCGCTCTTCTCTTTCAGTCTTAGGAGATTGGTCTAGACCTCACACTCCCAAACGGTTGGATTCCGTTAATCATGCCAAGAGGAATCGCTCTTGCGCATAAGTTTGTCGACTTACCTCCACGATTTAAACCCTATGAAGGTCCTCTCGCTTGGTTGCAGTCCCCTTATTCAGCCTTTTTTCCTCTTCCAAGCAAGAATAGATCCGGTCCCTTTGCTCAACCACCCGGCCCCCCCCCCACTCTGAGTTCGCAAAGAGGCGTCTTATTTCTTCTTGCTCTCCCCTCGCCGTTTTTCCTTTTCATCCCTCCCCCTTTCCCTTTACGTAGCTGCCATTATTCGAGCCTCCCGCTTTACCATGGTTATAGCCCGGATATACATATGTTCATTCTTTGTTTCCTCTACACCCCCCCTTCGACCTGGTGGCACCCCCGGTCCTTGTCCGCATAATATCTAGGAACCGACCCGCCGTTGTTTTTTCGTCCCTGTCCTACTCTAGTTTAAGAAACCCCTGTACCCTCTCCCTGCACGGGTCAGTATGTGGGGACACTGCACTTTGCTGAAGAGCCACTTTCCTACTTCTTGCCAAATTCTAGTTTCTCGTAGTATCATCCCACGCGCTGCTTAATTACTCCGCGATGTCCCCGAATTAACAGACCAGGCTAAGATCACTGTGAGTTCCTGGCGCTCTTGAATCATCGTTAGGATTATGTCTCTACTCATGCCTCTGATCCCAATTTTGCTGGACATGAGCCTGGGCGTATTTTCTGGCGGCCAGCTGCCGCCCCCTCCATTCCCGTTCTCGCGGTGTACCTAAAGAAGGCGTTATCACATCAGACACCCGTAGCTTTTTCCGCCTCCTGCTAGACGGCCACGTTATTTGCACTCACTAGCACATCCTTTAACCTAGCTCGGCATAACTTATTACCCTCTTTCCTCTAAAGGCATGTCACTTTATGTGACTGACTGGGTCGACAACCCCCCGATTTGAATCTCCTTCTGTTTTTTTTGACTCTATTTTTTTTTGCTCACTTCTTCTTTTGGATCAAACCAACTTCTCTATTTCCTATTTAAGGCTTCTTGATGTTGTAGATTCGTGGTCGCGATGGAGAGGGGCCTGTCCGGTTCCATTTATCCCATTCGTCATGTCGGCTGGAAGATTTTTTAGAGGAAAATTCTTCTCCTTCTTGACCCTTCCGTAATGTTTTTACTTTTCCTAGGAGAATACCTACGCTCCTAGCGACCACTTCCTCAGGCAACATTATAGCGTTCCTTTTGTTCCAGCGCGGTCGTCTCTCGATCTTTAGAATTCCATGACAGCGCCCGAATTTGTGCACCCCTCTAACGCCCCCCTGCAGAGATTCTCATTGGTATCATCTCGTCTAAACACGTTTGGCCGTTATGTGCCCTAGTCTCCCCGCCCACCGCCCCCTAGGTTGATTGCATGGAAAGCCGATAGTAT
>Ga0179593_1304980_pt1 | contig 12493 bp, 17 predicted proteins | sample CZODoug2_1_08_16_FD_185931 | JGI IMG/M metagenome (GOLD analysis project Ga0179593, IMG submission 185931) | Vadose zone soil fungal communities from Angelo Coast Range Reserve, California, USA - CZODoug2_1_08_16fungal (PacBio error correction) | ecosystem: Environmental > Terrestrial > Soil >... | reverse complement strand
TATCTTAGATAATTACAAACCGGGCATCTTTTTCCTTTCAGGAAACCGAGCATTTATCCCGTGAATCCAAGTTTTCCTTGAAACCCCCCGAGGTCTTGTCCATAGAGGGTGACCCACCCTTTATGGGTGGGATAATGAATGCCCATGCCTGAAGGGAGTTACCAAGTAAGCCGCATGGCACTCCTGACCCGGCGAGCCGGTTCCCCAACCTCGCCCGGGTAATTCCGCCGCTAAAATAATTCGCTTCCTTGTGGTGCAAGTCCTGTCCCCTTTCTGTTCCCCCTTTCATTAGAGCATCACTGGCGACGCGCCCCTCCGAGCGGCTCCGAACTCGGGTAGCAGTAGTCTCTTCCTTCAATGACACGAGTAACTGCGCACGGCTCTTCCAGCTTTCGTGATGGCTCGCCCCCCCTACTTGATTTTGCAGGATCCGATCCTGTAGTGAGACTGTGAGTTTATTGGAACGCTCCCTCACGTGCTCAAGCGAAGTTTGTTTTTGACCCTTCTCCGTTGTATTTTTTTTTCTCCGACGTCCTCACGCCTCTCCCTTGCTATCCGACTATTCTCGTTTGGTTCAAACTCGTCTTTTCCCTTACGGACAGGAGCTTCTCCTCATTTTTCGATGATTTAGGGCGGTTCCCTCACCCCCCAGTCCCTCCCCCTTCTTTTTTCACTTTAGAGTCTCCCCACGATCGCGTATCCCGCCCTTGGCCCGCTCTTTCCGTATGCCGCCCGCCCCTGACGCTCGTCTTTCTCTACTTACCCTCAGATCGAGGGTCTCGCCTCTGGTTCCAAGATGCTTGCCGTGCCTTTGACATGGACACTTCGTAGCCCCCATCCTTCGCCCGAGAAGCAGAGATCTCCCCTTCTTACCTCCCTTCGCCTTTTTCTTTTTTCGTAAGACTCCGTGCAGAAGTGTCCCCTTGTACTTTTTCCCAGACTTCCTGCGGTCTCTCCTCACACGACAGTTACCTGACTGGGATTTATCGAGGGAAAGCTTCCATCTCTGGCCGCCCTTCCCGGATATCCTGATCGCCACTACTCCGTAAAAAGGAATCCTCAAAGAAACCGATAATGTTCACAGATCATACGTTTCGTCGCTGGCTATGGGGAAGCGGACCTTTTACCTCTTTTTTTCTCCCTCTCGACAAAGTGAGCGTTACGAGACTGAGAACTCTTGAGCCTCCTCATACCTTGTAACCGGATTGGTCTTTGACCCCCGTAGCGATTCCACGAAAAACAGACCCTCCCAATCCTTCAGGCTGCTCCCCCCCCCCCCCAGGCCTTCAGTGACATAGTAACTGCGGCAGGCAGCTCTTGACGGCGGAGCCGCCCACAGAGTGATAATGAGTTCCCCGAATCCCCTAGGAGAAAGACTCCAAACCGGACCTGGCGGCTGTTTTATCGTATTGAAACAGTTTCTGACCCGAAATGTCATGAATAACCGGCTCCCCCCATGTCCCCTCTCTCTCTAGGAGACGCAAATCCTGCGCGACACCCTTATGCTCACTATGCGATGACTTCTACGGTAGGGACTATGGATAAAAGAGAACCCCCCCGGAATACCACCCCTCTCCCCCCTCCCCCACCCCAACCCGCCTCTCCATTTCTACTTTTACCCCCCCCCCAGCTCCACCCCCTACGACCCCCCTCTTCCCCTACCCACCCATCCCCCACCCCCACTCCTCCCTCCCCCCCCCTCACAATTTTCCTACTCCCCTCCTCCCACCCACTGCTACCCCACCCCTCTTACACCCCATCCTTCTCGACTCCACTCCCCCTCTCTGCCCCCCCTCTCCCACCCACCCCCGCTCCCCACTCCTCAACTTCCTCCCCCCCTACTTCCTCCACACACGCCACCCCCCCCGCTCCGCCTCACACATCCGCTTCCCCCTCCTCCCCTACGGTCTCCTACCCCAGTTCCCCTTTGCCCCTCTACTTCCCAAATCCCTTCAGCCTTCCGTCCCTCCTTTGTTTCGCTACCCCTGCTCCTCCCCTACTACCACTCCCCCACCTCCCTCCACCCTCCCCCACCCAATCTTCCACTCTCCCCATCCCCCCCTTACCCCCTACCCCCCCCCCTTCTCTCCTTCACGCCCCACCTCCCTGCTCCCCCCCGTGCCTTCATCCGGCTCTCACCCACCTGCATCCCCCCCCCCCACCTCTTCCGTTTACATCAAGCCCCCCCCCCCCTCTCCCCCCCCGTTCAATCTTTCTCCCACTCCCCCCCCCCTCCCCCCCCCCTCCCCCCCACCCCCACCTCTTTTCATCACCCGTCCCACCTACTCTACCTCCCCCCCCCCCCCCGCTCCCCCTCCTCCCCTTCGCCCCCTGCCCCCTCCCCCTCTCCCTACCCCCCACGTATCCCACCCCCCCCCCCCCATAAACTACCCCCCCCATCTTCTCTCCCCGCTCTTACCACCCCACCTCCCCCCCCACCACTCCCCCCTTCCCCCGTCTCCTATGCCCTCTCATCCCCCTGTCCACATGTTCCTTTCTTCGAGGCGTCGACTCCGACCGCCGCTGTATCGCCACGCGAGACTTACTATCTCCTCTGCCCCTCTCGAGAATCTCCTTCAAGAAAAGGCCTTTTTCCATCCTGACATCCCCCCCTCTTCCGGTTTGTAGATAGACGTCCCTTTTTTTAGCCTTCGACACCTCCCTTTGGCCTTTTTAATCCGATTTACCCTCTGGGTTCGGCCGTTCCCTTGTTTATAACTTTTTCTCACAACCTCGAGAGAGAACGCCCGGAAGACAACCGAACCCAGTAGCCATCATTCTTACTCCTTTCCCATATCGCACCTTAGAGAAGCCCTTAATTCCCTCCTTCTTTCTAACCCCCCCGTCTTTCCATCTCAGCCCTCATACGACGGCAGAACACTTTTCACCCTCTTCGAAAGGGAAGTCCTACGATTGTGCCTATTCTTCACTTTTTTTGCTTGCTCTTGTTACGACATTCGAGTAAGTCGTCACCTTCCATGATCGGAGGAATTCGGGCAGCTAAATCGTCTCTGCCGACCTTAGTACTGTTCCAATACACACCAATCATCCTCTTTCCCATACTCAGCGGACCCCAACCTCCCGGATTGGACCGCGCAGAAGAGGTCAGAGTCTATCGTTGGTTTCATGAAAAGGCAGGCTCCTTTCTACAAGAGAAGAGCGGGCTGCTTACTCCTCCCCTTCCGGAATCCTGTTCTCCCCGACTCAAGCCCAAGAAAGAAGTTCGATTTCCCCGAGTCTCCGATATACGGCTCTTTAAACTTCGGAAAGTTCCTTTATCTGAAACCGCCCGTACTTTTCCACGTTCCTTCTTCCCCCCTGAGCTTTCGAGAGGGGGTACACCCACAATCTTCTTGGGTTGACCGGTTCTCCTCCCCTTCCGTCAAGAGAATAAGAGCACTCTTCATCCTCCTGGACGAGCTCTCCCTCTTCTCCCAGATAAGGTTCATGAGTTCTTGGAGGTTACTTCTTCTCCTTCCTAGCGTTAGGATTTCTCCCCTTGTCAAACGCCTAGACTACCCTCTTAGAGGCTCCAGCCTCTTTCCTGGTAGAAGTCCAGTACAAGGGATTCTCTCCCTAAGTTTTTTTCAGAGCTTTACTCCGTTTTGTTGTTGCGATAGCCTTTCTACGAACAGCAGTGAGAAGCCCTCCCCCCTCTTTCCTTCCCCTTCCAGATATGAAGTGCTACCGCCCCTGAGCTCGCGGGTATCTTTGTTAGTATTGGGTGGTAGAGGACCCCTCTTAAAGTAGAGTGACAGACTCTGCTTTTCACGTCCATCCCCTCCCTGTAGAGAACTTGTATTTCTTCTTTTGTAGATCTCTTCCTTAGCGAATGCTTATGCTCGTCTCTGCCTTAGTCACCGGCACCCCCCTCCCTGTGCGTATGGTTGTCCACAGAGATCCCCCTCGCGAACAGGCCTAGATCCTTTAACCAGTTTTCTTTTCCTCTTTGACCGCGCCGGTCCGCCTCTATTCCCCTGGGGTGAAGCCTTTACTTCTTCTTTTTTATTTTTCTTCCTGAGTCCCTATCTGCTCTTAGTTCTCTTTTTCTGACGGAACCGCAGGAGATAGCGGGTGCCCTCTCCTCTTGTAGCCATTTCGTCGTGAGATCCCAGCGTGATGTCTTCTTTCCTGAGGAATAGAGTGAACTCTTGAACCGTTTCGTGTCTTCCCTACTCCCTGTAATGCGTCTTAGGCCCGACTTGAGTTCCTCCGACACGGTTAAAGTCCTCTCCTCCGGTATAAAGAGACCCCTCAAGCTCTTCAAGAAGTCCAACTCGGAATAGAGTCCATGAGACCTTCTCTGGAGCGCTCTAGCAGCGCTCATTCGGCCGTCTTCTCAATAGGAGGAGGGAACTCCCGTGATTTTAAATGCAGCACTTCTCGGTCGAACCTGACGTTTTATCTCTTTCTGACCTTTTTTCCTTGTTTCTTGAAGTGTCGCCCAACAAATATCTTTTTCGAGGTTGTGGAGAAGCTCCAGACGGCCGGACATCTCCCGGAATAGGCCTCACAGATATTCCCTTCATGCGCCCTTCGATCTAAACATTGGCCTCCTATCCCCCTTACAAACCACTCATCTTGATTTTAAGTAGGGAATATCGTTCTTTCGTATGAGTTCTCGCTCCGGCCTTATCGTATTTACCCTGCTTCCCCCCCCACGTGCTGTACGCTCTCTTCGTTGTACCTTGCAAACTCTAGTCTCACTTTGCAAGTTTACGTTTTTCTTGGGATCTCTGTGCGTCTTCCTCCTACTTCTCTACGAACCCCCCCTGATCATGCCGAATAATCAGGTTCCGTCGGGAGGCGCTCTGTACCTCGGCTGCAATGCCCTCCTTGAGAGCAGGTTTCCTTTCAGGCTTCCGCTTTCTTTCCCCACGGAACTATAACGCTCTCTAGGTATCCCTTTGTCAGTTCTCTTTATGGACTCTCTACTGAATGGGAGTCTCGCTGAGTCTCGATCGGGCTCTTTGCCTTACTGAATGTCTTATCTATGCCTGCCTGCGGTTATGTCCCCCCAGCGGATTTCGCCCTGACGTCACTAGCTAGTCCTCTTCCTTCAATTAGCTCTTTGGCGCTCTCCAAGCCGGTTATCCAGGTTTCTTACCCCCCCCTCACCGATCCGTTATTAAGGATTGATCGTCCTGACGATCGAGCCCCGTTTTCGCTTCCCAGCATCTTTCTCCTTCTCCCCTAAAACGGAGAAGAGAACATGACCTCCTTTTTGTCCTTTTTTCATTCGTTGACCTTTTTCGTGAAGGGCTCTTTCTCTCGATATGGAATTTCCTTCAATCTTCTCGCTGGAGTTCCAACTCCCTTGCTTTTGATAACAAAGAAGTAAGGGTACTAGGACTGCAACTGCGCCGCCGACTTCCCCAAGATTAACTTCGCTCTCCTTCCCTGACTTTTCGAAGCTTCCATCTTGACAGAGGAAGAGACGAGTCCTCGCCCGGCGAGTATTGGGGGCGTTTTCTTAGAGCTTGCCCCGAGATCGGACGAGTATATTTTCTCCCACTCAGCCGATCCTCTTTCCCAGATGCTTCCTTTTCCCCTAGGATTTCCCCTCTCTTCGGTAGAAGTTACAATGGACCGGGATAAGCCTATCTTTCCCCCCTAGAGAGCTTACCCCAGCCAGCGCGTGCTTCCTGACTTTCTAATAGAAGACAGTCTAGCTAGAGTCCGTATAATTAGTTCCCCTTCCTTCTGCCAAGCACCCCGCTCAGTTGCCCTGCTGGCTCTTTTGGCTTAGTACCCCTGAGATGCCGGCAGTATCGGAGTAAACTCCCCCCTCCTTTCTCCTCGGGGCGTCCTGATCCTCTCCCATACATCCCATCCCTTGGCACAGACAAGGAGATAGGCCCCGACAAAAGCAAAGGTTTGTACTGAAGATAATCAAATTCCTACCCCCCTGCCAGCGTGACCGCGGCTCGCAGGACTGCTAATACCTGTCCTCCCACTCGTGGATGATTGCTATTACCCTGGACGTCTGCGCGCCATTAACCTTTGCTCGGACTTTCTATCGCGAAGTCTCTCGCTGGAAGTCCTTTTCAGCTCCTCTTTCTGGCGGTTGTGTTACTTGGTTTTTTTTCGGGCGTCATGAACCCCACTTGGGAAAGCCACGTCACATTAGATCCCCAAGTCTTTGAAACGCCTTCCCCTTTTGACAGCCGAGGTCCCCTTAACTTGCACTCACGACCCTGACCCTGAAACCCCATCAGACAGAGAAGCTAGCAGTGGGTTTACCCCCCACGTAGGCGAGGCTGATATCTCCTATTTTAATAATAATACCTTGTTGTCTTCTCCCTTAGCCGGCTCGGCGATTCAGTTCTCTGAACCCCAACAGGTCCTTGGGTTTTCTCGATGTGTTGGTAAGTGAAGATTTTTTGACCCTTGATTGCACTTGCCGACCAGAGGGGGTCACCCTTCAACGCTTTCCTAACCGAAATCGGTGGTTATCTGCATGTCATGCAACCGATTTTCCTTCCAGACACAATATTGCCTATTTACTTTCTAATCCCCCTTTCCCCCCCCCGGCGAGAGCACCCCCCACCGTAGACTTTGGTAAAGATACTTGATCCCAATTCAGAGCTCCAGAATCTCGCAAGTGACAGTAAGGAATGTGCGTTCATCATCGAGATAGGAAAAGTCTACAGCGTTGGAGTCAGTCTTTCCTTCTGAAGCCATGAAGGAGCTTCCTTTTGCTAAAGTACGTGTGATGATACGAACCCGTTTTTTAGGCGTATGGGTTTCCTTTTCCCCCCCTTTGCTGTGAATGTTGATGTTTTTCAAAGCTCCTCAAGAGGGCTCGATCAGTGTTTTTTCCGCTGGATTCCCTTCCCAGGTGCCCTCCCCCCTTTTCTCGACTCTCGCCACGCCTTTGGAGGATCCCCGGTCACTCGCGTGTGTGTAACCTTTACTCGGTATACCAAATCTTCTTTTCCCCCGGCTCGATACAGCGTTTCTCGAGCGCTGGGGCGCGCCATGTGCGCGCAGTCCCCCGAGTCTCGCAGTAGATTATTCTTGCAAGTCCCGACGAGCGCTAGTAGAGCCTGTCCCTTTTAAATTTGTCTTCTGAGCCAAGAACCTGTCCTCTTTCCTTCTCCTCGAGTGCGCTCCACGCTTCAGGAGAGATCGAGCTTGGGCAAGTTATTCGCGCCGGGCTCGGGTCCGAACTAGATAACCCCCCCAATCTCTCCTCTTCCGAGGACCTTTTCCTTTCCGCGGCGCTCTCTCGACGGCGTTCCCCGCGACCGGTAAAGAGTGGGAGTGGCGAGAGTTGTTTCTTCCTTTTTTTCCCCCCTTCACCCTCTTAACCCTACCTGATTATTTCCTTTACGGCATAACCTCCCTCCTCGATGTTGATCCAGATACGGAGGCGCCTCTTCCCTAGATAGACGACCGGTACTGATCACGAACCCTAACCTCTTTTTTTTCCTTTTTAGACCGATCGCGTTCTTCCGGAGCCTCTGAGGGATGGTTGGAGTTCCGCGATATGATCGTCCCACTCTCTTTCCTTTTTTGACTTCCGACCTATCTGAACCGTGATCGTGGACTTTTGTAGAAGACCTTTGCGACCCTTCGTTCCCTTCTCGAGTCTCACGAACCCCCACCCTTCCCTCAGGAATGCCCCCCTTTTTCCAAAAGAAAACGGCATTTTCATTTTTTTTTTTTTAGACAGCGACCATGGCAGCTCTCTCATCTCACGGCGTTCTCCGACCAGCACAAGTGCCTCGCGGGTCTTTTTTCCCCTAGGGACTTGAAGAGCACCCCCCACCCCGGATGGTCCCCCCTGCGGGTCGTACGTCACTCGGAACCGACGAAGACTGGTTCCCTTCCTCAGTCTCTCCATTGTTAAACTTTTCTTCCTTTTCTGTCGGCGCCGCTCCGCAGAACCCATTCCTTCTTCCCTCCCCGAGGTTGATTGCCTTTTACGATGGGTGTCGGAATAAGCCAGATATAAAAGACGACAAGTCCCTCCCCTTTTTCCCGATCTTGAGATTTTCCGGTCGAGGAACGGCTCCTAACCTGCTGGACGACCTGAAAGGCACGCTTAGCACTAAGGACGATCTCTTTTTGTGCCGAGCGATACCCTCCCTGACCCGGAACCAGTGTTCCTTCACACAAAGCGTCTTCCCCGCTTGAGGCGGTTCTCGTCGATTTATCAGCCTTCCTTATGTGAATTCGGACCCCCCTGATTCCGACGTGTAGGTATCTTCTAGTGTATAATGTGTTTTTCCAAAAAACCCCCCCCTCTCATCTCTTTCACGGACAAAGATGACCCAACCTTCCCAAATCTCCTTTCTCGTAGAGTGGAAACCTAGAGACAAATGTGATCTCCCTGCCAATCAAAGAACGGCTTCCTTCTTCCCTTAGAACGGAATTATAGTCCCCCGAGCACAGACCCCGCCACTTGAATACGATTATAACCCGAGCGCTGCCCTCAAGGCCCTCCCTTTCATTTCGTGATGATGATGTGACTCCATAACGGAGAGTCTCCGTGCACCGGTTCCCGGGGTCTCCTAAGGGAAGGACGATAGACCTAGACATGCACTGATAGGCCCCATAAGGGTGTAAACACCCCCCCCCCGAAAAGATCGACCGCGGAACAAACCCTCTTGAGAAACTTCAGCGCCGGTTCAAAGAAAATCAGAAAGATCTTTTTGCCCTTCCTTATGATACTGCTCTCTCCCTCTTCGCGATTCGGACCTGAAAGTCCTGAGGCCCCCTCATGTTCACCTTTATGGCTCAGCCATCGCTTTCCCCCAAACGCATGGACCGCTTCTTTAAGATCGTTTTCTTCGCTACCGTTTTCCGGGAGCGGACCCGGGAGTTCTCTGACTTCTGTCTCAGGCGACTGGCGAGGGTCCAAACAAATACGCCTTGGTTTCCGGTGCTCCGCATCCTCTTTCGCGATCATCATCGAATTGCTTAATAGGGATAGAGAGACCCGCGAGATCCAGATCAATTCGCTCCTTCACTCTTTTGGTCGGAATTTTTTTTCCAGAATCCGGGAGCCCTGTGTCCGCGTTCCTAGAAAAAGAAGAATATCCTTCCTTAGAGAGATCTATGAGGTTTCCTTCTTTCCAATAAGCGACCGATGTGAATTTCCCTATTTATTTCTTCCTTTCTCTTTCATTTAATACGTTGTTTTGTTGCTATGGCCCGTTCGCCGCCGTCTGGCGATTTTCAGATGGACGCGCTTTTCCCTCGCAGCGGACTGCGGGAAGTTGGGGTCCTCTTCCCCGACTAGGCCTTTGCACGAGAGAAGGTCCCATCGCCCCTTCTCGCCGACTTTCTTCTTTCGTAGGGGGTTTCCCCATACAGATACCTTTTTTTCTTCTCAGGACTTATTCCTCCGATTGTTACTGGCAATGGCACCCCGTTTAGCGGTGTCGTTGTCCGAGAGATCTAAGCACCCCCCCCGCTTTCACTTAAGGAGTGGAAGATAAATATTACTCCTAGAGTTGACGCGGTAGAGGAGCGCTGGTCACTTTTGTGATTGATTTATCTTGGAGCCCTTTTTCCTCCCTATGGAGAAGGGAAGACCATCTTTATTCTAGTCCCCTCAGGAGAGCTACGTTCAGGCCCAGCGGCAATGGCTTAGAATCTTTTTTTCCCTTTTGACAAAGACTTTCCTACCGGTTGTCCCGATGAGAACTTCGGTTTCCAGTAGTATGATTTGGGGGCCGTGACTGAAACCCCCATGACAAGAAATCAGCACTGCGAGTTCGACTTTAAGAATAATTCCCCGAGATACCGGGACTTTTTTTTCAGGTGAATAGCTTTTCGGTAACCCTCGCACACGCAAATGCAAGCGCCGCCGCGGCCTCCCCTAAAGTCCCGATCCTTCTGAGAGTGGTGATTCCTCTCTCTCTCGAGGTTATGGAGTGGAGAGGTCACAGTCGGGTTTCGGCGTCAATCGTATTTTCGGTTTAACTTTCCGGGACTCGTGGTTGTGGCGCAAGATGACATTAATTTGTCCCGGTCTTTACTAAAGTTTTTTAGTTTCGTCACTCGTGCGGTGTGGACCCCCTCCCAACGGACATACCCAGCCTAAAACCTAAATGCCTATGAAAGCCCCTCTCTCCGCCCATGGCCCTTCCTACCACCCCACACGACCTCGCTGTTGATGCTCTGTATAGGGAACAACCCTCCGGTGGATTCTTAGTAGGGAACCGCTCCTTTATCTCTTTTCGCTTACTGCTTTTCTCATAGGCGTAAGATACTTTCGCAGAATCGAGGCCCCCTCGACTGCAAAAGTTTTTTCCGTAGTGTTGCGTGGCTCTTCTTCAACTTTACTCCATCAACCCCTTACCTTTTTCTCCCTGGTGTTTACGACGACCCCTTTAGCGTCTTTTTTTATGCGAGGAGTCGCATAGAATTGGCAGAGCATACCCTCTTTTTGGTCTATGAAGACCAACCTAGAAGATCCTTCTTCGGCCTTCTTCTTGAAAAGATCCTGATTCACCCTGATGGTCGTAGAAGCCCGCCTGTCCTTGCCCTGCTTCTTGAATGAGGGTGTTTGATTCTTCTTAGAATCTGCCCAACTGATTCTTTTCACCCCATTAGCACTGTTGGGCGAATCTCCAACTTTGGTCAGGTGAGGCTACCCTCCTTCAGGTTCCTAGGTTCGCCCCGACATGATTTTCGTTGACGATAGAGGATTATGGTCGATCCCACTTACCATAGGGTTCTTTCCCCCTCCTCAGCGAAATGAAACTTTTTTTTCGGTTTTGGGCTAGGCTTGGTGGGTAATCGAAGAGAGAGAAGAGTGGCATGTCTTGGGGCCCCCTGTAGAGAGAGTTTTTTCAGCGAACACCCTAATTAAAGGTCTTCGGTCGTTTAACTGCCTCCCCCTACCAAACTGAGGACCTACGATCTCCTTAGAAGAGAAGCGGCATGAACGAGTCACTTTTTTCTTTTGCCTCTCTTCTGTTTTCTCTTTGGTCTCCTCCGGTCTCCCCCGCCGTATAGGCCGTTATCCTTTTCCCACGATTGATCTCGACCTCGGTGTACCAGCCCCCTCGCTGCTTCGCTCAGGCTGTACTCCGCAATCCAATGGACAACCGGATACTCGTCGGAGAAGGCTATTCACCTCTACTGCTTTTCAGGTGTAGAATCGCGCACCTGCCCCCCCTCCCCGTCCAAGATGCGATTAGCTCCCTGTCCGCCTAGTTAGTCCCCAGAGCTCTTCGCACCACTCGATAGTCTGTATCAAACTTTTTGTAGTGCGACGGGCGAGTCCGTCTAGCAGGCTCTAGGTTTTTTCTTTCTCCAATGCTCTCGAGATTTTCTTAGAGCTCCCCCTACACAGGAGCAACAGACACGGAGCCCCGCCCCCCCTTTTTCCCCACTCTTAACCTCCCCACCGTGTCTCTGCTTTTCGTCAAGGTCCCTACTTAAGAGTTACTCTCTTCAGGACCCTCTAGATGGCTACCCCGGTTCTTCGCCTCTAGAATCGCTGTCACTTCTTCTCTCGCCTGTCGAATTCTTCAGTTTTCGCCTCGCGGAATATTCGAACCGAAGTAGCTGATTATATTCCATCTGCTCTTCCTCGGTAATGAAAGTTTTTCTTTACACGACCTTGCATCGGGATTGCATCAACCCCCCCCGTGTGAACCCCTTTTGACCAACTTTTTTTTTTTCCCATGCACTCACTCCTGGCCACACAGAGCCTAACTCCTCCCTTGCCTTTAATAGACTCCGTGTGACCCTTTTTCTTAGTGCTCAGACCTATCCCCCGATTTGTGTTGTTGATGAGTATCACGACTCTCATTTGCAAGTTATCTGACACCCTTCCCTTCAGGCGCTTCCCTTTCCGTGGTGAATCCTCCTTTCCTGTCACTTTTAGTGAAGTTTGATTTCCCCCCAGAGATGTTTTTAAAAGGCATTTTTTGCCGAAAGGGGTTTGAATTACCGAAACGATGTGTTCTTTTTTTCCCTCCGTACCTGCCGTCATGCATCGGGACCACTCTCCCCCCCCCTTCCAAAAAATCTCCCTTTTGTTCAGCTAAGTTCGATGAACTATCTAGAGCCCTACGAGAACTATACGTTTTCTGATCCTTTCAAGCTATTACCTCGTGCCAAGATCTACCTCTTCTCTAAGCAAGCGTTTTATACCCCTCTTCCGGCACGGAGTTTTACACGCGAATTTCCTTCAGCTGATCGTCGAGACCCCCCGTTTTCTGAGGTAGGCGATCTCCGTGACCTTTTTTTGTTCCTTCACCCCGGCCGTCCTCACGTCTGGCTCGAATGCGCATTTTTGTTGGAAGAGACGACCTGCCCATCCCCTTTTTGACCGGGCCCCCTTCCCTGACCCCCCCCTATACTCTCCAGCAACCCCCCTCATTTCAGTGATCAAGTTGCGTGAACCTGCCAGGTCTCATACCTGAGAGGACAGTTAGCTTCCCTTTTTTCTGACGCGCTGTCCCCCGGGCGAGTGCTGACCCTTACATCTCGCAGTAGATTACCTCAGTCCTGCCGACGAGACTTA
>Ga0179593_1760001_pt1 | contig 12494 bp, 25 predicted proteins | sample CZODoug2_1_08_16_FD_185931 | JGI IMG/M metagenome (GOLD analysis project Ga0179593, IMG submission 185931) | Vadose zone soil fungal communities from Angelo Coast Range Reserve, California, USA - CZODoug2_1_08_16fungal (PacBio error correction) | ecosystem: Environmental > Terrestrial > Soil >... | reverse complement strand
ACCTCGCCTATCTGGAGGGTCTTTTGTTTTTTTGTTTTTTTTTTGGAAACATGGGTTTTTTTTTTTTTTTTTTTTGTATCGTCTTTATCGAACTTTCTTTACGTGCTGCAACACGCCATTGAAGACAATGTGTCCTTCTCCCCACCTTCCCCCCCTTGCCCCCTCCCCCCCTTTTTTGTTTGCAGAGAGATCATGGAATGGTATTCAATGGGGCGTGTGAAGGCACGAAAAGAACTTTTCCTCTTTTCCCTCCTTTTTCCCCCCCCCCCTTTCCCCCCCTGTTCCCCCCTTTCTTTTCTCTTCCACCGCATATGATTACCCCACGCGCTCGCGTGGCTACGTCTTCACCGCTAGTTCGGAATCCCCCTTTTTTCTTTTTCCCTTTTTCCAGTATGGCATTTTTTTTTTCTTTCCCCCCCCACCTGACATAGGAGAAAATGATCCCACCACGGGGCCCGCCGTGTAACACCTGTTCCCTCCCTTTTTCCCCCCCTTCAGCGTTTTCTCTTCTTTTTTTCAAAAACTATTATTCCTCACCGGATTCGGCTGTTTCGGAACGCGTAAGAATGGGTCCGTGCAGCGCCCCCTTCTCCTTTTTCCCCCTTTTTCTTCTGGGAAAACCCCCTTTTTCCCCCCCCCCCACTTTCCCTTGTTACGTCGATGGGTATACCCGTCATGGCTCATGTTGGTATCCAATCCCCCAGCGACATGTTTCCTTGTCTTCCTTTTTGAAGGTTTTTTTTTTTCTCTTTCTTCGAGGGGGCTGGGGGTTGAAAGATGCCATGGTTTGCAAGATGGTGGCGCTTTTGTCCTTTTTTTTTTTCCCCCGCTTTCCCCCTTCTCTAGATCGGAAATATTTGACGGAGAAACTTGTGTGCCTACAATCGTTCCCTCCCTTCTCTTTTTTCCCCTTGTTTTTTTTTTTTTTTTTTCCCTTCCCAGGTATGGGTGATTCCGCATAAGAATACACTGGATGATGGAAAGTATAATACACCTTTCCCTTTTCTTTTTCCGGTTCTCTTTTTCCCCTTTTTTTTCCCCTTTTATTCCAAAAAACCCACGTTTGGCGGCCGCTTTGACAGAGAGAAGGCTCTCCGTTCTTTCTTTCCTTCCTCCCTCCCCTCTCCTCCTGATGCCTTCTTTTCCCCCCTTTTTCCCCCCCCCTTATCCAGAAAATGGGAGAGTTACTCGATGGACCACGAAGAGTGATAATTTTTGACTTTTTTCCCTTTCCCCCCCACGGAGTCCTTTTTCCTTTCCTTCTTCCTTTTTTTTTTTCTGCTCTAGATCCACATGATAACGTTCAGACAATCTCCTGTTGTATTGGATTTAATACGTAACCAAGCGGAGTCTCCTTTCCCCTTTCTTCCCCTTTTTGCATCTTCTTCCCCCCCCCCCTTTTTTCCCTGGTCCTTTTCTTTCCTACTGCTCCTTGATAGACAAACGAGCCAGCAGAACAACAAATGTTTTCTGCCGAAGTTAACCTTTTTTCTTCTTTTTTTCCCCTTTTCTTTCCTTGTCGTGTTGGTTTTCTCCTTTTTTCCCCTTTATTCTGGTGCTGTTATTGGATGAGTGGGACTACGAACAACGTTGGCTATTTTTAGGGGGACAATTTTGGAACCTTCTCCCCCCTTTCCCCCCCCCCAGTTGGTTTCCCCCTTTTTCCTCCCTTTTCACTATCGACTCCGCAGCTGTGGAAACAAGATAGTATATTCTGTAAGGTGGATGCGAGTAACCCCTTTCCCCTTTTTCCCTCTGTCATGGGCCTTTCTTTTTTTTTTTTCCTTTCTCCCCCTTACGTCATTTTATGAAGGAAAAAAAAGAGCAGTGTTAGCGGCGGGATTTCACGGCCCACGTTACTGGCCCCCTTCTTTTCTCCCCCTTTTTCCTTTTCCTTTTTCCTGGAGGTCTTCCCCTTCTCCCCTTCTTTTCCCTGCCGAACTTCATTTCTAGCTGTCACCTCAAGGAATTCAATTTCCGCAGGTATTCGATGAGTCGTTCCCTGTTTTTCCCCCCTTTCCCTCCTTCTCTTTTCATTTTTTTTTACATTTCGCGAACCAAAATAAACGACTTTAACCTCCCATTATTTCGGCCCAATCACCTTTTTTTTTTCTCCCCCCCCCTCTGCTTCTTTCCTCCGGTTATCTTCAGGGCCCGCATCGCCAATATCCAAACCTCAGTCAAGTACGTCACTTGGACGTAACAAGCTTTCTTTCCCTTTTACTTTTTTTGATTTATTGTTCTTTCCTCCCCCTCTCTTTTTTCTTTCATTCTGCGAACACTTACCTCCACCCATGGAGGAGGGGGGTCCGTATTCTTCGTTTTCCCTACCTTTTCCCCTTTTTTTTAACTTCTCCCCCCTCTTTCCTCCCTTCCGTGCTCCATACTTCCAGAGTTGAACGATTCTGACAAATTTCTGTCTTTCCTTTTCCTTTTGCCGTTTCCTTCTCTTTTTTCCCCTTCCGAGTACTGCGCGATGGCAAAACGGTAGCAAGATGTTCCTCCCCTTTTTTCTTCCCCTTTTTTTTTTTTTTTCTTTCTACGATACCCTTTCCTTTTCTTTTTCCGTTGCTTTCACTGGTCAATTTCATACACCACATGCAAAAGGTGTTACTGTAAAACCTCTTCCTCTTCCCTTTTTTTTTCTTTTTTTCGGTGCGGTTTCTTCTTCTCCTCTCCCCCCCGACCACTGTTGGGGGGGATGGATAAAGAGTCAAGGGCTTTTAGTTAGTGTTCGGCTTTCCTTTCCCCTCCTCCGGCCAAGGGACCCCCCCTTTTTTTTTCCTCTCCACTTTCCCCCCCTGCAAAATCAGGGCGGTGAAAGTTGATTGTGCAATGCAAGGATACCATTTTTTGTTCCCTTTTTCCCCCCTCGCTTGCACCGTTTTTTTTTCCTTTCTTCCTTTCCCTCGGTTCCCGAGGAGCGCGGAACCGGGTTTTCTTTTTTTGTTAGTGAAGGTTCAGAGATAGAGAACAAACCCGTTGCTGGCCCCTTTTTCTTTTCCCTTCTTTCCCTCTTCCTTTTTTTTTTTTCTCTCCCCCCTGACCCAGCGCCGGTGACAATTCGCGGTTTTAGCTGCCCCCCCCCCCCATTTCTTTCCCCCCCCCTTGAACCCCCCCTTTTCCTCCACTCCCATTTTTGCAGAGTGAGTGTAGGGAGGGACTCTGTTTTTCCCTTTTTCTGGCTTTCCTTTTTCTTCTCCCCCCCTAACGAAAAAAGCACGTGAATCGGTATCCATCCCCCCCCCCCCTTTTTTTTTTGCGTTTTTCCCTTCGCCACCTCACCAACCTCACAAAAAACTATGCCAGGGATCGTTTTACCCCTTTCCCCCCCTTTTTTCTTTCCTTTTTTTGTGTAGTCCTTTCTCCCCATATCCACGGTCAAAAGCCTGTTGCCACTGTTTATCTTCCTTCCTTTTTTCTTTTTTTCCCCCCCCCAACCCCCCCCCCCCCCCACAAAAAACAAGGGGAAAAAAAGCCCCCCCCCCCCCCCAAGCCTTCCCTTTCTCCGGGGTGGAGGGAAACATATTCGACCGTTTTTTTCTTTTTTTCAATGCTCTCTTCCCCTTTGGTGGACTTCTTCTTTTTTTTCCCCTTTTTTTCCCTTTTCCCACCAGGAAGGGTCAGATCGGTAAAACTCGGAAGTCCTTCTCCTTTTTCTTCTTGGGGACATGACTTTCTTTTTTTTCCCTTCCCTTTTTCCTTCCCCCCTCCGCTTTTAAAAAACGAGGGGCACACTTTTCTTTAACGACGCATGACGGACATTCCTCCCCTTTTTCCTTTTAGTTTTTCGTGGTTTTTCCTCCTCTTCTAAGAACCCCCCCCTTTTCTTTCTTTCCCCCCCGGGCGCCCCCCAAATAATTCCCAAAACTGGGGGAATTTGATTTAACGGATTGGTTACGTCCAACCTTCTTTCCCCCCTACTTTTTTTTTTTTCTTTTTTTCTTCTATATTTGGCGAGCGGGCCCTTGAGGGATCTCCCCCCTTCTCCTCCTTTTTCCAATTCGTCCCCCCCCCCTTTTTTCTTTTCCCTCCTTATGGGAAGGTTTTAAAGTCGTTTTAGTTGGGTGCGGCGGGAATTTCAAAGCCCGAGATTTCCTTTTCCCCCTCCCCCTCTTTTTCCCTCTCCCCACCTTCCTCAAACGCATCCGAATACCGGAAGGGAAATTTGAAATCCTTTCTTTTTTGGTTTTCGGGTGGACTTTCTTTTTCCCCCTTTTCCCCTTCCCCTCCCCTGGAAAGTTCGTTTCATGCATTAGCCGTTACTAAAAAGAGAACTTGGGGCCCCGTGAACCTCCTCGGACCGGCTCGCGGAAAGGTTATACTAGTGGCCTTCCTTTTTCCTTTCCTCCCCTTTCCCCACCTCCCCCCCCTCCTCCGGACACACTGCCATCATTTTGTCCGTCATAAATAAGACTTCTTTTGATAGAAAAAAACCGGGTTTTTTTTTCCCCTTTCCCCCCCTCCAAGCCCCCTTTTCCCCCTTTTTTTTCTCTGGTTGAAAGTTACTCGCATCCACCCACGGACAGAATATATATCTTTTTCCCCCCCCTTTCTTCCTTTCCCTTCCCTGGCCAAAGTGGCAAACAGTTCGCCAAAGGGAGCAACCCCTTTTGATTCCTCAGGGACTTTCCCTTCTCCTTTCCCCTTTTGGGCCCTTCACGGTTTGAGAGTTCCCAAAAATGTGTCCCCCGAAAAATAAAGCCCCCCTTTTTTTCCCCTTTTCCTTCCCTCCCCCTATTGAAAATTTCCCGCAGGATCTTCGGGCGGGCAACCAACCACTACCTTTCTTCCCCTCCCCCCCTGTCGCCTTTTCCTCCCGCTCTTTCCCCCCCCTCCTGTGTTAACTTCGGCAGGACATTTTGTTTGTTACTGCTGGGATCTTAGAATTTCTTTCCCCCCCCCCTCTCCCCCCCTGGAAGCCCTTTTTTTTCCTTCCCCCCTTGTAACCTGTTCATTGACTATGATATGTCTAAGTCTTAAAAAAGGAGTATCCTCCTTTTTTTTTTCCTTCTTTCCTTCCCCCCCTGCCAACACTTTCTTCTTTTTTTTTTTTTCCGTCATGTGCCTGTGATACTAGAGCAAGTCAAAAGATATTTCATTATATCGTAAAATCTTACTCCGTGTTCCTCCCCCTTTCCCCCCCCCCCCCCCTTTTTTTCTTTTTTTTCCCCCTTTTCTCTTAGTAAACTCTCCTTTATGGATTCAGGGGAACTGTGTCCACCGATTTTCGCCACGGGGCCCTTTTCCCGCGTCTTTTCTCCCCCCCTTTTTTTTTTCCCCTTTCTGTCGCCTTCAGAGCTCTGCAAAAAGCGGCGCGACACCCTTTTTTTTTCTTTTCCCCCCTGCCCATTCCCCCTTTCTTTTTTCCCTCCATCCAAACCCCCAGGACATTGTGTATATAACTACATCAAGGGCAGTGTGTCTATGGTCCTTTTTTTCCCTCCCCCTTTTTTCCCTGTTCCTTTTCCCTCCCTCGGATTTCGATTGGAGGACAGAAAGTTTCTCCGTCCAAAATACTTTCCCTCCTCTCCCTCTTTTTTCCTTTTTTCTCCCACCCCCCCTTCCCACCCCCCCCACAAAAAAACAACAAAAGGCGGCCAGCGCAATTCTTTTCCCTTCCCCCTTTCACCTCTTCTTTTTTTTCCTTTTTTACCCTGTCCGTCCTCCCCTGGCACCCGATATCAGAACAAGGAAAAAAAGCATTGGTTTCGCTGGGGATGGATTCCCCCCCCTTAGCAATGCCTTCCCCCTCTCCCTTCCCCACCGTTTTTAAAAATGGGGTGCGAATTCTTTTTAGAATTAAAGATTCACCGCGTCTTATATTTCTCCCTTTTTTCCCCTTCTTCCCCCTCGTTTTTCCCTCTCCCTCCCTTTTTATCTTTGTGGGAATAATACGTTAAAAAATGGCATATCATCCCCCCCCCTCTTCTTTTATTTCTTCTTCCTCCCTTTCTTCCCCCCAGCGAAGGGAGTTGGGGGGATTCATTTTCGTCCTATTTTCCCTTTTTTTTTCGGTCCGAAGAAGTACCCCCAGGCATTTTTTTTTTTTTACTTGAGCCCTTTTCCCCTCCAAGTGTTTTCTCTTCCTTTGTCGCCGAGGGAGGTTGAAAGACGAGGGCACTCTCTCCCCTTTTTTTTCTAATATGTTTTTCTCCTACCTCTCCCTTCCGTTGGCAAACATGGTGGAGGTTGTGAGCTCTTTTTTCTTTTCTTTTTTCTTTTTTTCCTTTCCTGCACCTTCCCCCTCCCCCCTTCCCCCCTTCGCTCTCAATGATCTTCTTCTCTTTTCATCCTTCCTTCGTTGTTGATTTTTTTTTTTTCCTCCCCTCTCTTTTTTTCCCTTGCATATGTCTTTTTTTTTTCCTCCCCCCCTCCCCATGTGGTGGCAAAGTTTTACGGATACAGGACAGATACACAACCTCCATGTTGCCAAAAACGCGATGAGCGATGCTTACCTCTCTTTCTTTCCCCCCCCCCCCCCCCCTTTCTCGCGTGCTTTTCCCTCCCCCCTTTTTTCCTTTGTATTCACTGGCTCAAAGTATGGGGCCTGGGGTTAATCTCGACCACCACAATGAAACCCCCTTTTTTCTGTTCCTTCCCCCCTTCCTCCCCCTTTTTTTTTCCCCCCCTCTCTTTCCCCCCGGACCACCCCCTCCTCGTTGCTGATATGGGCATTGGAAACGTATTATTCCTCCCCACCCTCTCCTACCATCCCCTCTTCCTCCTCTACCCCTTCCCCTCTATTTTCACCCCCTTCCCCCCATTCCCCCCCCCTCTCATACTCCCTACATGCCCATCTCCCCCTCCCCCACACTCTCCCTCAGATCTCTACCTTCCCCTTTACCTTATCTTCCCCCTTTTTTTCTGGAACGCTCGTAAGAAATGGTTCAGTGAAGCCGGCAAATAAGACGATGTTGAAGCGGGAAGGCGGAAAAAGCCCTTTTTCCTCCCCCCCCCCCCCCCCCCTTTCCTTTGAACGTTCTTTTTTCTTTTTTTTCTTTTTTTTTTTTTTTCCCTCCCCAGCGACATGTTTACCTTGTTGGTATCGGGTTGAAGGGGGATCCTTCCCCCTTTTTTTTCCCTCGGCGGTTTTCTTCTTTTTTCCCCCCTTTTCTTTTCCCCCCATCTTCTGGGCCGGCTTTGCCGGTGGTGGCGAAGGACGTACGAGAGAAGTCTCTTCCCCCCCCCCCCTTCTTTACGGTCTTTCCTTTTCCCCCCCCTCCAATCGGGAATCCGGGCGCTGGACCTTGGATGAGAGCGGTCCCTTCTTTGTTTCTCTTCCCCTTTCCTACCCTGCTGATGGAAAGTATATACACAAGGTCCTGGTGATGGGGAATTTCTCCCCCTTTTCTCCATGGGCCTTTTTCCCCTTTTTTCCCCTTTTCTCTTTTGCAGGAGCTGACAAAGATCTACCGTGATGCAGGGGGGCGTTCATTTCGCTCCCTCTTATTTCCTTCCTTTTTTTTTTGACAGTTCCTCTTTCTTCTTTTCTTCTTCTTACTCGAGGACCACGAAAGTGGAAATAGATTTTTGAAGGTTGAAAGGCAACACGGCTTACTCTTTTCCCCTCTTCTTCTTTCCCCCTTTTCCCCTTTTTCTCTAGGTCCTCCTTTTTTTTTTCTTTCCTTCCTACCGTACCACAGCGAGGATACTCATTAGAACTTAGGACATATCATATTTCCCATTCCCCCCCATTTAGCCTTCCTTTCTTTCTCCCTTTTTTTTTTTCCCCCCCTTTTTTCTTGTCCAAGTTTACAGCTGTCATCATCGAACCTTGCGCCTCCGCGTCGTGTTGCAGCCCGAGATCTGCGTTCCAATTTTTCATCTTTTTGTGTTCTTTCTTTCTTTGTACTACTCTTTCCCCCCACCTTTTTTTTTTTTTTTTTTTGTTGTGCACTCTCAACCCGTGAATTCCAGGTTGGACATTTATTCACGTTTGATCCCTTTTTTTGCCTTTTTGCAAATCTTTTTTTTTTCCCCGGATCTATATTATGTTACGGTGGGATGAGAGTAAAAATTACTCGGTCGTCAGGTTCTGTCAGACTCTTGTGTTTTCCCTCTTTTATCACAGTCTCGCCTTTCTTTTTCCCCCATCTTCCGTTTTTTTCCCCCCCTTTTTGTTTTTGTGTCCCTGGCCTGCAGATGCCGCACAGGTGCCCATCTTAACTTCCGTGGACGGTCATGCGCTTGGACGCTGATCGTCCCTTTTCCCGTCTTTTTCTTTTTATTCCTTCTTCCCCCCCCTTTTTTCCCCGAGCCTCACCTTTAGCTGTTAAACCTCAAGGATTCAATTCCCCCCTCCCCCCCCCCTTTCTTCGTGGAGTACATGGTGCGCCTTGGGTCCTTTCTCTTTTGTTCTCTTTCGGCGAATCCCTTCTATTGATCTGACGTAACGACTTATTAGACTGCCTATACTTCGGGACAATCACGTTGGATACCTTCCCCCCCTCTTTTTCAGTCTTCCCTTTCCCCTTCCCCCCTATCCAACACCCTCCGTCACTGTACGTCAACTTGGGACGTAAACAAAAGGCGTATCAATTCCCAGTTGGGATTTATTGGCGCTGGTTTTCCCCTCCCTTTCCCTCCTTCGTTTTATTAGATTTTTTTCCCCCTTTTCTTCTTTTTCGGTCCCTTCCGTCGTTAAAGGGAAAAGTGTTGGCCTCGTTTTAAAAGCGAGGTGAACGTCGACCTCCCCTTCTTTTTTTTCCTTTTTTCCTTTCCCTTTCCCCCCCGATTCCCCTTTTTTCCTTGGCCTTGGTTGCGCGCCTCGATGGTCACCGGAACGGCGTACATCGCGCATGGCACAACACAACCGTCTCCTCCTTTTCCAGATGGCACCGGATTCTTAGCCTTCGGTAGTCTGTTGGTCTCTCCGTAGTAGCCCGCATACCCCCCCCGCTTTTCCCTCCCGTCTTCTGTATTTGACCCATTTAGCTTGCCTTATTTAGACCAGGTGCTGTCAGAGCTGGAGTCTCGGTTGAGTGTGCTACTATGAGTACATCGATACACCCCCTTCATGTACCACGATTGTCCGCTTACTCCTCCCCGGTATTAATTTTCTCTCCATTGCCCCCTTTTTCCCCTTTTACTGTTAGTAGAGTATCGTTTTTTCTTTTTTCTCGTATTCATTTTTTTTTTTTCACCGATCTAATTATTGTCGTTTTGGGGGGGGTGCCCCTCAAGCGTGTTTCTTTTTTTCTTCCCCCCCTTTTATGTGTGTTTACTCTTCTTGTTTGGGTATGAAGAATTAATTTTGAATGCCTTTTTTTTGCCCCCCCGTGCCCCCCCCCGCTCTGCCGTTATCCCCACTTTCCCTCCTTTTTTCGTTACAGTGAGTTCAATGCCAAGGACACAATTTTGTGAGGGCAAGATAAACGCGATGCACCTTCTCCCCCTTTCCTTTTTTTCCCCCCCTTTCTCCTTTCTTCACACACTGTAATCCCTTCCTTTTCCCCCCCCTTAACTGGGTTAGTTTTTTGTTGTTCTTTTTTCCCTCTTTTTTCTCATTCCCACCCTTTTCCTTTTTATTTTCCGGATGGAAAAGTCCTAGGAGTAAACCGGAACCCGCTCCTTTTTCCTTTTTCCTCTTTTTGTTTTCCCCCCCCCCAACCCAAGGATCCTTGCATGAACATATAACTTTTTAAACGCCTGATTTTGTGCCATTCTTTTTTTTCCTTTTTTTTTTTTTTTTTCCCTTTTGGTTCACTGGGACGGCTTCTTTCCGGGAGAGGCCCGAACCCTTCCCCTCCCCCGCCTTTTTCCCCCCCCCCCCCCCCAGGTGTTATTGCGCTGGCCTGCGCATTATCCTGGTCCCCCTTTCCCCCCCCTCCCCCCCCAAAAAACCCCCTTTCCCCCCTTTTTTTCCCCCCACTTTTGGGCATTTGTGGTGTATGACTCCCTTCCCTCAACGTCAATCTGCCATGTTTTATTCGCGCCTTCTTGAAACCCCTTTTTTCCCCCCCACACAAAAAAGGGAAAAAGCATTTAAGGTGAGGAAAAAACCCTTCTCCCCTTTTTTTCTTTTGCCCCCCCGCGTTAGTAAAGTGGAAAATAGAAGGGCGAGCAATCCCAATTCCTAACCCCTCCTTTCCGATTCCTTTCCTTTTTGAAGCGGAAGGAGATGACATGATGGATTGGTTCGATCACCACTTCAAAACTCGCTTTTAAAAACGCAGGCACAACTTTCTCAGTTCTCCTTCCGGACTTCTTTTTGTGGTGGAGGGGTAGTAGGGGTTTTGGTAGTGTCGCAGAAATATAATAAAAACCTCCCCCTTCCTTTTTTTCCCTTTCTTTCCACCCTCCCCCCCTTTCCATTTTGTGCACATTTGATACCACGCTTGTTAAGGTCCAAGTGAACCGTACATTTTCTCGTGGTTGCTCTCTCTTGGTACCCTGGAGTTTTTTCTTTTCTTTTCTTCGTTTTGAGGGAATAACCCTTTCTCCCCTCCTGACGCGCCCCCCCCCCCATGGGGGAAGTATCCAAAGTGATTGGACACGAATCTTTCCCTTTCCCTTCGGTTGTTTTTTTTTTTGTTTTCCGCGTGCATTTCCAAGGCTCTCGAGGATCCTTCCCTCCCTCCCCTCTTTTTTTTTTTTTTTTCGGATCTTTCCCTCCCTATCTACACTACCGGAGGAAATGGATTCTTGAGGTCGTTTTTTCGCTGTGGGGGTGACAGCTAGGTCCGTCCTTTTTCCTTTTCCCTTCCGTACTACAGAACTGTGGCAGAGTGACCTCCTCTCCTTCTCGCGAAACCTTTCCCTTTTTTTTTTTTTTTTTTGTGCGGGAAAAATCCCGCGCGCCCCCCCTCCTTTTTCCCCTTCTCCCTTCCATTTTGGATACAAGGAAAAACAGGGGGTTTTTCTTCCCCCATGGATCCCCTTTTTTTTCCTCCCTTTTTTGCCGGGTTACTCGGCATCCACTCCAGTACAGAAAATATATATTTGTTCCCAGCTTCTTTCTTTCCTTCCCCCCCTTTTTCCTCCCCCCCCCACGGTTCCCCCCCCCCCTTTTGCAGAAATGGGCCAACTGGGGGAAAATTAAAAGGTTTGGAGTTCCCCCCGTTTTTCCCCCCCCTTTTCCCCATAGCCCTCTTTCCGTTTAGTACCATCCTCCCCCTCACCCCCCTCCCCCTTTTCCCCCCCCCTCCCCCCGGGTGCCGTGCCTCGGGCGGGGCACACGACCCGTGAGGCCGCAAGCGTGTCCTCTTTTTCTTTTTTCACCCTGCCTGTTAACTTCTGCAGAAATTTGTGTGTTCCTGGCGGAATCGTTTGATCTCCCTTCATCCTTTAGCCTTTCCCCCTTCCCCCTTTTATGATATTGATATGTATAAGTTCTAAGGAGTCTCCCTCCTTTTTTTTTATCGTATTTTCTTCCCCCCCTTCGAGGTTATGACGTATGAATGTGTAAATAGAGCAAGGTCCCCCCCCTTCTCTTTCCCCCTTTTTCTTCTCTTCGTAAAGCTTTTTCTTTCCCCCCCCCCTCCCAAAAATCCTATTAACACTCTTCAGTGGTAAATAGGAGTTAAAAACCTCTCACTTTCCTTTTCTTCTTCACTGTCTTTTTTTCTTCCTTTCTATCGATCCGATGAACGCCACATTAAAAAAGTTAGAGCCTTTCAAGTTTTCCCTTTCCCATCCTTTCTTGCGCTTCCTTTTTTTTCCCTTCCCCCATTCTCCAATGGCGTCATTCCATCACCCAGGGACCTTGTGTATATACTTCCCCTTTTCCCTCCTCTTCTTTCTCTTTCCCCCTTTCCCTACCCATACCTGTCCGCTCATCCAAGGTTCCAGCGCATTTTCCCTCTTTTTTCTTCCCCCAGGAAAATCCGAGTCTCTCGGTACGGCTTCGAACCCAACCACGGCAAAAAAGGCTCCTCCCTCCTTTTTCCCCCCCCTCCCATTTTCCTTTCCGTCATCCCGGCCGTCTCCCCTGCACCCGATATCCAGACAAGGGAAAAATGTCGATTGTGCTTTTCCCCCCCCCTTTTTTCTTTCCCCTCTCACCTTCCACAGTGGGGTGCGGATTTAGTTCAGGCCTTCAAGGCTTCACCTCTTCTCCTTTTTTTTCTTCCCCTTCAAGGACCCTTGTTTTCGAAACAGCAGGAATACGGTGAGGAAATAATACGTTTCCCCTTTTCTCTCTTCCCCCTCCACTTCTTTCTCCTCCCCTGTTGTTGTTAACAGGCGGCGGGCGTGGTGGAAATCATTTTCGGTTCCTTCGGTTCCGTTTTTTTTTTCCTGTCACGCGTACACCCCCCAGGCTATTGGAGCCAGTGAATCACCGACAAGGTTTTTCTTTTTTCGAAGCCTTTCCCCTTTTCCCCCGAGGGGGCCGAGAGAGACAAGGGGGGTTAAGCCTCTGTGGGTTTTCAATCCCTCGCTATTACGTCGTTAGTTTTGGGCCAACAGTGGAGGTTGGTGTTAGCGTCTGTTTTTTTTCCTCGTAACTTTTTTTTTCCCCTTTTCCTTCCCTCCCCCTGCCCCCAAAAGGA
>Ga0179593_1649405_pt1 | contig 12494 bp, 12 predicted proteins | sample CZODoug2_1_08_16_FD_185931 | JGI IMG/M metagenome (GOLD analysis project Ga0179593, IMG submission 185931) | Vadose zone soil fungal communities from Angelo Coast Range Reserve, California, USA - CZODoug2_1_08_16fungal (PacBio error correction) | ecosystem: Environmental > Terrestrial > Soil >... | reverse complement strand
TAACGGTTAGCCTTTCGATTCGATTAGAAATTTCTTTTCTTTCTGCCAGGCGAGATCTACTTACGGCGGCGGGCTTTCTTTTTTTTCCCCCTCAGCGTAAAGAGAAAGGCGTTCCTTTCTCCTCCGGAGCAGGCCGATCTTTCCCTTTTTTGGCGGCGATGGCAAGACAGCGCGGAGGTTCAGTAGTCATTGAGGTTTATCAACGGGGAGTTTTTCCCCTCTTGCAGCCGACATCGCCTCTGCCTCCTTTCTTCTTCCTCAACTTCTGCGTCGTGTGCGTCCAGGCGAGCAGGATTTGGAACGTAGCATGGGCCTTTTCCCCCAATTTGTCGCTCTGTTTTCCTTCTCCTCCGGAGGGGCTTGGGCCGGCCAACCGCGTGTTTTTCCTTTTCAAAACGCATCCTCTCCCCTCGCGATTTTATTATAGACGTCTGTTCGCCAGGGCGGTGGGCTTTTCCTTGTTACGAGAGCTGCGACGCTCTGGCTGTTTCCCCTTTTTCACGGCGATGTCGGAAAAGTTGCTCGGCCGTGTTTTCTTTCCTTCCCCACGCCTCCTGTCTCCCTTTTTTCCTCCCCTCTTCCTTTGGTGGCTTGGGGCGGACTTTGATGATGAAAGAGCGGCCTCCCCCGAATTTACCTCGTCTTCTTTATGCGGCCTCGCCTCGCGCGCCTGGTTCCGTGACGCCTTTAAGAAGGCGCAAAAGCTGTCGCGCTTGCCCCCTTTTGGGGGTCTTGCTGCTGCGAATCCCCCTCTTTCCTTTTTTTTCGGTGGTCACCCAATACCCGAGGTGCAACGAATCCCCCTCTTTTTTCGCTTCCTTCGGGAAAGACAAAGAGATTGGGATGCCGTTTTCATTTTCTCTTAACGGTTTAAGCGGGGCCACTTCCCTTTTTTTTTCTTTCCACCACATGCAGCTTTTTTCGACTTTTATTGGCCCAGTTTTCTTTTTTTTTTCTGTTGCCTTTGTAATGCTTCGGCTGCTTTTTTTCAGAAAAGGCCATGCTTTTTTAGTCCCAAGTTGCACTCCTCTCCCCGGGCAACTGGTTTTATGATATTAGCTTAAAAGAATTGTTGCTGCCTGTTGCGGGAGGTTTTTTGTGACACTGGCGTGAGTTTCCAGGCTTTTCTTTCCCTCCCCCCAGCGGGATCGTTTGCAGAAGCGGAAGAAGTACGTAGAGAGGGTCCTCTCATCCTTTTTCCCCCAGATCCAGATGGGATCTCTCTTTTTTTTTAAAATCAAAGAAAGGAGGCACAGTTTACCCCGCTAGCAACCTTTTCCTTTCCCCCCGTCGGTGCCCTTCCAGGTAAAGAATACGGCGATTTTTCCACCGTCCTTGGTTTTCTTTCTTTTGCTTGCCCAAAGCCAAGCCGAACGCAGGGGACAACATTCACCCTCAGGCCACTTTTTTTCCTTTTTTGCCCATACAATTTCCGCTTTCCCCTTTTCCTCCGCTTGCCCGGGCGCGAATCGTCAAATCGTAAATTCCCCAAACTCCTTTTTTTTTATTTATTTAATCTTTTTGAGCCCTCGCGCGTTGTATTTCAAGAAGGAAGCGAAACTTAATTTACTCGTGAGCCTCGGCGCCCTTCCCTCCTTCCTGAGAGAAATTGAAAAGTTCCATTCAACGGGCTCAGCGAGGGTCCCCCCTCCATGCGTCAAGGAAACACGAGGGCGAGAGAGGAGAGGATAAAACCCAATTTCTTTCCTTTTTTCCAGGACTTTTTGATCGTCACTCACCAACTCCTTTTTCCCCTCATCAAATTCGAGCCACAAGAAAACAACCGGCATCGAGTTCCTTCTTTTCCTTTTTCAGGAAATGCGGAGTTTTTGATTATTTCTTCTCTTTTTTCTTTCCCACTTTTCGACATCCGCTCTGTCCACGAGGAAATGGGAAAACAAAATCTGGGAACCCTGCCTTCCCGGTCACTTGCAAAGTTCAGGCCTCACACCTCTTTGCTTTCTTCCTCTTACGTATTTCGATGTGGAAATGAAGTCGATGCTGCTTTTTTTTCAAAGTGCGTCCTCCCCCCCCCCAAAGACTGGGTTTCCCGACCTAATACGGGCAAACATCGCGAGCACCTTCTCCCAAAGACCTCGGCCTGGACCGCCCCCTCCTTTTTTTCCCGCCGCGGTTCAAACGCCCAAAGAGATATTGTTCGGGGTCGCGGCCTATCCCGGCGGGGACAAACCCCGTTTTCTCCCCCCCTCCCCACTAACGACGGCAAAAAAAAAAACGTCGCTCCTTTTTTCTCCAATTCCGAGAACCGCCTTTCTTTTTTCTCGATCTTTGCAGGTGTATAAGGGGCGGTTCATTGGTGCGCGCGCTTTTTTTTTTTTTCATACGCCCGGCCTCTTTTTTTCCGACTTTCCTTTTCCTTTTTTCCCGCCGGCGCCCTACGAACCGGAAGGCGCGCGGCTCAAGACCCTTCCTTTGGACGCGTCTGGCCCGTTTTCCGCCGCACGAAGCGCCAAAAAAAACCCCACGGCCAGCTCTCCTCTTTCCTGCGGGACAGCCAGCCGTTCCTCTTTTTTCTCCACCGTTAAAAGGAGTGATGACAGAGGCATACCGCATTTGCACTCCTTCCCTTTTTAGCGCATCTCTTCTCTTTTCCTTTTTTTTTCTCTTTCCCTTACACTGCGCGTTCAAGAAGTTAGTCTACGGCTACCACGCCCTTTCTTTTTTTCTAAACTAGAGTGTCTGCATTAGGCTGCTGTTCTTTCCTTTGTACACTGGCTGCAGTTGAGTGAGCCTGCGCCTTCTTTTTTTTGCGCACGTTTTCTCTTCTCTCACAAGGTAAAGGAGGGAAAGACTTTTTGTAGGAGTGGCCCTCTCCTCCTTTTTCTCACGCGCGATTGTCATAGGGATAGATAGCTCGGCCCTTTTGATTTCTTCTTTCCTTTTCATCGCTAGACTTCGTCGATGATATAGTATGATGGAAGAGGTTTTCACAGAACCTCGCCGAGGTCTCCTATTTTTCTTTTTTCATATACGCTCTGTCTCTATCATGGCGAAGGAGAGTAAGAGTAACTGTTTGTTATTCTTTTCAAGCGGCGGCCCTTTTCTTTCTTTTCTTTCCGGGAGCGGGTGGTGTGATAGTCTTCTTCCCAACTTTTCCTAAACCCTGACAACTAGGGACTTCGGAACCGATTTTTTTTTCCTTCCCGTTGGCACGTTATGAGGTAAGCCGGACCCACCGGCGTGACGCTGTGTATCTTCTTTTTTTTTTTTCTTTCGTTTTCGAGAGAGTGGCGGTCAGACGAGAAAGCCGCTTTTTTGCCGGCAGCTGTCGGTCGCCTCTCTTTCTTTTTCCCCAGCAGAAAATAAATGGAGTTCGCCCTGCTTTCTTTTTCCCGTATGGATCGTCATCCTTTTTCTCTCTCGGGAGCAAACCCGATACTACCAACACTCCGACTCTTTTTTTTTTCCTAGCTTCGCTCGACGCCCTTTCTTCTGGGTTGTGAATTCATTTTTCTGAGTAGGCGATGGAGGCGTTCCCCTTCCCTCCACCTGTGACGCATTCCTGTTCGAGAAGTGTGGGGTGCTCAACGCTCGTCCTCCTTTTCGTTTGCGGCGTTTCTTTTCTCCTCACCGATCGAAACTTTAATTAAGAGGAGGCCGAAGCGACCCGTCTCCTCTTTTGGACCCCGATCCTGATGCTTCCCCTTTTTTTTCCCACCGGCCCCCGAGGTATGATTAAGAGGTGCACGCGACAGTTCCTCTTTTTTGTGCAGCCGGTCGGGACAAAGAGACTTCTTTCTTTTTTTTTTCCCCTAAGTGGATCACACACGGAGCCTAGTACGACGTCAGCTCGCTCTCTTCTCTTCTTTCTCTGTCGTTGGCCATTGTTTGGTCACGGAGTGCGGGGAGCAGACGAAGCAAAAGCAGGCGACGGGTTTGATTGCAGGTACGAGTTAGGGACGCCTACTTCTTCCCCCTTTTTCCTCTCCGAATCTCTTGATCGCACGTGATGAGATATCGCTCTCTTTTCATTAATCCTCCTTTGTTTTTGTTTCTATTCCTTGGTAGTGCTTTTTTGCCGCCTTTTCCTTTCCGTGCAGCCCCTCACGCCTTGAAGCAACGCAAGACAGCAATTAGTCGCGCGACGACCGACGCTTTTTCCCCTTTTTTTTTTCTCGATGATTTCTTTTCTTCTCCTCCCGTGTAGTGCAGCGAAGCGCCAACAGTCTCACCTCTCCCTTCCCTTTCGTTCGAGTTGGGAACAACCCCTCCTCTTTTTTTTTTTTTCTTCCCTGGCAGCCTCAGGATACGAGGTCCGACGCCGCTGATCCTCGCTTGTAGAAGGTGACGATTCGGTGTATTCTCCCTTTCCGCTGTACCCGGCGCAGAGAAGGCCGGGGTCCCCCTTTTCTCCCCCCACACTGCGCGAACGATTTTTTTTTTTTACGTCACACATTGAGCAACGCCTCCAGCGCCGCCTTTTCTTTTTACCTGACTTCCTTTTCTTCTCCCCCTGGTCCCATTCTTCGGCCCGTTGGCGAGGCCAGTAGATGGTGAGAGTGTGCTCCCGGTCGGAGCCCTCCCCCTCTTCGTGATCCATACTTCTTTTTTTTCCCGAGGTACAGCCCGTGCGAACCAGGTAGTGGCGGCTGCGAACAGGCGACTCATCTATGTCTTCTGCCACGTCGAGCGACTGCTCCTTCTTTTTTCCCTTCCCTTTTAGACTTTCCCGTCTGTTCCGATGACCAGCGTCAAGCAGGGCCGTGGCGAATGGGGCCAACGATGTGTAGTCCCTTCTCTTCCGAAACTAAAGAGCCCTCGCTGTTTTGTATCTCTCAGGACCACATTGGGACGAAGATTCACACCACCCTCTCCCTTTTCACGAGTTGCGTCGGACAGACCCCCTTCTTTTCCCCTCAGGGACGCTGACCGCAGGCGAATGAAGAACCGGAGCGTGCCCTCCTTTTGAGATACTAAAACCGTCGGTTCCCCCTTCTTTTTTTTCCCCCCCGCTGCCGGACGAACGACAACGAGCGCAATAAGAAGAGAGACAGCTCTCTTGATTACTTCCTTTTTTTTTCCTGAGGAGGAATCCAAACGGGGCCGAGCGTAGGCGATCCCTCTGCCTCTCCTCTTCCTTTTTTTCCCTCGAACTAGTGCGACGAGTCCGTTTTTTTTCTTTCCCAACTGGTCGAAAAGATAGCAACCTTTCCCGCCGTCTCGGCGAGACTGCTTTTTTTCTTCTCTTACTTCGATCGAAAAAGCTCATCTAACACAGAAGATAATGTGCATCCGCTATTGTTTCCTTTTTTTTCGTAGCGCCGTCTTTAAACCTCTTCTCTCTACGTATAAGACAGATAGGAGTTCAAGAAGTAGTTGCGACATGCGTCTCTCCTTTTCCGAAGCGAGACATACCCCGTTTTCTTCACGAGCTCAGGAACAGATAGGAGGGCGGTGGTTGGCTTTTTTCGAAATAATGACTCGGGCAGATTCTTTTTCTCTCGTCTTATGCCGATCCCTCCTTTTTTTGCGCGCCCGCGAGAGAACGTAGGATCGCCCTGGCCCGTCCTTTTTCTTTTTTTTTTTTCTTTTTCCCGGCGCACCTGTGCGGCAGCGGGCTTTTCCGAGTCCTCCCTGACAGCCGGTGATTTTTTGCTCGACGGGGATGGAATTTTGAAAAGCCGACCGCCTTCGTGTTCTGGCGGTTTTCTTTTCTTTTTTCAGTATTCATTGCGGGTGATCAACGGGGAGTTGTCCCCCTATTTCTCGTAGGAAATCCGCCTTTTTTCTCCCCCCCCGAGGGAATATCGTGCGCGTTGAAAAGAGCGAAACGTCGCGGCGTTTCTTTCTTGCGGCAGGGGCCTTGGCGACCTTCTTTTCCTCCGGAGTTGAAGGACAGGAAGGTGGGGTACTGACTTGGCTTGGCGGCCACTCTTTTTCCCCCTTGCAATTTCCGGAAAAAACGAAGAAATAGACTGCATCCAATACTCTGACATTTTTCCTTCGCCTTTTTTTCTTTCTCCCTTCTATTGAAGGATGGGGTGGAGATGCCTTCTTCCCCTCTCCGCGGGGCGGGTAGCCCCTTTTTTCTCCCCTTCATGTCGGAAGTTGCTAGACTTTGGGTTTCCGTTCGCCCCCTCATCCCCCTTCTCTGTGTCCTCCACTTCCATGATAATGACAAAATAGATGCTTTGTGGGTTTATTACACGATCTTGACACTGCCGGAGGTTTAGTTTGGTGCCGGTTCTGCAATCTTTTTCCTCATGCTCCGAAGAAATGGGGTTTGAGCCTTAGCCTTTCCCGACGGCTCCCTTTCTTTTTCTTTTCGCTTTACTCGATGTCGGGCGACGATTGATGATGAGAATCCCTTGATTTTCCCTTTCTTCTTAGTGCCCCTTTTTTTTTTTTTTTCCTGAATAAAATTGAAGGGGGCTTGAAGGGACTGCGCTGTTCTCTTCCCGTTGTAATTTTCTTTCCCCCCTTTTTTTTCTCGGTACACCTGCAACGAGTTTTGAGAATTTACTATTTCCCTCTTTTTTATGCTGCTGAAATTTTATTCCTTTTCTTTTTTTCTTCTTTTTGAAGTGTAATGCGGTAGGTGGGATTTGTTCAGAAATGCCCCCCCCTTTCCGTTCCCACCCGGACGTGCAGGGAAAAAGGGGAAAGACAAGATCCCTGGGGGCTATGATATAGCTGCCCCTATGTGTTCATCGAGGGCAGGAGGGGTAAAGGGTATCCTTTTCTAATCTTCTTTCCTGGATCCGTTTGCAGAAGAGGAAGAATATCTCATCTTTTCCTCCTCCCCCTTTAGAGATGCTGCGATTCTCTCCGGCCGATGGATGGTGGAGCTGAATAGTCTCCTTGAAAACTACCTCTTCATAGAATTACCCCGCAACTTCTTCCCCCCCCATTTCACCGTCGTTGCCTTACAGTTAAGAAGAAGGCGCTCTTGTCTTTAACGACACCGTCTTTTTCTTTTTTCTTTTTCTCTTCCTTTGCAGGTGCGAAAAAAGCCAAGGCCGCACGCCTCCTAAGGGGTCATCGCACTTGGCCCACCCCCCCCCTTCCTCGTGTGAAGCCAAATGAAAGAGCGACTCGTTCACCTCTTCCCCAGTTCACGCTTCCTTCCCTTCCTCCCCCTAACGGCATCCAAGCGAGTTGTCTTTAAGAAGGCATCGAACCGTCTCTTTCCCCTTTCTTGAGGTCTCGAGCCCCCCTCCTTTCTTTCCCGAAGATCAAAGAAGACGCGGAATCACCCGGGATTTCATCATCCTCCCCCCCCTTTTTCCCTTTTTCTCAATGCTCTACGAGCTTTTGCAGCGTATGAAACAGTCTCGAGGAGATGCTCCCCCCCCCTTCCTTTCTCCACTCACAGGACGATGGAAAATCGTCACCAGGTCTAGGCGGCCGTCCTCCCCTGCATTCTAGGTTGCATCGATAATGGATCTCCCCTCCCGACGTCGGCCAGGCTTCGTATGTTGATGATGGCGGGAATGCCCCCTTTTGCGCAACTTTCCGACATAGACGTTCCACCTCCTGGACCACCCGCCCTCTTTTTCCGAAAGGCAGAGAAAAACCATTCCTTTCCCTTTTAGACCGGGCAGAACATCATTCCCTTCCCTCTTTCTTCTTTTCTATGGCGAAATGCAGAGTAGATGAGGAGGTGGTTCCGGAAATTCCCCTCTCCTCAAACAGCGCTTTTTTTTCTTTTTTTTCCCTTCAGCCGGAAAAAAGAGAGAGAACATTGATTCCCCTTCTGACAATGGCCTACGGGTTTCCCCCTTTCTCCTCCCCCCGCAGCAGAACTAGTCCCCCAGATATTATAGGGGTAGAGGAGATTGTCGGCTTTCAATACCGGTTGCGGGTTCCCCCCCTTCCTGATAGACGGAAAAAGAGAGAGGGGCATCGCCGCCCCCTGGAACCACCACCACGGGCGCTTTCATTCATCCCCTCGAGAAAAGAACATTGCGCGTTTCCTTTTTTCGTCCCCCGCTGCCTTTTTTTTCCTCCGGTCAGAGGAGCGCCGGCATCCCTTAGCGATTTCTCCGTCCTGCCGGCGGAATACGCGAACATGAAGAGCTCTTCATCACTCCTTCCTCCCCTTTGAGCAGAGTAGGTTTCTTTTTTTCCCCCCTTTGACACGCAACGAAGAGCCAAACACCGGAAGCTCTTCGTTTTTTTTTTTTTACCCCTTCCCTTATTTATGCAGCGGAATACAGAATGTCGAAAGCCGGCTGTTCCTGGAGATGAAGACAGACCCTGAACAGCGATTCCCTTCTTTCCCCCCCGCGCCTGCTGCTACGGCGGCGGTGGAGGATAAAACGGCGAGACTCGCGGCACATTAGCTGTGCTTTTATCTCTCTTTTTTGGTTTTACACTGCAGTTGCGTCGAGAATGAGCCTCTCGCACTTTGCAGTTTTCCCGGTTTCTCTCTCTCTTCTCTACGAGTCTAACGAGTAATAGTAGAAATATGTGCGGGAGTGGCCCTCTCCCTTTGTCTTTCTCCTCGCGATTCATCGGGATTAGAAGAAGATAGGCCCCTTTTTCGTAGCTGAATACAGCCCTTCATTTCCTTCTCTGACGTAGGAGATGTATTCGTATGATGGCCGCGGCTTTCACTCACCGATCGCCTATTTTCTAGCAAGCAGCGTTTTTTGACGAAGTTTATAATGGAGCTTTTCTTCTCTTCGGCGGGGGTATGTCCGCGCAAGCGCGGCCCTCTTCTTTTTCCGATTTGATAGGCGGCGCAAAGGTGGTCCTTCCCTCCCCTCCCCCGATCGGGCCGCAGGAAATCCCCTCGCGAGGGAGCGTTACACGGGTTTCTGACGTCCCGTTTGCCTTGACTCGACGCGCTTCCCCTTTACGATTGTTCATCGGACAAGCGCAAAGTCATAAACGGTTTGCGCCAGGCTCTTCAGTTCGCTCGATTTTTTTCTCCGCGGACGATCGATACGGAGCGAATAGAGGAGTCGCCGGTCGCATCCGCCCCCTTTTTTCCAGGGGTGTGACGCGGGTCCTTCTCCCCCCTCTGCCGGGCTTAGCGTGCTTCGTTTCGGCGGGATAAGAAAGAGGAGACAAAAACGCTCCACCCTTCACAACTGTTTACGGATGACCTTTGTCCCATTTGATGTCGATCGAAGCGGTTAGTGAATTTAAGTTTCAGAGTCGAGCGGAGGCGCCTGGCTTAGTGCGTAGACAGGACCGGAGCGAACCTTCTTTTTTTTTTGGTGTGCTCAAACGCCTCGCCGAAAAAAGTTGGGAGGAAATCTTTTTCTTTTCGGTGGAGATCGGCGTTTCCTTCCATTACTAAGCGGAGGTCTTTTCGCGTCGTATCGATTCATTCTTTTTTTTTTTGGTTGCCCTCGACAGTTGACGATGGGTTGTGTCCAAACGGCAAGAAACGGAAACAGAGTTGTCGCCCCTTTTTGGACGCGTCGGCGGGTCCTCTTCTTTTTTTTTCCTAACCGTCAGCTCTCCGATCCGAAGCTGACGTGGCTGTCACCGGCTCCTTGTACCCCTTTTTTTTTTTTCTTTTCTTCTTTCGGTGCTGCAGCCGACGCACAGCAGGGAGACGAGAGTGTTGATTGACGGTTGGCCGAGTTCTGCGCCTCTGCTGTAGGCTATTGTCGCGCAGAATCGCTTATTTTTTTTTCCCCCTCACTTGCTATGTCCGCGTTCTGCGCGACCGTATCGCCGACCTAGAGGTATAGCTGGTCGTGCTTTCTGTTGCGCCGTTTTTTTTCCTTCTGTTGCGTCGCAAGCCCGCACGCGTGAAGCAACCTTTCCTCCTCTTTTTTCCACTCGACGAAAGAAAGTCGTTGTACAGGAGACGGTGACAGCACGTCGCGCGTCTTTTTTTTTTTTTTTTTGACCGTCGCGCTCCTCACCTTTTTTTCTCCCCCCTTATCCCGTGGGACCTTGGCGCGACCACTCGTTTAGGTGAGTGCCGGTTGGGAACGACCCCTCTTCTTTTCCAGGAATCGAGAGAGAGGGTTGATTTTCTCCCTTTTTCCTTGACCGCGCGAAGGGGAAAGTTAGACGCCGCGTAGTCTCTGCGGGAACCGCCTTTTGACAAAGGCGAAGCACGGAAGGGAAAAAGGAGTGCCTCCACTCGGCCTTTCTTTTTTTTTTCCCCCCCCCAACACTGCTTCCCCCCCTTTCCCGGAGGTCGCGCCGGTCATGGAGGCAAAAAAGTGGATTCCACTGGACCATCCGCTGGTGCTTCACTGAAATTCAGAAAAAGCTCGCGCCTCCCCCTCTCGGACGTGTCTACTTTTTTTTTCCTTTCCTCGGTCGGAGACAAGACGAAACTGACTCCCTCCCTTCTGAAGACCCCCTCCTTCCTTTTTTCATGCGTAAAAAAAGGAAAAGCAGGAGCGAACTTTTCTCCGCGGATTCCTCGATCGTCGCGGAGAAAAGAGGAGGCCGCACGTCTTTCCCCCCACCGCTAGCGACCTTTTGCCGCTGTCCGATGAAAAGAGGCAAGCCGGAGTGGAGATATGGGTCACTTTTTCGCCGTCCTTTCTCCCTCAGAAAAAACGGAAAGCGACAAGAGAGATCGTTTTTGTCGGGATCTCTCTTTCCCCCACCACCGCTCCGGATCAGGTGAATCGGAAATAGAGCGGGGTCCTTACAACCACGGATCCTTCCCCCCTTTTCCTCCATTCTGCACCGGGCGTGCACGAATATAAAACGGACCGCATTCCCCCCTTTTCGGCGTCCGCAACGCTTTTTTTTTTTTCTTTTTTCTCCTACGTCAGGCTGCTTAAAAGCGGAAGGGGAGTGGGAGGGGACTGATGGCGGGATTCCTTTTTTTCCTCGCAGTCTACGGAATCCAACTCTCTCTTTTTTATGCGCGCCTACCCGCGATAGGAAAAGGAGAGGGCCACTCCCGACACATGTTCCTCCCTATTTTTCTTCCAGGGTTATCCCAAATGAGCGTACATCTTCCCTTTTTTTTCGACGGCAAGGATAACGACAATGAAGTGTAACCACCTTTCCGATACTTTGTGCAGTGGTCTCCCTCCCCCCCTTATTTTCCCTCCCTTTCTTGACCTGGGTGGTGCAGGAATAGGCGACCAACTCGCGATCGGCGTTCCCTCCTTTTCCCTTTTCTTTCCCTCCGTTACGTGGAGGTAAGAAAGACGCAGTGGAACCCCCTTTTCCTAAGGACCGATCGGAAGCTGACTGTTTTTTTCTCCTTCTTTTCCCTTTGCCATCCCTGCATGTAGGAACAAGAAGAGGATGAAGAAGAATAGCTGTCGTCGCCGGTCCTACCTCCGGAGGCCTATGAGCGCCGATACCTTTTTCCAATGTCTCTTCTGCTTCCGGCGAGATGGACGGAAGGAACGCCTCCTCGCTGGCGCCCCTTTTTTGGGTTGGGTGTTTTTTTTTTTTCTTTTTTTTTGGGGGGGGGGGGGGGTGGTTTTTTTTTTTGGTTTTGGGGGGGTTTTTTTTTTTTTTTTCTTTTCTTTCCTCGACCGTAGACGGAAAGAGAGCGACAGCAGAGGAAAGAGAAAGGCGTTTCTCGAATGGGTCTCTCCTTTCCTTTTTTTTTGACGTTCTGGCGGGTGGCGCGATGAAGCCTCTTCTCTTTCCCTGTTATAGTTTCCTTCTTAGAAACGATTGAAGGACGGAAAATAGCAAGCGGACCCGAGAATATCTTTCTCTTCCTTTTCAGTATTACGTAGGCATGGGCCTTCGCCTTTCTTCTTTTCTTTTTCCTTTTTTCCTTTCCACCGCAGATGTTGGGAAATTTAAGAGCGGCAATTTCCTTACCCCCCCTTTCTCGAACCGCCTCGAGCTTTTTCTTCTCTATTTTCTTTTTTTTTTTTCTCTTCTCTTCTCCTTCTCCTCTTCGTTCGGGTCCCAGAAGTTTGTGTGCAATTGAGACGGTGACACGGCGGAGTCGTCCTTCTTCTTAAGACTCATGGCGAAAGCGTGTTCCTCCCTCCTTTTCTTGAAAGGCGGCCGCAGCAATGAGGAGGTTTAGTTGGTGAAGGTGGACGATGCACCCCTCTTCCTTTCTTTTCTCTTCGATCGAGCATCGGTCATTGACGCCTTTCAGACTTCTTTCCCCTTTTCTCTGCTCGAATCCCTGAATGGAAAGGGTCAAATGGATAAGAGGATTCTTGATCTTCTTGCGGCCCTGTACTTGGTGCTACGAGGCGCAACTCCCCCTTTCGGTTTCGTCTGCTCGGAAAGACAACGCGCTGTTCTTCTCCCATTGTCAATTAAATCGCTTTGTTTCCTTCTCTTTTTCTTTTCCTTTCTCTTTCGATTTGCGCATTGCAAGATGGGTTACACGAATTTATTTCTTCTCACCAGTGGCTGAGGTTACTTCCTTTACCCTTCAGTTCGTCATAGAGTTCCCACAAAGTACGTTGTCGTGCCCCCTCTTTATTTCCTGTAAGGGCATACGACGTTTGCCCCTTTTTTTCTGCGTCCTGTTGCGGGGTAATTAGAGGAGGCGGGGTCAATTTTTTTTCTTTCCAGGAGCTATTCCTCTTTTTCTTCGCAGAAGCAGGAAGAAT
>Ga0179593_1620754_pt1 | contig 12494 bp, 10 predicted proteins | sample CZODoug2_1_08_16_FD_185931 | JGI IMG/M metagenome (GOLD analysis project Ga0179593, IMG submission 185931) | Vadose zone soil fungal communities from Angelo Coast Range Reserve, California, USA - CZODoug2_1_08_16fungal (PacBio error correction) | ecosystem: Environmental > Terrestrial > Soil >... | reverse complement strand
CCCGGAAGCGGTAAGGGAAGAGCGGCCGGTTGATTCCTCCCCCTTTTCCTTCCTTCTCCCTTTCCTCGTACTTGTGTCGTTGGTCGATTTTTCCCTAGCGTTTCTTTCCTTTTATCAGCGCGAGGAACGAGCCGCCCTGCTCTCTTCCCCCCCCCCTTTTTTTTTCCTCCTTCTACGGATCGTCTTTGCAGTCTTCCTTCCCTTTTCTTCAGAGGGTAGAGGAATGGGAGACGGGCTGGAATCGCTCTACCTTTTCTTTCTCCAAGGTTTTTTGATTCCCTTCCCCCCCCCCCGGAGAAAATTAGAGAGAGGTTAGGGATGCTGCGGCTTTTTTTTTCCCTTCCTTGTCTGAGCGGCGCCCTTACTCTCCCTTTATCCCCCGGTAGACACTAGACCTAGAGAAGCATCACAGCAGAAAGGAAGCGCTCCTTCAGCGCCTTTCCCTTTCCTTTTCCTTCCCTCCCGCCTCGGGCTCGAGCTCCTGATCTCCCTCCCCTTCTCCTCGGGAAGGAGAAACAAGAGAGAAGGAAGACGAGCCGCGCCGCCTCTTTCCCCCCCCCCTCTCCCCTCCCCTCCTCGAGGTCGTCAACCCTCTCCCCCCTCTCTCCGCTGAGGACGCGAGACGGATCCCGCTCCTTTTTCTTTTCTTCCCTATCGTTTCAGCAGAAGTTTTTCTCCCTCCTTTGCTTCGAGGTCGAGCTCAGCTCCCCCTTTTTTTCCTTTTTCTCCCTTCATACCGGGACTTTGACCCCCCTTTTTCACGGCCATATTAGGCAAAGGTTGCCTAGCGGCGCGGCTTTTTTCTTCCCTCTCCTTTCGCGCAGGACACTTCTTCTCCTCTCCTCCGAGCGACGAGGAAGCCAAAGGAGAGAGGACCCAGAAGTTCAGCTTCTTTTTTTTTTTCCCTTTTCTCCACATTCTCGACCAATCCTTCCCCCCGTTGTATAGATGAAGTGTAGAGAGAAAAAGAAGCCCCGGCCCGCCGGATCGTGCCTTCTTTCTTTTTTCTCTTCCCATATGCATCGTAGAGAAAGTCGTTTGAGAGGTTTTTTCCCCCCCTTTTCTTGTTTCTCGAGAGACAAAGGAAGAGTAGTTCTGCCGTCTAGTTTTGTCCCCCCCCTTTTCCCCCCCAAAAGGAAGTTAGCAATGAGAGAGAAGAAGAAAAGGGCGCGACCCGTCCCTTTCTCTTTTTTTTTTTTTTCCCCTTTCCCCCCCTCCCCCCTGGCTGAGCAGTCCCGATCTTCGAGTCTTTTCCCCTCTCCCCCCTCCCTTGCACCACAACGGAGAAAGGAAGGAAAAGTGGTCGATGGATCTCCGCCTCCTTTTCTTTTTCTTCCTTCTTTCTCTCTTTCTCCCTCTCTTGAAACCCTTATTTCTTCCCCGCCCCCTTTTCCCTTTCCCTTTTCTCCGTGTGGAAGGGCGGGAGAGGAATATGGGGAGAGAGAATTGAGGACGCTCGCCGTGCGTGGGTCGTTTCCTTTTTTTTTTTCCCTTTTTTCCTTTTCTTTCTCTCGCGCAGTCTTTTCTGGCCTTTTTTTTCCCACTGGGGGAACAAGGAGCTCTACGGAAAGAAAAAGACGCTGCCGTGGCGCCCTTTTCCCCCTTTTTTTCCCTTCTACCACAAAGACCTTTACTCCCGATTTTCTTCCCCTTCCTCCCTTCGTGATCCTGATGGTACTGGATAGAAAGGAGATTAAAGAGGAAGGAGGAAGGGCTCTTGCGCTCTATCCTCCCCCCCTTTCTCCCTCTTTTTTCGTAGCACGTCTCTTTTTTTCGGTCCCCCCCTTTTTTGTATAGATACTGTGATGAATAGTAAGAAGAGTTAGTTCTTCGTCTACTTTTTTCTTCTTTCCCTTTTCTCGCCTTTTTTCCTTTTTATTTTTTTCCCTACGAGGAAGACGGGGGCAGAAGCTTTGCCGTGCCCAAGTTTTTTTTTTTTGTTTTTTTCCACCGTTCTTCCTTATCTCCTCCTCCCTCGAAGAATTAGAGGGAAATTAGACCCTTTTCTTTTATCCTCGTCTCTGAGCTGCTTTCTATACCCTTTCTTCTTTCTCCCTTTCTCTGGTTAATCGAGAGGATCGAGGGGCGCGAGGAGATAGGACCTCGAGGCGTGCGGCTTCTCTTTTTTCCTCCTCTCTTAAGGCGCTCCCTTCCCCTCCCCCTCTTAGGCGGGACAGAGATCGCGGAGATCGAGAAAAGGAGGAGGAAGAGGAGCTCGCGCTTTTTTTTCTTTCCCTCCTCCCCTTCTTATCTTGTGTAATGCGGTCTTGATCTTCGAGGGCGAAAGAGGTAGTAAAGGAGGGCCGGCGCCTGTCTTTTTTCCCTTTTCTTCCTTTCCCTCCTCCCCCTACATCTCGCTACCTGCTCCTTCCTTCGCGACCGAGAAAGAAAAGGGATAGAGAGCCACATGGCGCTTTTCCCCTCTTTTTTCCTCGGCCTTGCTGCTTTCCGTCCCTCTCTCCTCCTTCTCCGAAGAGGGGGGGAAATGTAAAGAGTAGAGAAGGCGTTCGAGTTCGGTTTTCTTTTCTCCTTTTACCATCTTTCCCCATTAGCGACGATCCTTTTATTTTCGGGGGGAAATAAACGGCCGAGATTTCCCTCTTTCATTGACCGTCCTCCCGCCTTCTCTGGCAGGCAACAAAGATAGAATCTCCACGATATCTAGTCTCTTTCCTCCTCAATAGGACCAAAGATCTCAGTAAAGGATAGAACGGCGCCGCGTCCCCCTTCCTTTCTTTTTTCTTCTTGTTTCAGAGAGCTTGTAGCCTCCCCTTTTTTTTTTTTTTCTTGAATAGAGCACCGTCGCGGAGGCTGGGCGTTCCGCTTTTCTTTTCCTTCTCCCTCGCCTTTTCTTTTTTCTTCTCCCTTAATCTTTCACAGCATAATAGAGGGACCCTTGCGACTTTTTTTTTTTCTTTTTTCCTTCCTTCGCATCCGTTTCCGCTCCCCTTTTTTTCTCCTCGTCGGACCGTGGCATGACAAGCGAAGAAGGAAGCGACTTTTTTTCCCTCTTTTCCTTCCCTCTCCTCTTGTTCTTTTAGCTTCCCTTCCCCCTCCTCCCCGCCTCGACGACGGTAGGAGAAGACACGATCCTTTTTTTTTTTTTCCCTCTCCCCTCCTCTCCCCTTCTTTTTTCCCCCTTTTCCCCCCCCCTGCGGGAGAGTCGTGCGAATTCCGTGCGAGTTTAGTAAAGTGTTGACACTCTTTTTTTTCTTTTCCCCTTCTTCCCTGCTCGGCACCCTTTCCTTCCCCCTTTTTCCTTTCGCGAGCCGACAAACAGAAAGAATGTGTGAAGACGATCCTCTTCCCTCCTCCTTCTGTCCTTTCCTCGGTCGAGGCCAGAGGCTCCCCTTTTCTCCCCCGGACACCTTTTTCCCTTCTTCCAACCGAAAAGGTCACGAGGAAGCGGGGCGGTTCTTTCCTCTCTCCTGCGCGCCTCCCCCCCCTTCAGCTTCTCCCCCTCCCTCCGAGCAGCGGCAAGATAGTGAGAAAAAGCGCCCTGCGTTTTTTTTTTTCTTCCTTTATACCCTTCCTACCTTCCCACTCTCTCTTCCCTCTAGCGAGAGAAGGCGAGGAGAAAGGAGACGAGGAAGAGCCCCCCCTTTCTCCTCCCCTCTCTTCAGGCCGTATCCAAACGTTCCCCCTAGAGTGAAGGAGAGGGAAGATCTTGTGAATTCCTTTTCCTTCCCGCCTTGGGTCCCTTCTTATTTCGACGCACGCGGATTTGAAAGCAGGTGATTTTTTCCCCTCCTCGCCGAGCTCCCTTCGTTCGGCGCCTCAGAGATAATAAAAGACGTCGTTCCCTCCCCCTCCCTAGCTTTTTTCCTCTGCCCCCTTCTCTCTCGCCGTACTAGAAAAGATATAGACATGCCGGTGAGGTTGTTTTTTCCCCCTCTTCTTTAGATGTATCCTGGTCCCTTTGGCCTATCTTGTCAGTAGTGAGTAGAAATGAGTAATCCCTTTTGTTTTTTTTGAGAGATCGTCTTCTCTTTTCTCCGCACGATAATGAAAAGATCTTTCCTTTTTCCTTTTCCCCTTCCTTTGCGGATGGGAATAAGACCGGCAGGCTCTATTCTTTTAAGGCTTCTTTCCTTTTCCCCCTTTCGAGGAAGAGGGAGGAAAGCTCGTCGTTCTTCCCTTTTTCTTTGGAGATCTCGCGTTTGACTTCCCTCCGAGATAGAGATAGAGATGAATCCAAGGAGCACCTTCTATGTACCCTGCGTGCCTTCAACAGAGAGGAGTCTGATTTTTCCTATAGAAAGAGATGACAGAGACTTTCCCTTCTTTGTGTCTCCGTCCCTCTCTTCGAAGAGTGGATTATGTGAGTTAAGAGAATGGCTTACTCGTCTCCTTTTTCTTTTCCTTACGCGGCGACGATCTTTCCCTTCGCCCCCTTTACTTAGTCGGGATAGTAGCGAAAAAAAGAATAGAACGGCGCGTTTTTTTTTCCCCCCTTCTTTTTTTTTTTTTTCTCCTCTCCTCTCCATCCCCGCGGTTTCTCTTCTCCCTCCAGAAAAGTAAAGGAAGAATTAATGAGTGACCCTTTTTTTCTTTTTTTCCTTCACTTCCTCTTTCTCGGGAGAGAAGGGATCATCAGGGCCGCCTCTCTTCTTCCTCTTTTTGTTCTCGATAGGGATTAAAAAAGGACTATCGTTTTTCTTTTTGGTCCCAGCCTCCCTTCTTTTGACTGAAACATAAGGGAATAAAGGGGGTATGACACTTTTGGAGATTTCTCCCTTTTTTCCCTCCCCTTCTCACGGACCCCCCCTCCTTTTCTTCCCGGCGGATGTTGAAGGAGTGAAGACGCTAAGCGGACTTTTTCCCCTTTTATCCTCCTCTTTTTCTTCTCTTCCCCCCCCGGGTGGAGGAGAAGACGTCGTCGAGGCGCGTTCTCTTTTTTCTTTTTCTCCTCTCTTGTCGTCCTTTCATCTCCTCCCCTTCATGAGTCGTAGAGGACGGATTAGTGGAGTAAGAAAAGGTCGACGAGGTTCGCTCTTTCTTATCCTCCGCGGATGCTTCTGTCCCTTTTCTTCCCCGGGCCCGAGATACGAGAAGAGAGACAGGGTCTAGAGCGATTCTTTTTCCCTCTCCTTCCTCTCCTATTCTCCTCGCAGGGACTCTCTGAGTTTCCTTCTATTTCTTGGAAAAGCAAATAAGAACAGAGACGTGCTAGAGTCCTCTTTTTTTTTCGCGCTTCTTCACCAGAATGGATCTAGAGTCTCTCTTCCACTTGGTCGTCCGAGGAGAAGGAGAGAGGACTTCTTTTTCTCTCTCCCCTCTCCCCCCCCTAGCCCCCCCCTGGTCCTTTTTCCCCTCTCGGGTGAATTGAGATAGGAGGAGAGGACGTACTTCCTTTTTCCCTTTTTCCATCTCTTGCCGGTGACTTCCCCTCAAGCTTTCCCTTCTTTTTCTTCTCCTTTGGCAGCTACTTGGTCGATAAAGATATAGAGGAGCGGCGCTTTTTTTTTCTTTCTCGCCGCTTTTGTTCCCCCTTTCCCCCCCCTTCTTCTAAGTACGAAGCGCGACCGCAGGAGAGAAAGGAGAGAAGCGGTCGAGGAACTGTTTTTTCCTCTCCATCGCCATTTTGCTCTTTTGACTTTTTTTTTTCCCGGTCGCGAGAAGGAGGAGCACATCGCGCTCTCTTTTTTTTTTTTTCTTTTCCCTTCCCTTGGGGCGAGCTTTTCAGTTTTTCTCCCCGGAAGAACGGTCGACCTTTTACGAATAGAGAGCTCCCTTCCTCTTCCCTCTCCCCTTCTTCCCTATCCGCTCTCCCCGCTCCTTCCCTCCTTCCCCCCTTTCTCGAGCTCCCGCGAGCTGACCGAACCGAAGAGGGAAGGAGGACGCGCTCCCCCTTCCTTTCCTTTTTCCTCTCCACCGCCGCCCGTTAGTCTCTTCCTTCCTTCTCCCCCCGCGAGCCGCTCGAGGAACGAGAGAGAACGATCAAGGCGACCTTCTTCCTTTTTTCTTCCGAGGAGTCATTCCCTGCGCTTAAAGGGGGGAATGAAGGAGGAGATTCCGATTCTCCCGGGAGTGACGTAGAAGTGCCTCCCCTTCCTATTTCTTTACGCCATCTTCGGCCCCGGCTTCCTAGGCGGACGGCCTTTTCCTTTCCCCTTTTTTGTGGTCTCTCCCACGCCTTCTCCTAACGACGAGCTGACGAGGAAGAAAAGGTGAGCGAGACCCAGAACTCTCCCTTTCCCTCCTCTTTTCCTTCCTCCTCATGTGCGAAAATTTTCCTTTTACCTTTCCCGGCCAAGGTAGTAAGTGTAGTAGATGGAAGTTAGAGCGCACCCCCTTCCCTTCTTTCCCCCCTCCCCCCCCCTCCCCTCTCCCTCCTTCGATTTCCCAGAGGAACTCGTAGTTAGAAAAGTAGGGTTTTTTTCTTTGCTCCTCTCGCCCACGGCGCTTTCTCGGGCCTCTTTCTCTCTCCCTGTTTTTTACAACAAGTTGACAAAGAGGAGATAGAATGAGAGAGCAGCAGCAACGGCGCGACCGTCCCTCCTTCTTTTTTTTTTCTTTTTCTCCCTCCCCACGCACCGGCTTTTCGTACTTCTTTCTTCGCTGCCGAGCCCGACCATGCAAAAACGCGAACGGAAAAGGAAAAGGGTCGTGGACGCGAATCCTTTCCCTTTCCTTTTTCTTCCTTTATTTCTCTTCTCTAACGATCTTTCCCCCGGATTTTTTCCTCCCCCCTTTACGGGACGTGCGAAGTGTGGAAGGGAGGGATAGGATATGGGGCGCGACATCTTCGGGGACGCTTCCTTTTTTTTTTTCCCCCCCATTTGTGCCGCCCTCTTTTTTTTTTCCCTTCCTTTTTTTTCGCCGGGGTGCTGATCGCGCAGGAGATCGGAAGAGGGGGCAAACTGGTTTCCCCTTCTCCTTTTCTTCCTTTTTCGGTCTCGATCTCCCCAGGCCTTCCCTCTTCACCTCCTACCACACGAAATTTCTATAAGAGGGAAGAGAGGAAATCGAAGGGCGTGCTCATTCTTTTTTTTCTTCTTTTCCCCTTCTGTCCTGTTCTCTTCAGCTTTCTTCCTCTTCCCCCTTTGGCCGGATGTTCGAGGAAGCTGTTGAGAAAAAAGATGCGTCGAGCCTCTTTTTTCCTTTTTCCCTTTTCTTCCTCGTACTTTTTCTTCGTTCTTTTTCCTTTTTCCTTCGCGACCCGGAGAGGAAAGAGCGGTAGAGAAGGTTAAGACCCCGGGAAGGACGCGCCCCTCTCTTCTTTCGTTCTCCCCAGTTGCGAGTCGGGGCCTTTCCCCTTTCCTCCCGTGATCGTAAGTGAGATAGAGATAGACCTCGACGCCCCTTTCTTTCCCCCTCCTTTCCTCTCGTCTCTGACTCTTTTCCCTTCCCTTCCGGAGATCGAAGTCGAAGGGATCGTGCTCCCTTCCCTTCTTTTCTCTCGATCCACCTCGAGGACGTGAGGAGAGTAATCGTCCTGATTCCTTTCCCTTTTTTTTGGTCTCTCCGCCCTCTTTTTCTCTTTTTTTCTCTTTCTCTCGAGCCCGAGGAGGAGAAGAGGAGATAGCGAGGCGGCTCGCTTCCCCCTATTCTTTTCTTCTGGTTTTTTTTCCTTTTTCGAGGGAGAAAGGTTATTAAGGAGAGGACCGGCGACGCTCGCGCCCCCTTCCTCTTCTCCTTCTCCCCCCTACCACTCTCTACGAAGTAGACTTTCCTCCCTCAAGAGAAAGAAAAAGGGAGAGAGAGCGCAAATGGCGCCTGCTTTTCCTCCCCTTTTTTCCTCCGCGTGTCCGCGCCTTTTCGATCCACCCCCTTTTCGCGATTAGAATTAGAAGAAGAGGTGGGGGGACCCTCCTTCTTTCCCTCCTCCTCTTGGCTCCTCGCTTTTCTTCGAGATCGGATCGAAAAAGCTGCCCCCTTCTCTTCTTTTTTTTTTTAGGAAATCACCTTTAGATCCCCTTCCTTTTTCCTCATGTACCGTCCCGCTCCGCCTGATAGAAGGAAACCCGGCTCTGACCAACTCGCCTCCCCTCTCTTCTTCTTTTCCCTCCCCTTATTCCTCCTTTCCTCTTTTTTTACGAAAAAGTGGAGAGAGTAGACCTTCCTTTCTCTTCATCTTTTGTCTTTTCCCCTGCATCGTGCTAGAGCACGTCGAGGGAGGCTGGGCGTTCCGCGCCCCCCCTTTTCCTCCTTGCTTCTTCTTCCTCTTCGAGAAGTCGGAGAAGGGAATCAGGGAAAAGGCCATCGATCGATCCCTTTTTCTTTCTCGGCCGTTCTTTCCCTCTCTCATCCCGGAGTATAGCGGAATAGAAGTAGAGAACCTCGTCTCCCCCCCCCTTTTTTTTCCCCCCTCTCCTCCTATTTCCGGGCGCTGTCGATCTTTTTCCCTCCGTCTCTTAGAGAGAGGGTTAAGGCTAGATCTCCCCCCCTCCTTCCCCCCCTCTCCCCTTCCCCCCTCTCAGCTCTCTCAGGCCTCTCTCTTTTGCCGAGAAGAGATGACGACTTAGCGCTTCCCTTTCCCCCCTTTTTCCCCTTTCGTGTCTTTTCCCTTTTTCTGACACCGAGAGCCAAAAAATTTTCCTTCTTTTCCTTCTTTTAAGGTCCACCCTCTTTCCTTCAAGGAGGTCGTTGAAGAGAGAGAAGACACCCCTTTTTTTTCCTACGAGCGCCCATTCTTTCCCCTCTCCTCATGGGCGTCGAGGTAGAGGAGAGGATCATCTCCCCTCTCCTCCCCCTCTGATTTTCCCCCGACCAGTAAAGAGGAAGCGGCGGGGCTTTTTTTCTCTCTTTCCTCCCCTCTTCCCTCCCCAGTCCGCCCCTTCATCATTCCCCTTTTTTTTTTCGTGCGGCAAACGCGCCGGGAGAGGAAGATGGTGAGAGACGAGCAAGACTATTTCTCTTCCCCTTCTTCTCCGGAGTCTCCTTCTCTTAACTTTTTTCCTTTAGAGCCATTGAGAGGAAAAGCCAAGCGTAGAAGCCACTCCCTCCTTTCCCTCCCCCCTCCCCTCCCCCCCTCCTATTTCATGTCTCTTTCTCTTTCCTTTCCCTTGCCTCCTCGGAGGGGGAAGGAAAGAAGGGTCTAAGTAGATTCGCTCTTTTTCCCATCTCCTCTTTCTCTTTTTCGTCCCGTGGCGAATCGAAGACTCTCCCTTTGTACTTTTTCCCTTTTTCCTCACGCCGAAGAGCTTGAAGAAAGAGGGAATAGAGGAGAGGATAGAAGTAATAGAACCGAGCTCGCCCTTCCTTCTCCCCCTCTCTCTTTCTTCTTCTTCTTGGGAATGTCCCTGGAATTTTTTCCCTTCCTTTGTATATCTCATATCTATATTGCCGAAGAAGAAGGGGTGTTGTTGAGAGAGATGGGATCCCTCCCTCCTCTCTCTTTCCTATTTCCACCCCCCTTCCCTTTTTATGCGGGTTCAAAATTGTTAATAAGAGGGAGGAGGGATAACGGCATGTCCTCTTCTTTCTTTCTCTCTTCCTCTGGTGTCCACTTCCCCTGCTTTTTCCCCCCCTTTCCCCAGTACGACGTCGTGGAGATCTTCAGAGGACAAGGACGACGAGATCGCGATAGAGATTCATCACCCCTTCCCCTCCTTTTTTCTCCTTTTCCCCCCCCCCTCTATTCTTCCCCTTCTTAATCTTTTCCCCTCTCCCTCCCTGACTGCAACTAGCGGTGAGGAGAGGTTCCTTTCTCTTCTCTTTTCTTCCTTCTTTTTTCTCGCATGGTCTAGCTTCTTCCTTCCCCTCGCGATCGCCGAGGAAAGAGGCGGCGATCGTTTTTTCCCTCTCTTTTCTCTTTTTCCCTTTTTTTTTTTCTCACGAAGCGTTGGCAGATGATAGGAGGATGGTTCGAAGAGGACGCTTCTTTCCCTTCCCTTTTTCCCCCCCCTCTCTTCATCTTTACATGGCCTTTTTCCCTCGGAAGGAGTGATAGTGAGAGAAGATGATAATTTTTCTTTCCCTTCTGCTTGTTTTTTTCCCCGGCTCGCTCGGTATTCACATGCTCTTCGTTTTTTCCCCCTTTTTGTCCGGCCAAAGACCGGCCTCTCCTTTTCCCTCCCCTTTTCTTTTGCCTTATTTTGACAACGTTAAGGAAACGAGAAAGGAAGGGGCGCCCTCTTCATTTGTTTCCCCCCGCGCCGCTAGGGGGGGGAAGGAGAGATGACTCGGTCTCCTCCCCTCCCCCCCTCTCCTTCATGCTTGCTTCCCTGTGTCTTGCCGCAGACGGAGTCGAGGCGCTTCTTTTCCTTTCACCCCTCCCGCTCTACCACCTCTGCGTCTAAGGGGGTATTTTGTTTCCTCTCTTTCCCTGTATTCCCCCCACTTTCGGTTCGCGACGGCGGAGTAAGAGGAGGACGACGCCTTTCTTTTTCCTGCTGTTGCGAGATAGAGACGAGAGACAGGGGTCTCTTCCTTCTCCCCTTTTTTTCCTTTCCTGCTGATCGAAGATTCCTCCTCCCTCTTTCTCGCCTCTCGGTTCCTTCTCCTCTTTCCTACGTGCTCGAGCACAGAGGCCGCTGCGACCCCTTTTTCCCCTTTTTTTTTCCTCTTTTCTCTCCCCCCCCCCTCTCGTCCCCTCCTTCATTTTTCGCCGGAGAGATAATGCAAGGAGAGAGCGGTTTTCCCCCCCTTCTCCCTTCGTCTTTTCGGGCGAGTTGGGACGAGCGGGGTTGAATGAGATTCAAGGAGGTCTCTTTTTTTCCCCTCTTCCTTCTTCTTTTTCCTCCCCTTCTAGCCCTTTTTCTTTCTCCTGGGGGGGGGGGAAGATTGTAGATCCCCCCCTCTTCTTTTTCTCCTCTCTCTTCCCTCAGCCCTCCTTTGAAGTTTTTCTTCCCCCCCTCCCGGCGTCGAAGTCGAGAGCGAAAGCCGGATCCCTCCCTTCTCCCCTTCTCTCTTTCTTTCTGGAAGCCTACCCTAATTTTCGAGCGAGACTGGGGCGAGTTTCCCCCTTCTCCCTTCTCCTCTCCTTTTCGGTCTGTCTTTCCTTTTTTTCTTTCCAGTAGACGAAAGGGGGCTCCTCTCTCTTTCCGCACCCTTTTTTTTTCCCCCTTCTAGCCGCTCCCGCAGGAAAGGACGCCCGCGTCCTTTTTTTTCTCCCTTTCCTTCTCTCTCTCCTTCCTTTCTCTCCGCGGGCTAGGAAGACTACTCGGTTCTCTCCTTCCCTCCCCTCCCCCTTTCCTCCTCCTCTCTTCGACTTTCTTTTTCCCCTTTTCCCCGCCACGCTCAGGTCGAGCTCCTCGCGCCCCTCCCCTCCTCCTCTTTCTCCTTTTCCCCCCCCCCCCTTGGCCGACTTCTCTTCAGCTCGAGCTCGTACTTGAGGACGAGAGGCAAGCAGCCTTTTTTCCTTTTTTTTTCCCCCTCTGCGCGCTTCCCCCCTCATTTTTTTCCCTTCTTACCTAAGGCTCCTTTTTCCCTTCTCTCGTCTCTTTTCGGGGTTCCCCTTTTGATACCGCTCGGGCCGCTACAGGGGTACGAGGCAGGAACTGCCAGTATCCCTCCTCCTCCCTCTTTTTTTTTTTCTCTTCTCACCCCAGACGTCACCGCAGCCCAGAAAGAAGACGTGGATAGACGCATTCTTTTCCTCCCCCTTCCTTCTTTTTTTCTCTTACGTTCTATAGCAACTGCCCTCCAGCTTTCCTTCTTCTGCGATCCAGTACAGCAGGAGCAAGAATGAGATGTCGAGGAACTTTTTTCCCCTTTCTCTCCTTTCTTTTCTCCCCTCCTCCTTCCTTTCCTAGCTTTTTTTCGTGTGCGTGCAGTAGAGCTATGAGTTAAAAAAGTTGACCAAGCTGGGCCTCTCTTTCCTTTTTTTTTTTCTCCTCCCCTTCCTAGTTATCCACTTTTTAGAGTTTCCCCCTGTGGATTCCTTTTCCTCAGAGTTTTCCCTTTTTCCCCCCTTCTCCCTTCCCCCTTCGAAACGCCAGTAAAAGTGGTAGGGATAGCCGAATCTGGTTCCAGATCTTTCTCTTTTTTTTTTTATCTCTCTCCTTTCCCGAGATTCCCCCTTCCTCCCGATCCCTTCTTCTTTTTTGCTTTTGTCAGGGGAGGGATAGGATATGGGGAGCGATAATCTTAGGGAAGCTCGCCTTTCTTTTTTTTTTCCCTCCTTTTTTCCCCCTTTCCGCGTTCTCCTCTTTGGATGTTTCCCCTCCCCTGCCTCTTTGGCGAAAAATGGGTGGAAAAGGAGATATAAGGCACGCACCCCCCTCCCTTTCCCTTCCCTCCCCTTTCTCCCCTCTTCCCCACCCCTCCCTCTAAGAGTTTTTTTTTCTTTTTCCTCCTTCTGTTTCTGGATCGAACAGAGATAAAGAGAAGGAGGACGGGGGCTCCTTTCTCTTTTTTCCCTCATTTCTTTTTTTTTCCTCACAGATTCTCTCCCCCCCTTCTTTATTTCCCTTTCTCTCCTTTTCTTCCTATAAGATAGTAGGTTAGTAGTATAATGGAAGTTACGCTCTGCCCCTCTTTCCCCTTTCTTTCCCCCCTTTTTCCCTCCCATTTTCGACGACGAGGGAAGCCGGGGCCTCCTCTTTTTT
>Ga0179593_1584505_pt1 | contig 12494 bp, 13 predicted proteins | sample CZODoug2_1_08_16_FD_185931 | JGI IMG/M metagenome (GOLD analysis project Ga0179593, IMG submission 185931) | Vadose zone soil fungal communities from Angelo Coast Range Reserve, California, USA - CZODoug2_1_08_16fungal (PacBio error correction) | ecosystem: Environmental > Terrestrial > Soil >... | reverse complement strand
TTGTGGCTTTTTGTCTGTTTTGAGCGGGTGCCTCGTAGATGTCTCCCCAAAAATTCTAGAAACCCCCCTAAGTTTAGTTCTGTCCAACCTTCTTTCTTCAACGTTCCCTTAGATGCCTGTTGGTTTTTTCTTCTACGCCAACGTTCCGACCCTTTATCACCTCTTTCTCACCAGAAAAACTGGCCGAATCCGTTTCCCGGTTTCTTTCCGTTTTCCCCTCCTATGTTAAGTCTGACCCCCGCATTACCAATTTCTTCTCTTTCCCGGAGCTTTGTCCCCATTTTCGAAAAAGCGCTCGACCTGTGAGATTTTTTCCCCTGGGTGCGAGAGTTCAGGCACTCTTTTTCCCTTCTACTGACACCCTTTCGCATCCTGGAGGGAAGATTTCCCCCTGGGATCTTTCCTTGTTCATGTTTAGAAGAACCATATTCTTCTTCCTTGATCAGAAAAAACTTCCCAGCTTCCACTTTTTTCTTCCTCCACGGAAGGATTTTTGTCTCTTTCGTCCCTTTTTTTCAATTCATTGGGGGACGTTGGATGACGTTCGACGCGGCCTTTTTTTTTCGTGCGTGCATAACTTTCATACACGACCTTCCTTTCTTTGTGGGGAACGGATGTTGTCTTTTCCCCCAAACCTCCCTTTCCCCCTGTTATCTCGAATTTCGGCGAGCGACGAGCTTTCTCCCGGGCAAAACTATCAACCACCCCTCCCTTTCTCAAAGGTAAGTGACTTTGCGGCACCCGCTTTCCCAAGAGCTGAAAATAATGGTCTCCTCTTCCCCTCTTCGGGAAGCGCCAACCATCCGCTACAATTTTCCTCTAGGGCAAAAGCCTCTATCCCCTGTGGGCCGCACAGCCGGAGTTTCAAAAGACCCTCCCGGCGAAAGAAGAGCGAGATTTTTTTTCCTACTCTTCTGTTCTGGAGGCCACAACGTTTTTTGTACTTTTTTCCTTTCTAGGATCTTTTCCATCCAAGGGACTAACCTTCCCTTTCTCCCAAGAACTTCAGAACAGCCTTTTTTTTTCATTAGGGAGTTGATGGAGCCCCCTTATTCCCCTTTTAAGGAAAAGGACGGAGCCTCCTTTTTTCTTTTTTTTTTTTATACAACCTTTTAAGAATTCTATCTTTAGATGCGCCCCCTTTTTCCCCCCGTCCAATCGTTCCCCCTTGGTCCGGGCTGTGCTTTCTCGAAGGAGGCGGAATATTATACGTAACTCCCTGCCAGCACACAAACGATGTAAGATCCTCCTCCGCCTCCCCTTTCACTGATGCGGTTTTTCTTGCACCCCCCGCACTGGGGACAGCACCTTCCCTTTTCGTTATATCCTACTTTTTGGAACCCTCCTTGAAGTCTTCCTTTCCTTTTTTCCTCCCAGTGCACAAAAACTCCCGATGTTTCATCCTGGTCTCCCCTAACTTCGGGAGGCTTTTTTTTTTTGCGCGGCATTCCCCCTCTCTCTTTTCTTCGGCCGGGCTCCCCCCCGACCGAAAACAACTTTCTTTTACAGACCAACCTTGCCCCTCTAAGAAGTCCTTGTGCGTCCCTCTTTCCCACTGCGTGTTTTTTGAAACGACTGCTTTCGCTTTTATGTAATTCGAATCTTCCTTTTCCTTCATGTTTCGCGTTGGTTTTCACCAAAATGACGGGACCTTTCTTTTCCAACGCTTTTCCTAGCAACACTTTATGCTCTGTTCGTCTAGTAACGTAGATTTTTTCCTCTGGTACTTTTGATCCAGCACAGTGATCAGGACACCCTTCCACAAGATTCCTTCCCATACTCTCCTTCATTTTACCTCTGTAATAGTCCCCCTCCAATCCTGGACAGTGCTGTGGCACCTTACCCCTCCCCCTTCGATGGAGTTTAAGAAAATTTGGTGTCTGGCGATTTCTCCCTTCACATCGGGAAACTTTTCCCCGTTGCGATAGGTCTGAACTATGTTCCTTACGTGGAAGAATTGAAGGTCCTCCTTTCTTTTCTTCGTTCGAAAACAGATGGCCATCCGTCCAGTCCCTTTTTTGAGAAGAGAGGAGGCCCCCCCCCCGATTTCAAAGGTCCTCTTTTTACACCGCACGATTATCTCTCTTCCTCCTACGTTGTTGTTGTTTCTTCCCCTCCTCGGGAAATCCCGTACCGCCTTCCTTTTGTGAAGAAGAGAGTTCCCAAGGCACCGCCCAGCCTGGAGTATTCCCTCGGGGAAAATCTTCCTTTCCCCCCATGCCAATGCTTCAAGTCACCCCACCCTCTCCGTCCTCCCTGAAGGATGGAGAAGAAAACCCCCTTTTTTCCGCTACTCGACCTTTTGCGGCACGTTCCCCCGTCGGTCACAAATTGTTTGCATGTTGGCCCTTGAACTACCTCTTTTTAAGGAGGACGATCCCATTGTTCCGTCCCAAAGCTTTTTAAACTTCGCCGTCCTCTTTTCAATGATTTCTATTCAAGGTGATGACCTCTTTTTTTTCCCCTCCAAATCCCCTCGATCTTTTCCGAAACAGAGCCCGGCATGCGCCCATTTCTTTCGTGCATCTGGAACCCCCCTTCACGTCAGTTAACCACTCCTTCGTTCCCTGATGAGATTAGCTGAAAGGCCTTTCAGACCCTTTAATCCATTTCACCTCCGGCGAATTGTCCCCTTTTTCATCATTCTCGACCTTCGGTCCGGAAATTCTTTTCTTCGGTGGATCTTCACCCCCATTCCCCTCAGGTTAGGAGCATCCCGCTGGCCAGAAAGCACACAGAAAAAAATTTGTTCTTTCCCATCCCCCTCCCAGGAAGTGCTGGATTCTCCCGGCTCAAATCTTTTTTGCAGCCATTTTGGTTGTCCCTTTCTTTCAACAGGCCAGTCCCCCCCCCTGCAAATAATGTACCCCTTCTTTTCGTTCACTGATAGGATCGGAGAAACCCCCTTAAGATAGGGGTCCCCCGTTGCCTTCCCTCAAACCGCATCACCTCTTCGGGCGTCTTGGATATTAGGCCTTCCGTTTTTTGCTGGATTTGGTACCTGACCGACTGCCTCTTGTAGGTTAAATTCAGGCACCAAGCTTGGATTTCTTCGTTTTGAATTCCTTCCCTCCCCCCGACTTTTCAAAATAAGAGAATTAATTTTTTTTCCCCCCTCCTGCAAGTACGTCTGCTCCTTTATTTACCCCTCCGTGACAACGTCCCTCCATATACATTTGGAGAGAACCCCTCATGTCCCGGTCATGTTTCTCGTGATTTCCCCTTTCCTCTAATTTGAGAGAGATCCTCCCCCGACGATCTCTCCCCTTGGCATCCAGAACAGCCCTTTCCGCATTGTATATCAGCTCGGCCTTCCTCCCTTCTAAACTCCGTTCAGTTTGCTGTGTTTCTCTAGATTGGAAATATTATCCCCCGCCTCCCTTTCCTTCATTGTTGGCGCTTCCTTCTTGCCGGAGCGGTTGATTTCAGACGATACTTTCCTACTCTTCCGTTTTTTTGAAATAGGCAATGACCCTTTTCGTTATTTAGTTTGCGCTACGGAACCTGGTCTCTTAATTCTACCCGTCGGACTCTTTCGGCTTCGAGGTATTTTTGCCCCTGGCCGATTCCTTTTTCTTTTATGCAGTGACCCCCCTGCCCGCTCCCCTTCTCCTGCGAACGTCATAAAACTTCCTCTTAAGGAACGATAGCGACACGACTTTTTCCGTGAGTATATATTATGAGGTACTTTGGGATTCTTCCCAACAGCTTACCCTCTCTGAATTATTAGACTTCCTCTCCCACCAGCTCATATCCTTTTCCTTCTCCTCTCTGAAAAGTGGATATTGTCGTATCCCTTTTTTTTTCCTTGGCCTTTCTCGACCCCTTTCCCGATGGGCCATCTCGACTCCCTTCTTTCCCCGGTTTTAGAAGAGCGGCTCGGACAAAGATCTCCCTAGTTCCCCATGGTCATGCCTCTCCGTCCCGTCCCACACGAGGAATATCGCCGTTTTTCCTTCGTCTTCGCCCGGTGTTTCTATTTCAAGCTCTATAGTGATGATTTCTGAAGTTTTTTTTTTCCCCCCTTTTCTCTTCAATCTCGTTGTACGTCGCTTCCCCCTTTCCTCCCAAGTCTCTCTCTGATCTTTTTTTCTTACGATTTATCTTTCCCCTTCCAAAAACGCCCTCGACCTGTCTTTTTGCTCCCTTTATGTTTTCGCCGGTGCATCCGTGTTTTTCTTCTTCCTTTTCCCCCCCCGGCCGACTTATTCTCCCTTTTTTTTCAGAAGGCTTGAGTTACCCCCAAGAGCTCGCTGACCTTTTTAAGCTATCGAAAAAAACGACTTTTCTATCGAGGAAAAACCTCCTGACTATCTCCTCTCCTTCGTAAGTTCTAAGTATTCTCCCCCGCCCGATTGCCACTGCATGACCAACCTACCCGCTTCTCTCCCTCTCTAATTCTACGGGACTCTTGTGTTCCTTTTTTTCCGGGCTGATTTCTGGTTGACTTTCCCGCGCAGTAATAAGTGCTTCTTTTCCCCTTTCCCCCCCCATGTGTGAAAGACGTCTTTTCTCCACTCGTTTATTTTCTCCCCCCATAATTAATAGACAATGAATACCCCCCCCCCCCCCCCCTTTTTTTCGTCTGTCTTTGGATCTCTCTTTTTTATTCCCGCGGGCGTGTTCTTCCGCTAATGACACACTTTTCTTCGAGCTTCCAGTTCCGTCTCGATTAACTGAACGTTACTTATTTCTTTTTTCGACCACTTCTCTCTCAACGGTTCTGGTCCCTTTTTCCCTCTTTTCTTCGGTGTGAGAGAGAAGATCCCCCCCTTTCCCACTGAGAGAGGACCTTCACACCCCGAAGGCCCTTTTCCTTTCCCTCAAGCTCGGAACTGGAATCTTTCCTTTTTTCTTTGCATTAGCTGCCAAAACTCGGGCTTATCCCTCTGGAGCCTCTAACAAAGTTCCTCCTACCACCCCGTCTTTGTCCTGTAGCTTTCCAACGGTAGTGAGATCGCGTGAAGACGAGTCAACACCTCCTTGCGTTTCGGAAACTCAGCGCGCCTTCCTTTTCATCAGCCGGAAAAAATCGATGATTAGCCTCCTCTTCCTAGATTTCCCTCGTTTGTTTAGCGCTTTTCCCCCTCCCCCATCGGGCGGCGAATACTTCGACTTTCCTCTGCCTGACTCGTCCAGGAGTTATTATCCTTCTTTCTTTTTAGATAGATCAAACCGTCAGCGCTTCTTGGGTGGTGCATTCACGCAAGGCCTTCTGCGCCTTGCGAACTGAAGTCGAAGGTCCCTCTTGAATCAGAGACCACGCTGATGCCCCCCCAAAAGGAGCAGAATAAGCCCTGTTTTATGGCTTTTTGGTTTTTCCTGAGAATCTTATTTCCTCAAACAAAATTTTTCCTCTGACGTTTCGGACTTTTCTTTCTTTGCCAGGCTTTCCCCCTTTCCCCTCCTAGAAGTTGGGAAAGTAATACGCCCCCCTCTCAATCCTCCACTATAGCGTTAGAATACACCTGGGACTATAACTTTTCCCCAGGAGATAGTAAGTGTGATCTTCCCCTCTTTAGTCAGATTTGCCCCCTTCTTAGTTAATAAGATTGTTTTTTTTTTTTTTTTTTTTTTTTTTTTTATAAAGCCCCTTTTTCCTTTCAACTAAGCGCCACGAACTCTTCTTTCAAATAGGACGGGTTCCTCCTTTTTTGCTTTCCCGGCATGAGCTTTTCCAAGCCGCCCCGTTGCATATGGAGGAAGAGTCCCGTGAGAGGCTTCTTATTCCTTTCCCAGAAGAAGAGACCCTCTAATCGGTGTTCACATTCCAGTTCTTCAAATAAGAAGAGAGATTTCCTTGGTCCTGGATGCCAGGGCGTCGGTTAGCATCTTCTTCATTAATTGGCGGTTCTCCTGACGTTCGTTCTGGCAGTATCTTTTCTCATGCATACAAGAAAGTCCCTTCTTTTTTGCGCGAACACCTCCCCCAGTGTCGTCGCCTCCACTCCCTCTCTAAAGAGCAGTTACTCCTGCGCCGGGCACTTCACCCACTCTCGTTTTTTTCCCAGGTCATTGAAGATTTTCTTTTCACAGATTCCCATTCTTGACTGCTCATCACTTTTCCGCTACAGGCAAATCTTTTTTTTCCCCCAACACTTTAGCCGCCCAGGGACAAGACGTCTTTTTCCCTTGTTGTCCCTCAAAAACTGACTTCGGTTTCCAAGACGTTGTTCTTCCAAGCCGCGCTTCCTGAGCGCGCCGAACCCGGTTTCTTAAAGAGTGACTCCTTAGATTCTTGGAGCAGGCGCTTTGAATCAGGCAGTTCTACGGGGAACAAGGCCTTCCCTTTTTCCCCGGACATTCGGGAGTGTGCGGTCGCCCTGCTCGTTTCCGGAAAATTCGTTTTTTTCTGACGTATTTTTTTATACACCCGTTTTTAAGTCGTTTCCTTTTTCCCGTGCATTCTCTCTGATTCCACTTTTTAAAAACGCCCCTCCCGCTGGGACGGAAGTTTCCTTCGCGCAGTTTTATTCACGAAGAAAACGCCGCCCTGTTTCTTGAAGTCCTCTTTGGTAAGACGATAGAAGATCTTTTCTTTTTTTCCCCCGTTACGGTCCTCAGCACCCGAGCGGCACTTCCTCCTTTTGCTTCTCTCCGAATCAGTCCCCTTGAAGTTCCCCTGGTTGATTTGCCTAATGTCCTGTTTTACAGACTTTTTGTGACCCCCCCATAGCTGCGATTTGCAATTAGCTTCTTCTACCCAATAAACACAAGGTGAGTTATTCTCCTTGCGGAATCCCCCACCCCAACCCTTTGTTTTCATCTCGATGCTTTCGGCCGCGTCCCACCCTAGACCGGATTCCCTGTTACAGATCCCCCTCCAGCGTTGCCGGAGACTCTTTCCCTATGCCCCGTGTCCAATGCTTTGAAAAAGAATGATTTTTTTTCTGTCCTCTCCTCTGCAGCTTCCGGCCGGCTGGTTTTCCTTTTTCATCAAAAATGAAATGTGTCCTCTTTTCTTCCCCCTTCGCAATCCTTTATTTCTTTTTGTGAGGAAATCTTTCTGGCTTTTAATGTGGCATCCGGCTCTTCTCAAAAGTGATCTTTCCATCATTGACCCTCCTGTTTCACCTTTTCCAAATAAGATAATGCTTCCGCCTGCAGTGGACCCTCCAAGCAATCCTGGTCTTTTCAGCAATGGGGGGCCCCCCCCTCCCCCATTTCCTCGTCGATTGCCGCGACAATTTTTTTTTTTTTTTTTTTTCCTCGGCACATCGGGAACGGGTGTCGTCCTCCTGGCTAGTTTTTGGTGTCCCCCTTCTTGCAGGAGTTTAGATTGGTTCTTTCGCACCCGCGTCCCCAACTCCCTTTTTTTGCTTTTGAAGACGCGCTTTTTTTTCCACCAACGAGTTCCACCCTTTCCGCCACCTCTTTTCTATTTCCTCCTCACTCCAGTTGTTTTCTCCTTCCTTTCTCGTTGCGGAAGACTCGCTCGCCCCCTTTGTTTGTGCAGAAGCAGCGTCTTCCCCTTTTCTTTCCGCCTCCTGCGAACGAAGATGTTTCCCTTTTTCTGCTTCAACGGACCCCCCACTGCTCGTTTCCTCCCCTTAAGAAGCGCAATGAAGGCTCGCACCGTTTCCCGCCCAACACACACTTGCTTCAAAACGCCATCGAAGATTTCGTTTCCGCACTGATGAAAGACCTTTTCTAACGAAGGGAGCGCTTTCCGGCGTCTCCTCTTCTTGAAATTCGCCCTTTTTTAACTTTTCCTCGGTCGTGGTGATCCTTTCTTTTTTGATTCCCAACATTTTCGCTGCTTCTTCCACCCTCGCCCCGAGCCTAAAGGTCCGGCGCATTTCCTTTGAACCGCTAAAGTCAAGGCATTTCTTTTTTTTTCGGTTCTTAAACCCCCCCTAATGTCTCCTCACAGGCGGCCATGAATAACTCCTCTCTTCGTTTCCCCCTTCCCTCCTCTCATTCATTAGCGAACCCCCCCTTTTTTTTCTCCCGGTCGGTTGTTCCCAAACAATCAGTGATGGTTTTCGCTGCCGCTCAAGCCCGTCGCCCTTAACCAAAATTTGTGAAGGCCCCTCCTTTCCCAGGCTCCTCCCTTGGATTGGTTCTACAAGGTCTATGGCAAATCGCTTCCCCCCCACTGAATTGTCTCGTTTCCCCCTTTCAGTTCAAAAGAGTCCCCCCTGTTAATCCCCCCCTGACTGATTCTTTCGCGAACAGCATTCCGCTCGGGTGTTTGTCTCCCCCCCGTTTCCAAGAACGAAAAAACGCCAATCTCTAGCGTTCTTGGATCTCCTGACCATCGTTTTTCGTATATATCCAAGATTTTTCGTGCTCTTGTTTCTTCCCTTCCTTCCCGCTAGGAACGATTCTTGAATTCACGTCCTCTCGAATTGATATAAAAAAATCCCCCCTAAAAACGCTCCCCTTAATGTCCTCCCGGAAACGTATCTTCATCCCAGTATAGGGAGACCAATAACACCTGTCCCGCGTCATTTTCTTTCCTATGGGTACGGAGACTTCTGAGCACCCTTTGATTCAGGCAATCCCCCCCGCGTCCAAAATGCTTCCCCTTTTCCCATTTGAATCAAGAACAGAACTATCTTTCTTGCATTTAATTTTCTTTCCACCTGTCTTTTGAACCCTCCTTTTTTTGCATGTGATCCTTCTGAATCTCGCTGACCCTATTTATCTCTTCTCAGGATTGTTGGGTCTCTAAGATTTGCCGGCTTCCCCCTTCTAGCGATCTATCTGTTCAGACAGTTGGACGCTTACCTCTGCGTTCTCCCTGAGTTTTTTCTCCTTTTTTTAGTAAACGGCGTCCTCCTGCTTTTTTATTTTAGAACCGCGGCTTTTTCTTTTTCGCTCCACCTCTTGTCTTCCTTTATGTATGAATTTTCCCCTCCCGAATCACTGCTGGCGCACTCCCAATGGAATTTTGAATTTTTCGCGAACCCCTGGCACTCAGTCTTCCTTTTTCCTCTCTTCTTGAAGTGGACGTTTTCCCTTTTTTTTCTGCTCACTGTCCCCCTCGATTTCATCCCATCTTTTTTTTTTCTTCGATTACCAGGAACTTGGGTCTCCCAGAGATTTCTTTGTCGAGCTAGTACTTCGCATTGCCTGTTGCGCACACGGCCAGTTTTTCCTTGTCTCATTTTTTCGTGTCGCCGGCTGCGTCGTTAAAATCCTCTTTCCTCGAAGCCCATTGGTCCCCTTCTCTCCTGTTCTCCTCCATAGAAAACGGACTTTCTTTGCTTTCAATTCTGGCCCCCCCTTCTTTTCAATCCCCGGCGCTTTCTCTTTTTGTAGGATGGCCCCACTTCCGCAATCTCGTAGCAATTAACGGAAGGCCTCCTTTTTCATCTTGGTTAAGTCCTTTCCTGGCCAAAAATCCTTTCCCGTATGAGTCGTAGTAGGAGCCCTTTTTCTGCATTCCTCCGGTTGTTTCTTGATCCGGACTCTATCCCCTAAATTAAGTAGCCTATGCCCCCCTTTTTGCTTGCCCCAAGAGATCGCTTGACCACTAGAAGAGAACTATACTCCCTATAGAAAAACCTCTGGAATCTCTTCTATCCATTTCATAAGGATTAGGTCTTGCCTGGGCTCCTTAAACAAACAGCTCCTCGCGGTAAAAAGAGCTTTTCTCTCTCTTTTTTTCTCATAATCGGATTGTGGAGGCGTTTTGGAATTTCCCTCTTCACTAAGTGCCTTCTTTTTCCTTTTTTCCCCTTCAAAATGGAAATTTGTGGTTGACCCTCCTCGTGGATGCTAACTCCCCATCCTCCTAGACAATGCTTATAACCCCCCCTTCGTTTAATTTGGAAGAGACGTCTTTTTTTCGGCCGGGCGTGTTCCTTTTTTTCCCCCCTGACAGGCTTCGAGATTCCCTTCCCTTCCGATTAACGACGTAAGGTATTGGTTTTTTTTTAGAACACTTTATCTATTTTGTTCTGGTGCCGTAGTCTTCTCCCCCTCCGTTGTTCGTTGTGGCTTTTGGGTGAGAGATAATGCCTTCTTCTCCCCGGTTTTCTCATACTACACTTCAGTCCGTAGTACTCCTACTCCTCTCCTTCTCCCGAAGCATGAGCAGTTCGTTGCTTATTCTCCATTGAACACTTTTTTCAGAATGAAGCGCTCTTTCCCCCCCCAACTAAAACGTCATGTAATTCCCCTCCTGTTTCTTTTGCGAATAAACGTAGTGATCTCACTCGTTGCTCGCTTCACTTCCCTTTGAGTTCGGAAAAGACTCTTTTTTTCCTTCCCTCGATTCCGCATTCCCCCCCCCAAAACGAGGATTTCTTCCGTCGTAGAATGAGATTTTTCCCCCTTCAGCGGGTTCGCGTCAGTCCCTTTTCCCATGGCCCTTTTCTCCCTTAGAAATGACGTGAGGCCTTCCTTCCAGGATGTTTTCATCCTTTCCTCTTTTCTTTGTTCGAAGATCAATTCCAGTGATCTTTCTTTTTTCCGAAAGCTTCCTTTCTACTTAATTGCAGGGATTCATCGGTTCCGTTTACTCCTCTGCCCCCCCCTGAGGAATGTGCCCTCTCAAACAATAAACTTCTACGACCATACAGTCGAAGTTAATGGATGGAAGACTTTCCCTTTGCTTCCACACAAGATCCTGGACTTTTCTTCCCTGAAGGCTACACGTTCCTCCTCCTAGCAGTTTTTACAACGTCAGACAACCCCTATAGCGGCATTGACCTTCCGACTCCCCTCTGCCGAAGACGAATTGAACATTCTCTTTTTTGTTTCTGTGATTGCACTTCCTCCCCCCCGAGGCATTGGGACCCACCGAATGAGTTTTTTTCTTTCCCCCCCCCTGACTCGCTGAACCCCAGAGAAGACGAACCGTTTTTTTGGCCGCTGCCCCCTTTTAGTGTCGCCAGTCTGAGCGATTACGAGGCTACATTTTCCCATCAGATTGGCGAAGTCTGCACCCCCCCCGATGGAGATGGAGATTCCTTTTTTTTGCAGACGCAGTCCTTTTTGGAAAGGGAGCAGAAACATCCGTCCATGACTCATTCCCTCAGGATGATCCAGGGGTCGGCCGTTTAGCCTTAAGACTTTTTTTTGGAAGTTTGGTCGCTTCCTATTTTCTCTTCCAGTAGCTTTCATCCCCTCAGCGGGGAAGGATGTCCCCCTCCATCGCCGGTTTCTATTTTCTATTCGAGCGAAGCTTTTTTTTTTTCCCCCCCCCCCATAGGAGTCATCGCGGCCCCCCAGGTCATTTGAAGATTTGAAGCTCCCTTTCCCCCCTATTATTTTCCAAATCATTGGTAGCCGCTCCTTACCTTTCTTGTCTTCTTCCCACAATCCGTTCCCCCTCTTTTCTCCTCTGGCCAACTTTCCTTCCCTGTGGCCTCACCCTGACGGAGGTTTCACCCCCCCCCCTGCGACGCCGAGCTCTTAACCTCCCTACTCCCTTTTTCAAAGGTCAACGAGTTGCTAGTTTCCTCTTGTGCCTTTTGATCAAAGGTCCCCTCCCTTCGCACGGGGAAAGACTTTTTCCTTCCTTGACATTCGGTGCTGGGCCCCATTTATATGGCTGACTCGAGTTTCCGTTTTCCCGGCGCGGACGTTCTCTTTTTTGAGACACTCTTCTCTGATGTTTTACGTCGCTCTTGTATCGTTTCCTTCCAAAACGCAAAATAGTTTTCCTTTTTTTCTCAGGGACCTCTCCGCGCAGTCTTCATATGATACGTACTTTTCCCACCCCAAGATGGGTCTTTCTGCTCTGTTTCTCGATATTGATGCGGTTTTCCCTCCTCCTTGAAGCCACACCCGTGCTGTTCGCTTTTTTCTCCTCTTCAGTCCAGTGAACCATTGCTTGAAGTTTTTTTTTCACTGTCCTGTTTCCCAACTCCCCCCCTTACAAAATGCGCCTTTCCTGTAGTTGAGGACCTTTTTAGATCCTGTTGCGGACGGCATTCAAAAATTTTTCTTCTTTTTCCTTTTTTCTTCGGGCCTTCTCTTGAAACATTCATTTTTAAGCTCAGCGTTGCCGGAGCTCCAGTCCTTTTCTACTGATGCACGCTTTTTCATTTCTCACTGTTCCCCCCGGGATTTATGTCATTCGAATCTTCTCTATCGCATTTTTTAAGACGATCACCCCTGACGTGAAGTTTCCTCCTGCACTAGCCCCCCATTCGCGCTCCTTTTTTTTGGTGGGAACTCTATCCGGGTGTCTTCCTTTGGAATCCGGCTCTTCGTGATCGGCACAAGACCTTTTCCATCTTCGTTAAATTGTCGTCCCGTTTTTGTTCTTGACGAAGGGAGGGTACATCTCTTTTTCGTCTGCCAAGCAATTTTCTTTCCCAACGGCAAGTGCCCCCATTTCCTCGTCGATGGAGTTTTTTTGTGTCTCCTCTGGCGAGTCTCGTGTTTCAGTCTGTATCTCTCCCCTCTAGGCGGAGACGAGTGGTCCTCTTTGAAGCCTTTGAAAAAATCTTCGTTCTCCTCTTTTTCTTCCAGACGCCAGGCGGTTTTTTTCTGCTTCGGCAAAAAGTTCCCGGCCTTCCGAAGAGTATTTCCGC
>Ga0179593_1535942_pt1 | contig 12494 bp, 15 predicted proteins | sample CZODoug2_1_08_16_FD_185931 | JGI IMG/M metagenome (GOLD analysis project Ga0179593, IMG submission 185931) | Vadose zone soil fungal communities from Angelo Coast Range Reserve, California, USA - CZODoug2_1_08_16fungal (PacBio error correction) | ecosystem: Environmental > Terrestrial > Soil >... | reverse complement strand
CTTTTTTTACACGTAAGTTCCTCCTTCACTACAGCAGAAGATTTCCTTTAGTTCGTCCTTTCCTAAAGAAGACGACACTTTCTTCTTTTGACCTAGAGTTTCTCCGGCATGTGCCAGATTCCAGTTTCCCTCCTCATTCTCCCCCCTGCCTAAGGTCCTTTGAAAGTGGTTTCTTCACTTCTTTCCTCCCACAATGACTCCTTTGCCAGAGTCTCATTTGTAGGATGCCAGAAATCCTCCTGAAATCGTTAGCCCTCTCAACCTTCCCTCACTTTAAGTTTTCTCTGTTAGGAGACCCTTTTTCTCCGGGGATTCTTTTTTTGTAGATTTCTCGGTAGTTCTTTTTTATTTTAGATGTACCCTCTTTCCACCCTAGTTCCCGGAACCCTTCTTGTAAGTTCCCTGCCTTCGGACTCTTTTCTTTTTTTTCTTCTCTCAGCCTCTGACGACTTTCCCCTTTCGAATTCGCTTTTCCTCTAATGCCCCTTTGATGGGCTCAAGAGGATTTTCTTCAAGCTCGGACGAGGTGCCCTCCTGATTTTCTCCCCCCCTGGCATTCCTACAGAAGCAGAGCAGCACCACTTCGTTTTTTTTCCCTGTCAGAGTACCTCATAAATGACCTCCGTCAGATATTTTGGTCGCCTAAACGACATTAAGCCACCTTTACTAAGAATTCTCTGTAAGACCCTTCCCCTCCCTTTCCCACGGCCAAACTTTCTCCATGGGCCCTCTTAGTGTTACTACAAATGATTTCCCCTTAGGTTGAGTCCCCCGATGACCCTCATAAGGCTTCGGTTCCCCCTTTTTCGGTTGCCTTTCACTAAAACAGAATTCCTCCCTTGAACTTTGCCTGATTTAATCCCATTAATTTTTCTCTGCGTGCCCCCCCTAACTTTTTTCATTCTTCGTTTTTCCCTTTGGACACTCACCCCCCCGTGTTAGTCTTTAGCGTCTAGCCATGGTCTCTACATCATGGTAGCCTACCCCCCCAGACACACACCTCTTTCTTTTCTTTTCCAGACTTTCCGATCTGTTTTCCCTGGATGCCCTCTTTTTCTTCACTCCCCTGGACAGGACGTCCCCCCCTTCAGTTCCCATCCCTATCCCCTGTCCTCCTTTGCATTTCCTGCGCTGGACCGCAAGCCCTCTTGAAGGTCACTTTCCTTTTCTTTTTCCGACCAGCATTCCGTAACTCTCCTTCTTCGTTTCTTTTTGACCTTCAGACTTCCAAGTAGGGGTTTGATCGAGCGGTCTTTCTTTGCTATCTTTCACCTCTTCTTCTCTCGCGTACTTACAGGTTTCTTGTTTTTTTCAAACTCTATTCCATTGGCATGCCTTGATCTGTCCCCTTATACCTCCGCATTTTTTTTTTTTTTTTTTCTTCCTCGGCCCCTTCCTCCTTAGCTGCTAACTGGTGACCCGCCACGACGCTGTCCCTTCTGGCCTCTTTTCCTTCCCTTCCTCCTTCCAGGATTTATCCCGGTATTTTCTTTTTTAAGATCCTTACGACTTCTATAGCATCTTCTGAGGATTGCTTTGATCCCTTTCTCATCTGGCTTCTCGATTCAGGGTATGTTAGGCTCCCCTCCGCACACTCGTTTCCCCATATGGAATCCCACTGTCCGTCCATTCCTCGCCTTATGTCCCTATTCCTTTGTAGGACTCAGACGTTGTTCTCCCTGTGAGGTTCTTTCTGTCAAGTTGAGCTATGTTTCTCCTCTTCGCTTGGTTTTGACCCCGTACCTACCCTTTAGGCCTCCCTTCTCATTTCTCCTTTTTTCCTGAGTATATCTTTCTTCTTCATACATATTTGATCTCTTTTCCCTTCCAGATTCCTTCCCCCCCCCCCCTCTGGCTCTACAAGCCCTCGGAGATGATTTGCTTGCTCCCGTCCCGTTTTTTGACTCCCCTTTCCTTTAAGTTGCGATCTAAATGCTCCCTCCCCCCTCCCTGCAGAAGACCGTTCCTTAATCGACCCCTCCCTTTTTTAAAAATTTATTCTCCTTCCTTCGTCTTTCTTTCTCGCTCCCCAAGACCTTCCTTACAATCATTCTGCTATTTTTTAACCGACCGTCCATAAAGTGATCGATCCGGAATATACTTGATGGATTGGATCCTCCTTTTTTTCCCTCCTTCTCCCCCCTTCCCAGACCCCCCTCCCCTTTGGGTATGACTTCTTCCTTTATGATCTTTCTTTACGCGATTTCTTCTTACGGCCCTTCTATTTCTCCGCTGTTCTAACACTGTTCCTGATCTTTTAGCCAGCATTTGCGTGTCAATCACCCTGTCCCTTTTTAGGCTGATTTTTACTCAGCTCTTTTTCTCTTAGTTTCTGATGCTTCCTTGTATACTTGGCAGCCTTCTTGTTTTAGTTTTATTCGCGCTTTTTTCGGTTTTAACAACCTCCATCTTTTCACACTCCGTTATCATTTTCCCCCCTTGTTTCCGGGCGGGATCTCGTCCATTCTCCTTTTTGAGATGATCCTCTACGTAATTTTTTCCAGTAGCATGAAAATCGTCGATGCTAGGCGTCTCCCTTCTTTTCCCTCCCTTTTGAGAGATTTCCCCTTTCCTATATTTCTGAGCCAGTTTCATTTACAAGATTTCATCCAAGGCCAGGCATCGCCTCCTCCTAAAGCTTTTTAGAATTCCCTTACTCTTCCGTGACTCTTCCATTTTCTCCCGGATGGGTTTTTTCCCAGCCACACGCCGCGGCCCCCCCTTTTCACTCCCCCTGTCACCCAGCAGAAAAGTCTCGAGTCACAAATTCATTCACACAGTCAATCACGCCCCCTTCCATAGTTTCTTTAATCCCTTTTCGTTTTTTTTTTCCTTAAGGGCCCCTCCCCTTTCAGATAAGATATCTCCGTCTGAGAATTTCCCTCTTCGATCTTTCCCGTTCAGTCATCTCTACTGACGATCCCGTTCAGACCTTCCCCTTTTGCGGAATCTTTTGCAGGCTGTGGCTTCTCCGGCTAATGTTCCAACAGGATGGTCTTCCCTTCCCTCCTGTGTATTCTCGACTCCTAGCTTATGAGTTTTTTTTTTTTACCCCGCAAACTTTGTTTCTTTGTTGCTGAGATTTTTCCAGGAAGTGCTCCTTCCTTTGTTTGTGTTTCGACAGCGTTTATTTGTCTCTTCCTACTTTTTTTTTGCCTTTTGTTTGAGCTTTTTTCCCTTCCCCTGTGGAACACTTTCCTCACGGACTTCGTTTGCGTCTTCCCCCTGACCCGTTGACGTCTCCCTCTTGGACCCCATTTCCCCCAAATCTTTTTATCAGAACCGCAATCGTAACTGTTTGTAGATCCGAGGGCCCCTTGCTTGATGCTTTTTCCTTCCTTCTTATGTTTTCTGGAGTGCGACCCTCGCCAGTACTTTCCCTTTCTATGATCGGGACCTGTAGGCTAAGTGATAACCGTCGTCTTTTACCGGTTCTCCCCCATTTCCTTTTTTCATATTTTCTCTTTTTCTCGACCCTCCCCATCGCCTGGAAGCAGGTATTTTTCTCTTAAAGTCCCCCCCTCTTCCTCAATGGCCGACCCTTCGCCCGCTGCAGAACTGGTCCTCGAAGTCCTTTACTTTTTGACCTCTCCCCCCGTTGGCCTTCCTTACGGGACTCTTTCTCTCGAGAACCCCTCTCCCCCTATATTTTTAGTACGCCACCCCCCTCCTTCACGTCCTCGCCCTTTCTTAACTTTCTGGAATTCCGGACTTTCCCGCTGAGGTCCATTTCACCCAAGATTTAATCTGTCTTTCTTCCACGCCTCTTTCGCGGCCTTTTTTTTTCATTTATATGTCAAGTTAGAGCCTGTACCCCCCCCGCTTTATATCCCGATCCTTCCTTTTCTCCCTATGAACAATGCCTCCTTCCCCACTGGATATGTTCCTTAGACCCAGATTTCGATTTTTCGCGATTTTGTCCCTCCCTCTCCACCCCTTCGCGAATAGAACTCTAATTCTTTCCTTTATTGAAGGTCATCCCCCCCCCCCCCCCTATCTCATTGCATATTCGCTCTTTAGAGCCCATTGTTCCCCCCTGTCGGGCAGTCTTGATCTGCGATTCTTCCATCCTGAGCATAAGGTGATCGTCCGCAGTCGCTTGTTCTCCTTCCTCCCTAACCTTTCTTTCCAGTTAGGATCCTTTTTTTACCTTCTCCCTGGTCAGGCCCTTCCCTTCGTGTGGTCCGATCCTATTTTTTTTTCATTTCTCGCTCTCTTAGTTGATTTGTTTCTACGGTACATTTTCGTGCACCCTTTTTCGAGCCGAGCATATTCGTAGATACTTGAATTTCGTTCTCGCCCCCTCTCCTGTGATCCTTTTTTATCTCCTTTGAATTTTCCCTTCTGGTCTTTTAGATATGGCTAGAGGCCTCCCCTCCCCAAAGAAGACCTTTCTTTGCAGCTCTCTTCTTCAGAACCTCTACGTTTTGCGGGTTTTTTTTTTGCGCCCAGTGGTTCTCTCTAGGTCCTTCCTTCTTTTGGCGAAATCAAGCTCCTTCGTCGCTTGCGGTGGCCCTCTTTCTTTTCTCGAAGGCCCAGATGCGTACTGCTTTCATTTATTCTTTTTCCGCACTTGCGTAGGTAAAATACTTATGGAGTTGCGTGCCCGCCCCCCCCCCTAACAGGAAGGGTCTACCCAGACTCTTTTTTTTTAACCTGTCCACGCCTTCGCAGTTTCCCATTCTCCTTATACCCCCCCTTCCTTATGTTTTTCTTTTGAAGGCTTTATGAGGAGTATCCCCTCTCCTGGTTTTATTTTGATAAGGACACCCCATTCTCTATTCCCCGATATATTGGGGAAGAGGCCCCTCCAGGTTTCCCTGGTGATCCCTTCCTCTTTCCAACTTTCGGCGCAACTTCTGGCATCCACCTGGCTGAGAATATGCGCACCCTAGCCGCACGAGTTCTTTCTTCCCCATGGGTATCTGCGTGGGCTATCCCTTCTCCGAAGTGTCGCTCTCTTGAGGATTTATCCCCCTTTTTTTTGCCAGGTGTTTTACTCTGATGATTCCTCTTTACTGTGTAGTCCGCTTGCAACGATTTAAATTTTTTCCCCCCCCTGGAACCGGGCATTTAGGCGCTCTTCTATGGATTCTTCCCCCTTTTCACGGCTTCCCTTCCCCTTTCTCTGAAGCTTTGTCAGTCTGGTTTTTTTTTTTCCCCTTAGCTCCTCCCTTTCTCTCCATGGTGTTCGTAGAAGAGCGTTCGACTTTAGCCAGTTCCCTTTCATTGCCTCTACATTTTAATCCTCCTCTTTTTATCGAGATATTTCTTCCCCCCTAACGCTGTTTCGCTTTGATAGTTTCTTCTTTCAAGACTCTTTCCTCGAGCGCCGCTCGGCCTGCGCGCTTCCCATTTTACGCTAATCAACCCCTTTTTCCCTCCTCCTTACAATCGTCTTCCCTCTTTGCCCCCGGCTCCTTCTGTGACTTCCCCCCCTTTACATCTTCTTCACTACATTTTGTTTCTGGAATCTCCCCTGCGTGTCAAGTTCCGTCGGTTCAATTTGTTTCTTCCTCCCCACCCTCCCAAATAGTCCAGTTGATCCTGTGACCCGGACGATAGTTTTGCCTGAGTTTCTTTTTTTTTTTCTTTTTTTTCCCTGTCCGAATTGGTCTGTTCCCTGATGCATCCTGAAATAGATTTTTTCCTTTCCCCCCATCTTCCCCCAAGCTTCTGCGGTGTCATCCCCTCCTCTATCTTTTGACCTACTGTTCTTTTTCAAATGCTCAAGTTAGAACGTGTCACCTTCTAAGTGTTTGTCCCCTCTCTAAGGACGATTCTCATTGACCGGATGGTCCTCCCCCTTCTTTCGTTTCCATGTCAGTTCTGCGCTTTCTTCAACGAATTCCCCCGAAGTCTCCCTCTTCCACCTTTCGCGATTACTCTCTTCCCACGAAAAGGGTCGACTCCTCTTCTGAGTCTCCTCTTCCTGCCCCGACGCTACCCAACATTCAGTGAGCTGCTTTTTTTTCCAAGCTTTTTCCCAGAGAACAGCGCTCCCATAGCGGTTTCCTCGGTCGCTATATCTACATCCTTTGTCTTTTTTTCTCTTACTTAGATTTTTTTTCTGATAGTTTATAAAACTCCCCTTCAATATCTCTGGAACTCTTCTTCTAAGGTTGGGCCAGTTTCTTATCCAAGTAATTTTTTATATAGAAGTTGGACTTTCGGGTCCCCTTTAGCAATCAGCGTACCTTTTTTGGAATACTCCCACCCATCTCTTCCATTCCCTCTTTCCTTGACTTTGTTGTTTCCCCTTGTTGAACTCCTCGTTTTACCGCTACCTGGTGGACGCTTTCCCCCCAAAACCCCCTCTCCTGATCCTTCTTCCCTGAGCCCCTTGGACCGCGAGCATCCTTGTTTATATATGACTCCTTTACGACCCGATCCCTTTCCCAGTAGTCTCCTATAAAGGCACCTATATTCTTTTCGGACTTTGGAGTTTTGACTGACCGAGAGTATGGTCTTCTATTAGTGTTTCTAGATGTCTTACTCATCCCTCCCCCCCGCTTTACTTCTCCGGGAAACTTTTTGTTCTTTTGTAAAAATCCTCTCTCTGTAGGTTCCCCCGATAGGCGTACTTCTTAAGATTAGTTTCAGTCTTCTTAAACCTTATCCTTGATCCTTCCAGAATTATTTTGCAGGCCTCTCGCTTCCACGCTTGTTCCTTCCCTCGCGGTCGCTCGGTTTGGGCCGTGGTTGTTTCACTTGGCCGTTTGGTTTAGATGGAGATCACAGGGACTCGGGATACTTTTTCCTTCCGCGGCGTCCGAATAAGGACGTTTTATCTCCTTTGGCTTTCCCCCAGCTCAGTTATTCCGGCATGCATTTCCCAGCTTCCTTTCACAGACCAACCGCTGTTTCTTTCCCCCCCCCTCCCCCCCCTCTTCCTCAAGTTTCTTTGCTGATTCAGCTTTGAAGATTGCATCGAGACAGATGATCTAAACTGCCCGTCTTTTCTGCAGTTATTTTCTGTTTATTTGCGTCGAAACGGTAGCCCTTTTCCATGAAACCGCCTTTCTCGGCTCTTGACTGTAAATTAGTCCCGGAGAGCTCTCTATCCTCTGTTCTCTTCCCCCCCCGACTGCCCTTCAATCCCCCCCCTCACGCTTTTTGCCCGAGGACTGATCGTTGCTGCGCTTTTTCCCCAAATCTGATTCTATTAACCCCCTCCTCATCCTGAGCCTCTTTTCCAGGGATCCTTCCCGCACTTCCCTCAGAGCCACCCCCCCTCCCTTTTCTCCACACTTTATCCCCCCCCTTGATTCCGACTCTCTCTCTAAGCACCCAGTTTTTTTTTTCCAAAAGACAACCCCTGTTTTCGGATTCTTTCCCCCCTCCCCCGTGCTTCTCCTTTCCTTGCAGCCTTTGAAATTTCTTACCTCTCATGCAGACTTTCCAGTAGAGGATTTCCCCGAGATGCTTCTTGACTCTTTATAGTTTTTCTGCTCTTTTTTTGAGAGCTTCTGTTAGAAGTAGCTTTATCGGATGTCCCCCTTCCTGAGGTCAAGTCTCCCGCAGACGAATCCTTTTCTTGTGCTGAGCTCCACCCCCCCCCCTTCCCATCTACCGATAAGAGCTTTCAGCTCTTGTTTGCAGTCTTTGAACCACCCTCACGTACCCCGCGCGGTAACCGCTTCCCTTTTTCACATTTGGCGCTTCCTTCTCTGAAGTTTCCCTCCTCCTTCTGACCTTTTTGGGCTACGTCAGTTTGCTTCGGCCTGGCCTCTTTTCCCCTAAGAAGTTTTGTTGAGAGTCGTAAGGCCCCTAAAAGAGGAGTAATCATTTTCCACCCTTTTCTTAACCGATTACGTGCTCCTCGACTTCGCTTTAGCCTTTGGGTAGGTCTTTTATTGTGCCAGCGCGGTGTCCTCGTTGGTTTCCCCCTTCTATCTGATGTCAACCTCTTGACCTTTTTGGTTCCCCCTCTTTCCAACCCTCGCTCCCCCTTAATGGTGCTTCTTCCAAATCATCTGAAGTCTCCCCCCCCTGATGATGTCTTGCCCGTCAGTAATCGCTCACGATCCTCCTGTTTCCCTCACCCCGACGCGCCGATCCGAAGATTCAATCCTTGTCCCCTTCCTCAAGAACGCTTCCGCCTGACTTGGACAGTCTCGTTTTTTTCCCCGGTCGGCTTCTCCCACTTGAGATTTCCTCTCCCCTTTTGGTACTATCGCAATGCAAGAAATTTTTCCTCTGAGATAGGACTTTTCCTCTGTCGGAATTTGTGGATCGAAAGGTTATGATTTTTTCCCGCGACGTTGACTTTTTCTTCGCATTTGGACCCATGTTCGCAACGTTTTTCTCATGCTCTCCCCCTGGCACTGGACCCCTTTTATCCCTTGCCCCCTTTATTCCTATAGTAGCAGGTCGCCACTCGTGTGATATTTCTCTGAGTGATCCTTGAGCTGTGAATCCCCGTAGGGTGAGATATGTCTGTGGTTTTTTAGTCGTCGACATTACCACTTTTCGAACTTTTCTCAGGAGTTCCCGTAGTGATCTCCTCTCCGGGGCTTTCCGTTTTGAGACCCTTGGGACGTCATCCATCATCTCTTCTTTTTTAATTAAGTCCTGTCAGAACCCCGCTGTCCTTCTTTCGACCGTCCCCCATCTTCATCTACCTTTTCGTTTCTCTGCATTTGTATATTTCTGCTTTGGACCTTCCCCCTTGTTCAATATCCAGACCGAAGCCGATTCCTGGGTTTCTCCCAATGCCCGTCTGTCACTTAATTGACCCGACGTAATGTTATGTATCTACACAGGCGGGAATCTGCGAGACCCCTCCCCGGTCTCTATCGGTAAAACAGGCCTTCTGAACCTGTTCGAGGGCCGTGTCCCCCGAGTTTATTTATCCTCCCCCCGATTTCTATTTCGTTTCTTGACGTGCGATGACATTTTTTTCTTAACGCCCCTGGGAGAATCGATCTTCGTGTTGGGCTTACCGCCCCCTCTCGGCGTCCTCTCTGAACCTTCCGTTAGACGTTCTGCTCGGCGCTTTTCTGACCAGTCTGGATCTTTTGCTAATAGTAATCCCACTAGTGCGTTTTCTTTTTTTTTGCTGATTCTGAGCTTTCTCCTTCAGTTTTCCCCCTTGGGATAGGGTGTTTTCCCCTAGTCTCTATGGAGATTGACTTTCCCCCTCTGGTTCCCCACATTGCTTGATATTTTTTTCAACTGCCATTGGGCAGATTTTTTTTTTGCGAAGCTTGGATGGGGGCCGCCCTGTGACGCTACGGCAATTTCTTTTGTCCTTTCCCTGTTAAGCCGCGTATTTCCCCAATGATTCCTTCAGATCCTTCTTCCTACTGCGGAAGTGCAACGAGCGTATTTTTGCTGTTCGTTTTTTAGCGGGTTTCCCTCGGCACCCTTTTTTCCTGCACAATTCTCCGCAGTCGTAATTTTCAGGGTTTCCCACCGCGCTGTTCTCTCTTTTTAGAAAGATTCGTCTTCGCACGCTCTGGTTGGATTAGAAGCCCTTATTATGTTACTCAGCTTCTTCTTCGGCATTCGGTGTGCGTATATTTCTCTTTCACTAGATCCTCTTCTTTTCTTTTTTCCCCTGTTCGCCGAATCAAATCGGCTGCCTGTCCGGCCTCCCCTCCAAGAACAGACTTAAACCTTCGTTCGGTAGCCCCACTACATCTTTTCTCTCCTTCCCTGCCCCTTTCCCCTTCCTTATAAACTGTTGGCCTACTACTCTTTCTGAACTCTTTTACTCTTTCTCCTAGACGGTATCATCCTTCTCCGCTTGGGGCAGCGGTCCTTCTTCACATCGCTATTCCCTGTTCTCAGTCATTTCTCCACTCCACAAGCTTTTCCCCCATGGCCTTCTCCCGCCCCGATGTGATCTGATCCCCCTGGTTCGCGCAGTGGGGGTGACGAGTTAAAGTTTTTTTCCGATCTTTGCGCGTGTGTCTTATAAGCCTTTTTTTCTGCCTTAGTCAGATGGTTTCTTTTTTGGCTCCCCTGGACGGTCCGCGATTCGGCTTCCAACTGTCTATTCTTCGTCTCCTTTTGAATGGGATCGTCGTCTGGGACCTGGTGATTTTCTTCTGGTTCCCGTCTCAAAATAGATCCCTTCTGTTGCCGAGGCGTTTGAGTTGGACTGTATTTTCCAGATCTCTCCTAATCCGTTTTTTTTTTCCTCCCCGCAACTACCTGTCTATCTAAGGTTGTTTCTTCGTTTACTTTTTTTTCCTGAACAACTTCGCTAGGCATTTGCTTCCCCGTTCTCTCTTCCATCTAAAGTTTTGCGCTCCGGAAACGGACCTTCTTGGTTTTTAATTGCTTCAACTTCATCCTCCGAACACTCCGAAGTTTTTCATCTATTTTCAATCATAATTTACGCGCAAGGAGTCCCCCCCTTTCTGATCGCCATAAACATAGGAGCCAGTGACTACTCTTTTTTTTTGCTGCTTTTCGTTTGATAAGGTTGTCCTCCTATTCATTCAGAATTGTCTTACGGGTCATCCCCTGCCCAAGAATCGGAGATCATGATGTCTTTATCTAGAGGGAAACCCATTTGATCTCTTGAGTGCCCCGTGACCGTCCTTTGATACTTTTGTTCTTTGCGGACCCCGTCCTCTTTTTACCAGACTTGGGGAGAACTTGAATCCCCGTTTAGGGGTGAGCCCTAGCTCGCTGAGAGTTTCTTTTGTCGGCAAGTACCAAGCCCTGATCAGCTCTTCCCCTTGGTAGTCCCAGCAATCTCCCGCCAAGTCGTCCTTGCGCGGTCAAGCACTTTTTTATAGCCTTTTTACCCGGAAACACACACTGGCTTTGACATGCCTTTTTTCCCAGATAGTGACTTCCCGCGCGCATCAGGGTCTGTAGCGCCTTTCCTTTGGAATTTGCGGCCGTTCGTTCAGACAGGTATCTGACACGACGATACCCCCCGAACAGTTCCTATCGTTTTTTTTTTGGACCGGGTTTTGTCCTTTTTTCACGTAATTTTTTTTCGGAATGAACGCATGAGAGAGTGGTCCCTGACCCCCCCCAAATTCCGGTCGTTGCACCTACCCCCCCATTCCGAGTCCCGAACCATCTGCCATATGCCCTTACTCCTGGGAATCCTCCAAGGGCCTTAGAACCTCCTGGTTCTTCATTCTGGATGACGCGTCGTTGGAGACCCGCTTCCCCTTTCCTCGACTGGCCTGTCCCTGTCGAATCTCGCATCTAAGTAGCCTCCGGTTTATGACTGTGTTAACAAAGTTTCCGCTCCCTCTCTATCCGGCACGTTACGACTTCTTAGTAGCATCTATTTTTGTGGATTTATGCTAGATCTCCTGAGATGGTCTACTAAACTTCTAAGGGCTCTTAGTTTCTAGCAGCCTTTTTGCAAAGTTTCGCGTCTTTTTACCGATTCCGAGAACCTTCTCTAGGACCGGACAACGGCCCTCCCGTTCTTTTGGACCCGCACTCCTTTTTCTTCTTACTTATTACAGGCCGCTTGACTCCTGTCCCAAGGATTGCCAGGCTCGCCTACGGCCTTATTGGAAAAATCTCTTGGATAGGCTCGCGATTCTTGTCAGCTATGAAGGGCACTTTTATAGACCGCCCACCTGTCGTCTCCCTTCCCTTTCTTGTCTAGATGGGAGCTTTTTTCCGCATTTTTAGGTTCCTGACGCGTAACCCCACTCAGTTTTTGATTTATGAACGGAGCTTGTCCTTCCCTGGCGCGCATTTTCCTCATCTCCGTGACTTTTTTCTTTCATAACCCTCAGGTTTTGTCTAAAGCTGTCGCCGCCTACAACCAAACCCTCCCCCTTTTCTCCCTTCTGTGCCCTTCCGCTCACTCCGTTGTTCCTCCCCCTTTTATGCTTTCGTCTTCTCAAGCGCTCCCTGTTCCCCCCTTCTCTCCGTTTTTAAGCAATCCGCTACCCTGCGTTGAGCCATTTCTAAATGCTCCCGTGTTTTGACGCGCCCAGTTCTCTTCTGCCTTCCAAGTGAGCCCCTTCTTCCCTGATATCATGATCAGCCTTTCTTCCCAAAAGACCAGGTGGACGGTTCCTCAGATTTTTTTCTTTTATCTTCCCCCCCCTGTGTTTTTTTTTTTTTTTTTTTTTTTTGTGTTTTTTGTTTGTTTGGGCGGTTGTTGTGGTCTTGGGGTTTTTATTTTGTTTGGGGTGCTGTTTTTTTGTGGGGGTTTCTTTTGTGTTTGGTTTTTGTGTGTTTTGGATACAGCCGGTTTTGGAACTCCCTTTACGGTTCTCAGTTTCCTCGCTGTTTCCCCCCCAGTAGCTTGATTTCTCTTTTTATCAGATCAACGGTCCTCCTATTAAGCTCTTCCGTTTTTTTGATCGGTTTGCCTCCCTCCGAGTTCGGGAAATTCGCGGTCCCTGGCGACAGCCACTCGCATTCTTTCCCTTTCGTTGTCTTCACTGTTTTCTTAGGCCTCACATTGTTCCCCCTCGCGTACCAGCCGGTCTCTACTTTTGGCGTCTTCCCGTAGGGTTTCCAGAATCCTCGTACCTGGCTTTTTGTAAGTGATC
>Ga0179593_1320557_pt1 | contig 12494 bp, 14 predicted proteins | sample CZODoug2_1_08_16_FD_185931 | JGI IMG/M metagenome (GOLD analysis project Ga0179593, IMG submission 185931) | Vadose zone soil fungal communities from Angelo Coast Range Reserve, California, USA - CZODoug2_1_08_16fungal (PacBio error correction) | ecosystem: Environmental > Terrestrial > Soil >... | reverse complement strand
CCCAGGAGTCCCCACGCTTTTTTTCCCCCCTTCCGCTTTTTCTGTTAATAAAACTACGCCGCGTAGGGTTTTCTTTTCCTCCCCTCCCTCTGAATTTTTTTCGTCTCCCGGTCGCTTCAATAAAGTCTTTCCGCTCGTTGTTGACCCTCACCCCCATGTCCAAATTATCCATCCCTATTCGCCCCGCTCATTTACGTGCTTGTCAGAATATCGACTCTCATTTTTCTTTCTCCCTCAATACCTCCACCCTCATCTTGCCCCATGTCCTTTCTGTAAAGCAGGAAGCTTTGAGTCCCCCCGATTCTCTGACTTTTTTTTCTCCACCATCCCCACATCAAGTCTTCGCGACTGGATAAAAACTGTGTCTCTCTCTTTCCTGTCTAGGTTTGTTTGTAACTCCCTTCCTACAGTTTGGAGTCAGACCTATTTTTTCGCTCCCCCCTTAGAATTCTTTCTCATTCCTCCGAACGTGATCTCGACATGTTGCTTTTTTCTTTCGCCCCAATTATTACCTGTCCCCCCATTGTTCGTAATGTTACCAGGAAAACTCTTTTTCCGTCGCTTGTCTTAGGTTGATTCTTTGCTGTTTTTTGTTTTCTTTTGAGCGAGTAAAGGATCTATTACCTTCACTTCCGGCCCTTGATACGCAACCACAACCACCCCAAGTTTTCCCTTTGTTGATGAATTCCGACCATTGGCTTTTTTTTCTCGGCCGCATTTGTTTTTTTCTTGACGCTTGATCCCTTCTCGCTCGCGACTCCTCTTTCAGTATTCGTCCCCCAGAAGGGAATGATTTTTGAATAGTTAATTGCCACCTCCCTTGTCTTTTGACCTATTCCTCCTCCAACGTCCTTTCCGTCGCTTCCTCCGGGGAGCCTGCTCTTCTCCTCCTCCCTGTTGTCTTTCTCTCTGAATTAAGCTTCCGACGCAGCTTTTTCGCGTAATCTTGGAGATTTTACTGGGGCAGATTGCCCTCCCCCCCCTGCCAATGACTGAGGGGTCCCCCTGTGCTTCCTTCCGATAGAGGCGCTTCCCTCGGTCTGATCGTCCGTAGCGTCCACAGACCCACTTGTCTAATTTTCTCGGAACTCATTGCAAATGGTGCTGGGATGGTCCCTGGCATGATGGGGTCCTCTCTCCTTTGTTTACTCCCGCTCCATTTTGCCTCCCCCCCCCCAGCATTGGTTTCCACCCCCACCTTTAAGTGTGGGAGTCGTTCTGCCATCCCCAATTTTAGGGTGCTTTTTTGACCTATTCTCCCCCACGGTACTGACGTTCATGATACACTGTCCTTAAATCTTCGCCCTTTAATCTTTTTTTTGTGCTTCCCTTCCCGTTGGTTACCCCTTCTTTGAAAGCAATCATCTCACTTTTCTCTGCATTCTTTCAGCCCCTTTTTCTTTTGGTGTTCCACCCCAGTTCAATTATAACCTCCCCGCTTTTTTCTTCTCTTGAAAAGGAGTCTTTCCTCTCCCTGACCCATGGATGTTCCACTCTTCCTTCTTAACTGCTTCTCAGTCTCCTCCTCTCGAACGCTGCCCTGAAGGCTAGTCCGGTCTGAATACGGGGATCCCCTTTTTTTTTCTGGTCTCTGTCTCCCCCGTCCTGCTGCGTACTTTCTCCCTCCTGGCGCTGAAAAAATCCGGTTCGGATTCGAACTTCGTCCCCCCCTTTGGCGCCAGTTTTTCGTAACAGTACCCTCCTTCCCCTAGAGTGCCTCTTCATCATAGCGCCCTTCTCCTTTTCGGACTTTGAGGCTTTCCCTTCCTTTCGACCTACCAGTGTAGATCAATCCACTCAACACGATCCATCTCTCGAACTTCTGTCTCTTCTACCCTGCTCCACTGGTCGGCTTGAAACTTTGGACAACATAATTTGAACTTTTTTTCTTTCTCTCGCTGTTGCATCACTTTGCTGACTTTTTCTGGCTCAGTTCAGATGCGACCCCGCTCCTTCAAGTTGCCCCCTCTTGCGCCGAAAACAGGCTAGGTTTTTCTTCTTGCAGTTTCTCTGCTTTTCCCCCAAACGTTTCTCAGCAATTGTTGGCAAGTAAACGGGTCTATGATTAGGCGATCTGTCACACTTGTCGTCACTATCTCGTCTTCGGATCCTCTGGATATATTGGCTACCTTTACAACTCCTCTGTTTTTATGGTTCCTCCTAGTGGCTACGCTAGACTGCATTTGGTAGAGGGATTGTGCTCGCCCCCCCTTCCATTTTAATGGAGCATTCTGAGCATTGCGGTCTGCTTTGGCTGCACTTTTTCTTTCTTTTGCTCGCTTCCGCGTGCTTTTGCAGTTCAGGTTCGAGTCCTTGCAGGATCCCCAGGCTGCCTCCGAAGTCCCACTTTAGATGCCCCTGTTTCATTTTATGGTGGTTTTCTTCGTAATCCTGTCCTCGTATTATCTTTCTGAAACAACGTTCCTCCCCGAGACTCATCTCTTTTCCTCCGTGGTTTTTTTCTGATCCGGGCCCGCAAAGGGTGCCATAGCATCAGTTGAAGCCTGCCCTTATTCCTTTCCGACCACAATCAGCCTCTGCCGTCCCCCCCCCCTGTGATAGTTTTTTTGTCTCATTTCCCTCAAATCTGACAGAACTTCATGCACGGAACGTGGCTTTCCACGACACTGAAACCCAGGCCCCTCCTCTCGCATCTTCCGACCCAACCCCCAAATTCTCACCGTTCAGCATGCACCTGCCATACGAACATCTTTAAGAGGTTAAGGTTTAACTTCGCCTACAACCCCCCCTCCCTCTCCGTCAAACTTTCTTTCGAGGCCTCCCGCCCAATAGCGTCCCGAAGGCTCCCTCCATATTTGCGTAAAGATTTCATACTACCTATCCCTCTCTTCTCCGTTTGAAGAGAGTTCCGTCTCCTTTTGCACTCTCGCGATCATAATTCTTTCCTGCATTGCACCTCCTTCGCGCCCCGGTGTTTAGCCCTTCCCTCCGATCCTCGTCAAAGCGATCGATGGTTGAACCTTTTTAGGCCCTCCCCCCTCTTTTTCGAATGAATGAAGAAGGTCAACCCCCCTTTTTTCCCCATTTTCTCTCAGGCAGCGTCTTTCCCCCGATACTTTCCTTGCCCCATCTTTTTGCATCTTCTCTACTTTGGTCTTGCTTGATCAGCCGGTAGATTGCCTCCCTATGTTCCTTTCTTGTTGAGTGGTATTCTTCGATCTAGGGTAGTCTTCCCCTCCGCATCCTTTCTTAATTCCAATCTTTTTTTTTTAAAGTCGTTTCCATTTGATAGGTGAGTAGTTTCTTAACAGGAGTGACCACGCGGTGTCCCTTTAAGGTGTTCCCTTCACCTAGCCGTGCTCTCCCCGGCTTTAGGGGCTTAGTTCGCCTCCCCTCCAAAAAATCGATATTTTTTGCCATGCGCTGTCGTCCCCCCTCGTCGCTAGGTTCCTTTACCCCGCCAGCCTTAAGCCCCATTCCTTATTCTCCATCTCATTTTTCTATACTTTGTCACTCCCTCGTCGCAATAGTCATTGAAGATCTGACTCTAAAGATTTCAATCCTTTTTACCCCCTCAGAGTGCCTCCTTCCGTGTCCGGCGGCGTCGCTGTTTTATTATCAACGATCGGTTGTTCTGAAACTGGTTGTTTAGACCTCCCCCCTCCCCCCCCTCTTTTCTCGCCTTGTCCGAAAGGAACAATTTCCCTTCTCTCTAGTCTGCTTTACATATTTCAGGACAGTCCCCACTTTAAGGTCCGGTCAGCGATTTTCTCCATGTTAGAATCTTTACGACATGAATAAGAAAGGCTCTACTTTTCTAGCAGTAGGTCGCCCCCTTTAGTCCGTGGGGGCTCAATGGTCTCCAACGACTAAAGGCTCTGCTTTGTCTTCCTCCCCTTTTTTTCTCCCCTCGGAAGCCCGATTACAAAGGACGAGGGACCCCCTTACACTGGGCCTCCAGAAACCCCACCATTTTCACTTATTTCCTTCCTCCTTCTCCAGTTGATGTTATTCTCCTCCTTTTGACGATTTTAATCTGGTCTCTTCTCCTCTCCCCTCGTTGGATAAAAGGTCAGAACTGATAAATGTGGGAAGTCGTTTGACTACTGTTTTCCACCCTTCTTTCTCCTCTCCCCCAGTCGTTCTTCTCTTTCACCTGCACCTCTTCCCCCCCTGAGAGATTGCAGGGCTCCAGACGCACTTGCATTGGATGTAATATTTTTCCCTAGGTCCTGTGGCCCTCCGACCCCTCTCAATGTTGTTGCCTGCTGGGACCTGGTCTTCTGTGACTCTTTATAGCGGGCCGTTCCCCTGTCTTTTTCGTCCAATTCTGCTTCGCGCATGTTCTCCTTTCGGTCCCCCCATTGCAAATGGTTGGTGATGGGATTATAAGTACGCAGAAGTGGTTTCCCCCCCTAGTCTTCCTTTTAATCAGCATTCCATCAGGCTAACCCCCACATCCCCGCTTTCCCATAAAAGCAAGACCTTTTTTCTTCGTTTTCGTCCGTCCCCCCCTTTTAATCGTGCTTGGCGACCCTTTTTTTTGAACAAACAGGTCGAGCGTTTTCTATGGCATGTGCCTATTTCGCTTCCCTGCGCGCTTCGTCTGCCTGGCATCAACCCCCGCCCTTCTCCCTTTTTACCACCCCTTTCTTCTTCCAATCCTCTCTAACAATGTGTCTTGATGCCGCGTAACCCCTTATTGGGTGATTTTTTACCCCTTTCCCCTGAGACGCAACGTCTCGGTTCATACTTCCCTTTTCCCCTTCGCTAGCCTCCCCTTTCCTGCCTCTATTGGATTGAAAGCTTAGCTCAGATTGCATTTTGCGACGATGGTGACAGGGATAGTAACGAATGAGCTCTCTACCCTGGTTGGATCCCTCCTTCCCTTTGTCAGGATTTAAAGCCCGAGCTTACGTCTCTTCTCTTCGAAACTGGCGCCGAACACCCACTACTCCGAGTTTTTCCTTCTTCTCCATCAGAAAAGTGCCTTCCGCCTGCCTGGAACAGCACCTTTCCCGGGACCTCGTGGTACTCTGTTCTCCATCATAGCTATTTCTTGTTTTCCCTTTTCCTCAGGTATTCCGCCATTCAGGGAGGATCCCTTCATTTCTCCCGTCTCCTCCCTTGTTAGATGCGGAAACCCTCATCCATCTTTCTTTACCTGCTTCCAATGATTCTTTCCCACGCTTCTTTCTCCCCCCTTGGCACCCCCTAAATTTTCGATAACTTTTAAGGGATGCCCGCTCGCCTTTTCCCAGAATACTATTTAGGTCAGTGTTTTCTTCTTGCGCCTGTTCGATGCTCCCTCCCGTCCGACACGCCGTATTCATCAGATTGCGCTTTTTTCCCGATTTGCTCCTTTTTGAATTTCCCTGAGTCACAGTTTTTCCCCCTTTAAATGCTGGCCTGTCACCCTTGTTCTCTTTATTTCGAAGATTGCCCCCGTTCCAAGCTATGATTTGCTTTTTCCTTGTTTTCCCGTTGTCCTCTTCCATATTTGCATTGGCCTGTTCTAGTTTTCTCTTGCGTCTACGCCACTCCGTTCGGCTCGTCTTTTTTCTCCTGAACTCCCCCCTCTTCCATTTGCAGGTCTTGATGCATTGGGGCTTTCTGCAAACCCTTCTTTTTCGTTCTTGCCCGCGAGACGCCATGTCGTTCAAAGGGCCCTCCCCTTTATCCACCCCAGAGGGGCCCAAATATTCTTAAGCCCCCCCTTTCTACACCGGTCGATCATCTTTTTTTCTTCTCTTCTTCGCTTGGGGTTCTCCGTCATCCCTTTTCGTCCCCCTTCACGTCTCATCCAATTCCCGCTCTCTTTCATCCTCTCTTTGTTTGTTCTGTCGATCTTATGTGGTTTTTTTACGGCAAAGTGTTTCCTCCACGCCCGACATTGAGCTCCTTCTGAACCCCCCCATCTGCACTTCACAAACCTCGTGCACGTACCGTCCGGAACGGGCTAGGAGCGATCCCTGAACAGGATCTCCTCTCTTTACCGACCCTTAAAAGACCGCGTGTCGCTTCGACCTCCACTCGTAAGTTGCAGCCCCCCAGCGTTTCCTAATTTTCTCTTAGTGGAAGGATTAATTTCTAGCACAACCCACTCAAAATTTTCGATAGTGACGCAATACCTTCCCCCCCGCTCCAGTCTCGGTCCTTGGTAAATTTTAGCAAGAGACGTTTCCACACACATCTTCCGATTGACATGAGAGTGGAGAAAGCCTTTGCATCTTCGCGACCATCATTAGATTCCTTGTTCCCTGCCCCCAGAATTCTTCTACCTTGGTGCCATACGAGCAATGACCTCCTTACAACTGCCTCAAGCTCTCCTCTTTTTTGAATGGAGTTTTTCTTTTCGCACTCCTCCCAGCGACCTTTTACGCCCCCTCAAACTGATAGAAGGAATATATCTTCATCACGACCGGGCTCTGCCCTCTGTTCCCCAGTTCTTCGCTACTGTTGCGGCTGAGGAATCTTTAGACTTTCTTCTACTGTAGCTTGACGCTACTAGGTTGACGTTTTCTTTCTTTCGATCTACCCGGGTAGGTCGGCAACCTTCTCAATTTTCCAATACCGTCCTTCCCCTCGACCTCTTCCCAGTTCTGAACCCAGTAAGAGCTCTTCTTAGTAAAATTGAGGACCCTCTTGTGCCTTTTGTTCCAAACTAGCCGATATAGGGGGGATTTCGTAGTTCCTTCCCGCCAAACCAATTTTTTTAGGAAGCCCCCCCCTTTTTTGGGGGACGACCCCATATCAAGCAGCGTCCGCTTTCTAGGACAGTCCCTCCCCTTAACAATTGATAGTAAGGGATTCTGCATTCCGTGCTAGCCCTTCCCCGCCCCCTTCCCTGAATTCGAATCTTAGAATCTTTTCCCCTCCCTTAAGACGGAATCATTTTGGTTGGTGAAGTGGTCTTATCTCATTTTTCAGGTGTTTTCTTTCCCCCCTCCCCTGTTAGTCTTTTAATTGTTAAAACCTGGGTTGCCCCACTCCAAGTTCTTGAATGACACTTCTTCCTATTCAATTGTGATATAGCGGACTTTGTCTACGTTACCCCGGAACATACCTTCCCCGGGTTTTCTTTTTTCTCCCTGACCCCCTGCTCTGCGACATTTCAGGGGTCCATCTTTCCCCCTCCCTGCATAATGAATTTTTTCTCCTGCCCCGTTTGTTCGAAGAAACTTATTCCCACACTTGGCGAATGAAACCGACTCCGTTTCATCTCCTTTTTTCTGTTCTTAAATAGATTTTATGGTGGTTTTAGCCACCCCCCGCCACCCTGCTCGCTACCCCGGGTTTTCAAATAATTCTTAACTTATAAGACCCAGAACAAAACATCCCTTCGTTTCCCTGCGCCTATTTCCCTGGGTTCTTCTGACTGACTTACTTGGACGCATCAGTCCCGCTGGCTCCCTCTCTGCCTCACCCCTTAAGTTTCCTTCCCCAGCCTTCAGCTCCATGTGTCTTTGTATGACCCAGTACCTCGTTGCACAATTTAAGACGAGACAATGTTTTCTTACGCTTCCTCCCTGCCCTCTTCCTCTTTTACCTCCACTTGTTGTGTTTGCTGCTGACGTCGTCTTCTAGTCACTAATTTTTTTTTTCATCATGTCTCCGGTTTCTCTTTGCACTTTTACTTGGCCCGCAGTAAAGATTTAAAAATAGCACTATTTGCCCCCTTGGCCCCTGCCGCTTCTTTGCGAGCGGTCGCCGAGTCCCCCTTTCGCTCTTAAATGGTTTTTTTCCCCTCCCTGGTCCTCTTCTCGACCCTTGCCCCAATTTTTTTTTTTGCTTTTGTTATCATGGACGCAGTGAATTGTCCGCTCTTTTTCTCTATCCCCCAGTGTTCCCCCACCACCAATTTGAAAAATAGGAAAACCACGCTAGATTTTGAGTGCAGTTTGTTCTCCTTCCCAGGTCAGTGGCGACCTCTCCCACAGGTCTAAGTTTCATGATGCATGTCGTAAGCCTTCGTCTCGTTCTGCTTCCCCCCGCCCCCCCCCGTTACTTTACTGGCAGGTTACAACTTAGAACTTCCGAAATAAGACACCCACACCTTTCTTTTTTTTGCCGGCTTACTTTTGTTTTGGTTCCTACCCCCCCGTTTCGAGAACCGAACGCCTGACTCCCTTACCAAGGCGCTTCTACTTTTCACAGAGCCAGTTGAAGATGCAATATGATTCGGCCTTTCTTTTTTTTAATCTATCCCTTTCGAATTATAGGCTCCTTTCTTTCCCTTTCCCGTCCCTCTCCGATCATTGTTTTTCCCGTTTTTCTGAGTCGCCGAGAGGAAGTTTTGAGGTCTCCTATAATGCGTCCCCCTCAACCACTCTTTGACTTTTATGCTTCCTGAACTACGTCCCCCCGCAGTTGAGGAAAACATTCCCCTTATTGGGCACTCCTAGTTACCCTCATAGCGCGGTTTGTTTATAATATCGTTTCTTCTCCCTTTACTGGAGTATTGTGTGTCCTTTTAAAATAAAATGACTGATCTCTAGTCAATACAAACTCCCTTCTTGAGTCATCTCCCCGTTGATTCATTTCTATTTTACTTACACTATTTGGCAAACTTTTTCCTATCCTGATACGGTTCTTCTCCTCTATTTTCCCATAAGGTTTCTTCTTATTCTGCGCCCCAGAAGAAGGAGCTGGCTGACCACAGAGGATCTCCCTGCTCTATTTTACTTATTCTTGCCGTTATCTTCTTCAACAAAGGGTGACCTTCCCTTCTTTCCAGCTTTCCCGTTCCTCTGGTAGAGCGCAGCTACCCGGATGAAAAGAGGACTATCTGTCTAGAGGTCTTTGCTTTTATTTTGACCCGTCCAACGATAGGGCCTTTTCGCTGTCTCTTTTTTTCCGCTCGGGGGTCCGCCCTCTCCTGACTTTCTTAGTGATTGGTTGCTTTGCGACCTGAAACTCCGCAACGCTGCCTTATTCGCTTTTTCCTTATTGGGCTGGCCTTCCCCCCCCTTAGATTGTTTTTTTCCGTTCCCGTCGGGCCTTTTGCCTCCCTCCCCGTCCCGTGCTGTGATCCGTCCCTTAGCCTTTCGACACCGGTCCAGGTTTTTCTTGGCATATGCTGATTTTGGGCTTTTCGTCCGGCCCAGTTCCTTTGTCTTATGCGAGGGCGGACAACGTTTGTTCCCTTCACCCCCATACTCTTCTCTTTTTTTTTCCTTTTAGAGGGTTGTACTGCCACCGTTTTCCGCAATGAGGATCATGCATGGTTCCGACTCCCCCCCCATTCCTCCCTCTTGCCGAGCCCCACAACTCTTTCACCCGACACGGTGTATCCCTTTTTCCTTAATCCTCATTAGACCGTGCTCTCGCCGCCACCCTGAAAAAGCAATATCGTCGGCAAGTTCTCGAACAAAAAGTCTAATTGGCCCCTCCCCGGTTGTCTGCTTCCTGATGTCCAGGAGGCGTCAGGTCCTAAATCAAAAATCCCTCCACTGAGTCTTCCGGTTTTCTCCTGCCCCCCCTCAGCTGAAACCAGATGTACCAGGCTACCCTGCCCAATATATTTTCCCTTTTCGCCCCTCGGCCGCGGATCGCCGAAGAGCTTGGAAGAGAAGTGCTCCCTCCTCCTAATATTCCTTCCCTGCACGCTTGCGTGCCCCGTGGTTGTTTCCCCTTCGGATGCCATCCTCCCCTTTTTTCCTCATAACTTTGTCCTGGTCTCGTCCGGCTGGGGAGCATAGAACTGAGAAGAGACCCCCCCCTTCAAATTCTTTTCTCCCCAGGCCGATTAATCTTGAATTCCCTATAGGATCTTCCCCCCAAATGATTTTTCCAACGCTTTTGAGATTTCTCTCCTATGACTCCTGACGGTCAGATTTCCTTTTTTTTTTCCTTCGATTACACCGTGTAGTAGAAGGAAGCCCCTTCCTGATTCGCCCAGTCCTTTCCCCGATTTCTATTCCCGACCAAGCTCCGCGCCTGAGTTAGTAAAGCTTTCCAGAGGGAGTCTTTTTTCTCTTCCCTTCAATTTCTCCGCGCCTGATTGGGATTTCGGTCAGCCCCCGATATTTTTTTTTTTCGGCGACTCCCTCCGCCAGCTCGTTCCCCCCTTCCTGGCCACCATCGACCCGCCCCTGGAAAGAAATTCCATTCCCGGATTCCTCTTTCCTTTCCGTTTTGCTCTTGTTCCCCTCCTTCCGATTCGACTTTTCTCCTAAGCTGTCAATCACAATGACCTCCTCAGCTTTTCCTCCCCTCTTTGCGCTGGCTTTCTATTCCCTTTAATTGAGTCCAACGATCGGTTCGTTTCTCAAATCCCAAAAAAAAAAAATGGTTTGTTGCTTACTCCCCCTCCAGCCTTTTTCATCCCCTCCAACAATGTTGATAGATCTTCTTTCAGGTCACGGTTTGTATGTTCCCCCTGTCACAGTTCACGGGTTTTCCCTGCCTTCTTCTGTTCGGCCATTAAGGGCGAATTCCTTTACCCCTCCTGTCAAAAGTCTTTTTCTGACCTGTTTTTTAGCCTCTTATCCCCCCCCCCCCACTCCCTGATTCCACTTGGGCGAATGGACAACGCTTTCCTTAATTCTTTTTTTCCTCATTCTTTTTGGGTTAGCAATATTTTCTCTTACCCCCAAGGATCGAGGACCACAACTGCTCCTGATACCTCCCCCCAAACCAATTTGACAAATCCCGCCGGGACATTCAGACCCCCCTTTGGGCTTTTTTTCCTCAATCCATTTGACTATTCCTGACCGCTTACTCCCAGGACATTCTCATCCGATTCCTTCCTTGATCCCCCCCTTCTCCAGGCTCTTTCCTCTTTTTCTTCTTTCCCCCTTACCTCTGCCCAAATATGTCCTCTCGAAAAGTTCCGTTCCTTACTCGGCAGACTATTGCCAATTTTTCCTCCCTTTTTTTTTTTGTTTGAGAGGATGTCATTCTTTCTTCCTCAGACCTAACCTTTCCCCTTCCTATATATTGTTGTCACTAGTTCGGGTAGAAGGAAACGCTATTTGGTCATTACTCTTGGACCCGTTCTACTCCTGAGGCTTTGCGTCAGCGGTCGCCTCGCTTTGATGTCGTCCTTTTTTTTCTTCAACCGTCCTGTTTCCCTCCTCCCGGAAACCCTTGCAAATGAGTTTTGTTTTGCTGGTATCGGGAAACGTTCCTTTTGTTCTAAGCGTTTTCCCTCTTACATTTACTAACCCCCCCACATGTTGACGACACCATTCCCCCCCTTCCGCTGTTTTTTTTTTTTCAAATTCCCAAGTGTATTTTGAATCATGGCGGACTCATCTCCCCCAACCGGTCCAGAGTTACTTCTTCGATTGTCTTTAAAGATTAGCCCTGAATGTCTCTTGTTCTCTTACCCCACGTGTTACGGTATGTCCCGGTCCCACTGAGAAAGTCACCCCCAGCTCCTCGAACCCCCCCCTTTGATTTGATGCCTTTCGGCGTAAGATGGTTTGGGATTTTTTCTTCCCCACCATCCTTTTTCCCCCCTCCTATCTTTTTTACCTCCCCTTTTGAGATATGCTTCCAGCGCCGGCTTGATGCACTTTTTTCTTAGGAAGGTATTTCCTTTTCCCTCTTTTTTCGCCTCCCCTGATTCGAATTTTTCTTCCGTCCCTTTTCTTCTCGAACGGAAATGAGTTGCGATCCTGCCTTTCTCAATTGCTTTTTTCCCTTTTTTTGTCGATGCTTTTGGTGCCGTTTGTCTTTTGAGCAAAAAAACGCTCGGCTGTCAGAAATCCGCACGCTGCTTTTTCTGTCCCCCTCCCCATCTTCCCCTCGTGTAATGTTCAATTAACATAAGAGCGCGTAGCGTTTTTTCTCTTGTTGTCTAGCTTGGTCCCTTTTTTGTTCTTTTGAATCCTTCCCGTGCAGAAAATACCAACGCCACCTTATCCGTGAGCAATATACCCTTTTCTGTTCCGATAAACTGAGAGATTTTTCTCCCTTTCCTTTCTGCCTATAACCCTTCGGGATGCCTCGATAGCGGCCGGCGATTTCTCCTTTTTCTAGTGAGCCAGTTCTCTCCGCCCATCCTCTCCCCTCCCTGGGCCACCGCGGAGAGCTTGAGATTTTTATGTTCTTCTTTATTTGCAGTTTTCGGTCCTGTAACCCCACAGGGGCGCATAAATTGTCTTTTTCCCAAGTAAAGGTTACCTTGATGCCTTGAGATGCACGGTCTCTCAATTCGATCGGAGAGATGGTTTCCTTCTTTGCCCTCTTCCCCCGTATCCTTGCGCTGTCTATGGTTTCCTCCTGTGCCTTCCCCTCCTAGTCAATTTTTTTGTGATTGGTTCCTTCCCCCCTTACACTTCCCCAGCTGAAGGCGGAGAATGTTTTACGATTTCCTTCCCACTTAACGTTTTTTCGTATCTTGCGGCGATCCTTCGGCTTCTTTTTTTAGTTCCTTTGGTCTCCCTAAAGCCGTGCAGGATCCTCTGTCAAGAGCAAGTTCTACAAAGTTAGATTCAATAGTTTTTTATTCATCGATGATTTTGTGGTGTTTCGTCGGTCATCCTCCTGATTCTTGACTTCTGTTTCAACTTCTTTCCAACCGA
>Ga0179593_1740592_pt1 | contig 12495 bp, 10 predicted proteins | sample CZODoug2_1_08_16_FD_185931 | JGI IMG/M metagenome (GOLD analysis project Ga0179593, IMG submission 185931) | Vadose zone soil fungal communities from Angelo Coast Range Reserve, California, USA - CZODoug2_1_08_16fungal (PacBio error correction) | ecosystem: Environmental > Terrestrial > Soil >... | reverse complement strand
ACGCGCAGATGGTCCTTGATTCGATTTCTGACCCACCCCGGGGACAGGGACGCGCTTTTTTGTCTTTTTGGGAACAGCTGTTTTCCTCGGCGGACTCCTCCTCTATACTGCGACCCCTAGTGCCTCTACTCTCGCCTTTCTTCCTGCACGCAGTCGAGACCTTCCCTCACCCCCTGGATCGCATTTTGTGTGCGCCGTTTCTGGCTATTTAGCCGTGAACTCAGAGGCTTGGAGCGCGGTCCTTTTTCTTCTTGTGCTGCGTCGATTTTCTCCCACCTTTTTTTCTAGGCGCGGTTCTGTACATGCAAGGTAGGGCCTTAAGAGTGAGGACCGGTAGTGTTTGTTTTCTCCTTCGCCATAGATTTTGTAGACTCCTTCTCCAGCGTGATCACCGTCGTGCAGCTCTTTCGTCGCCAGCTAGTTTCCTAGGTCCCCCCCGCGGAGTCGCCCTCCAAATCCCATTGAGCCCACATTTCCCGAACGGGAGAACACTCGACATTAACTGCGCCGCCTTACCCCCCCGAGAGGTGCGCGTCGCCTCCCCTTTCGTCGGTCCCTTTTTTGAATTCGTACATTTCTTACTACAAAAGACTACTTTTTCCGGGTGAGGGTCTTCACTCGACCTCCTTCTGCTAAAACACATCGAATTCGACATCGACTCCACCAAGGTTTCCCTTTTTGCCCTCCGAGCTCTTCTCCCCTTCCCCCTAACAAACTCCAAGGTGAGAATTCCTCGGCGTGACAGTTGCCTACCTTTCTTGCGCAAGCTTCCCATCAAAAACTTTTCGGCGAGACAGCCGTTTTAACGTACACCCCACACAGACGTGGTGTACCTTTTTCGCAGGCGACCCCACGTGGTAAGTGGAGCTGGAGTCTTGTCGTTTTTTCGTCATCACGTGTTCATCCGAGGAATAAGTTTTTTTTCCCTCTATTAACCAACTTCTCCTCCTCTTCCTCGTCGGCGGACGCATCTTCCCTTGCGCGCTCTTCCCAGAAACCTTGCCTTTTTCGCCGGAACGACTCCTTTCTTCGAACCTCGCGCGAAAGTTGTTCATTTCCCCCCAAAACTGGCTCGTCTTCTGCTGTGAGTACCCCTTACAATTCCCCCCCCTCCAACTAGATAATTTTTTACCCAGCTGAAGGAAGGGCCATAGGTTCCTCTTCCCGCCGTGACTAACTCAGTTTTCCCAGGTAGAGGTCCCTCTTCGGAGATTTTCAAGTGGAGTCGCCAGAGGTTTTCACTCGCCCCTCAGCGGCATTTGATCGACTGAGCTTCTTCATTCGACTTCCCCCGGCGTCGTCGGGCAGTGGCCCTCCGAAATCTTTCTCCACAACCAGAGTCAGTCCCTCTCGCACCGAGACAACAGAGCTCCCCCCCCCGAAAGAGCCGATCGATTTCAAGGGCAGAAATTTTCCCAGCGCTTTCGCGAAGTCAGCCTGGCCGGGACCGACTTCCCGTGAGCCTTTTGTGGGGGCTTCTTCAACACCGCGCCAAGTCCGTCCCTCTCGAGTCTCTCTTTTCAGGGTGATGGTTTTTGAGAAATAGAGCTCCTCTCCGCGAACTAGAGTCTCCATAGCGCGGCTCCTTGGGGCGGACGGGCGCCCGCCGATAGCTTTCCTCCGCGGCGACCCTTTGTAATGGCGGCGTTTTTCGTCAGATTTCTGTCCTCCCCCCCGTGGGCGCGGTTTTTTCGTAACTTTCCTCTTTCCGTTCGAGGATGAGCTGGCACGCTCCTTTCCTCTCCGTTCACGTGCACGAGGTCTCCCCAGACCCCTGCCCGGCAAATCGCGTGCTATGAATTCCTTTCAACTAGAGGCCGGTCGGCTGCTCTCGACGCCCTTGATTAGTGGTCTGGGCGCCTACTCTCTGCAGTTCCCCCGACGAGATTTGGTGCGCCTTTTCCGTGTCGTTTTCCCGAGGTTGCCGAAACGTCGCTCCTTTCTTTGAGGAGCTTGTACAGTTGAAGCTTTGCCGGACGGCTATTAAGAGCTTCTCAGGTGCTCGCATTCGAATATTTTGAGAGAATTTCTGCGAGCCCCACGGAGCATTTAGATTATCGCCCTTTAATGGAGTTTTGGCAAGCCCCCATCTAATAAGTCCGCCGTTCCCGTCTTCCATGTAGGGCCAGGTCTTCCTCGCTCGGCCGGTGGCAGGAGTGAATGTTGCTTCGAGGTTTTTTGTTTTCAAAACACCTTTGCGGAGCAGCGTCCTAGAGCAGCCTTCTAGTGGAATCGCAGTCCTCCAGCGACCGCTCTCAGAGCAGCGGGCCTCCCCCCCCGGTGATGGTTCTAGAACCTGTGCACCTTGAAAGATGTCAGAGGCTGTTCAGCAAGTTACTCTGCCATTCTACCTCCCCTCTGTATCGCACGGTGGGACGATTCATCGCGAAAGTTCAGATACGTGAGCTCCCCCTCTCCAGCCATTACTCTTTTTGGGCGGTTCTTCTTTCTGCCAGATAGAGCGACGCCCTGATAGAGCCGACGATCCTGAGCTTTTCCTGTGATCTGATGCACGCCCTGCAACAGGTGACCCGACGCTAGATCCCTTCGTTCCTAGGCGGCCGTTTTTTGACCTCGTCTTTCCAAAGGAAAGTTCACTTTTTTCTCTGAGAAGGATTCGTGCACAGCTTCTCCGCGCCGGCCTTCGTACTTTTCGCCTTCTTCTGGGGCCTCACGCGCCGTTCTGGTCGTGTCTTGGCGATTCCTGCTCCCCTTTTTGGAGACTGGGTGTAGGATTTTGTGGAGATCATGGTTATTGCGGTGTCTTGGCTCTGACCCTTCCGTTGTCCTCTCCTCTGAAGTTTTTCCGGATTCGTCAGGATGTCCGAGAAGATTCGCCCCAAACCCCGAGCTTAGCTACACCTAGAAGGGTTTCCTGGACCCCCTCTCCGGATGTGCGACCACCTTCTCCAGGCACTTACGCGGCAGATGGTAGAACGTCCCTGTAAGATGTGTACATGATGAGTTTCTTTGGTCTGGAGATCTTCTTTTCTCCTAGCCCATGTTGTAGAAGTACATGTTTTCGTACCAAACTGGTTCAGTATGAGTCTTGACTCAGTCTTCTCCGCGGGTGGAGAACAGCCTTAAGTTAGGCTGTTGGCGACATGGGAATGGATGGTCGCCGCTCTTTTACAGAGACGCGAGTTTTCCCAGTAGTAATCTGGGCGTTGAACTTTGGAGTATCCGTTGGTCCATAAGACGAGGCCTGCTTTTTCTCTAAACGTCCCCCATTGGTTCGACTGATAGGAGCTAACGTCCTTTTACTTCTTGACGACCAGTCTTTTTGTGTTTTGTCTATCGACGATGGTAGTCCCTTTTTTTCTGGGGACTTTCTTGAGTCTAGCACGTATGGGTCATTCGGTACCCTTGCAAGAAGTCTCTTATTTTTGGTCCCAATGGGAGAATCTGTTATGGACGGGGTAGACGTTATCCCGCTGTGAACATTTTTTCTCGATGTCGGAATCGGGAACTTACGCTGTATGCTGAGGTCGCCGCCGAGGTCCCTCCCGGCACCGCTCTTTTTCGTCATTTGTAGTATTGGTGCCATGGACTAATTTCCGAGGCGCAGTTTGCTCTTCGCGAAGTTTTTTATTGGTATCTGTGGGTAGGAGCTTCCCATTTAGGGGGTTCCGTTGGCGCCGTTGCCTTTTTTTGGGATTAAAGGGAAGTACTCTTTTTTCTCCGAAGGTGGCCTATTTTTCCCAACATGCGAGCTGGCGCACGTGCCAGACCGGAACTACGTTATCCCGTCAGCTCTCGCACTTGCGTCCAGAAGGCTGGAAGTCGCCTAGGCGAAACGCTCCCCCCCTTTGCAGAAAGGATTCCCACGGGATTTGTTTCGATACACCTTAGAAGACCTTTTCGCCTCGGAATCTCTTGTGTAGATTCCCATTCTCCGCGACCCCTCAGACGCAGAAGAAGTTCTCCCTCGCCCTTTTTTTCGCGCGAAAATTGCGTCCCGGACATCCTTCTCGATGGATACCTTCGAGTCGAGGCCTTCTCAACGGCGTGCCTTCTACATTTGCCGTCGAGCGTGTAATGATAGATCTCTGCAGCCTTTTTAAGCAAAGTCTTTCCCCCCAGCCAACCCGCCCTTTCAGCGATTCGTTGGGGGTTTTTCCTCCTCCCCTCGATCAGGCTTCCAGTAGTATCTCGCTATTTCTCTCCACGTTTTTTTTTTTTTTTAGAGGCTACGCGAGCTGCCTTCCCCGAATGATTTTCCCTCTTTCTGCCCAAAACGCCCTTTTTCGGGACAGGGCTCGCTTTCTGCGGTGCTGGTGTGGAACAGCTGTTCTTCTGGAATCAGCAATTCATTTCCTCTTCTTTCCCCTCTTCGAAGTCTTTCCAGGTCCGGGCATGTCACGAAGTTAGGTTAGAATAGACCATTATCGAATCTAGTCTGGATAGTGCGAAGGCAGGTTTCCTATTGAGATTTTTTTTCCCCCCCTTCGGCGAGGCCGTGAGTAGAGGTTTGGACACTTATGGTCTTTTCAACACGCGCGCGAGAGAGGTTTCGTCTTTTTCCGGTAGGGATAGCCCCCGGCCAGTCAAGAAGTCTTTTTCGATGGGTGTTAGATCGCGATAGATGTTTTCCTTACAGTCTCAAGACGTTGTAACGTGATCGTCGTTGATCACCTTTTTTTTTTGTCTGGGCCGTTAAGGAGATCGCAGGTTTTTCTCACCCGGCGTAGTAGACTCAGGACGTCCTGGAGCCATTTCACCAGACTCGCAAACGGCGCACCCGGCGTTCTACCAATCCGATTCGCGTCGCGATCGTAGCTGAAAGTCTCAGCCTTCCTTTGTATACATTCCTACAAATCCCCTCCTCCCTCAGCTCCGTTTGATTCCTTTGACATCGCGGACTACCACCTTTCTTCAGGGACAGTTCTCGACCCACCAGTTCTGGCCCCTCGGGCGAACTATATGGGCTTCTCCCCCCCCCGACTTGACCGAAGACGTGCGTGCCCGGGCCAGTCCCCCATGACTGCTCAAGTACAAAGAGCTCCCCCCCCCCCCTTCCCCCCGGCCGCCTCCCCCTCTCAAATTTCCTTTTAAAACCACAAGACTTTTTTCCCACCTGCCGGTCGGCTCTTTTCCCCCCTTTTTAAGTGGGGGGGCTGCGGCTTCGTCACCTCCTCCCCGTGTTCATCGACCCGCGGATTCTTTCTCTTGCTTCAAACCCGCCCTTGCGATCGTCGGCTACCTCCCCAGGTCGGAGCGACAGATCTCCCCCACCCCTTGGCACGCTTTCCGCGTGACTTCTTCGGCACCTCTTCCAGTGGTGCAACATTGCTCTTCAACCTGAATCGAGCGTCCTGGTATCCCCCTCCCCTTCCACTACCCGCGGTCAAATCGTTTCCACCAAGCTGACTTTGCGTAAATAACCGGGCCCGTTAGTCCTTTCAGCTTGCCTCACTGCAAGTTGGTCTCCACATCAGCGGCTTGGTTCATGGTGACGCATTCTGGAGCTTTTGTTTTTTCGACCCACTCGGGACTTTTTCTACTTTGGCTGCTGCCAAGTTCCAACGTTCTCAGCTGGACCTTTTTCCCCTCTCCTCCGTCGCCACACCCCCGAGTCGTACGGTCGCAACGCGCCCGAGCCTTTTTCTCAAGCACGTGGCGACGATGCCAGGGCCGCAAGGCGCCATCTCTCCTTTCGCGAATACGATCTAAGGCCGTTCAGTCCTTCTCCTCGCCACTTTTCTCTAAGTGGATTCCTCAGGTCAACGCTTTTCCCTCAGCGTCACTTTTTATTATAAGGTGGACTTGTGCTGGTGACTTTCCGCGATTCTTTTACCGAGACTCTTGGCGTTCCCTGAGCTCTTTTGAGACAGGGGCAGGCGTCTCGCGCGCGTCCCTCGGCCCGGTGACCCGAGCTTCTGTCGGATATGTGATCGATCTTCTCCCGACCAACAGTTTGCTTCTCTTGCAGATCGATCTCTCTGAGGAATGATTCTCGGCCTCTATTCTTTACGTGCACGCCCCCTTTTCGAGCCGAGGCAAGAGCGCTTCCCCTAGAGGGTTAAACGTCGGCTCCACCCCTCTCCTTTCTCGGCTGCGTTTTTTTTTGGTTGGTTGGGGTGGTTGCTGTTTTTTTTTTCTTTTTTTTTTTTTTGTTTTGCGACTCGGTTTTCGAGTCGTTTTTTTGATGGGTCCTCTTGCCTGACGCCCGTATCGGACATTCTGGGGCAGCCTTTTTTAACCAGATGGGTTAACGGCGCCCGGGAGTAGTAGGAGATCCCCGCTTTCCCGAAAGACGTCCCCAGGCGGACGACTTTCGCTCGGAGTTGGGTTCTGCATCTTTCCTCCTACTATCAGTCTTTTCTGAGAGTTATGCGCCTGCTCAGAGAATGCGCCGTATAGGATGGTTCTTGCGGAATGGTAAATCAATACCACCAGGCAGCGCCCCCTGCAAAACTTTTTTCAAATGGAGGCCCTCAGCTCGGCTCTTCGTGCCTTGCCCCCCATACGGGCGTCTGTGGGCTTAAACCCCTCCATCTCAGTCCCCGCTCACTAGCAGCCTGGCCGGCCGTAGTGGCCTAAAGGAGCCGATCTCATATTTTCCCGCAGAGAGCTTTCGGTGCTTTTCGAAACGTCCTCGGACTTGCCTGTCGAGCTACAGCTCGAAGTGCTTCCTCGCGCCCCTCGGAAGCGGTGAGGATTTCCTCAAGTTTTCGGAAATCTAGACATTTCGAACAAAGACCTTTAAGCGCTGTGCCGCGGTTCGACGAATCGCGCCGTCCCTGATACTTAAGGGCTGCCCGAGTCGATCCGATCATTTTTGCTCCCTACGATCGGCCTTTCTCACAGCACTTCCCCTGCGCAGAGAGATCTCTCGTGGACGCTTCGTGAAGTGAGCCTAGTTGTCCTACGCCCCACCCTGATAAGGCGTCTTTTTTGATTGAGAGGACGGAGGCCTTTTCTTACTTACTCTCCTTCCTTTTTGATGGAGAATGAGGTCTTCTCTTTTCGCCGCGCGTCGGGTTTTCTGAAATGCTCTGCGGTGAGATTTCCTTGACGAGTGTTTTCTTCCTCAGGTAGGCTTAGTCACCCTAAGGAGACGCCTTTTCAGCGCCGCTTCCGCAGCGCAGCTTCGATATATTTTCCCGAGTTGTTCTTCCCCACTCTTAAGATACCCCCGAGGACATGGCCATAGAACGAGGGACTTGCTTTTGAGACCGTCTTTCGACGGGCTTCTAGGCGGCAGTTGTTGATCGATGTGACAGCGTTGGTATTGGCTCTTTTCCCCTCCAATTTCGAGCATTTTTCTAAGTCCATGTCCCCGTTCAGCTTGCTTTAGTGCTGCAGCATTCTTCTGCGCGTACCGGAGAACATTCTTTGTTGCATCTTTTTTTTTGTCCTGGGACTTGCTTTGTCGCGACGCGGCAGGCTGTCCCAGTTCCTAGCGGGACGGATGAACACTTTGCAGTTGACGACCTCCCAGCCTCCCCAACTTCCACGTACAACTTGGTTCTCCGACCGGCATAGGCCGACCACGTCGGTGTGGGTTCTTTTACTGGTCTCGCCTGTTTTTTTTGATCTTCTCTTTTTGGTACTTTCTTTCATGTGGTCATGCCGTGCTTTTTTTTTTCCGCAGCTCTCTTGGCGAAATTCATCTTTTTTTTCCCAGATCGCTTTCCCGATAGACAGACCTTGGTGGATTTATTTTGTAATTCTTTTGTTGGGGGTAGCCTTCTGTCTCACGTGCTCAGACCGTCCCTTCTGGTCGGCTTTTTCATTTTTTCTCCTGGATCATTCATTGACGCTCCCCTCTCCGCGACTTTATTTGGTTACTAGGGCCCGCCGGTCCCTCCGTTCGTGGGTGGTTTTTTTGGCGACTTTTCTGTGATTTGGGCTCACTTTTCGTCCTTTGTCTGCTATATACTCCTCCGTTTCTCCCCCACCTGCGGGCTTTTTTTTTAGTGCCCCCCCTCCGTGATAAGTGGCCCGCTCGAAGTATTCCTCTGGTGAGTACCAGATAGGCCCCCCGCGTAAACAATTTCGTTACAGACTCTGAAGGTTTCTGTACCTGCATCTAAAAAATCTGCTGCCGCGCGTTTTCCTGTCCCCCCCTCCCCTCAAGAAACAGCGACTTCCCTCCTTCGGCCCCCTCCGCCATGTTTGAAGTGCATTTACTAAGCAGGCCTTCCTTCAGCCTCCCTCTGAGATCCAGTTAGTCTAGGACCCCCCGGCGTGCCCCGGCGCACTTTTCGAGTAGCGGCCTTTTTTTTTGTCCTTCCTTGAAGGGCGAGGCTTGGACGCCCATTTTTCAACCCAATGACAAAGAACGACCCCTTATTCAGCGCGAGCCTTTGTGTTCCTTCCAGATAGGAGGTTAGGCCCCCCCTGTCATATATATCTGTTGTTGTTTTTTGAGTGTCTATACTCGAAGGCTTGTCCGTCCCTGACGAGTAGCGGCTGTCCCCCTCTTTGAAAGTCCCTTTTGGAGGAGGTTGCTTTTGTTGGAACAGAATGTTCTCATGAGCCCTAGAATTCATCATCTTCATCATGGAAATTTCTTCCCTTACTCGACCTTTCCCACGACGTGAGGAGCCTTCGAATAGACTTCTTCTTTTATAGTGCGGGATGATGTGGATATTTCCTGTCCCTTAACTGCATAGAGTCCCTTTTTCAGGAGAGGTCTTTCCTTGCCCCCCCCGAGAGATTTTAACGAGTCGTGGGGTTCAAGTTCGGTTCCCGTCAGAGGAGTCCTTTCGATCGGCTTTTCTCACGTGTTTACTTTCCACTTGCTGGAGACCGTTTTCGCGGTTCCCTTGATTCAATAGTGCAGCTCGTCTGCACGTACAGCCTTTGTTTTTTGGAAACCCCTCGGAGTAACTAACCCCAAGGACTACATGTGCAAAATCCAATTCTCCACCCGGCGCCTAACGCCCCCCCTTTTTTTTTCCCGCGAACATCCTCTTCGCGTCGCGATCGTTTCAATGTCATGTTCTCCGTCCAGGGCAGCCTTCCCAAAGACGCCGACCCCGCCATTTTTTTTTTTTTTTTCAAGTTTTTCCTCTACAACAGCCCCCCAAATCCCCCTCCCGGTCCTAAGGGACTCGACTCCCCACCAACCTTTCCTCGGCGAGCTTAGGACTCCCCCAACACGATGAAGTCCCCCCTGAAGCGCGGACGGTACCGCTTCCCCCCATTCTGTGGGCAAGTTACCCTTGAACTCCAAGCCGGGAGACGCCGACCCCCCCAAGCTCCTCAAGGACAACTTTTTCTACTTTTTCTTTCTAAGGCGACAAAGTTTTTCTTTTCGGTGCTCGCTGCTGGCTGTCTCTCCCGTGTCATCGCCCTGATTCTACTGGGACCAGAAAAAGGCTCGCTGACGATTCATACAGTTCCCCTTGCTAGAGATGACACCGCCACCCTTCTTTGTTCGAAGCTCTATGTGCGCACCTCCAGTTTACGTGGGCTGACCTTGTGAATTCTACTTTTCATGCCTCTTCCCCTCTACAAGAAAACGCCCCACCTCGATAATGGACCTTGCCTGGCCCGTTAAATACCTCGGCTATACGTGCCGTGGCCTTCAAGTGCGCGCCACCGTGAGTCTTTCAGTTCCTCTGAGGAACTCGCTGAAGATCTGGGAATGAAAAATCGGGATCGTGATGTCGCCCTTCATCAAGAGGTCAACAACCGGCGTCGGCGGGCTGGGACGGCTCCTCCCCGTAGAAACACAACCTTCCCGGAACCCCATTCCCCTAGTAGTCCTCCCCAAGCACCTCCAGGGAAGCGCGTTGCCTTTCCCAGGGCTTTTCCCGGCTTCTTTTGCGAAGTAAGCTTTTCGGCAGTGTCGCAGTCCCTCCACACGTGACGCTGACGGGTTACGGAGGACAACTCAACGCGCAAGTAAGAGATTTATTTCTGCTCTTCCTTTGGCTGATGTATTTCTTAACATCCCTTATCGGTATCCGTATTAGGAGGGTTCTCTGAGTGAGAGTTTTGAGTTCAGGAGCTTTCGCTGGTAGAGTTTTCGGCACAGAAAGAGGACGCGCCGTAACTTTGCGAGTTCCCCTTTCTTATAGGTCCGTTCCCAACCGGATCTCGTCCTCGTTGAACGATCTCCGTAGATTTCATGCGCTTTCAATGAACTGAGCCCCCGAGCTCGACGAGTTCTACTGAAGTTCGTCCCCATCGGAAATTTTTTTGAACACTTTCGCTGCCGTCTTCAATAGCCGCCCACGTAAGAGAGTCTCTGAGACCCCTGCACGTTCCGGTCTTGGGTGCGTATTCTGTCTAAGAGCAAGCCCTCTAGAACGTTCCCTTTCAAAGAAGAGCGATGTTTAAGGGCAGCCAGATGGTTTCCTTTTTCTCGAGGGGCTTGGTGATTCGCGTTACCACCGCTTTAAAGTCTTGAGGAAAGACTTTCTATAGTCTCAGTTTCTGAATATCTATTTATCATACGGTTTGAAGGAGAGGCCGAGCAACAGGTTGTGATCTGGCTTTTTATGTTTTGGGAGGCCTTCTCTGTGTACACCCCCCCTCTCAGCCGCCCTCGCCGTAAGCCTGGCCCCCCCCCCACATTCTTTTCTGAAAGGGAAACGGGCTCTTCTGCACTCCTCCACTCAGCCATTCCACGGCGTCTTAAGGGATTTTACGGGTTTTCTGAGTCGAAGTTTAGAAAAACCAGAATCTTTCTCGGAGAGCCGCCGTCTCTTCCGCCGATGGTGAGATTTAAGTAGAAGCACTTTCCCGCTTGTTCGAAGAGAGCTTGCGATTTTTCGCGCCGTTTGGATATTCGAGAGCATCGGGCTCTGTCCTCTCCGCCGTTTTTTTTGTCATAGCTCCCTTCCGGCTTTTCTCCTCCTAGAACGGGTTTTTGGCCCGAAAGACCCCCTACTACCGAGGGGTTTTTTTTGAATCTTTTCGGTGCCATTCATGAGAGATACCTCAGAAATATTGAGAGAGCGCCTCCCTCGCAGCGAGTGGGGCTCTCGATTCTCTATCACCCAGAATTTTTTACGCCGGTTTGTCTCATGACGAGGCGTGCTCTTGAAATAGTTGTCCTCTCCTCCCACCAGGAAGTTGGCGATGAGCACTGCGGCACGATCTTAATTAGATTGGCGTGGACCTTCCTGACTTCGGGGAATAGTAGCCTCTTTTTTTCGTGCTTCCCATTTCGTTAGAGGTGCGCTTCCTTCACCTCTTTGGTTGTGGGTCCCCCAGGTCTTCTCAAGTAACAGTCCCTCCGAGCCTCGAAAGCTGCAGCATTCTGCAGTGAGGCCTTCCGTTTTCTTGGGAGAGTCCCCCTTCTTAATCCTTTCAAAATCGACTAATTCTTTCCCTCGACTTGCTCCCATTGCTTCGGTTCCCCTAGTAGTCCCCCCGACGTAGACTTTGGAAGCCAGGATTGTGTTCCAACCCTGATAAGGGTGATCTGATCTCTCTTGGTACAGCAGCTCACGTTAGCATGTCGTAGATGCCTCCCCCAATTCCCCCTTCCTGTGAGACCTCATCTTCCAAGCTTTCGGCGAACTTCATGATGTTGCGGTCCCCTCTTCCTTTCGCCGACGAACTTTCCCCGAAGCTCGGCAAGTAGCGCATTTGTGAAGCGCTTTCCCCGAGTAATCGTTAACGTGTGATGCCGGACAGAAGAGAAGCAACCCCGCTCCTCTCCCCCTCGAATAAAAGTTGATGCGCCTTTCCTTTCACGGAGCCCTGACACACGTGTTCGTGGCTCAGGATTATTGACTTTTTCCCTTGTCCATTTTGGATATTCTATTTTCGGTACTTCCCTATCAAGTAATTCACACTTTCCCCTCCCCCTTCTGAAACATTGGCGAACTCTTTTGTTATGGCCTTTCAGATGTCGTGAATTGGGTCTTCGAAGAGCCCTTCTAGTCTTCGTGGTAGAAGAGAGTTTTCTTATTTTGCCCCGGCACCTTCAGTGGGGTCGGCTCTTTTTAATGGATGCCCCCCTTCCGATTCCATTCAGTTGCCCCTCCCTCCCCTCTCGCGACCGCTTTTTTCGGCGTTTAGGGTAGGTTTTGGGCGCCGTTTTGTTTTCCCCCCTTTCTTTTGGGCTCCTTTTTCTGGTCTCTCTCTGTGGACTATTCCCCCCTGCGCGAGTGCGAGCCTTGCCAGACGCTTTAAAGAATTCCCCCCTTTTCGAGAAAGTAAAGGCGGTCCTCTTCTTGATCCTTTGCCATCGAGAAAAAAAAGGCAGCTCGTGAAAGGTTTCCCTGTGTACCTTTGGTTTTTTTTCAAGATTGACCAGTAAGTAGAGCCTTGGACAATCAGCTTCTCAGCACCGCGTTCCTTTCTTCCCGCCCGCCCGGTGCCGTGACGCTTTTCACCTGCACGGAAGTCATCTCGCCTATGAGATCTTCGTCTTCTTAGGACGGAGTGCCATTTCCATGCGTTCGGTCTTTCTCTCTCCTAGATGAAGGCTCTGGACTCAGAGTGTCAGACACCATTTTCCTATAATTTCCCCCCTGTACACTAGGCTTTCGTTGGGGTCAGGCCCGCGACCTTTTTCTTTTGCGG
>Ga0179593_1639759_pt1 | contig 12495 bp, 17 predicted proteins | sample CZODoug2_1_08_16_FD_185931 | JGI IMG/M metagenome (GOLD analysis project Ga0179593, IMG submission 185931) | Vadose zone soil fungal communities from Angelo Coast Range Reserve, California, USA - CZODoug2_1_08_16fungal (PacBio error correction) | ecosystem: Environmental > Terrestrial > Soil >... | reverse complement strand
GCGGGCCCCTCAGCGCAACCAGACTTGAAGTGTGAGTTTCTTCCCCCCCCAATTGGAATTCCCCAGAACAGCCCCTCACTTGCTCCCTTTTTTTTTATCCTATGCCGAGGGTGCACATTGCCGCTATTCAACCACCCTTCGAATTGCTGAAGATAGCTCCCTCTTTTTTTTGCCGCCTTTTTCTCCCTGGTCGTTGACCTTTGCCTTCTCTCTCGGGCCACTCTGCGTGACATCAATCCCTCTGGAGAACGATGCGCGCTTCTTTCTTTTTCAGAAGAGAGGGACTTCGATCCTTTTTTCTTCCATCAAGTACTTTTCCTGTGGGATAAGCGCTACAACACGTTTTTCTTCGTTTTTCACTTCGGCGTTCTTTAGTACCTGATGGGAAGGATATTGCCCCTTCCCCCAATAGATAGCATGTTTTTTTTTCGACTGCCACCTCTTTTCTGTGTTGGGCAGTACACAACTCAAGAACCCTTCACACGACGATCTTCTATCCCAGTGCAGCGATTCTACTCTCTTCCCCTGTGCAACCTCCTTCCCGCTCCCGCTGAACCCCCTGACCCACGCCTACGATTGTGCCGCTCGACCGCTTTTGTGATCCGAGCGTCCCCTCGGAGGACTTCAGATTCCCCTTTTTTTCCAGAAGTTCCCTCCCCTCTAACACGCCTGTGCATCCGTGCGAACTAAAAAAGAGATATTCTTTCGGTTTTTTCCCAATCCTCACAATGGTGATTTGCCCCTTTTCCCTTTTCCTTTTCGAGACGCGCCCTCTTTCGTTTCTCCTCCATGAGCCCCTGGCTGCCGAGAAATCTTTGTTTTCTCCCCCCTTTTCGCCCCAAAAGGAAAGACCATTTCTCCCCTTTCCCCGAAACAGGTTTTGCAAGAGCTTATTTTCACGGCTTTTGTCTTTTTCCGCGCAGAATCCGCTAAATTGAGAAATAAGCCTCTATTCTCCCCTTTCCGGTTTTCGAAAGCCTTCTTTTCGTCTATGCATGGTATTGTGGATCAATTTTTGGGACTTTTCGTTTCCCGGGAGGGACGCGCTTCTTCCTCCCAACCCGCCTCGAGCAGGCCTCCGTTCCGGCTTCCGGGGGGGGGGGCGGGGACTTGTGCCGAATTTTGTTGGAAGAATCCATTTTTTCCCTTCAAGTTTCCCGACGGCCTTCCCTGAATATTCATGAGGCACCGAACCGTCTCTTCTTCTCCCAGGCACGAGGTCATTCCTCCTTTTATCTCCCCAAATGGCGAAAGGACTTTCTAAGTGAGAAAAGGGGAAGTACGACTTATCTCCCTCTCCCCACATCTTTCCCTTTTTCATCCCCCCTGTCCTCTTTTTTTTCACGCGTGTCATGTTGTGCGTACCGGAATACGCCCCTCTTCTTTTTGAAGTCCCCCCCCCCAAAGGTAATTGGCGACGTACTTCCTTTTTCCCCGGCCTTTTCCTGATAGGTGACCCTCCCCCTAATCAGGACAGTAGCCAACCCTTTTGAATCCTGGAGATTTTTTTTCTTCCTAATTATCATGCAGAGTCTTGTCTTATTCTTCTCAAGGTTTGCACCCCCAAATATTTGCGAATCACGCCCGGAATATAAGCTGCCCCCCCCTTTAAAGAAAATAGGTAGAGATACTTTCCCACATCCCTCTGCTTTATTGTTCCCTTTCCCCTTTTTTTACGCTCACCTGCTTTTTTCTTCTTATAGTCTCATGACCCCATGTTAAATGGTCTTTCCCCCTCAGCGCCCCCCGGTCATAATGGTCGTTTCTTCCTCTCACGCTGCAGGTCTCCGATTGTCTTCCTTTGGCTAAGTTTTCAGGGCCAGTGAAGCCTCCACCTCCCTTTTTTTTTTCAGATGAGCATCGATTGACTGCTTCTTTAGTCCTCAATCAGGTTCCTCCTCCGCCGCCCCCCCCCCCCTTTTCTCATTTCTTTTTTCACTTCTAGATTATTTGAGGCCGGCTTCTCCCAGATACAGCTGCCAAACTTTCTCGCTAGCAAAGAATCTATCTTCTTCCAGTTGTTGTTGTTGCCTTCTTCTTTGGCTTTCTCTCCCTTCCTGTGGCTGTGCTTCCCTATCTTTTTTTGCAATACGGCTACACCTTTCCTACCACTCCCCCTTTCCTGCGGGCTCCACTTTGTCCAACCGATTGATCCCCTCGCGATTCTCCTTTTATTCTTTTCTCGACTCGCTCAACCACCTCTTAACTGCCCCCCACCGGGAATTAAGACAAAGAGGTTTTTTTCCAAATCGGAGATTTCAGGGAGCCACTCACTTCTTTTTCCTTTCGCGTTTGTCGCACCCCAAATACCCCCCCCTTCTCCGGGCCTTAACCTAGGCTATCTTCCCCTCCCCCTCTGATATAAACATAATGTGTGGCCCCTCCTCTTTTCCAGATGACCCCAGCCCTGTCTTTTTAATGCCTTCCCCTACCGATTTCTTGTAAAGGAAAGGTTGCAGCTAGCCCTCTGACGTTGAATTCCCTTTGGGGCAGCCTTTTCGTAGTTTGCTATTCCTTCTCCCTCGGCTTTACCCTTTAATTTAAAACAAGAGATGCTCCAGTTGCTCCCTTTGGGGTCATTTATGCGGGTCGTGGCAACTTTTTCCCCACCATATCCGGGTGCCGTTGACTCTTCCGTATCCATGTCCCGCTAGTCAAAAAACCCCATCAACTTTTTTACGGGCCTCCCCCCTCCCCACGACCCATCGCCCCCGCTTTGTTGAAGAATTCCCGATTGTGGGGTCCTTCTAATTAGGAATTAACATGTTAGTCATCCCCTGATTATGTCCCTTTTTACTTTCTTAACAGCAGTTCCTGACTTTTTTCCTTTCTTGCCCTGAACGAACTGCTTCATGAATCTTCCGTTGTTTCCGTTCTTCGTCTATGGGAAAAATAGAGGCGTCTCCCGAAATTTGTCGGCCGACCCCCTCGATATGAATATCGCCGCTTCCTCTTTTTGGTTTCGTCCCCTCTGCCCCTTTGCTTTCCTCTTCCAGACGAGGCAAGCTTGATCCACCCCCCCTCGAATCATTTTCTATCATGCTTTCTCTACCCCCACTCCTTCTTCCCATACTGTAGAAAATTTTTTTCCCCTTTTCTCCCCTTCTCCTTCGTCAATCGCCCCAATCTTTCTGTTTAGTATTCCATAGCTTCCTTTGCCCCTGTTTTCCGTCTCAGTGTCGGGAAGAGGTATACTTCTTTTTTCCCCCCTTTGGGTTTCTCCTAAACTCTTTTCCCGCCATTCTCGATTCGATTTGCGTCCAGATTATAACCCTTGTTCTGGCTTTCTTTTCTTTCCAAGGAGAGAAGTTGAGCCATCCTTTCCCCCTTTGCGTGTCGAGACTTTCGCGTTCAAGTTTCCCTTTCTTCTCTGATCTCCGTGACCCTCTGTTGCCATTCTTTTAGGTCTCTGCACAAACTTTCAGCTTCACAGAGACTTTCTTTTCCCTATTCAAACCCCGCGGTCGAGCGTCCCCTCTTTTTTTTTTCTTTCGCTTCCCCTTTCCTTCTGCTCGCCAACCATCGCTTCCTCCTCATCGCGGCAAAGGGAATGACCCTCTCTCCCGTTCTTTGTGTCTTGCCCGATCTTCTTTAGTTTTTTTTCCGTCGTACTTCTTTTCTTCAACAAAAGTGCAAAGTCCCGCGCAACATGTATTTGCGAGTGGAATATAGAACATCACCCCTTTTACTCCCGTTCTTCTTCAAACGCCCCCAGGGGTATTCCTTTTTTACGTTCTTTTCTTCTCCAACCATCCATTCTTGTGACATCTTCCCTTGATAATATGACCCGTCGAGCTCTCCCTCCCCTCCTTCTCCGCCCCAGTTCTCCGCCTTTTCCCTCTCCCCACCCTTTCATGGTCCGACAACTTTCCTGGGGATGGTTCAGGAATTCCGGTCTCGATTTCCCCGTTTCTCTGTTGAATACGGCAGGACCTTTGCCCCCTCCTTTGCCTCGCGGTAAGCACCATTTTTTCTTGTAGGGGCTTTTCTTTTTGATTTTTTTTTTTCCCCTTTTTGAGTTGGGCCCCTCCCCCACTTCCAAGCTGTTTTTTTTTGCGATGACCGCAAATAATTTTCTATTTAATAATAATCAGTGTTTTTTCTCTCTATTTGTCGTTAGTGCGGGCATTCCTCCCCCCTCAACCCAGCTTGAAGTGTTTGTCTTTCGGTTTTATCCTATCCCGCTCAATTTTTTCCTTCTCTCGCGAAAGCATGGTTTTTATTCAGAGAGGGTGAAAGTTCTTCCCCCCCTCCCCCGGTTCACGATTTCCTGGACATTGTTTTTTTTTTTCTTTTTTTTTTTTTTTTTTTTTTTTTTTTTTTTTTTTTTTTTTTTTTTTTTTTTTTTTTTTTTTCCGCTTCCTCTTTCTTTGCCCTTCCTGCGATTTTTTGATTGGAAAACGGCGGAGGTCCCCCTTTCTTCTTTCCCTTCCGGAGAACTCTTTCCTTTTTTTTCAGACCTCTCTGGGCTTCCCTTGACTGAGGTCCTCCTTATGTTGATGCGATCCTTTCCCTCCGACTAACTTTTCTGCTTTTTAAATGTCGGCGTTTTCGTTTTTTTTCCCTTCTCTCCTGATGTGTTTCCTTGAAACAACTTTCTTATCCTTTTTTTGTGTTGTTACTTGCACGTAGGGTGACGGAAGCCGCTTTTTTCTCCCACACTCCCTGCCCGGAATTTGAAGAATTCACCTTTTCCTTTTTTAGATCAGTCCCTTTAATCGTAGCATCCCCTCTTTTCTTTTTTTTTTTGTAGTAGCTTTTCCCCTCCTGTCTTGGAGATCTATAACTTCTCGATCGGATAAAGCGATTTTTCCCCCTTTTTTTTTGGAATCCCCCCTTTTTTTGGAAGTTCCCTCTTCCTCTTTTTTCCCGTGACCCCCGTCTCCCCTCCAAAGACTTTTTTTTGCGGCGCTCGGACATCACGAAAAGAGGAGATCTTTACATCGATCATTTTTTTCCTGCCACAATGGTTGCTGGCTTTTCCCCCTTATTTGCGGCAGCTCCCGGCCCGCTCCTCTCTGGCCCCTCTATGACGAGAAACTGCTCGTCCCCCTTGCTGCGGGACTCTCCTTCTTTTCGAACCCCCCCAACATCCCTTTCACTTTCTCGACCTTCCCGGCCACAGGAGAAGGATTTTTGAGCCTTTTCATCGTCTTGGAATAGCAATTTGATTGTCTTCCTAACGAAGGTCCCCAGTGTCGAAGGAGTGCATCCCCCTTTGCCTGGAGCCCTCGAAAGCAGGATTCCATCGAATTTCTTTGTTCTTTCAAGGAGTTGAATTGAACGTTTCTTTTTGGAAGCGATTTCCCCCCACGCACCGCCGCGATTCCCTATTTTTTCCCTCCCCGGAGATCTTAATATCTTCTTTTTGGAGTGCGAGACTTTTCCCGAAGGACGCTCTCCCGTTCAGGAGACGGCCAACACGGCGGGTGTTATTGAACGGGCCCCCCCCCCAAATAAAAAACCTCTCCCAACCTCCCCACACCCACCACCAAAACCCCCCCCCCCCCCCCCCCCCCCCCCCCCCCCCCAAAACCCCCCCCCCCTTCTTCAAGCCAGTCGCGTTTTTCTCTTCACTTTTTTTCAAGGAAGTAAGGCACCCCACTTTTCGTGTCTGCATAAGTTTCTCCTGTGTGGAATTACGAAGGAGACTCCTTCTCCCCCCCCCCCACACGTGCTCCCCCCAAGGCTTCCAAGCCAATTTCCTTTGTTCACCATGTGGATGTGGTGTAGTCCCTCCGTTGAGTTTTGTTCGAGGAGGGAAAAAGGTCATTGGCCCCTTCTTTCCTCACCGGAATTTTCTGTGGACCCTCAAAGTTTTCCTCCCGCACAGAAGGGTCTCTTGTTTTTTCCTATATGTTTGATGGCGAATCCCCTCTTCCCCAAGATAATGAAGAGGGGAGATTGGGCTCCTCCTAAAGGCTGCAACCCCCCCTTAGTCGGGTTACGCTTACCTCTCCTTACAGCCCCAACCGTCCTTCCCCCCCCCCCCTTTCACGGTAGTCTTTTTTCCTTCCGTTATCATCAGGGAAACTTTTTACTTTAAGGTGGAGCCCCTCCCCCCTCTTTCGATAGCCTATTCTCTCTTATGAGTTGGGCGGTCCTCTTCCCTTTCCCTACCTCCTTGTTTGGCTCCCTCAGCTGAGGTCTCCGACTTTGTCGGTAATTCTGGGACAGTGGCCATTTTCTTTTCTAAGCACCGTTTTCGCTCCCGACTTCGTCGCCTAGCTTTTCCCGGCTTGGAGTTCCTTCTTTTCTTCTCAATCGTCACGTTTTCGCCCGATGGTCCCTACTTGGTAGAAAATATAGATCTTTGCGTCTTCCCTTCTCTGACATCCCTTTTCCGTTTCCGAGAGCTAGCCCCTCCCTTTGTTTTTGTCTAGACTTCTTTTTTCTTAGCTCGAGGCTTTGGAAAGCTACCTTTAAGCTGTATATGTAGAGGGTATGGCCATTTCTTCTCCTCCGCAATCCGTCGCTTCCTTCTTGAGACTTTATCCCCCTACCATTCCGCGAGGGCCTTTGCGAATAGAATCACCCCTTGGAACTGAAACTTCTTTTCTTCTTTCCCGAAAATTTTTTCTTCCGTCCTCCCAACCCCCGGTTTCTTTCTCACCCGCTTTACGCTTCCCGTTTTTCCCTCCATTTAACATTGGGCTCCTCTCCAATCTTGTAGATGTAGACACCTTTTCTCGCCCCTATTCACGGGCCAAGTACACCCGGGGGCCTGTTTGACTCCCCTTTCCTGTCCCGATTGGCTGTTTCCATTTTCTGCAGATTAGATTCGTAAAACCACTTCCTTCCTTGCAAATATTGGGTTTTCATGACTGCCCAAGTCCTTCATTCATCAAACCCTCTTTTTCCAGCGCGGTTTTTTCTTTTCCTCCCTAGGTTTTTTCCCCTTTTAGTGGAAAAGGGTTGAGGTCCCCTTCTGTCCAATATCCCTGGTTCTTTCCATTACTTCGGCCAATGCCCCCCCCACAAGCCTCCCCTTAGTTAGCTTTCCACACATCCCCGTCCGGTGCATCCCCTCCTCCCGATTGGCTTTCCCTTTTTTTTATCCGATGTGGTTGCATTTCTCGTATCCCCTCACTTATGCAGACACTTTGTGTGATTGAACTTTCTAAGCTGAATGACAGCGTGAACCTGTGTTTCCTTCTCGACTTCTTGCCGTGTCATGATGATACGCCCTCCTTTTCTTAGCCGGCTCCCCCTTTCCTGGGCAACCCGACGAACGATTCGGGCCTCTTTGAGAAATCCTCGTACCTTCCGCGATATGAATCTTTCCTCAAGTCGCGGCGGGTTTTTCTCCCCTCGCGTCCCCTCCCCCTCTTTTACCCAGACCTTGCACACCAAATCCCATGCGACTTCTTTCTGAGCATCCTGTTTATTACTCCTCGCCCCAAAACAACCTTTCCTGTCGTCCTTCTCAATTTTCTATTCCTTTCACGTCCTCCCCTTCCTATTCTCTGTTTTACGTCTTTTTTTCTAAAGGTGCCCTTTCTTTCCTTTCTTCCGCTGTATAAATGAAATGGTACTTCCTTTTTCTCCCCTTTGCCCTTTAGCCCCTTTATTCCCCTTTTTTTCTCGTTCGAGCCGTTTTTTTTTTCGGCCCCCCGTGCTTCATAAAAACTACCAGGCGGTCTTTCCAATTCACTTAGATAAGTTGACTTCCCCCCCCATTGTGCCCTTTCTTAAGTACGCGTTCAACTGGGTCCTCTTAGTCATCTTTCCCGAGCGCCTCTTCTTTTGACCTTCCCCATTGGGTAAAGTATTTCAGGACACCTTTTTTCTTCTTTCCGAGGACTCGCGCTCGGATTCCCCCCCAATAGGCGGTCGAGCGGCCCCTTATCTCTCCCTTTCTCGCCCCTCTTCCCCAGAGGGAGATGATGATGCTTTCCCCCTCTTTTCCCCGATGCTCTTCTTCCTGGACTGATCTAGATCGCTCTTTTCCCAGCCCTCCTCATTTTCCTTTTATTTTTTGTATTCTTCAACCGCTTTCGTTTTGCAAGTTCCCTCCCCCCCCGAGCAACATGGATCTACTTCTCCTTTTAATGGAGAGTGGGCATACTTCCCCCCCTTTTACTAGAACCCCTTTAAACGCCGACGTGTAACATTTCCTTGTGGTTCCCTATGCATCCCAGGCCTTTCTTTACTCTTTTTCAGGACAATAGCTTTGTCTTTCGATAGTTCTCCGGCCTCACGTATATGTCCCCCTCCTCCCCGGATCTCCTCCCTTTTCAACGAACAGGTCTTCCTTTGGAATTTTCCCCCCTTTCTAGAGAGTAAGCAATTCGTGAACTTTTTCTTTGCATTTGCACCCGCTTTTTTTGCACATGCTTTCGCGCTCTCTTCCTTTTCTTTTTAATCGGCAATACTTTTTGTGTCCCTCACTACACACTTCCACTTTTTTTTTTTTTCGTTGGAGGATGAAAGAACTAAACCCTCTCCCTTTCCTCCGTGGTTTTTATATTGGTCGTTAGTTGCGGGCATCTCCACCCATTCTGAGTCGCCCCTCACAAAATTGGCAGGTATGCCGATCCTCCCTAACGGCTTTCGTTCTTTTTTTTTTTCTCCACCGAGCAAAGAGAGGGCTTTTGTGCCGTTCCGGTTCACGAATGCTTCATTCCTTTTTTTTGGCCCGCCTTCCGGAACCATCCTTTCCCTGAAGTCCCCCCTCTTCCTTTTTCTTGAAAACGGAGGAGGGAAATCACTTTTTTTTCTTCGGAGAAAGAACTCTTTCCTACGAAGCGATGGGCCTTCCTCCCCCCAAGACACTTGCCTTTCCTCCTGGATGGTTGTATTTTTTCTCGACAAAACGTCTGGATGAACGTTTTTCCCCCTTCGTTTACTTCTTCCCTGATGGGCAGATATGCCTTCTCCCCTATATGTATTTTTCTCTTGTTGGTCTCCCTTTTGCCCATTTAGGAAGCCGTACGAGAAAAGCGTTGACCTCCCCCCCCTTCCAGAAGATCGAGTTTTCCCTCCCCCGAACGATCTCTCTAGTCTTTCCTGTGGACCCCGCGTCTCCTGCTTTCCCCAGCGGGTCTGGCGTCCTCCCTTTTTCTCCGCGACGCGATGGAGAGATCTCCTTACGATTGACGCCTCAGTCTGTGGAATTCCTGAAAGTCTCGGCAGTTTCCGAGGTTTGTGCGAAAGAAAGTCCCCCCTTTCCCACTAAAAGACTGTCCTTTTCTCCTCGTGACAAGCACCAAGGCTATTCCCTTGCACGCGAACTTCCCCCAGGCACAATGGTTTTCTGTTTTATCGAGGGAAGGGAGAGACTCCCTCCGGGAGTTATCTGGCCGGTACACGCCCCTTTCAACTTCTCGACTCTCCCCCCAAGGCGCTGTCGGTGGCCGTCGAACACCCCCCCCAAGGAAAAGAACATTACTTCCTTCTTCGCCCCTGGTGGGTTTTTTTTTGTTGTTTGTTCGCCCCGTCCTTTTTTAAACCCGTGAAAGGCCTTTGATTGCGATTTCTTTCCTCAAGGGTCGAAATGATTCAATCCTTTACAGGGGTGAACAAGTTTTTTTTCGGGACGCCTCTTTTCAGAGAGATCCCCTTTGATCACCTTATCTCTTCAGTTGACTCTTTATGGACGCCTCTTGCTCTTCCCTGACCCGCCGCGAATCGAGCATTTTCTATCTTTTGTCGAGGAGTTCGCCTCTCCATCTGTTGGACGCCTCATTTTGACCATCACGTTTTCCAAAAAAACGTCGTGTTTCCTCCTCCCTAGTTCGTTACGGAAAGAAAGATTCTTTTTGCACGAGGCATTTTTTTTACCTTGAGCACCCCCAATGGGCGACTGTGTTGTCTAGTGATCTACTTCGACTCCCACATAGGATAACCTTTTTCCTCCCCAAAGGCTTCCCCCTCGTTTTCGGGGCACCGCGTTTTCGCCTACGGAACGCGTTTGATGTGATTGTCTGTCATTTTTTCTCCGTCCTCTCACAGGCAGCCGGGATATTTTTCTTTTTTTCCCACAGTTGCTCCCCACCAGGGGAGCGGACCTTCCTTTCCTTTTTGATGGATTGAGATTCCTTTACTTGCCGAGGGAGCTTGGGTCCCCGTCTGCCCCCCCTCATTTCTTTTCCTTTTTGTTTTACGAATATAAGCTGCACCCCCTTTTCCTTCCCAGCCAATCGTTCTCTTGCCACAGCCTCCCGGGAAACTTGGTTCTCTCCTGAGATCAATCGCAAAGATGGGGCGTAGCTTTTTTTTCCCCACTGGTCTTATGGTTTGTCTTTTTAAAGCGTGCGTCTTCTGGTCGGGCTCATCCCCCCTCGCATTTCTCGATTTTTTTTCTGGAATTGTACTTCTTTCCCTAAGTTTCAGGGCCATTTTGGTGATCTATTCGTCCTCTGCGCTCGCTGGTCTTGAGTTTTCTTTCCCCGGTTGGTCACGTTCTTCCCCCGATGGCGATTTTGATCGTGGTAAGGTTCTGATTGCCCATGCCCTACAGATACAGCTTGCCAACGCGCTTCGCCACCGAATCTATCTCTTTCTGAGAGAGATGCGGTTTTCTTTTTCAACATTTGCTAGTTGTTTTTCTTGCCTTCCTTCTCACCTTTATATAGGATGGCCCTCTCACATCGCCCCTTTTCCGTTGCAACGTTGAAACCGGCTTCCCCATCCGGAGCGCTTTTTCTTTCGACAAGTACCTAGATCACCCCCCCTTATGGCCCTGAAACTTCCTTTTTTTTCCGTTCCCGACCCTCTTCTCCCGAGGACCTTTTTTCATGGAACTGATTTTCCTTCCTCACTATTTTAATCCCCAACTACTAAGACCCCCCTTTCTTTGTAATAGGTAGCGAAATCTTGTTCCCTTTTTTTTTTCCCCCCCCCCCCCCCCCCCCCCCTATTATCCATTTTCCCCCCCCCCAAAATTATTGACCTGCTCGCGATTGGGGTAAAGGAAATTTTTTTTCTCTTCAAACACCTATGTCCCATCTTGGGGTGCAGCCTTGTCGTCTTTGTGAATCTCCGATCCTTCTTGTGATCTGAAACCAAACAAGAGCTGCGGTTAAGCTAAATAGGGGTTCCCGGTCGTTTTCCCGATCAGGAAAATATCCTGTCTTCCTTTTTTCAGGATGCTTCTCCCTTGGCCCCGCCTTCGTCCACCCCCCTAGTTCGCGTATTCGGACTCCCCCCCATACACGATCCTCAACATTACCCGAGTGGTTTTCTCTTTTCTGCCACTTTGTTATTGTGGTTTTTCCTTCTCCCTTGTAGAAAATTTGCAGAAACCTGTTTTTTTTTGTGCTTGACCCCTCCCCCTCGTGCCCTGTGGAGCATCCTCCTCCTCCCCCCGAACTCTGCCGGACTTTATCATCGGCCACTCCCGTTGTTTTCCGGAGCCTCTCTGCGTCCCCAACGGCTTCGGAAGAAGAGGGTTTCCCCGACTCGAGATCTCCTTTCGCTCGGGTCTCCCCTCCTTAGTTTTGGTTCGCCCACGAGAAAATCGCGTTCCTTGCAAGGAAATCCGGCTACTTGAGCAAAATCCCCTATTCTGAAGCATTCCCCTTTTCCTCCCGTCCCCACCCCGCCCCCTGGAACCCCTTTCTCCCACTTTCGACCCTTCGAGTTAGGCGCTTCCCCATTTCAAAGTTCCCTCTTTTACGATGCATAGCTCCTTTTTCTAGTTTCCGTCTCCTGTTTCGGGACCATGGTCTTGCCCTTTTTTTCTCCCCTTCGAAAAGATTTTTTTGTTTCTCGTCCTTTTTTTTTTTCCGGGCCAGATTATAAAATCCCCTTCGTATGACCCTTTCCCCCTCGCTCTAAGTTCCTCCCCGTTTGCGTTCGAGAACCGAATTTGTTCAAACTTCGTCTTTCTTTTCGACACGCTTTGCCCCTTCCTCCCTTGGGTTTTTCTTCCACAACTTCGGAATCTCCTTACTTATCGCGCTTTCCTTCCCCAAACAAAGACGCAAGGCTTTTTTTTCGCGCTTCTCCGGAGGTATTATCTTTTTTCTCCGAGTTTTTTCCGCGGGCTCTGCTCTCTCTGCTAGATGTATCGAAATCTGCTTTCTGAGCTAGAGAGATACGGTCGTTTTTTCATCCTCGATCTTCTTGATTTTTTGAGCGTACGGCTTTCCGTCCCCCCTCAAACTCCCTCTCCACAGCTATCTATTTGTCTATGTCCTTTCTAGGCTCTTAGAAGTAAAAACGTGCCTTTTGTCGCGTTCTACTTCCTTCGAAGGCCGTCTTTCCTTCTTTCGGCCTCTTGACTTTCTCCCCTCTCGTTCTCGGACCCCCTTTACTCCGAAGTTTTACACCCAGTGGCAAACGGATAGCATTACCAATTTTTTTGTGATTGTTCAGCTTTTCCCCCCCCCATGTAAGGCTCGATCTCAGCCCTTTCTGTTGTAGCGTTCTTTCCCTCGCTTGCCGCGGCCTCCGAGAGCCGTTTCTTTTTGAGCGGGATCCGGCATGACAGTGTCCTTTTCTGCAACTCCACATCTTTTTTTTTGAGGAGCCCGACAACTTTTTTTAACG
>Ga0179593_1267759_pt1 | contig 12495 bp, 9 predicted proteins | sample CZODoug2_1_08_16_FD_185931 | JGI IMG/M metagenome (GOLD analysis project Ga0179593, IMG submission 185931) | Vadose zone soil fungal communities from Angelo Coast Range Reserve, California, USA - CZODoug2_1_08_16fungal (PacBio error correction) | ecosystem: Environmental > Terrestrial > Soil >... | reverse complement strand
TTCCGATCGTTCCCCCCCCGAGCGTGCCACTTTTCCACCGCCCATCTGAGTATCCCCAAAGCTGAACGATACTTTTAAAGTCATAACATCCGTTTTTCTACGAGGACCTTGTCACCAGGCTCTTCCCCTAAAACTTTCGGACGTGAGCCCCTCCTATTCGACCCTATGCATTTTTGCATCATTGAGTGACCCCCCCTACTGGCGAAAATTTTTTTTCATGGTGACTCAGCAATTACACTTCCCCCCTGTTTGTGTTGTAGCGGACTCGCTTTGAGGCTGCTTCCCCTCTCCCCCCGATGATGTGTTTACCTTTCCTAGCCCTCCCCCCATTTCCCCCCCTTTCTGCCAGGGTCCCAGGCAGTCCACGATGCACTCCATGATATCTGTCGACGGCCCCCTGCCTTGGATCCCTTTTTGAAGTGGAGTGCGTCGCTCCGACTGTCTCTTCCCCTAACGTGCGCCCCCTTTCAAGAAGTTTTTCCCCCCCCCCCTTTTTGCGCTGCAGGTCCAGGGTCGCCCTTTATGTCCGTACTCATTTGTCAGACGCAACCACTGCCCCCCCTTTGTTTCGGCCTCCTCCTGAAGCTATTTGGCCCCTTGAAGAAACCCTATTCACAAGTACCTTTACCCCCCCACGTACACCGTTTTTCCACCTGCGTCGAACGGAACCTAGGTGTCCCGTGCCCCTCCGGTGCTTGACACTTTTCAGATTGGTTTTTTAGGTCTTCTGTTTCTTTTCAGCCCTTAGGAACGCGCCTCCATTGCCCACTTATGCTGAAACCCCCCCAAACAACGCAACGTTGCTCTTCCTCTGAGACGCCACGTTCCCCCGCATAACTTGTTTGTCGTCATTTTTTTTTTATGTCTCCCTCCTCTTCTTGACGGTCCCCCCACACGTTGCCACCCCCTCCCACCTCCCTCCACCCTCCTATTCACCCCTCCCGAACCCGTGGCCGATAGTTTTTTGCGGGTCCTTACTGCGCTATAGTAAAGTTAGTACTCCCGGGACCCCCCACCCCTGATTCCGCCCCCCAAAACTTGTTTCCTACCTCCGTGCGTGAGCTGATTCTCGGTTGTGCACCTCCCAATCTGGATTCCCCCCTCATTCACCCCCGAACCCCCTTTTCCCCGACCTCTCATGCCGCCGCCACTTCGGAGACCGCTCCACATTCCCCGTGTGTATGGTGCGTGACTTCCGCTATTTACCTCCGCGGTGCACTTTTCTGGGTTGTTTCTCCCCTGCTTTTCCAGGCCCGTATTTCGACCCCCCCCCTGGGTTTTTCTTTCTACAGTCCGTATCAGGTGTTTGCGGAGAAGAAAGTGAGATTCCTGTTTGGCTCTGGGGGACCCCCCGCTTCTCATGTTTTGATACTTTTTCCCTGGTACGGCGCCGTGTTACTGCGGCTCTCTATACCGACTAAAAGTTACCTGGGCCGCGCTGCGCCCCACAAACCCTTCTGACTCCTGCCGATGTTGATTCTTTCTGGTCCAGACCACGGTCGTGTTTCGTTTCGCCGGTTTCCCCTTTCGCGCGCGTTTTTCTACCGGCTTACAACCCCCCTTAACTGACCCCTCTGTGCTCCGCTCCGTATGGTAGGATTATGGCCTCGTTTGTGTTTCCGGTGGCCTCTATCCTTCTCGCCCTTCCGTGACGTGCTGCCTTCTTCCATCTCCCTGAGCTCCGCTTCTGACGCAACCTAGACCGGAACTCCCAGCTCCCTCCCCCACGGCCCCCGGGAACATTCACTCTTGTGAAGGCCTTCCCTTCATTGCCGCCCCAAGAAGCCATAAGCCGGGAGCAGTTTGACTCCCAACCCACTTTTTGTTGCGACCCTTACTTTTCTTTTGAGTTGCACCAAGATCAGGCGCCTTTTCGGAAGGTTTTTCCAAAAGCGAGCGGCTGGTCTGCCTTTTCCCCAATATACTCCTCCCCGCCCAGTCTTACTGGGCTTTGCGGTTCTCAGCCATCCAACTTCTCCGTTAGTCTTGGTTTTTGCCCGCGAATGTGAACTTGAGAATTGAGTCCACTTCCTCCCTTTGCTTTCCTCTTTTTAGACCTCCGCGCAAAGCGTTGTCCCAGTTTTGCATGCGCGTGGCTGACGGGTCATTTTTTTTTTTTTGCTCTGTTCTCCTCCTTTCACACTCAGCCCCCCCCCGGTCTGCCGTCTCCCGAAATTCCCAGCCTGATTTAGTATCTTCGAGACTGAGTTTGATCAACGTCAGTGAACCCCCATAGTCCCGCCTTGGTCGTTTGACGCTTCCATCGAGCTCTACTAGATAGCGTTTCAGTGTGAGCTTCACCCCCCGTGGTAACACTTTCCTGGGGCCATTCGCCTTCCCTGCAAACTGGCGACCTGGACCTTCCTTTCTTTCGCGGTCTAACCTTCGCCTGCAAATTGCGTTCGTCCATTGTTGTCAAGAGATTTTGTTCATTGTTTTTGTATATATCCTTGCGCGCCTCTCCTTTTGGGTTTGTGGGAGAGTCTCTCGCCGTCGCTGCACACTGTATCACCCCCGTTCTAACTGATTGGAGTGCTTTTCTTCCAACCTCTTCTTCTCCCGTTCACCGGACGCCTCGAATTTCGCTTTTCTTATAACGTGTTTCTCTTCCCATGATCTCCGCGCCTTCGCGTGCCTCTGCTTAGTCACACCGCACTTGAGGTGAAGGTTTTTTTCCCCCCCCCGGTCTCCCCTTTTCTACTAGAGAACCCGCGCCTTCGGTTTTTGGCGCACTTCTCATTTGTGCGTGAGGTGGAAAGTCTTTCCAGCTCTGTTCCCCGTAGCGCCCCACCAAAAAGTGGATCTTCCGTTTATACTCCTTTGACGACATCCCAACCCCTGTTCGAATGGTGACATACTCTAAGCTTTTCAGTTTTGGCCCCCACCGTAAATGATTCGTTTGGTTATGTCTTATGGCTTGATGGGACATCGCCTCGTTAGCGGGGTTGCTCGTCATCATTTACCATTCTTTCAGGAAGCGCCACCCTTTTGCACTTTTCTGCAGCGTGATATTTTTCCTACGCTCCCTCAATTTTAGGCTCGGGCCCCCTCACCTGTCGGGTGGTTTTCGCCTTCCGTATTGTCAGAGGATAATTTTTCTTCGTTCTTGTACAGGCCGTTTCCCCCTCTTTTCGATGTTGGCTTCTTCTCTGCACCTCGCGAGCTCCCTTTCCCGTTGGAAGACCCACTCCGCGATGCTGGGTCGCCGTCAAACTTTCCTTTCCATCGTGGCCCTTGCCCCACTTGGAACTCCTTGACCTCTCTTGCGCCTTTTTGCAGGTTAACACTTTCGCCAAACCTCCTCCTCACGCACTGGCAGGGGTCACGTCTAAGCCACAGTCTTGCTGAGATCCCCTTATCGGCACTTGCCTTACCGTTCTCAGTCTTCCCCCTCAAGCTCCTTTTCCTTTTCCTCAATATAAAGCGCCTTTTTTTTAGATTAGGAGGTTCTGCTTCGAGTGCTGGTCCCCTATGGGGCAGCTCGATCCCCCGCGACTTCCACCCTTTGAACTCTCCCCCCATCCCCGGCGATCCGATAACACTTTCCCCTCTCTAGTTTCTGATTCTTTTTTTTCCAGTTGAGAAGCCCCAGTCCATCACAACGCTGGCGGGTCCTCAGCATCGACTTGTTTGGCGGCCCATGTCCCCCCTATCGGTAGGGGGATATTCGGGTTCCCCGTGCCGGGCCCCCGTACGTATGGCTGCTTTTTTTTTTTTTGTACCTCAGCCGGGCATCAGGTGTCGGGTGGAGTGTGTTTCTACTGGGCCTTTGCGGGATGGATTGTTGAGTTCCAACGTTCTGATTGGTGTGGTAGGGGCCGGTCTTACAGCCCCAATATACTTTTGTTTTTTTTTTTGTATTCTCCAACCTCCCGGTCGTTTTACTCTTTTCGAGGATGTTTGAGGGGAATTTCGCGTCTTTGCTTTTTGCCGTTCGTCGGGTCGATCTCAGGCTTCGGATTCGCTGTCTGTTGCGGGGGCCCCCTCCGACGGATTTTTGGGCTGGGTCTTGTTCCCCCTTTTTTTCCCGTGAGCTGTTTGGTTGACATTCTGAAAAGTGACACTTTTCTTTTGGCGCGTTCTCATGCCTGCCGAAAAGAGCCCCCCTCCCATGCAACTTGTGGCTTTTACGTTCCCCCCCCCCCCCTCCCAACTTTTATTGTCAATCGGTTCAGTCATTTACCTGTAGTGGCGAAAGCTTTGGATCCTTTACCCCAGTTTTCTTCCGAAGCCTTCTCCAAACGCAAGCTTGGAGTGGTGCCGGGGTGTGCCTGGACTTGGTACGCTTCCTGACACTTAAAACCTATTGTCCCTGGTTGCCGTCGCACCTCCCCTTCTTCATTGGGTCAATCGTCCTCCCCCTCAGACGTCCCTTCGTCCCCGGACTTTTTTCACCTGCCTTCTATTGGCCGGATCTGCACATTTTTTGTGACTTCCCACCCGGTATCGACTACACCTTGCCTTACTCGTTTCCTGCTGTGTTCCCCATCGATGACCCCCCCCCCCATCTCGCGTTGCCGCTCTGGCATTAAACCGTCTTGTTTTTCGCCGACCCCCTGTTGATACAAAGTGGTTGTGATTCAGGCCTATTTTATCCATTGGTTTCTGTTTTTTCTTCAGAGGCCCCCTCCTCCGTCTCGGCTTCCCCAGCGGCCCCATTGTTTGGCGGTTCACTTCATTCCTCATTAGCCTCTAGAAAAGGTTTTTGCTGAGTTCTTATACCCTCTTCCCCCCTCCCCCCCCCCTTTTGTTTTTCGTTTTTTTTCCTTCCCCGGTTGGTCTGGCCCCTTCCCATCCCAGGCGCTCTTCCCTTTCTTTCTCCTCTCGTTTTTTTTGTTTGTGAAGGGATACTTTCGGCTCTCCGTCGTTAAGAGCTTTCGACCCACAGCCGGACTCGCACACCCTTTCTCCCCGAAACGATGACTCCTAGGAAGTTACCTCAAATCCTCCCCCCCCCCGTTTGCCGACTACTTTTTCAGGCCCGCGGCCCGTTTTTGCTGTGTCCCGCATGGGGCCCTGGCGCGAGAGGCCCCTGTCAGCACATCTTGGTTTGCCAGGCTATGTGAGAAGACCAGATCAACCCGATGGTTCCTTGATGAAGCTGCGCGTTACCGCTGTTCTCCCCTCTTTCATGTGTAGGTACATCGAATCGCTTTTCTGCTCGCTCCCGCCCCCGATTTGCTTTTATCCCGTCCAAGCCCCACACAGGGGCTGGTCGGGGATGTTTTATGGTGTGGTCTGGACCAGTAGAGGCTTTCTTCGTTAACCGCTTTTCTTTTCCGATCCTGCCCCCCCTTACTGCCTCCTGCCCGTCCCCGGATGCTCTAGAGTTACCCCCCGGTTGAGTTTGGGGCGGCGGTCTACCCTGGTGCGCGGTTGGGACGATGGTTTGTGCTCCACATGACAAGAATTTTCCCCTTTCGCTCCCATCCACTGTAAAGATTGCCTGGGGCACGGAACATCAAAGGTGGGTGATTTTCCTACAACATCAAGGGGCACTTGGCGCGCCGCTTAAATCATTCCCGACCAAGTTGTACCGCAAACGATCAAAGAGATTCCCCCCCACCTTACCCACGTACAATTGTGAAATGCCTGCGTCGAACCGGACCATCCCTGGATCTGTTTCGGCCTTGAACCACACCCCGTTTCGAGGGCTCCACAGTGGTTCGTCTCCTTCGGCAGGAATTGTTAACGAGACACCCTGTTTCCCCTTTTTAGAGCCGTGCCCCCCCCCCCCACCCCCGCCCCCGGTGCCGCTCCCTTTGAACACACTCCCTAACGTTTTGCTCTCGTGAAACCATCAGAATGGGACCTCTTCCTTTCCGACCTCTTTGCCACGTGAACAACAATGCCCCCATCCCCCACCTCCGTGTTCATCGTCCCCCGATGCTCTGTCCTCGAACGGATTTGTCGGTGATAATGGTTTGTGTTCTTTCGGGCCGGCATGCCGTCTCCCCCCCATAGGAAGTTCGAGCAGTGAACAGGACAGTACTCCTTCCGTGCCAAACGGCATATGAAGTAAGTCTGCTCTTGGGGTTTTTGCACGCAATTTGTGTCCGACTCGGGGCGGAGGCCCGGCGCGCGATGAACGTCCCTGTCGGGCTTTTGCCCGTGAGCAGAGGTACCTGAGTTGCCGCGGACTCATTTTTTCTTGCGGATTTCCTGTATACAAACCTCCTGGCACTCTCTGTGGAGGGAATCGTGATAGATCGACGTTGGATTTTTTGTTTTTTCTTTCCCTTCACGCATGTTTGTTTGTGGTCTTTTCTCGTCGGGATTTCCTCTGCTTGCTTCCCTTCCTTTTTTTTGGAGCGGTTCCCCTCCATTGAACGGCTCCTGAAGTGTGCCTTTTTTGTATCCAGATTTAGATTTTTATCCCGAACGAGCATCGTTTACTCGTGCCGAGCTGTTTGCCCTCCCCCCAAAGTTCCTTCTTCCCTGCCATTTCAAGTTTCTCTCCCCCCCGTCCCCGCCCTTTCGGCTCTTTTTTCCCTGCCTTTTGTAGCCTCGGCCTGTTTCTCCTTTTCACCCCTCGCGGTGCCCCCCGACCCTGGTGTTCCGCGACTCCTTAATTACCCTTATTTTTTATTTCCGTGGACCCGAGTTTTTACTCGCACCCTATCGCGGAGTTCGCCCGTTGTTTACAACTCCCACGTATCGCTATCTTTCGTTTTGGCTCCCACCGCTCCCGTTTCCGCCCAAATCTACACCGCACCCGGCAACCTGGACATTACAGCTGGGCGACGACCAGTCTTTGAACCAGCCCCTTAGCAGCCTCTTATTCCCCCCTTACCCCTTATTGACTCTCACCGATATTGGACTTGTTTATGGTGGGGGTTCCAGGCCCGATCACCGTCGTGCCGAAGTGGGCCGGCCTCCAACATTCTTTCATGCCGTTGATTCCATTTTTCCTATTCCTCTTCCCACTCCGCGTACGAGCGATGCCCCTGTTCTTTCAAGTCCCCTGCTTCACTTGCAACATGTCAGCCGTTTTTCTTCCCGTATGGTCCCTTTTCTTGGCCCCGTTCCTCCGCTAGGGCGTCTTGGTCTCGTATGCGCGTAAACGTGGACCGCGCGCACTTTGGTGGATGAGCAGACGTATTTCCTTTCCGAGCGGGGTTGTTGGTCTGGAGACATTTACACCCAGTCCGCCGCACCCCCTGGGCGCAGGCGCCGAACTGGCATGCTTAGTTTCTAGAGTTTTCGAGACGAGGTGATCCTGTCCCGGGGTGTGAGCCCCCCATCTTCACGTTGTTGTGGGGACCCCTAGCCGACTCTGCTTGCCCTATCCGCAAATCAGCTCCTCTCCCTGCCACATGCCCGCCACCCCCTTTGGGGTCCCTTGGCTCGCGGCTTTTGCACTTGCGAAATTTTCCAGGAGAGGATCTCCTGCCCCGCCCCCTTCCATTTCTTTCCTTTTTTTTGTATTGTGCAGCTCGTCGGCTTCGCTTCTTCTTTCTTCCTTACTGTTGTTTTGTCGGAGATTTTACGCGCGCACTCTTGATTAAATTTGACCGTGGGCGTTCGCTCAGCTCCCATCCGCCGCGTGCGTTTTGTCGTTCGCCGTGGCACGCCGCCTTGCGACTTCCCCCAGAGTGGGGCCACACTTTGTATCTCTCTGACTTTTTCGTTCGTCCCGTCTTCCCTTTCTTGTGCGACGCTGATGTGACTGGTGTCATCCGTTTTCGCCTTTTTTTCCCCTCGTCGAACCGAGACCCGCAGCCTTGGCGTATGGCGGGGAATTGGCGTTTGGCCGGTGTTGCGCGTTCCCTGTCGTCAGCGCAAATGATGGCCGATGCCCCTTCTTATTCCTAATCAACCCCCCCCACAACGGTGCGATGACTCTACCGCCTACGACCACTCTGACCCGGGTCCAAGTCAGGATCACCTTTTTTTGTCAGAACGCGCCCCGGTCCGTGTGGGGCGCAGTGGTTGATCATGGTATGGGGGAGAGTTCCGCATCGTTGTCCGCGTTTTTGTTTTGTTCGTCGATTCCTTAGACCGCATTCACACCCTGCGCCGCATGTATGTGTGCCCCTTTCCCTCAGCGTGATTTTCCCACACCCATATTTTCTCTCGTCACATTTCCCCCTTGGGTTCCTCTGTCCTAACGACCGCTTTCCTTTCACTCCGTTGTCCCTTTTTCGCCACGGCTTCCCTGTCACAAGGCCGTTGGGAAGCTTTTTTGCTTCGCGCGTTTCCTGCGCTGTCTCCTATTTCTTTGTTGCATCCCGGACAGCCTTTTTATTACTGTTCAGCTTTCCCATGGGCTGGGGGTCCCTACACCCACACCTTCCTCACGTGGGGGATGATCCGGGGAGTCGAGGCTCGGCCCGCCAATTTCTGTTTCGTCTAGTTTTCCCGTCGAAAACCAGCGCGCAGCAGGCAAGGGGACGTTCGACCTTTTCCCAGTGTTTTGATGAATCCACCTTTCTCGGCTCACTAAGGAACTGTTTGTCCCGTTCGGCCAAGTCCTCTTCTTAGTTTCTCTACGCGGCGGTCCCCGGGTAGTCTTTTCTGATAGCGGGGTTCCCCTAGGTTCTTCAACAGAGTCCTCCATGGCTGCGCCGAAAAAATGAATCCTCCCCCACCCCCCTTCCCGTACGAATTCCCTGATAATTCCCCCATCCCACCTCTGCGAGTCTCCCCGGCTGCGGACGTGTAAGAGTCCCCGTGGTTGGGGGGAAGGCCATCACCCAAATAGATGCCTTTATTCTTTTCACGCCGGGACAGTGACCCGGAGTTCTGCTAATTCAGTCGATGCGATTCGCGTGGATCAACTTTGAATTTTTCTTTGTGACCTGACTCGCTGGGTAATAGGAGGCGGAGTGGCCCCAACGCGGTGTTTTCGGAAAGGGGCGTGTAGGATGGCCTTAGGTGGTCCGGTGCTGTGAAGTAGTTGCTGTCTTGTTCTCTGCATGTGTGCCCCGCCCACGATCTCTGTTCCCCCCTTTTTAGTTCCTCTGATTACGGAGGTGTTTGGGGTGTAGCGGTACCGTTGTTTTACATATCGTCAGCATTCGACCCTCACTTCTTCCCCCCCTTTTCAAAGTAAAAACACCAAAATATGACTGATGTTACACTTTTTCTCTCTTCCTGTTTACCTTTTTAGTCCCCTCACTACCTTTCTCGCACCCGTTCCATTTGCTTCCTGACCAAATAGAGCGCCCTTTTGGTGCCCAGGAAACGTTCCCACATCCGCCACTTTTCCGCCCCCGACTGCTTTTCCCCGTTACCCCGTCGCAGTTCCCTGGGTGTATTACTATCGGTTCTTTCCACCTTGGCCGTTGCTCTCTCCCAATCTCCTATTGTTGTGCAGGCCCGATTTTGAGCTTTTTGCCCGTGTCAGAATTTTCCTGTTGTTGACGAATTTGGCACCCTTTCTTCCGGGGATATTTTCAGCCGCGCCCGCCTGTGGCGTTCCTGGACTGCAATGTCGGGCTCTGTGTACCTTTATCCGTTCCCTCTTATAATGCTCTTCCCCCCCCGGTTTCCTTCTAATTTTTTGCTTGCTACTTTGGGTGGGTCCCTTGTGTTGTGTGTGTGGAGTGTGTACCCCTAGACATCTTTTGTAATAGACTCCTAGCTCCGCCCCGTCCCCCAACTTTTTCCAAAGTTTTACGCGGGAGGATTATCTTCATTCAATGTTTATAGTCGTATACCCGTCATGGTTTGTCCTCTCCGAGGTCCACTTTACTTAGTTCGGCGTCCATTTTTGATAGGCACTGATTAGTTTTTTTCTTCTTATCTTCGGCGGTGCCTCTCTGGGGTGTCATACGCTCGTTGGGCTTACATTCCCCCGCTTTTCAGTATCTAAAATCGGGGCTGGTGATCTCCCTCCTCTTTGTTGGTTTTTTCGCCCTTCTAGTTTGGGCGCCGGTTGTGGGCCTTCTGTGCCTACTACCCCCTCGGACATGACACCTAACGGCGTACCAGCAGGTTATTCCTAGGTGACCGTTAAAGTCCTCCACACCCCCCCCCTTGTGTCTCGGGGGGGTCATTTTGGCCCGCCCCAGCAACCTTTTCGCTTGCCACCAACCACCCGACTTCAGTGGCATCATGCCGCCCCCCTAGCCCGATTCTAAGGCGTGTGAAGTTCGGCTGTGCCCGGGGTACTCTTGTTTCTTCACAGGTGATGTCTCCCTACTCCGAGACCTGTGGGCCTTTAATTGATTAACGGCGCCACCGCTCGATTGGTTGGGGGGGGGGGGGCAAAGGGTTAATGTTGGGGTCGCCAGGGCCAAAAAAGGTGCCCACGTCGCTTCGGTTTTTGCTTCTGTCTTGTGCTATACCGATTCTCAAATGCTAATGTCCCGTAAGGAACCATGCGTCCCCCTAGCGTTGCCAGCCGCGTGCGTTTTGCTTGTGATTTTGTGTCTGTACACGCCCGCTTATGTCGTCTCTGTTTTTTCCCTTACGACGTTCCAGCCCGACTGGTCCGCCTATTATTCGCTTCCCCCCCCCACGATCTATCCTTTCCGTCATTTTAACCTTCCAAGCTCGCCACCATCCATCCCCCTCGGCTATTTGTCTGCCGGAGTGCAACGCTGACCTCCCCACCTTACTGTCCAATCCTTACCCACGTACACTGAGGTGCGTACATGGTTTCCACCTTTTTTGTTCCCCATGCGAGTGATACAGGTTTTTTCACGAGCGAACCTTCACCCCGCCCCGATCGGGTCTTGGCTTTGTTCCCATTCATCGTCTGGAACCCCGCCGGGGTGCGGCTCCGGCTTTGGCTGGGCAATTAGCGGTCCGTGACCAACAACCACCCGGGACCCTTCTTTGCCTCAGTCAGGTTACAAACAGCCATTGATGGTTGGCAAACTAATAATTTGATAAGCTAGCGTACCCAAGGGGCGCCAAAATAATGCTGAAAAACTTCCCCCCCTCAACCTCTTTAATATAAACTCCAGAACGGTCTTATAGAGTGTTTGTGTTAAAGACTTCAAGTCTCCCAAAGTGTTGTTCCGCGGCTGGGGCCCCCGGTTCCCCATTCCTACACCTGATTCCGTCCCAACAGTTAGCACCCCACCTTTGTTGGGGTGTTCTGGTCGTTGCGTCGGGGGGGCAGAGTGCCTTGGACGGGTGAACCTCAAAATATGGCACCCCCCGACTCCTCCACATCGAATACGCCCAACTCCGTCCCCTCCCCCCCAAGGCACTCCTCCCCCAGGGAACATGCCCGTTTTTTCTTCTGATGCTCCGTTGGGGTATTACCGGCGTATACCGGGCTCCCCGCGCGGATTTCCTGGTTTATCGGATGTTGGACGTGTGATCTGGTTGGTATTTTCGTTGTTTTTTTTTTTCCGTTTGTTTGTGTAGGTTGCTGGTATTTAGGCTTGCACATTACCACTTTCACCCGGGGGGTCGCTCGATCGGGGGCGGGCTCTGTCTCCGCGTGGGATTTACTCGTTACCTCCCACTCCTGCGTTCACTGGGCCGTAGACCTCCGAGCAACACAGTTCCTTGCATCCTGCCCGATTCCCTGATTATTCTAACCTAGGACCTGTCGGATCGTGTCCCCTAGGCTGACTGGCTTTCTTTTTCTGGTTTTTCTTCGTTGGTTCCCGGCCCCCCGCTTAAGTGATGATGGGCTAGAGGGCTCCGTTTTGACTGCTTCTTCCCCTCTGGTTTCCCTCCTTTTTAGTACTAGATTTCCGCCGACAGCGACTGGTCTGGGTTTGGGTGTCCCGCCGTACGGTCGTGCGGGGCGCCGGTATTTCTGCTATGCCTTTTTTAGGGACGTGCGTTTCGGCTCCTGATGGACCCTAAGTGGCCTCCCCCCCTTAATCGCCCCAACCTTCCCTTTTCCATGAAGCTGGCAGACCGACAGTCCTGCCTTCATTCCTGCAGCAACGCTCGATGCCTCACCCCCGTTGGACTTTTCTTTCTTACAACCTGGAAACACTACTAAGTTACCATTGGGAGTTTATTTTTAAAACAGATCCCTTAGCAACCCCCCCGGCCAACTGCCCCCTTTTCCTAACTATCCTTTTTTCAATTGATGCGAGAACGCCTCGCAGTGTTGGCTGTTCTTCCCTTCTCACCAACGTCACGGGAGACTTTTGCCTTTAATATACTCTTAGCGTTCCATCGTCACCCCGAATTCTCAACGGGGTGGAAGCCCTTCGTTTCTTCCCTATTTTGGAATGATGAGTTCCGGGCGACGAGCGCCCGGTGTTTCTTGATGTTCACACTTCCCGCCCGCACAACTTTATTCGTGCGCACCAAAGTCCCCTTTGGATTTACTTGTTCGAGCTTTTTGGGTTACTTGTTTGTCCTTTTTTTGGTTTTGTGAAGACTCGTATAGCACCGTACTGGTGGTTCCCCGCTTCCGAAGTGGCCGGGTCCAGTAGTCTTATCATCCGTTGCAGCCCTCCCCCCCACTTCCCCCTAAGACCAAGCGTAAGGACGTTCCCGACTTAATTTTTTTTTCGGAAGTTTTAGGACAATCCCGGAACCTTTCTTATGCCCTTGAAACGAGATGTTTGC
>Ga0179593_1572203_pt1 | contig 12496 bp, 17 predicted proteins | sample CZODoug2_1_08_16_FD_185931 | JGI IMG/M metagenome (GOLD analysis project Ga0179593, IMG submission 185931) | Vadose zone soil fungal communities from Angelo Coast Range Reserve, California, USA - CZODoug2_1_08_16fungal (PacBio error correction) | ecosystem: Environmental > Terrestrial > Soil >... | reverse complement strand
CCTTTTCCTTCGGTCATGAAGAATTTGGATATTTTTGACTGTCTCTCCACCGGGTAGGATTCTTCTTCCGGGGCCTCCTTGACTCGCCCCCCTACCCCCTTTTTCCCGCAGCCAGCAAGGAGCCTGTTCTGCGGTTATCAGTAGACGTTAAGCCGGCCGGGGCATTTAAGACCATCCTCCGGCCAAGCCCTTCCTTTCAACCAGCCCCGGCTCGCTCCCCGAATCCTGGACGGTCTTAGACCTGGGATTCGATAGTAGAGTTTTTCTGTGGCGTTGTTTTTTTTGGTCCCTTGATGTCATTGCCGCGTTTGATCGCGTCACTGGTCGCGGGCGGTTCCCGGCCGTCCCTTTCTCGTCACCACCCCTCGTCCCCCTCCCCCCCGTTTCATCACCATGGAAAGGGCCTCTTCACGACCCCGACCCCCGCCCCCTGGGCCCTATTTCCTGGCCTCCTTGGGGTTCGCCCCACCAGCTTACGACCGAGGTTAAGCTGGATGTGTCGGGTCCGTGTTTCCAATCGGTGTCCCTTTTTATCCTTTCCCCTCTGTGCTCGGCTTCTTTTTTTTCCGGGGCGGCGCGGACCTCTGCCTCAGCGGACTTTCCGAACTCCGCTCCCTTCTGAAGGTTGCAGTTCTTCGACGATTTTTTTCCGGCACCTCCAAGACCTGCCCCCCCCATCCCTCCTGAGGTATCTTTTAGCCCGTAGCCCCCCCTACCCGTTTGGTAGTGCAGGCCGAATCTCCTCTTTTGAATCCGATTGTGACGGCCAGGATCGCGTCCCTCTTTAACTCGCGCGAATAACTAAAGTTCATTTTTTGGCGGTTTCCTTTCCTTTCCCGTCTTTCTTGGCGGGCTGTGAAGACGACGTCCCGTAGCGTGATCTCGCAAAAGACGACCTTTTTGTTTGAACCAGTGAACCTCCTTGAATCCCCCTTCTGATCCCGGGTCGCCCTATTCGTCGTACGGACCTTCCCCGAGAGCACGACGAACCTTTTGGATAGAAAGAAGTTTTCCCGTTCAATCCCGTTCCCCCCTCTCCCTTTCGGAAAGCTTCCCCGCGCCCCCATTCCTCAACGGATACCCCCCCTCCAGACCTAAAGGAAGCATATAAAGAGCGTTGTTTCCCCATCTCATCTAGCTGATTTCTTCTCCGAGCTTGATTTTTTTCTGGGCTTCGTTTGCAAGAGTTGGTTAGGATAAAGTGGTACCCCCTTTGCCATCGTAGTCCCTCCGCAAGACTCCTTCTCCCCAGCGCTCCCCCTTCCACTCCCATTAACTTGTTCTCTTTTTCGATACTCAAGTTCCCAAAGCAGAAAGAACTTCGACTTCCCTCCTTTTTTGCGGGGGTCCCCTTCCTTCCCACACGGCCTTTTCCAGATGGCTTGAAGTTGTCATTTTTTCATCGCCCGGATGGGGGAGGTATGTTCTTAGTCCTAGTTTTTTCTCTCCCCCGGGAGAGTCCCTCACCCCAGGTTCCCGGCCTTGAACGCGCCCACCCCCTCTAGGCCAGGCATTTTTTTCCTGTAGGCGGTGACCCTTTTGTAGAACAAGCATCCGTCTTGCTTTCCAACCCCTCTCTTTGTAGGTTTCCCTTTGAGAGCCGGGGACTTAACAGGCAGTTCCCTTGATAATCGGCCTCAGAGGCATTTTTGTTCCCCTGAGACCCCCTTCCCAACGGTTCCTTGGCAAAACTTGTCCTTTGGACTCGTGTCGCTTTTTTGAACGATGTAAAGCGTTTCTGCATTCATCCCCTCCCCCCCTGGAACTTCTTCCTCCTCCTGTTGGAAGCTCCTCACTTGTGGTCTTTTCCCCTTTCGAGATGAACCCCCTGGTTTCAGGACAGGCCGTTTATTTTAACATTTTTTTTCATGCGTCGGTCCCCCTCCCTCCCTCAGCACACGTCCCGCTGTTAAGAAGGATGCTTTCTTGAAGAGAGGGTCCTCCGCCTTTTACCCAGGAATTTTTTTTATGCGGCCCCTTACTCCTCCCCCCTCAGCCTGCTCTTTCCCCGGAACTTTCGTTTCCCGATATGTTCAGCTTTGTTTTTTTTTAGACGAGGTTGCCGGAAGGCATCTTGTCACCCTCCCTCCCGTTGTTGTTTTTTTTTCCCAGATCTCCCCTTCCCTTCCTTTTCCTCTACAAGGTTACCTTTTCGTACCCCCTCCTTTCCAGGTTCTCCCCTGACGAAGCGCTTTTCGGCATCACCCGTTACTTTTTTTCTCAGCGATCCAGCGGACTTCCCTTTTGAACCCGTTGGAAGTCTCTTTGGCAATTCGTTCCCCCTCCTTTTGAATTCTCCTTTCTCTTCCTCCTTCACTTCCATTGACTTCCGGTTTTGTTTTCCGATTAGAGGGGGCCCTCCCCACGTAAATGGTGTCGACTTGCCCCGAACGCGCCCCTTTCTGAATCTTCTTCACTTCGGGTACAGCGGTACATCTTAGACCTAGTCACGCAAGTGATTACATCCCTTTTCGGGAAAAGGGCTTCTTCTTTGGTAGGATGACTCCCCACCGCTTAAATTTTGGATCACCCTTTTCTCCTTTTCAAACCCCTTCTTATGTCTTACTGACTTGATTTTTCCCCTCCCCCGGTATCGGGCTGGTTCCCATTGCGGACAACAAGCCGTTACCTTCGGTTCTCTAACCTTTTTGGCCCCTCTGACCCATTGCAGCGTCCATTGAGTAGCCTACACAATGACGGCGTTCCCTCAGGGATCAGGATCCTTCCCTTTTTCCAGAAACAAGAAGAAGGTGAGCCGATTTACCTCATTCTCTCATGGGTGAGCCCTTGGCCGGGCCTTGCCCCGCCGCGCAGGAAGCTTTTTTTCCCCAGGAAGGTGCAGATCTGGCGGTGGGGAAGGTTCTTTTTGTCAACAATCTCCCCCTCCGGGCTCGCTTTACTTAGTGCTTTTCTTTCCCCCGGAAGCTGGTTAACCACGGGAGCCTTTTAGGATAAAAAAAGTTGACCCTCCTTTCTCTCAGTGCACAGTTTCCCCCCCCCTCCCCTCGCTAATTAAGCTTTTTCTTCGAAATCCCTTTCCTTTTTAGAGGTAGTACTGTACCGGCTTCTTTTCTGTTCGAGAGGCTTGGAGAGGATAAGTTTTTCTTCCCGGAGAGGAGGAGAGACTTTTTTCTTTTTGTTCTCTTTTGATTTCTTCTTTCTCCAGGAGGTTCGTTCTTTTTTGTCTTGTATAGTAGCCCCCTCTTTAGGAAGACATCCCCCCCTTTTGATTAGGTTAGCATTTTTTTCTATTTTTACCTTGGAATTTCCCCGCGGAAGGTTCTATTTTCTCTGATGATTTTTGGGACCTAAGTCGCACCGCCCCCCCCTTTAGGGCGGATCGGCTGATCACCCCCTGACAAATTCCCAAAATACTGGGAGTGTCTTCGCAGTGTCCCCAGTTTTTCCTCCCCTCCCTTCCCGTCTCCCCCCCCCTCGTCCCTCGTATTCGGCCTGTAACCGTTACTGTGCTCCATTTTCCAAAAAGGGATCAACTACATGTTGAAGCGGTAATGTAGTTCTGCTTGGACTGATCATATCCTTCTGCCAACCGGAGGCCCCCTGACGGAAGAGATCCGCCCCAGCGGATGTTTTTGGTTGTTGTCTTGCTATTCCTCCCCTTTTCGCCAAATTCCCCCCTCGTTAGCACACCTTCGCAACTGGAGCAGACCCCCCTTATGGCCCCCCCTGCAGATCATTTGACTGTATTAAGACCCCCCAAAACAGTTGTCTGCCCCTTCTTTTAAGTTTTCCTCCCCATCGAGGCCTTTCGCCCCTAGGCTTTTCCCCCGTGCAGGGTGCTTGTTCAGTAGATGACCTATTGACAGTCCTGCTAAACGGGAGTTACTTCTGGGGACCCGCATGGACGTTTTTCGGACCCTCTTTCGTCCAGCCCAGGAACTGCGCCCAGTGCTTTTGAATGACATAGCACATTCTTCCACCACTCCCTGTTCCCCCCGACTCGCGTCTTCCAGTTCCTTTTTACGGCTGCACTTGATTTTTTCTGGGGCCCGGCGGCGATTCGGTACTCGTGTTGGCTGCCGGAGGAAAGGCGAGACTTCCCCCCCCTCTAGACGTTGTGCTGAGACCTCTAGTTCCTCCCCCCAGTCTTCTCTCTCCCCGGCTGCTGATCGCTTTTTTCGACCCTTTGGCCAATCGGCCCAGATTTCACCTGATGCCATGAACTTCCCCTTTTTTGAATCATCTCTCGTTCCCTCCCCCGTTTTTTTGAAGTTCTGCCTTTCGCTTATGGCCAGGATATGTTCCTTTGTGGGGACTCCATTCGGTTCGGTTCGGCGATCAGCAGTCCGTTGAAGGCTATCAGCGCTCTTCGAGATCATCACCCCAGATTGCGGAGATTTGATCGTGTTCGGACCTGGGGCAGTCTTGACCAGCCCGTCTTACGTCCTCCGCCCGTTTCACCCGGCTCGACTTCCAGAAGCGAAAGGTCGGCGCAGACGATCGTATTAGTGGGTTCTGGGAGAGGGCTTATATGTCGATTGTAACTCCGCGTGTCTTGAAGTTCCTGTTGCCCTGGACGACAAGTTGGAGTAAAGATGTTGAGAAAAAGAACGCTCCCAGACGTAAAGCCTTGAAATGATTCCAAGGAACAATTTTCATCTTCGCTCCCCCCTATACCCTCCTGACGAGGTTGCTTTAAAGATGGTGCTTAAATAACGACTCCCGCTTTTTTTTATTTTTGCTTCTCTTGGTCCTTTTCTTGGTGGGGTTTGGGAGGCTACTGTTTTTCTGTAGCATGTGTCCCTTTGGTTTCAGGGCCCGGAGCTCTTTCATAGCAGTCCAGCCTCCTCCTGTCGAGCGCTCAGGCCTTCTCCCAGAAGGTTGTAATGACGACCCCTTCTTTTTGCAAATACCGGTGACCGCAGGCAACCCAGCTCCTTTCCGGTTCTTTTGATCCCGTTGTTTCTCTTGACCCAGTTATTTTCGGGTAGGAAGGAGAAGCGAGGCCAGGCTGCCCTTCTTTTCTTCTCTCCCAAGCCATGAACGTCTCCCCGGTCCCATGAGAAAGAAAGGGATTTCAGAACCGGCACTCCTCTTTCTCTCTCTTACGTCATGCTCTTTTATCCCATTCTCCCCTCTTCCTTCCCACGGTTGATCAGCCCGCCCTCCCCGGAGGTTCTTTGAATGAGACGAACAGCAAAAAAGCCTTTTTATCACCCCCTCCCAGCCTTTCCTTTCTTCCCGTTTTCCCTCCTGAATGAGACCGCCGAGGGCGCCCTCCCCCGCGACGAGGAGACCCTTTACGAACAGAACGGGCTCACTTCTGTGCAGCTTTCCCCTAGAGCATCCTACTTCAGGCTTTCCTCGCCCTCACCCTACTCTCACGGATAACAGATCATCCCTTTGAAGCCGATACTACAGCCATGTGAAGACTAACATAGCTCCTTCCCCCTCTTTTTTTGGTTGCCGCCTTTCGTACGCGTTTTTGTTGGTGGGAGCCGAGTGTTTTCCTCCGGATCCCGTGGTACACCATCCGAGGTAGAGACAGCCCCCTCATATTGCCAACCCCCCCTCCAGGCTGGTTTGCCTCCCTTCACCGCCGCCACTCCTCTCACCGGGCGTCCTCTCTACTTCCGGCGCGGCTTTTTTTGTTTTTTCCAGGCCGGCCACCCCCTTCCTCCGCTTGAGTTGTTCATGTCCTTGACTCCTTTTTTTTACCTTCATGCGAGTTCCCTGGGTCGGCGCCGCGATGTCGGCTAACCAGTACGGCAATGCTTGAACGCGCCCAGCGTCCGACCCCCCCATTGCTGCCCAGGATCGGGTCGGTTCCCTTTTGAACAGGCTGTTGTATTTGACCCCATCGACCGGTTGGCAATTCAATTTTCCCCCCCCTCAGACCCTTTTGCCCTCCGAGCGCAGGATGGTCCCTTCCGTCATCAAGTGATCCAGGAAGGCGTTTTTCTCTTTCGAATCAGCCCTTTCTTTCATCCCATCCTTGATGTAATACTTTTTTAGCGTATGTCTTGCCTCCCCCATTTTACCTCCCGCCCCCCTTAGTCTTTCGTCCAAGGGTTGGCTTTAATCGCGCTCTTTGAAGAGATCGAACCTGGAAGTGGTGCTGCTAACCCCCCGTCCTTTTGCCTTTTTGATCTTGGTAAAGTCCTCCTTCCCTTCTCTCGGTACGAATTGCCCCCTGTCTTTTTTTTACAAGTAACCGAAACTTCGCCGGTCGTTCCGACCCCCTTTAAAGTCTTGGTTTCTTGACAGGTAAAAAAAGGGTCTGCCCTCCCTCCCCCTCCCCCTCCCCCCTTTCCCCCACAATGCGGTCCCGCCTTCCCTTTTTGTAGGAGTAGCGATTTTCTTGAAGAAGATGATCTATCTCTCCTTTTGGTGCTATCTCTCTTTGCACGGCACCACCCTAACCACGCTTCCCCCTAAAGCATTGTTCCGGGAGCGGGCCCCAAGAGCTTAATGTCCTTTTCCATAAAATTTTACCTTCCCTTGCGATACTTCGTAATCTCCCGGCGGAACACCGTCGTTTCTGGTTTTCCTTCACGCCTTTATTGGTATTGCACTCCGCCCTTCCTTGAAATTTTCCTCCAATAATAGCGATTCCCTTTCTTGTTTTTGAAATTTAAGTAAGGTGTTTCATTCTTTCTTTGGTCAAAACTCAATTTTTTTCGTCCTACCCTTCAATTAACCTCCTATGACGCTGGCCCGTTTCTCCTGCTGAACTGCTGGTACTCGGGTACAATGCTTCTCTCCAGGAAAAGTGCCCAGGATTAACTCCCTGTCAAAATTGGAGCCGGTCTTCTTTCTACTTCTCCCCCCCTGCCCTCCCCCTCAATTCCTTTCTCACATTCTTTCCCGTTCCCCCTGTTCACGTCCCCCTTTTTTAGGGCAACAGATCTTCCCTCGGAGGGGTGTTTACTTTGTTCTCCAATTTTTGAACCGCGGATCTGCCTGGCCTCTCTTTTTGGGCGCTTGACCAATTGCGGGATAGAAGAAATAGCCGACGTTTCTCCCGCTGATGCCGCATTCCTCCCTAAGGAGTCTCTCCACTTTTTTTTTCAAAAATTAGTCGATTCCCTCGGTGAATGAATGGAAAAAGAATCGGCGGAGATTAGTCCCTTTTCCCTGAGTCTTTTTTTCCGCCCTTTTCGTCCTTGCCCCGTTTCCTATTGGGCTCGCCTAGGTCTATTAGTGATGTTGATATCCTTGTGGTGTCCCCCTGTGGATAAACATATTCACAACTTTCCGCCCTCCTTTTTTTTGGAATTTAGGCCCCACATCGGTACCTTAAGAGATAAAGATTTTTCTATAGGCTCAGTCCTGTATCTTTCTATTCCGGTTAATCCTTTGGATGTTCCCCATTATCTCTTTTTCAATGGGAGCGGTATAATTCAGGCAGGGATGATAGAAGTGTCCCGAGAGCATTTTCTCTATTCAGCCCCCTGTGCACCTCTTTCCTCCGTTAGTGATCAATAGTTATCCCCGGTACGTAAGTTCGGTGATAGGATCCGCCCCCTCCTCACAATTCCCTTGCCTTCCCCTTGGCGATTAATCCTCTGCCTTGGAGGACTTTATAAGCCCCCCCAGAAGGGTAAGGGAGTCATTACCCCCCTTCACCCTTTCCCCCCCAACCTGAGGGATACTTTCCCGTACTTTCCCCTGCGGACGCGATTCCTTGAGCCACCCCTTCTTTTCCCCTTTGATCGGCCTGAACTTACCGTTAGAATGGGGCGACCATGAGAAAAAAAGGTCTCCCCCCTAGGATTTGTATTTTGTCTGCGGTCTTCCTGCATTCTGGCATGCCACCCTGTAGAACGATCCCCGTAAGAGCTCTTTGACGTGTAGAGGAGAAGATTTTTTTCTCTGTAACTTCCCCCAACCTGCAACTTAAGCGCCCTCCAGACCCCCCCCTAGGCAGCAACCCGCACAACAATGCATTCCTGACATGTCGACCCTCCTCATTTTTTAACCCTTAGGTTAGATTTATTCCTTCCCCCTCACCCTTTTTGGGAACCCATCGGAATGTTCTTTGTTAGGGAAGTAGTCCTGAATGTAATAATGTTCCCTGGGTTCTTCTGCCATCAAGCTTTCTACGGGACTAGGACTGATACCAGGAAATGCTCCCATCATCCCATTCATCTCCCTTTTCTTACCCTGCCTCACCCTCCCCACAATCCTCGTTATTCTCTCAGGTCTCCTATGGTTACGGCTGCCCCCCCCAAGGGAGAGGACGTTCTTTTCCTTTCGCTTCCTCTCTCGGTTTTTTCCTTTCCCCCCCGAAGGACGGCCCTGATAGACTTAAGACCCTCGGAGGGAGGAGCCCTTGATAGCTGACGCTCCTCCTTTTATCTCATACCTATGCCCCCCACCGAGCAGCTAAAATAAAGGCCACCATCTCAAAATGAGACATTGACCCCTTGGACATATCTATCTCCAGAATACGTTTTTTTTGGATGTCCCGACGGATGGCATCCTATCTGGGACTGCTCCTTCCAGTCCCCTTTTTCTCTTCCTCTCCTCCATTGGATCGCAGCTCATCCCCCCGATTCTTCCCGAGATGGAAAGTCAGTTCCGTTCTCTCAAGTTTTTACTGAGACTTCCTCCGTTTTTTCAGGACTTAGAAGCTTTTTTTTCCTTCCTAAAAGAAGGAAACTCCGAATAAAAGTTCATTTAGGAAAGGCTCCCCTTTTTATCAGATTCTTTCTCTTCCAGGGATCTGGTAGAGGTTTCAGATAATGGACCCCCGACTTTTCTAGCTATTGCTCCTTTCTTCAGGCCTACCCTGCAGCCGTCAACTCCTTTGCTCCACGACGAGTAAAGCCCTTATTGGCCAAAATCTCCAGTGCTTTCCAGACTCTCCAACACCCCTTCACAAGAAGAGGGCCCCCCGGAATAGATGGTGAGGTCTTACTTTACATTCCCAGGGTCTTTCAACTACTTTTTCCCCCCCTTGATTTCTCAAGTCATAATATGAAGGTGAGCTGTCTCGATTCCTTTTCTGTCGGGACTTTTTTACTTGTGATCAGGAGGTGTCTACTTTCCTTAGCCTTACTGCACTACGCTTCCCCCGACAGTCCCCCTTTTCCTTTTCTTTCTTTCCCCTCCCGTTTGCGTTCTCCAGTGCAGGCATGACTCGATAGATGAAGTGTCCCCCTTTCGCCCTGCCCCCCCCCCTTGCAGGTAGTTCCGGTGTGAGCTTTTCAGTATGACGTGGGGTTTTTTTTAGAAGAGGAATCCGTGGTGGAGAAGGAAAGTGCCTCCCCTCCTCCCGCTTGACTCCTTATTCCACTCACTCCAATTATTTTGTTTTGTGCCCCTTTTTTTTTCTCTCGCACGGACAGTTTCCCCTTTCGTCTGAGAAGAATCCCCCCCGCAGGTGAGAAAGAGAAACGGCCCCTGAAGCGTTAACTTCATTTGCCTCCCTCTTATCATTGTCCTTTCCTTTTTTCCCGAGGAGCCCTTACCCGAGAAGATTGATCCTACGACCCCCTTTTAACGGGAATCTGTCCAGAAGGAAGTCACAGATCCCCCGCATCTTTAACCCTCCTCCATTCCCATCCCCTAACGAGCCCCCGAGCCGACACCCCTACGATCAGCTCGAAGCGATCAGCAGAAGAATGGCAATCGTCTTCTCCCCTTCATCATCTTTTCCCTTGCCGAGCTTTCTTCTAACCCGCGTCTTTTAACGTTTGTGGAGACGAGTGAGAAAGGATAACCGTACACAGGGTATTTAGATCCCCGCCCTCATTGACAGAGCGGGCTTCCCACCAAGGCCAGCTCTTCGGACGAACTAAAGGTCCTCGCAAGACGTAGTCACTGAGTCCCTCTCGGCCGGCCCCTTTCAGATGTCTAGTTTTGTGCCTCGCCTCCCTTTTTTGCGGACGTAAATGCGATACGGATCCTCGGTTGCAGTAGGTCTTTCTCGACCAGTTTCATTTCCTTCCCCCCCGCCCTTCCCAAGCGGGTTCGTCCATCTGGGTGTCGGCGTTCTTTTAGAACATCCTCTGACCGGGAAGTTTTGAACCCCTATTAGTTGATTTTTATGTGGAAAGGCGATCCGTGTGACATCTTCGGCGTTTGCGGAGAAGTTGCTCTGGAACAGGCGATCCGTCGGAAATGGAAATTTCCCCTTTTTTTGGCAGTTATTTCGCCGACCGTCCCTCGCGAGTACCCTTGTTCCAAGCAGCTTTTTCATTCCAAAAGGGCATCCCATAGAGAGCCATTTTTGAGAGAAAACATGGAGTTTCTGCTGCCTCCCTTGACTGACTTCTTTTGCAGCGGATCGCTCTCAGACTCCTTCCTCCCTGTAGGTCCCTTTCATTCCGCGTTAGTCCCTCGTCACCTTCTTGTTTTTGGGTTTTTGAGATGGTCCTCTCGTTCTTCCTCCCGATTTCACGGTCCCTTCACCCTGGTGATGCCGGACAGTTCCCCTCTGGCGCAGCAGCGCTCCTTTTAAAAATGCGAGTCACCTCCCTTCTTTTTTCTGTGTTAGCCCTATTAAGCTTTATCTTTTTCCCCCCCCTTCCCCCCCTCCCTTTTTGTAGAGTATCTCCCCTTGATGACACTTTTTTCCAACATCGGCTACTCCCCCCAAGATGAAAACAGAGCGTTATTTATTGGGAGCTCTGGCCCCTGTACCATCACCCGTTTTGTGATCTCCTTCTTCCCCTTTATCAAGGCATCAGGAGGAACAATTTGCGGGGGTTCAAGGAATCGTTTCTCCTGGACTTATCCTTCCCCTCGCGATCCTTTGCCCTTTTCCTACCGTGTTCAGCCCTCCCGCAGACACGTCACGTTCCATATTCAACAAGGAGGCCTTCCCTCATGGTTTGCTGCTCTTTCTTTCCTTTCCCTCGCGGTACATCTTCTTCTGCCATTCGGACACTTTTTTGACCTTCAATTGCCAGAGGCAGGGCATGACGGCGAATGGTTCCCTTCTGCCATTTCTTCCTCCCGCCTATACATTGTATCGGCTGTCCCCGTTTCCCTTTTGCCCCTGTATATGGTGTTCCTTCCCCGGTATCGGGCTTCTAAAAAGCCTGCCCCTACCTGCTCCTTCCGTTTGCGACGTAAGCCCGGAACCTGGTCCGCTCCCCCTCCCTTACCTCTCCCCGAGGATCCGTTTTTCATGACTCAAGCCCCTTTATGAATGTCCCAAACTCTCCCATCCCGGTTTTCTTGCCTCTTTTCCCACGCCGCGCCGTCCTCCTGCCGGAAAGGTGCAGAGTTAGGCGGCTGGCCCCCTAGGGAATCGCCGTGGCCTTCTGGCCGTTGCTTGAATCCTCTTATTCCTTTATCCTGTTTGCACTTAGTCCTTGGTGTAACAACTTTTGCGCCCCAATTCACCTACCTTGCCTCCCCCAGCTCTTTGACTTTCCTGAAAAGAAAACTTTCGCAGCGCCTACAATTCTTGGGTTAGGCGTGCCCCGCCGGCTCTTTCTCTCCCTCTTACTGGTAAGTAGCTTCTTTATAGTGGTCAGGCGCGGGGGCGCAGTCCTCCTGATGGCAGGGCGTTCTGACGGTTTCTGCTTTCTTCTCGACCATCCCGTTCATTTTCCTTGATCTTGTTTCTTTCCCGGCGCCAGGTGCTCTGGCTTCATGATAATCTTTTTAAAATGTTTCAACCTTCTGTCCGCGAGGCTGAAACTTTCGGGTGCTTACTTTTCAGAAGCAGCCCAAGTGCCCGGTTTGATCACACCTGGTCGCTGCCCCCCAACTGGGTGAGTGATAATTTTGAAAGAGCCTTTTTCCCCTTTTTTTAACCCTGTCTCCTTTCCCCCACCTCTATTCTCTCGGCCCTTTCTAACCCACCCTTTCTCCTGGGGCGACATTAACAATGATCCCCTCCCCTTCCAGCACGGGGGTTGAGGTCTCGACCCTTTTTCATGCATTTTTTGTCGCCGTCGACAACATGCTGGATTCAAATGAGTGAAGTCCCCATCGGCGTTCGTACGCCGTTCCCTCCGCACCCCCTTTCCCGACGCCGTCGCCCTCGACCGACCTGAAGCAGCACCGCTCAAAACCCTTGTTACCCCTCTGAACATTCCAGCTGGCTTTTTTTCGGTCGTCATCTTGGGAAACGCTCCCTCACCATTGAGGCAGGGGAAGCCACTCGTCTTTCTGTCTTGGTTTAATTCTGACCGGCCATTGGCCTTGCTCCTTTTCTCCGATCGTCTCTGGCTCTCAAGAGGTATCGTAATTAGGAGACCGGAACTTAGATCCGCGCAAATTCTCGCATGATCTTCCCCTCAAAGATCACCTCCCTTAAAAAAAGCCCCGAATCTTTCTTTCTTTCCGAGTCCGCTGCTGCACCTTGTTTGAGATCCGATGGGTCTTTGGCGACGTCGGGGATGGTAGGTTCTTCGGTAGAACTTCCCCCTAATTCCTCCCCTTCCCGTTGACTCCAGGCTTTGATGATCGCGATTCCCTGATGACTTTCTTCCCCGGATGATGATATACTCTCTCACCACCCGTTCTTCACCTCGGCCCATCTCCCCATTTGCCGTCCTATTCCCCCTCAAGG
>Ga0179593_1555007_pt1 | contig 12496 bp, 22 predicted proteins | sample CZODoug2_1_08_16_FD_185931 | JGI IMG/M metagenome (GOLD analysis project Ga0179593, IMG submission 185931) | Vadose zone soil fungal communities from Angelo Coast Range Reserve, California, USA - CZODoug2_1_08_16fungal (PacBio error correction) | ecosystem: Environmental > Terrestrial > Soil >... | reverse complement strand
CCAGACCCTTCATTTCGCAGAGACCCTGTCCTTGTCCAACTATCCCCCCCAGTGGTGCTCTTATCGTTATTCTATTACTCTTTTTTTGACTTCAATAGTAGGAGTGAATCTTCTCGGCCTCACGGTCCGGGACTGTGAGTCGAACAGGCCTCTCTTAGGATATTCCTTCCCCACTATGCTTCTTCTTCTTCTCCCTTCAGTCCCATCCCCCAACTTAGACCTGATGGCCCATGGCGGTCTTTGTTTCTTTCTCTTTCCTATAGGTTCTCCTCGGGGACGCGCTACCCGCACCTGATCTTGGCTAATTTACGCCCTTAGTTGATTTACTTCTTTCGCGCTTTTTTTTAATTTCCTTATCCCCCCTTTTCCGCGACGGGGGCTTTCGGACGGCATAGGAATCATCTCTTCTTGGCTGACGAAAAAGATCAATCTTTCCCCTTGTAGACCCTCCTTGCTTAGATGCTATTTTACTCTCCGTTCCATTGATTTAGTACATCGTCGTCGTTTTCTCCCAGTCTTTTTCTTTTTATGGTGAGAGGCACGATATGAGGTTGTCAGTTTTTTTTCCTCCTTCCAGGTTTTATACTGCTCACCGGCCGATCGGGTCTCAAGGTTTGGAGGCACGGTTGTCCCCCCCCCCCGTTTTTTTTTTTGTTTTGGGTTTTTGTGTGTTTTTTTTTTTTTGGTTTTTTTCGTAGGACTTTCTTTTTTTTCTGAGGCTGTCTTAGTTGACAGTCAGCTACCCCCCCCCTTCCTGACCCCCCCCCTTTGTTTTTTTTTTTGGAGTTGAAGTACCGTCTTTCCCCCCCCCTCCCGAACCCCCTTTACACAGGCCCTCCTTCGACCATAATCGTTGTTGTATAGTCCCCCTTTCGAGTTCTACCACCCATACCATTGCAATCTAATGTCCACCCCCCCGTTTCTTGAGATGTGGGCAGTTTTGCACTGGGAACTAGTCTCATCTTTCATTCTCTACGTTTTCAACTCTGCTTATGGAAAAACCCTTCCCCCTGCCCCTACGCTTCATGTGTTAAATTGAAGGTCAACGTTTTCCTTTTTTCTCCTTTTTTTGCCTTTTTTGTCCCCTTCGAGCTTGCCCTTGTTCCCTTTGTATTCCATAACTGCTACGTCTTTTCCTCCCAATTTAGGGCACCCAGGAAGGAATGGCTGCCCGTCTTTTTTTTTTTTTTTGATCATTTTTTTTTGAGTGTTTGGTTATTCTCTCTTTTTCTTTTTTCCTTTTCAAATCCTTTCAGGACATCGTCTGAAAGGACGAATCAAACTCCCTTACGAAAGAAGGTCTATGTCTTCCTTTTTTCTTATAAGGTCTTTTCCTATGAGAAAACGAGACTCCTCTCTCAAGCTAGATGTAGAAATTAGACCTAGCCTCGCTCCTACAACGTTTCTTGATGAGTCTAGCTTCTCCGTTGGGTCGAGGTGGGCGTCCCATTCATACTTTCCTGATAATGCATTCTTCTAGAAATGCAGTTGTTCCACCCCCCCCCCACATACCCACCCCCCCCCCCCCCCTGCAACTCCCTCGAACCTCCGAATAGAATTTATGGACTTGACAACTTCCTACGATGGCCTTTTTCGAATTTAAGCCACTCTAAGAACACTACGCCTCCAAAAAACATAGTCCAGTCCTCCCCCCCGGAACCTTTTCCCCCTTCCTTGGCAATCACCCCCGACGACATAATTTTTCCTTTTCTCCCCCTTTATGCCCCCCCTTTTTCCTGCGGTCGATGGTGGTGTTGTTTGTCGTACCCCCCGTCCGCTGGCCTTATTGTTCCCTCTTTACTTTCCTCCCCCAGACAAGCCCTTTTCCCCTACTTTGTACTCTTAAAGCAAGCGAAACGTTGTCTCGTCTGGGCCCTTCCTTCCCCCCGCGATTCCCCGTGAGTTGTCATTCTCCGACAGCCTCCCCAAGAGATCTTCAAAGACGTTAAAACCGGTAGATGGATTACCCCGGCGTCCTTAGCGTCTGGCCCATTGACGGTGGCGACTTTTATTTTTCTCATTTTCCCTTCCGGATTATCCCCTGTCAGAAGCCTTTTCTCCCCCCCCCTTTCAAGAACACCAAGGCAGATCCGTACGATCTGCCCTCCTCTGACACGATTCCTTTTGGTCAAAACCCCCCCCCTTTATGGCCGCCCCCTCTCCTCTTAACCTTTTGAAGCATTATCAAGATGGCGCACTTCCGGCTGGTGGTCTTTAGGCTTTTGCTTTCTTTTCCGCGAAGTCGCTCTGGACCCCTCCCTGTGTCTTTCTTGGTCCACAGAGTCTTTGCTTAAGTTTTATTAAGCGCCAGAGACGTGCTTCAGTCCCTATCGCCGTTTGGCTCCCCTCAGGGAGCATGGGTTATGGCCCCCCCCTCCTCATCCCCTTTGTACACCCTCCTTTTTTTTTTTTTTTGAGACTTCTATCGCGACATCTTTTCCCCGTCCCTGTTTTTGAGCTTCTATCTTCTCTTTTTTTTGCCATTATTTTTCTCCCCTGAAGGCCCTGACCGGGCCATTAACTCCTTACACCCCGCCACGTATGCGGGCAACCCCCCCACCCTCTTGTGACCCCCCCAACAACACCCCGACGGAATTTGACATCCTCGCGGTGAGTCTTCTCCACCTTTCGTCTTCCTTCCAGGAAATTCTTTTGCGCTGTCTCCTCTTTGAAGAGGTTTATAATCCGAGTGGCACCGCAGTGACCCGAAATTTTTTGACCCCGTGCCCCTGATGCTCCGGTTATAAATCGCTTTTCCTCCATTTCTACTCTCAGTCCTTCCCAATTACTCCCCGTTCCGGCAGGACGTGCTAAAAGTCGCACGCCTTTTCCCCCTCCAGCTTAGTATCTCCCCCTTTGTTTTTCTCTTGCCTTTTCCCTCTCGGGGTTCTAACTCTTGGGTCGCACAGTTTCTCTCTTTTTTCACTCCCAACGATTCCCTACCTCCCTCTGTTTTCCTATTGCGATCCCCCCTTTCTTAAAAAGAGTGGTTTTCGCCCGCTCGCGCCCGAAGTAATGTGTCTCCCGCTTCCTCCCCGAATTTTTTTTTTCCTTAAATTCCGATGGCAATACCGGTTCATCCCCGAACTTCCTTTTTTTGATGAGTGTCGCTTTCGGACCTCAGGCTCCCAGGGACACTCTCCTTTTTGTGGATTTTTTTAAGTCTCTGCTTTTTTTTTTGGGATATTATCTTCTCTGGGGTCCCCGCCAGTTTGGCTTTAGACCTTGCGCTTTTACAATTTGACTTGTCCGGTAGTGTTCTTCCGTTTAGCTGAGTAGATCGCTGATTGAAAATAGGATATACAGCAGCGACTCTCTTCCCCAAGGTGTCCCTCTACGCGCAACCCGTCGTTCTTCTTCATTCCTTTCAGATAGGAAGGGCGGGTTAGGCGCTCTGCTTGCCGTTCCCCTTGCGGGGTCGACGAGTCGTGCCCTTTTCCCTCATGTCTTGGGCCTTATACTCCTTTCTCCTAGTCCCCCCGAAGAGCATCTGTCTTTCTTTGATCCTTCAGGTCTTGCCGTCCCTTCGAACCTCCTAGATTCCCCCCCCCAAGGGAACCCCATGCGTCAGAACAATGGTCTGCCAAGGGGCTTTCCAGGCTAGATGCAAAGGCCCAGTTTCTTCCCAGTCCTCCAAAATGTCCCTTCTGTTGGTTGTTTCCATAGAGCTTCATGTCCAATTGCCTGTCTCATTACACGTGCCCTACCACCCTTTCCCCATCCCCAGCAGAATGATTCCTTTTTTTTCTGTTCAGAAGGAGAGGACTTATTCCAGTCCCCTTATCTGTGCCGTGTTTCTTTTCCTATATTCCGGATTAAAAGATGTAACTCCCTCCCCTTTGGTCGCCCACCCCGACAAGGGTAGTTTCTCTTCTCTGAAGTTTCGGCCTTTTCTTTTCCGTAGTAGTATTTCCTTTCCTCACCTAAACTTGATCACCGACCTACTGTTCATTCCTGCCCCTCCTTTTGGTCGCCCTCCCCCCCCTTTCCTTGTGAGCCTCGCAAATCTCACGAGCCTTATATCAATTTCCCTTAAAGATCGAGCGTTGACGTCGGAGCCTGTATTTTCTGCTTCCTGTTAGTTATTCATTTGAACTTTTTCCCGTTGACCCTCAAAAGCCCCTTCGGACGGGTGATACTCCATTGGACCCAGTGACGCCCACCACTCGTGAGTACCCTTTCCCTCTTTTCCTCCTCTTCCTTTTTTTTTCGTTCCCCGTCTCGGCCCGGCTTATACCGCTCTAGCTGTTTTGGCCCTTCCCCCCTTCCCCACCAACGAACCTCATTCATCCTTCCCCTCTCAGTTCGATAATCTTCTGCATAGTGCGTCGAAGAAGAATTTATCTCCCCCCTTGATCCTTCCGTCCCCCCTCCTTCCATTCCTTCCGTCTACTCCCCGGATTAAGAGACAGAGAAAGATTCCTCCTTCCCCAAACGGTTCAGGTGCAAATTCCATGTGTCTAGGTCGGTTGAACAGTGTCTGTTTTCGTATTTCTTTTTCAGAGAATTGTTGTTGTTGGGTATTTGAAAATTCCCACCCCCACTTAGTCAAAATGTTGCCGCCCATTTCGAACAGGCCCCCCTTTCTCTTCTCTCTTCTGCTTTCCTTCAACCTTTCTTTCTCGGGAATGACTGGAGGGAGGTCCACCCCGCCCCCCCCCACTCTCTCTCTGGACTTAGATAGATTATGGGGGTTATCTTCCTTTTCCCTATTTCTTATCGCTTGAGGGAATGGGAATCAGAGAGAGGTTCATTTTCTTTCTTCCTGTTGTTTTATAGGTATCCCCCATCTCAACGTCCATTTTTCTGATGCACTTTTCTTGTACTCCGCGGAAGTTATTTTCGTTCCGCCCTTTACTGGTACCGTAACCCTGTGGGGCTTTATGAACTGTTTCCTCTTTTTTCAATTTCCTAAGATCTCTCCTTTTTTTTAGGCGTTCAATACTGGATCTCTGTCTATCCCCACATTTTTCCTCCTTTCCTCCCCACTCTTTTTAGCTGCGTCGCCCCTTTTCTTCTTGACGTGTATACTCTTCCTTCTCCCCAAACTTTTTAGTGTGCGTTTTTTCCCCGACTGCGATTTTTCAATGTAACCTTTATCCTTTTCCATTGCGGGGTTTTTTTCTTTGCCGGTGTCTTTTGAGATGACGTCACCAAAATGATCGTGAGCGCCCCTTTTCTTTCTCAAACCGCTGCCGGCCCGTGTCCCCCTCTCGGCATTTCGGCCTCCTTTTCGGTAGACTTTCTCACAGAAAACCACATCATTATTTTTTGGCGTTGCCTCGTGGTGAAGGACTTCAGTTCATGCCACTCCTCTCTTTAACACAACCCTAAACCTAGAGCCCTTGGTGCTGTGGGTACTTCCCCTTCTTTTCCCTCTTTGTCCCCTGCCTCGCTGCCTCCCTCTTCTGCCGCTCTTTTTTTGGCCCCTTGGTGTGGGATTTCGATTACCAGTTGTCTGGCACTTAAGGTGGAGTCTTTCTTCAACCGTCCCCTCCTTATTACGAAAGCCCCGGGCTTTCAGTTCTATAAATCGATCATGCTCGGACACCATCCCTTCGAGCGGACGAACAGCACCTTGGGAACTGCTTTTCCCCTGCCCCCTAGCGTAACAAAGACGTCTCTCTGAACGATTAGCGATGTTCCCCTTTTGGCGCTTCCACTGTACGGCATCTTCTGATTTCATCCTAGTTACACCGTCACAGTTTGAATCTCGCGCGCTTCACCCCCCCCCCCGTTTTTGACCCCTCTTGCCTGTGTCAACTCCCCTTCTGCTGCGACTTTGGCTCTTCTCAGTCCTACCCCCCTCCCACAAAACTTTGGACTACAGCCGCAAAATTTCCCAATTTCCCTTTTCTCTTGACAGGCTCCCCCTACCTCTTTCGTATGACCGGTCTGCCCCGGACTTTCTTTTTTCTAAGACTGTATCACAAAGAAGTCGCCGGCTTTCCGACGCACGCCCGGTTTAATGTCTGTTCCCCCAAACCGCGGTTTTTTGCCATCCTTCTCCCATGAGATCCCCCAGCATGTGGAGGTAAAGGGCATTTTTAACTCGCCTACTTCGGACCCCCCCTTTTAAATGTTGCTTCTAGAAAACCCGTCGCCTCAAGACCCTTTTTTTCATGTGTATTGAAGTACAGAATTTCACGGCACGTTCCCAGACTCGTAGTGACTCATCCCCTGTAGTATCCTCCCCCCACTGGAAGAATTTTTAGCCTTTTTTTTCAGACCTCCCACTTTCCCACCCAGGCGATCGCAAGTCTTCTGCCCTTTGGTGCTTCCATAGGCAGAGCCCCACTTTCCTTTCCCGTCGACCCCCCACGGACGACGCCTTAAACCAATACCTTCGGATAACCTTCCCCCTCCGATGTCCCCTTTTGTATTGTACTTCCCCCTTTTTTTGTGTTTCAATACCGCGTTGTTCAGAGGTTCCCATGGGCCTTTTGCCTTTCTTCCCACTCTTGCTCAGATTTCAGAGCCCATTTCCCTCCCCTCCCTCCTCACGGATACTTCCTTTGAAAGACGATCGGCGAATCCTCTCTTTCCTCGACTTCCTTTTTTGTTCTATTAAAATCTTCTTGACACAGTCCCTTTTCCCCTCTGTGTGACGAGCGGGGTTGGCTTCGGCTCTCCCCCTATGCTTGACCTTTGTTCCCATACGAAATGACACGTTTCCCTTTTTTTTTTTTTTTTCACCCCTTTTTTTTCAAATCATTCGGGGAAACCCACACCGCAGATGAATACCCTCCCCTTTCCATCCCGTATCAGTCTCTGTGGTCCGTCAGTGATTTTGGTTTTGACAAAGAATTATTTTTTTGCGCTCCTCTTCTCCCTTGATGTTTTCCCTCTTTCCGATCGCCCTTTTTTATTCCCCGTTCTAATCCACGGAAAGACGGATATTAAAAGCTTGCGCGCCAGGCTATCCCTCTCCGACTTCGTGAATCCGTGCCTTCTCACGTTGTTGCTGCAGCAAAACCATCCCGTGTCCAGAAGGTTACCGATACGGTTTATAAGCTCTGTTTTCAACCTTGCATTTCGAATTCCCAGCAAAGATGAACCCTTTTTCCCCCTAACCCTCCCCTGGAGCCGATGTTTCCCTAACAAGTTTTTTGTCCCAAAAAAAGCTTCTTGGGTGCGTCCCCTAATTTTTTAAGCCTCCTATGCAGCGACGTTTTATTTGTTCTTCTTTAGACAGAAGTTCCCTTTTTCCAAGGAAGCCCTTGTGGAAATATGTTCATCAACGAATTTCCCAGTTTGTTTTTTGAGTGAACTTTTCCCTGGGTAACCATTTTTAGTAGGTTTGGGATGACCTTTGGAGTCCCTGTTATTTGGATAGAGGGTTATTGGAGACCAAGCTTTTCCCCTATTTAGTTAGTAGAATGCCTCCCTTGGCCTTTTAAAATTTTCACGATTCTTCCCCCTGGTTTTTGCCCTATCCCCGTACTCCCTCCAGACACGGTTGAAGATAGTCTTTCCCGACTACCGACTTCGCACTCTCCCCCTTACTCGACCTCTTTCCCTAGCTTGCGGTGAGAGATGGCTTCTTAGGTCAATTGCTTGCGGCTGCCGGTTTTTTTTCCGTGTCTAAGCATGATCGCTTTTCTAAGAGTTTGTAAGAAGTTCTTTTCGTTCTCCCTAAGTACACATGGTCCCCGTTCCCTATTCTCCCTTTAATCTCCCCCCTTGTCCACTAATGATTTCCTCGTCCCTTTACACCCCTTTAAGGTCCACAGGCAAGGGGACCGGGCTTTTCCAAGTGGCTGAATTTTAATTTGCCCTCCCCATCCCACCCCAAAGGTCTATTCTAGGGTGTTGTTGCCATAGCTCCTTCATTTCCCTTTTCCATTTTCCGATCCTGCACCCACCCCCCTCTCTGATTACCTTTTTCTTTTCCTTTTCTATGGTCCCAGTTTTTGCTTTGTAAGTTTTTCCCAAGCTTTTTCGTTCCCTTGTTTGTCTTCTCCCCCCGGTTTCGCTCCTTCAATTTGGAAGCTTACTAGCCATCTAAAAAAACAGAAAGAGACTAAGCGGGAGTGACTGTTTTTTTACCAGGCATGTAGTTTTGAAATTTCTTCGCCCAGTTTCTCAGATCGTGCCTGAAAAACAACACAACCTCTGAAGTTTGACTCCCTCAGACGATGTTGAGTCCTCCATGCTCTTTTATTCCCTGAGGAATGTTCTTTTGTCTTTTCCCCCCCCCCAGTGGACAAGATTCGTGGTGGTGAATTCTATAGTATTTTTTTTGATCCTTTGACCCGAGCTGATTTTTTTTTGAGTGGACAGATTCTCGTCCAATTCCTCCCGTCTGCTTTTCTACTTCCCTTTTTTTATTCATTGATGACACGACCCTTCCCCCCTCTTTACCCCCCCGACCTATAGCATAGCCATCATGTGCGTTTCTCGCCAGTATACGTGGACTCTTTTTTCCCCACCCCCTCCCATCCTCCGATCCATCCTTTCTCCCCTAGAAGTCCCTCTTTGCCATAGTTTTTCGGACGAGGTTTCAGATTCATCCCATCACAACTCCCTTTAGCCTACCATTCCTCCCCCTTATTCACTCTTCTTCCCAGAAACCTTGGTTCTTCCCCTAAAGAGTACTCAGGTAAACCCGGCTGTAGGACCCAGGGTCACATGGGTACTTTGTCACATTTTTTACTTTGGCCCTATATAAAGGATCTCTCCCTTCGTTGTTGCGTCTTTCACATCTGCCAATTCCTGTCAACATGGTCCTCAGACCCATGTTACCTGTTGGCCACTAGACCCAGGGGCCTTCTCTTTTCATGAGACTCTCTTTTGAATGTCTTTCTTTGACAAGAACTGTGGAATGGAATTGTATTGTCTTGATCGATAGTTTTATTTTCTTGAAGCCTTCTTATTCGACGCAGCATCCCAAGATTTTTCTTAATGGTTTTAGGTTTCCCCAAATAGTCCACGCCGACGGTAAGCCGGGGGACTCCCCTGTCTCGAGGTCGGTTCCTCCTGTTTCCCATTCGTTTCGCCTTATCACTGTCAGAGTAAGTCTCCCCCGGCAGGGAGCCCTGGGTTCAATTTTTTTCTTTCCCCACTTATCCGATTTGTTCCATGGGCAAGACCTTTTCCCTTACGGAACTGATACTTTTAGTCCAATTTTCCACTCCTTCAGATGCGCCCCCTTGTCGGTTAAGGTCTCCCCCATCTGGAGTCCTTTGGTGGGCTCCGATTGATTTCGCGGTCTTTTCTCTCCGGAAGGTCAACTTATCCTGCCTCCTTCAGAGCCGGGGGTTTTCATGCTTTTTTTTTTTTTCCTGACCCAAATGGAGGCCGTCTACATTCTTTGGACACCTCCCTGCCGGCGTTCTTGCCAAAACTATCGGCGGAGTGGTCACACCTGTCCTCTACCCAGTCCGTCCATCAGTCTCTGTTTGAATCCCTTCTTTCCTTTTCCGCATTGATGCGCTTCAGCATGCAACCTTGTCGCGTGGGCTTTAGACCATCCTTCGTTTCCTGCCCAAGCAACCCTTGCCCTTTGACTTTTTTGCCCTTTTTTCCCGGTTAGGCCGCCGTTTTTCCAGGGGGGGACTAGATCACACTCCTGGGTCGGCCCTCTTTTTCCTTTTTGGCACAATTCCTTCGTACTTTCTTTTTTTTTCGTTTCCTTCCCGTTTTGATAGATGTCTCCGACTTATGCGACAGCTTTATCTGCTTTTTTTTTTGTCGCCACCCCTGACAGCACATCGTCTCCTACAGCCCCATACCTTCTTGATCCTTCGACCCTTTTCGAGCGTTTCGATGCTTGCAGCATTTCACGTCCCACGCGATCTGCTTTCGCCTCAACGTTGATCTCTTTCGGTCGTCTCCTTTTTCCCTTGGGACAAAAGCCACCCTTTTTGATAGGCGTCTGGCAAAGCGGCTATTTGCCCCAGCTCCTTTTCCCTCCCACCGCAAGGACGCCCAGCCACAACCCATTTCAATCCCCCGGAGGTCCCTTGCACAATTTCGACGCCAACCAATTCATTTCGTTCCCCGGCTTTCCCCCTTTTAATTCTCCCATGACTTCGCGGCGATTTACACGGTTCGATGTCGTAGCCGCTGTGGTACATCCCCATTAGCGTCAAGCATTTGCGACAAACCGTCGGTCTCGGCGGTAACGGTTCATTTTATATGTTTTTCCCCGTAGCTCCCCCCTTCCTCCTCTTCTAACCGACGTTCCCAAGTTCCCCCCGTCGGTTACCTGTCGACTTCCTTTTTTAGTCCATAGCTCTTGAAGGGGGCGACTCCCTGGACGTAGCCTTGATGCCTTTTCCCCAAGTTTCTCTTATGCCTTCCTGACAAAACCCCGCAGAGCTTCCCTTTTTGGACCCGCAATGGCTTTTACAGAGCCCAACCCCATTCCTGGCCTCCCCACTCTCTGAAGTTTTTCGGATAACTTCGCCCCCTCCCATTTTTTTTGGTAATGTAGTCATCGGCCGGTGTGGTTGCTCTGGCCTCTCCTTCCGATGCTTATGTACTGGTCCTTCCTGTTTTTCACAGCTTACGCCTCCCCCCAGCCGTCTTTCTGACCGCTATCCTCAGCGGCCGTGTTCCCTATGTCGGCGATCATATTCTTCTTCCCTCCTTTTTTCTAAGTTCGCCGAACATGTCCCCTTTAGTCTCGCTCTGGATGAAAGTAGCTATTGCCCCCCCCAAGCTGGGTCCTTTCCTGACCGGGGACTCTCCGCTCCCCCCCCCTGCGCCCTCGACGAATCGATGGCTTGTAAAATAACTCCTTCAGGCTCACTTTTCAGTCCAGCGTTTCTCCCCCCTTCTTCTTTAAGTTTTTTTTGTTCCAGGAATATGGTTTTTTTGAGCCTTTCTTTTTCTCCGGCAAAGAGGGTCGCTCGGCAGGAGTCCTTCCTTACTTTTTTTTGCTCCATGTCGTCAAGAAAGTCTCCCCGGCCCACGGTTCCCCCCCAGTAGTCCTTCACTCGTTAGGCAGACGTGCTGTACTAATTCGGCAGGACCAGTGGGATCCCCGATCTTGCGGTTTATAATTGTTCCCCGGTTCGCCCTTTCAACGCCAGTGAACGACTCCCCGCGGTTGTTTGCTCATGCTGCCTTTCCAAGTTTCCTTTTTGTTCCCCTTCGACTTTCGAAATAGGCTCGTTTTTCTTTCGTTCGTCGAGCAGAAAGTAAACTCCGAGTTGGCCATCCCGGTTTCATAAACTTGAATTGCGTTTGTCTGTCGTTTTCTCCTGTGAAATTGTCCCCTTTTTTGCTTGGTTTGCTCGATTTTCTGTTATTCAAAGCATTATCTCGATTTTGTTTGCCTGCCACCGTTTGTGGCCTTCGCGACCGCTTTGTTGCCCTTCCCCCCCTCTATAACGTGATTTTCTTCGCGCATTTCCGCTGAAAGTGCAATGAATCTCCCCTGCCAACCAGTTCGCTGACCCCCTTGCTCATCATTCGTCAGAGCTTCCCTTTTGGGCTTCTCTTGCGTCCCTTTCGACCAAGTCCCTTTGCCCCTTTCTCGTTAGAGTCCTTTACATGATAGTCTCTACTTTTTTTTACGGGGGGGGGGGGGGTCAGAGCCTTCTTCGTAAGACCCTTTAACGTTTTCCCCCCCGCCCTTTTTCCCTGCGATTTCGACCCAGTTAGCGTTCTTTTCCTTCTGTTCCCGAACAATCAAGGGAAGGCAGCCTGAAGCGGCAAAGGCGAAGTGGGCCTTAAAGCGTTGCTTTGCCCGAACCCGCCTCTGTACTTTTTTTGTCCCATTAACGTCATTCAGGCTATAACTTGACACGATCATCCACTCCCTCCCTATTCGGTTTTCTCCTTCCGAGGAACCCGGTTCCTCTTTCTCATTTGGGGCGTCAGTTTTTTTTGTGACCTCTTCCCACATTGTCGATCAAATACTCCATTTTGCGTGGACGCTTCCTCTCCCCTCCCCCCCAACTCACCCTCCCCTCGCAGTCTGAGGTCTTTCGAGTCTTCCAAAATAACCCTACAAGACGAAATGACTGTTTGATCGGACGCATGCTGAGCTACCTCCCTTCAAGTTTCTGAAAGCCCAACTGGGAACTTCTACGGAGTGAGCGAAAAAATTATCATTACTCCCTTTTAGATCTTCCAGCCCCAACAGAGTTTGTCTGGAGCTTCTGTGCCTTAATACCTTCTGCAGGTGATAATTACCTTCACCAAGTTCCCTTTGAAAGACTTAAATCATTACTGCCTCCCTACATTTTTTTAGTTTCGTCCGGCCCCCCCACGTCTAGCGGACTCACCAACGTCCCTCCTTCCAGCCTGTTTTTCTGGATCAGTCTACTTTTCGGATCATCCTCGCATTGTTATGTCGACACCGTCCCTTCCATTTTCTGCACTAACCTCCTTCTCTGTCCCTTCTCCATTACTTCACTCTTTATATCTTATGCCCCTTCCTCCAATTTGACTGACGCAATAAGATTTTTCCAAGGTGGTCCAAAGCTAACAGGAGTCTCTGAGGACCCTTTTGCCCCTGGGTCGAGTGCCCATGTGCTCAAGG
>Ga0179593_1438498_pt1 | contig 12496 bp, 17 predicted proteins | sample CZODoug2_1_08_16_FD_185931 | JGI IMG/M metagenome (GOLD analysis project Ga0179593, IMG submission 185931) | Vadose zone soil fungal communities from Angelo Coast Range Reserve, California, USA - CZODoug2_1_08_16fungal (PacBio error correction) | ecosystem: Environmental > Terrestrial > Soil >... | reverse complement strand
CTCTCTACATTGTTTTCTTCCTTTTTCCCATTTATGAAAAGATTAGGATACCCTGCCGCCGCGCGCCTCCCCCCCCACCAATATGGCCACAGGTAGGCTTTCTTTTTCCAGACTGGCTCCTTGAGTGTACCTGTTTCTTGCTGTTGGTAACCGACTTCTCTTATATCCTTTTCCCCCTCTACCCCTTCCGATTCTTAAGGGATGCGCGATATCTTCTCTCTGTTTATCCCAATTGGTCAATTCCCATATTTCCCTACCTGAATTAAAACCCGTGTAAACCCCCTCTTCAGCACTTTGCCCTCGAGCCCTCAGAGGAATCACATGTGTCCTCTGCGCCCCATCGCTTTTTCGTCTCAACTGCTCCCTTGACGATTGATGTCCCGGGGCCCGAGACGGTCCTCCTTCTCGAGAGCTCCGCATTGTCCGTGCTGTCAAGGCAGTGCAATCCCTTTTTCCTCCCTGTTAGTAGAGTTCCCCCGTGGCTCGACGTTTGGTATTTTTGGTGTGATATTCTAGTTTTTTTTTGTTGTTGTTGCGCATTCGACTGTGATTCCCTTGGTCCTCACCATACCAGGATTTCTTACCCCCTCTCAAGCTTCAAAACCTACGTCCTTGCTCTTCTTGGCTAAGGTCTCCCCCCTCCCTTTCCCCCCCTCCCCTTTTTTAAGGGGAGATTTTGTCTCATCCATTTCCCCCCCCCCTTCTGAAATATACTGCACCCGCTTTTCCTGCATCGTTCCTGGGCCTCTATAATTATTTTTCCGTTCGGTAGCCTTCGTTCCTCCATCAGCGATCGCTTCTCAGTTTCTCCTTGTGGCACCCCCCAGCTTTGCGGCCTCGACCAACCCCCCCATGTGCGTAAAAACATTGCCAACAGCAACTAGGGACTCCATACCTTTTTTACGTCCTTTCGATTCTGTTCCTTCTCTCGCGATACGAATAACTGCCGGTAACCACGTCTATTACCCCTTTTTACCCCGGCGCGATTCGTTTTTACGGTCTTTCTGGTTTCGACTTCTTCCTTTCCTTACACTGATTAAATGGTGTGACCCCCCCATTGTCTGACTATACGTTCCTGATTTTCTAACCCTGTTTCTTTGCCTCATGCAAAGCCTATTTTCCCCCTTTATGTCGTATACCGGGCCTACCACTACTTTTTTTTTTACCAAGCGCCGGGTTTACCCGGATCTTGATTAGCCTTTTTCTCCACCTCCTCTTTCCCCCATTCTCCCCTTTTCTATCCACTGCCTCTGATCTGCATCAATTGCCGCGAACATTGCTTTTCCTGTACCCCCGGCCCATTCCTCCCTATGCCGGGATTTTTCACTTCAATGTTCAGAAGATTTCCCGGCCGCCCCTCTCGACCACCCGTACTCCCTTCTCTCTTGTGGCCACCTGTTCCTCCCCTCCCTAACGGCTGCATCTTTAGTCCTATTTTTTTGTATTTTTCGAAGGCTCCTTTTTTCTGTCACGACTATTCCCCTTTACTTGGTTTTGTCGTCCCTTGATTTTTTTCATACTCTTTCCTAGGATGCGCATGCGCAATTCCGTGCGTCCCTTCCCAAAATTAAGAGAAACGAACCTTCTTTGCTGCTTCTCCAAGCGATTGGTCATCCAGTAGTCGTTTGCATTTTGTTATCCTAAGACGGCGCGTGTTTTATTTTTGGATTTTTCCCCCCATTTCCCCCCACACTGGAACGTCGCTTCGACGTCCTTTGGATTTTTCGTCTCCTCTCGCGTTTGTCGTCGACCGTTCGGCTGTACTCTTTTCGACCCACGATTTGAAAAAGTGAGGCCGTTGTTCCTATGTGGGTCTCCCCCTACCGCGTATCTCGCGGGTTTCCATCTGCTGCCGTTTTTTTGCGCGGATTTTTTTCTTCCTTTCCCCCCCCCCAAAATTAGAGTGGTTGGGCTCACCCCTTTTTCGTTTTCGCGTCCAATCTCCAATAACTTCCTTTCCTAGACACGAATCTTCGCAGCTTCCCCGGCCGAGATCTTTCTTTCGTAACCACCAATGGAAAAACCTCTCGCCTACCTCTAGTGAACCATGCTTTGAGGGTCTCTCCAACCCCTTGTGCCGCGGAGAAGGTTCCTGTGCTGGTGCCCCCACTCCTCCTATACAACCGCCGTCACTCTATTCCCATTGCGCAAAGGCACGGGTCTGCGCTTTCACCTCTGAGACTCTATTTTTTTTACTACGAGCGGGAGCGTGTTTGTGGGGGGTTTGGGGGCTTTTTTCTTGTTTTTTTTTTCTGTTTTTTTTTTTTTTTTTTGTGTGGGGGGTTTGGGTTGGTTTGTTACTAGCACTTCGATCCCAATACCTTTTTGATATTAGTTGAGCCTTTTATGAGTTGACTTCCGCTTTTTTTTTGAGACCTTATTGGAAAGATTCCCCTGTCGAATGCAATGTGATTTTTTTTCTGCTCAGTTGACACCCTACCTTTTCGTAGTCCCCTCCCGACGTTTCTCAAGTGGTATCTCCCCCCTGACTATATTTTCGTTTTTTCTTTTCCCCCCGTGTAGAAAAGAGCGGTTTCTCTGCTGGCGATTGCGAAGAGAATGTCCGTAGGATCACACTAACTCTATGAATCAAGAACGGTGTTTAGGATCTTTATCTTTCAACCCTCATACTTTTTGTTTTTTCGTGGCTCTCTTCCCCCCTTCTGGTCTGAATAGTCTTTTCTGGTCGACTATAAGGCTATTTAATCTCCTCTTTTGTCTTTATAGGTCGATCGGGCGACGCGGATTCCAATTCCTCTGCAGCTAGAATTCCTCTCCCGGTCGAACTTTGGTTTGTTTGTTTCCTTTCCTCTTTTTTCCTTCGCCTTTCCAGGCTGAAAAGGTTAATTCACTCTAGTGCTTTTTTCCCTCCCTTCCTCCGGCGTCCGCATAGCGATCTTCACTCTCTCAACGTCGGAGATGCCAACCAACAGTTTTTTGTATTCTTTTTTTCCTACGCTCGTATTCCCTCTCTTTCTTGACGAGAATCCAGTCATGGGTCCTTGTAATCGGATTCAGGGGTTGTCGCTTGTCGGTCCCGCAAGCACCTTCCCCTTCCTCCGCGTGGACGTTTTTACTTCCACCAGCAAACTCTGTTTTCCTGCTCTGAGGGTTCGTCTTCGTTTTTTCCAGGAGGTTTTCGAGCGCCCCTTCGGCGCTCATTCCACTGTGGATCGTGCCCTGACTATTGATTGTCGCTGCACGCCCGCCGTACCCACTTTGATCGCGCCCCCCCCCCCCCAAGCGATTTTTTCTTCCGTTGAATCGAGCCGAATTCGATTCCCCGCTCGAAAACCCCTACCCGGCCCCAGACGCTTTTTCCAACACTTCTTCCCGTGCCCCTCGGAAGGACTACCCCCGTATCACGGCCGCATTTTTACTCTTTTGCTTTAGGCATCTCTCCCGCTCCGCCGAATCACACTTCCTCTCCCCAAATCACAAACCGGATCACCGTCTTCGTGGGGGTCCAAGGGTTTGTGTAAAAGGTCCTTCTACTTCGGCGCAATCCCCAAAAGCACTCCTACTGGTATTGACCCCCCCGCTTTTTGTGTTGCTCCCCTTTAGTGAGATTCATGTGTTGCCTTTCACCCCACCCCACCCTCCCCCCCAAACAACCCAACCCCCCCACAACACCCCCCCCCCCCACCCCCCCCCCCCCCACCCCCACACCCCCCCCCCCCCCCCCCCACCCCCCACAACCCCCCCCCCCTAACAAACCCCACCCCCACCCCACCACCCCCCACCCCCCCACCCACCCACCCCCCCCCCCCACACCCCGCTCGTTGCTCCTGTACCTCGATAACAACCTTCTCCTGTGTCTCAACAGATTCAAGTTGAGGAATTTCTCTTTCCCTATGAACTTTCCGAGCCTCCGCCCCCCCACGTAACAAAAACAGATACTTTCTTGCCGTTGGAGTCGCTCCACATGTTCCCACCATCGCCTGTATTTTCTCTTCCACCCCTTTCTTTCTTAGGAGCATTGTAGTTAACCAATCCGTTTCCTCGCTTATCAGTGCGAGGAGCAGATCGGTACCTGTGCGCAGTCCCATCTTCTTGTCATAACCCATGAGTTTATTACATTTTAAAATGATATTGACTCGTTATGGGTTATACCCATTCTTTATACCGATTCCACCCTGCGCTTGGTTTGTTTTATTTGGCGGCGGTAAGCTACTACGTGTACCCCCAGTTCTTGTCTTCTCCACCAGTCGACTCCGGAACGGTCTAGCCTCAAAGTGTCACCCAAAATTGTTTTTGGTTTGAATTTTTTTTCCTTTTCATAAGTACCCAATTAATCCGGTGACACGCTAGCCTCGCCGATTCGTTCATAGTCAGTTGGTTACTTATTATTTTTCCTGCATGCACAGTAATCAGATACGTCCCTTTTTTTTTCATTAAATGAAAGATTTCTTGGTGGAGCGCCTTTCCTTCCCCCCAGCATTTTTTTGTAGGCCTCACTCTGGTCCCCAGCCCATCTTTTTGCTGGTAATCGATCCCAGTTTAGCAGCTTCTTCTTAAGACAGGAAACCATATTCTCTAGGCCCCATTTGATTTATGCCGAAGTCCTGTTCTTCCGCACTTTTCCCCTTTGTATTAGGATGCCCAAAATCTACCCCTTTTTCATGGTCTTTGAGACATTAGACAATACATTCTCCCCCTTCCTTATTTTGTCTACTGATCCGATCCCCCCCTTTGTATTAGGCTAAAAATGTCCCTTCGGCCTGCGCAAGCGGTCGTCTTGTGACCTAACCTGTCTGAGCCATGGTGTCACCTCCTTCAATCATTTTGTAAATTTGCTTTCCCTTTCCATTTGGATTCCTTCCAGCAAGGATCCCCATCATCTTCTTCCTGCCGCCTGATAGAGCCGTGACCTAGGCCGCAGAACAAGACACATCTTTCATTACCCCCCCTCACTTTTCCAGGTGAACTTCATGGCGCGATGCAAAGTTGATCGTGTTTTTATATGTGAAAATGGCGTTGTCTTTTTTGTTAAGCCGGTTTTTCCCCGTCGTTTTCCCCTTCTTCCCCCCTTGTATACAATCTTTTGACCCTCAGATCCGCTACCTTCCCCTTTCCTCTGTAGGGTTATCGTGCCCAACTTCTTATCAGTTTTTTTTTTTCCAACAGTTCAATCGTTATTTGTTGCCACTCATTTCGCCATATGGTTCCGTTCCCAAAATTTTCCTGTTCCTTTTTTTGAGTTCCCCTTAGCGTTCCCCGGTCTGTCCTCCTTTTCATACGGAGCATCGCTTTCAGCTCAAGTTCTTCTTCATCATCATCGGTTTTTTATCGCTGATGTAAACTTGCTTTTTCTTGTTTCCTTAATCCCAATTTCTGTACACACATGATCCCTAGAGAAGCCCCCCCCCTTTTCACAACGGTAATCTTGAAGTTTTTTTCGCAGCTGGCTAAATGGAGTGTCAACGGCGCTTTTTCTTTTTCAAAATAGGCTTTTTTCTTCGTTCCCCCGTATTAACCCTCTTACCCTTCCTTGATATCCTTCAACCTAGTTGTCTTCCCACACTTTTCAAATTCACTGAAAATAGGCACATTCTTTTTCCCCCCGTCGTAAAACAAATTACTGCCTCCCCTTTTTCCCGCTAGTCCCTAGTATCACTTTTTCCTTTTCAGGCGATTCGCTTAGTAGCAAGAGGTACCAGGCCGCTTTTTTTTTCAGTGCATCACGTTTTTTTTTCCCTTCTTGTCTCCTATTAAGATTGATCGTGTCTTCTTTATTCTCCTTTTATTGACCAGCCTGCTTCACCCTTGTATGTTTCCCCAGGGCTCGGAATTTTCCTCCCTCAAATCTCTACCCTCTGTTTTTATGTGCCCCCTCCCCATTGATCAGACAGTCAATTCCCCCTTCGGTCGAGGTATCGATAGTATTCACCCCCCAAGCGAGTTATTTGTCTTTTTTTGCTCCTTATCACCTCAGGAAAGCCACACCCCCTCGTCTTTGCTCCATTTTGTCCATCATCATCACATTTAATGGCCTTTTTTTTCCTCTCAAAAGGAACAGAGCCATGCCTTTTTGGAATCTTTATCATTACTGGGGCGTTCCTGATCCCTCGTTTTTTTCCCCCCATCTCAGCTCGATTTTTTTCCCTGTCGTTACTGGCTGTCCCTTTTGCAGTCCCTCTCCCACCCCCAAAAACTTTACCCACCCTTGCCCCCCACCAGCACTCTTTGAAGTTCCCCTTCCAACTTTTTGTCCCCCGTCCGTAGTTTGTCTATTTTGCTTTTCTATCTCCTAATGACGGAAACCCGGATAGTTTCACCTCTTTCCTTTCATCCGGAATCTGGTTTTTTCGCCCCCTCTTTGGAACCTGAATCAATATTCCATTTTTTTTCCCAGGCTTTTAGGACTATACAGTTCCGGAGTCTTCCCATGTTTTCTCCACCCTGTACCCTCTTAAATTCTGTCGGTTAGCTCCTGACTCCCCATCTTCCCACTCGCCATGGTGTCCTCTTTTCCCGCCCGTTTATACCACAAGACGATGTCCCCCCCTTTTCACTTTGATTTCCTCCTGTATGCAGACCCTCTTTTCTCGCACTGGCGCGCTGCTCTGCCTTCCTTTCCCCCCGATTGCGATTTTCTAACTCACTGCTTCCCTCCTCCTTTTTGAAGAGAACACACCGTATCCCTTTCCCGATTGGGCCCCTTGGTGCAAATCGACTTTTATTGGAATCCTCTGTGTTTTTGTTGAAGTTTTACGTTTCTCCCCTGTGTCATTTCCTTCACTCCTCTTCACTTTCGCGGTTGCCGTAGAAACAAGTGAGATTTTTTTCCTCTCATTGTACTTGATGTATCGTCGAGCGCTCCTAAACCCCTTGGCACCTTGAGACAACCCCCCACGTCTTTGCCGTTTTGATAGAATCTCTTTGGTCTCTTCCCTCCTTTCGGTCATTTTTTTTTGATGTCGTGAGCTCTTATTGTTTTGTTAAAATCCAACTGACTTTTTCTTCCTTCTCCTTTTTTATCCTTTTTGTGGCTGGGGCGGTTCTTGTTTGGATTTCTACAGGCTGGACAGTTCATATTTCTCCCCTCCCTTTTACACGAAGAAACATTTTCTTTCTCTTTGGCTTTTTTTTCCTCGTTTGTCGCTAGGCTTTTTTACATCGGCTGACGTTTTACTCTTTTCCATCGCTCCCTTTTCGAATCGATTCTTTTAGGCAGCCCAATTCCCTGTTTTTTTGACGATAACAGTTTCTGGCGTTTTCAAATTACCCAATTCCCCCTCGTCTTCTTCAACGAGCCCCTTAAGCTATACGAGTTATAATTCCCAACCCTCCTGGCAACACCTCCCGCTCCTTTTCCCTCCATCCTAGCTTGACCCAGCGTTTGCTGGTTTTTCGTCAAAAGTGCTCTTTTTTTGTCCTTTGTCTCGTGCTGGCCAACCGCCTCCTTCCCCCCCTCTTACTTCATCTTTTCCCCCTGCGCACCCTTCCTTTTCGAGTACTACGATGCTTATATTTTGTTTCTCTTTTCTCCGAATATCCCTCCCCCATCACCCTTTTCTTCTCAGAAGAGTTTCTCTGGAGTATGCTTGTTGTGACCTTGAGGACGATTTTTAGCTTTTTTTTCTTTTTCGCCCCGTAGCCTGCACTAGGATGAGGCATTCTCCTTCCTCTTTTACGTTCTTTGCCCATACAGCAGGTATGAAATTCCCCCTCTTATGATATAGTTTTATTTGTTAATTTCGTTCGCAAGATCGCAGGAGGACGTGGGGGAGCTTTTTTTCCTTTACGAGGTCAGTTAACTCCCCTACCTCCTCAACGTGTGTTTCTGATCCCCTCTTTCATCCTCCTCTGTTGTGGTTTCTTTCTCAGATCCTCCACACCCGTTAGTGAGAATCGAGTTCGTTGAGCAACTTTGCCACATTTGCGACGAAGCTTATACTGTAGCTCTTGCGACGGACCCCTTCCAATTCGATTTTTCTCTTTTCTTCTCCGGTTTTAGAACCTTTTATTTCATTTTCCGAGAGGTCAGATCCTTTTCTCACCTGTTGTTCTCATCCGAGGAAGGCTCCTTCGTTCAATAACTGATTTTCTCCTCAGTCGCCTATCGCAACAATACTAACCGTACAATCTTTCGCAAAACCCTTTTTGGCCGAGTTTCTCTCCCCCTCATTAGTACCATATGCAGATCTCTCCGAGCCAACTTTTTTCCTTTGTCGTCCTTGTGATCGTCCCCGGTTGGCATTCCCTCCCCCCCTTCCAATGCGAAGACAGGCCCCGTGCTCCCCTCAACACGATGCACCTTCCGGTTCTTTCCCGGTCCATTAGGTTTGCGACTCTCTGCTTGGTTTCTCCCCGTATAATTACGGTGCTTTCGCCTGCCGCTCCCGGTTATGGTAATTGACTGACTCACTGTTAGACCCTTTTCTCCTCCGAACTTTAGTCCCCTCAATTCTAGGATGTCTTAATCCCCTTAAGACGTTTGAACAACCGTCTTCTCAAAGCCCTTCTGTTTCCCCGCTCCCGGCTTTTCCTTGTTAATAATTTTTTGCAATCTACGCCTCCGCTAGGAACCCCCAAATCTCCCCCTCCCCCACCAACACCCACCCCCAAATCCCCTGATAACCGTCGCTCTTTTTTTCAATGGTTGCTGTTACCTAATCTCTTCTTCTGCATACCCACCATGCCCAAACGCTCTTTAGGGACCCCCCCCCCCCTTTCTTTCCCCAGGCACCGGCTTGTATTGAGGTAATTTGTGCCTTTTCCTCTTCTGCGATTCCCCAGCGTGACCTGACACCCCCTTCCTGGTTGACGTCACCTTCTCATATGATTTCCTTCTTCTGCCGTTGACTTCCTAAAGAACGTAAACCCCCCTCCCGACTCTAGGGATTTTTTTTCTTTCCCTGTCTTCCACATACGAGAATTAGTGTTTTTCTCTTTTCAAAGCTCTTTCGCTTCTTCTTTTAGTTAAACCCCCACACAGTTCTCGCCTGATTGCCGGTGAGCGTTCCTTTATGCCCTTTCTTTTTCCTACCTTTCTTCTCTTCTGCACTGCTTTCTGCATGAGCCCTTTACAATCCAATTTCTATTTCCATCGTCTTGTTCCCCGTTGGTCCCTTCCCGCTAGTCCAAAATTCTGTGTTTTTGCTTCGTGGTAGGCCGTACTCCCCCCCCGTTTCCCCTGCTTTTGGGTATGCTCCCTCCACTTTCCCTTTTCTTCCTTCAAAGATTCTTTTTTACCCCCCCCTTCCTTTTCTGAATTGCGAACTTTCGAACCCGATGCGTCAGATTTCCTATTCTTTTCAGTTTGGTTACCATGAGTCTCCCTTCTCTATACTTCAAGAATATATTCAAGTTTTAATTCCCTTGACCCCATATTGTATGGTGTCACTGTTTCCTTTTTAAAATTTTCTCTTTCCTTTCCTCGCGGTTTGTCTCGATCGCGCTTTTTCTTTTTCTGTCCCTTCTTCTCCCCGGTACAACTCCTTCGTCCAGAGGACGTGATTTGCCTGGTATGCCTCCCCCCTTTTTTTTATTTCCCACCAATATCATTCTGTTGTTTGTCCTTTGACTTTTCTCCAAGCTGATTACAAGTTCTCTTTCTCCTATCCTCCAATACTATCAAGGTTCTTTTTTGCTCCAAGGCGTCGCTGACTTTCCTTTTGCCCACTTTTTTCTTTTTTTTGCTTTCTCTTCCTGAGGGACGTTCCTCCGTATTTCGGGCCTCGTGTGGCAATGCCGGTTTTGAATTCTCCCCATATTCCTTGCGATAGTGAGATATGCGTGACTTTGGCTGCTTTCCATCCTCCCTTTGGTATTCCCCTTCTGCTTTTTGCCATTGCACGCGTCCGCACAGTTTGATACGATGTTTTTTGCTTTTGCCACTTTTTTTAGTATTTACCGTACTTGTTTGTTGTTTTCATTTCTTCCCCCCCCCTGTGCCCCCTCCCCTATTTTCAAATCTCTCCGCGACAGTCCCATCCTGCCAGCGAGGGTTTTTGCAAATATCGTCTTGGCGTTGACCAACCCTTTCCCCCATCGCCTTTCACTCATTTCTCTGTTTCCGTGCTCACACCCACTGCGTAGGGCAATATTTGGTTTTTTTTGGAGTGCTTTTTTCTTTTTATTCCCGCTGATTTCCTTCCGGCGGCATTCTGTGCTCTTATCAAGTGTAATATCCTCTATCCTCATTTTTTTTGTTTGATGATCCTGATGGAACCCCCCTTTGATGCGGGTCCACTCTTCTCCTCCCGTTTTCCTTCCATATTCCGGCTAACTTTCCTCCTTTCCGCACTCCACCAAATCGTGCCCCTTAACGTTATTGTTTTTTCCACAAGCACTTTTCCTCATGTCTTTTTTATTCCCCTTCCTGATTTTTTTTCCCGACAGGGTTTTTCTTTCTACCGTGCATGATCCCCCTCGCTTATTACCAATCTTTCTCCTATCTTTTCCCACTTCTGTTTATCCCCCCCTTTTTTGTCCCGGTAAGCCTTTCGTCCCTTATCCTTAACCCCAGGCGTAAACAAAGAATACTCCTTCCCCTTTGCCGAACCCCCGTACATCCCTTTTTTTCTTTTTTTTTTTTTGTGAATCTCGTTCTTTATCCTCCCGTATCTTCGCGGGAAAGAGTGCTGGTCGGCTCGATCCCCCGGCTATCTCCGTCTATCCAGCTCTCTGCTGTTTTTTTCCTGCCTTCTGTTTCCCCCGAAATCTTCTCCCAGGTTCCCTTTGATCAAGACAACGAATATTTCTCATTTTCCTTTCTTGATGTCTCTCCCCCATTGGTTTCTCTTCCTTCGTCAGTAGGACCCCCAACCGCGATTTTTTTCCTTTTCGTGCTAAGGGTCTCACAGCGGGACTCTTAAGTTTTCTTTTGTCATCATAATCAAATTATTCTGTCCGAAACCTTTTCCCCCTTTCCCTCTTCTTGCTCCCGATCATATGGTTGACCGTCGTTCTCTTTCATTCCCTCGAACAAATCGCTATGCGCTTTCTTTTTCTGGACCAAGATTGATTGAATAGAAAACCCCCCCTTCTTTCTGCCCGACCCCCCCCCCCCCTTCTTTCCATCCAACCTTTTTTGAACCTTTTCTTCGAATCCTAGCCGGAGATAAGCCTATGAACTTCTCTTAAACTCTATGGCATTAGTCTCCTGACTTTTTTGCCCCCCTTTCCTTCCCATTTGGTCCTCACCTTTCATTGGTTGATCCAATCTCTTATTCCGTCTGGATGTCGAAGTTTTCGCCCCCTTCTACTTCGTAGGTGCTTCCCGTCTCAACCATCTTTTCACCCCCCGAGCCCTTTGACTCTTCTGATAGCCCGCCAGGTTACATTACAAATAGCCCCTTGGCTTACGTCCATCAAGCCCTCCCGTTTCTCCAGGACTTTATCCTGCTCCACCTGCAATTACGGAACGCTTTTCAAGGTCTTTTTCCCCACCCCCTTCCCCAAGACTCCGCTTCTTACGAGAACACACCCGTCCATCCCCCCCCCTCTTTCCCTTTGGGTTCATAGACGCCACTTAGTCGTCTTTTGTTTTGTACTTTTTCATCATTATGGTACCTTTAAGCTCCTGCCCCTCTATGTTTGCTAGACACCGGAGATTTGGTTTCAATTTTCCTCTTTCTTCAGTCTCCAGAGCGATCCGAACTGGCCCAATTACGTTCACCCTACCTTGCTTTGACGGCATCGAAGAGATGTCATCCTTAGTTTTTTGCATTTGGATTGCATAAGACGAGGAGAGTTATAGTCCTGTTCCCCCCTCCAACCCTGGACAGAGACTTAGACATTGCCCTGGGTTGTTTTGCTTACGCATGTTGTGGGATTTCGCGCGGCGTGTCATTCGTTCGACATTTACACGATCGAAAACTTGCCTGCCGGTTAGCCTGTTGTCTTCCTCCCTTTTTCTCGTTTCGAGTAGAGTGTTTTTAACGCGGCTTCCTTTTTTTCCGGCGCGGCGCGTCCTTTTTCCCCTATCTGCTGGGGTGCCAAAAATCGCTGTTTTTCCGTCAAAGTTTTTCTGCGTCTAGTAATCTTCCCCGGCCTTCTGTAACCCGTATGCATCATCTCTTCCATTTCGCTTAATGTTCGTGTCCTCATTTCCCCCCCTCTTCGACTCCAATTCTAGCGTGAACCGCTTTTCTGGTAGAGTCAAACGTGCGCGGTCTTTGTGCTTTTTTTCAATTGCGCAATCCCCAAGCTGACGTCGCTTTAACCTTAAACCGTTTGGATGCTCCTATTTTTTTTTTTTTTTTTTGTTTTCTCTGGGCGATGGTCTACCGAGCTTTCTCCCTTCCTCCCCCCCAATAACCCGGTTTTGTCTTTGCTTTGTCGTATGCGTTGCGATCCGTTCCTCCTCTCCTTGAAGGTAGTGGAACCTCGCACCTTCGGGATGATGAGATGTCTCCTCGTACTGTGCAACCCATCCGTTTTCGACCGGTCTATCCTCTCTCCCTTTTGCTTCCGTTTCGCCAGCTCGCACATTAGAGTTCTGGACTTTTCCTCCTAGACTTCTAGGTGATACACGAACGCGCCGCCC
>Ga0179593_1346706_pt1 | contig 12496 bp, 13 predicted proteins | sample CZODoug2_1_08_16_FD_185931 | JGI IMG/M metagenome (GOLD analysis project Ga0179593, IMG submission 185931) | Vadose zone soil fungal communities from Angelo Coast Range Reserve, California, USA - CZODoug2_1_08_16fungal (PacBio error correction) | ecosystem: Environmental > Terrestrial > Soil >... | reverse complement strand
ACCATACCGTTTTTGCGTAGCGGAAGATATCGGTTCGAAGGCCTGCCTTTTCCTCTGATCAGAGCTGCACTACCCCCCATCCAAAGCCAAATTGGTATTCAGATCGTTGACCTTTGCTTGGCTCTCCGTAGTTGACGGTGTTCTCTTCTCCGCTTCCTCTCTTCCCCCGGTCTTTCGAAGCGTCCATCCAAATGCCGAACTCTTCTTGGGCGCTATCCGGTTTTTTACATTTTTCCCTCCGAGCGGCCCCTAGCTTTTCGGCCTTAACCGGAAACTTGGTTCTCGGAAGATCTTCTTTTTTCTTAGTTCGGGCTTGTCGCAGAGCGAGCAAATTTTCCATGATGCGAGGTTTCTTTTTTTTCCCCTGGATATCGCTTCATCTAGCCACCCTGTGACATCCTTTCTTTGTCCCTGGAGGCGGTCCGCTAAAACTGTTTTGTTCCGTCATCGCGCCAATTGCCCCTTTTTTTTGACCTTTTTGGATCTCTTCCTTTCGGTTCGCCCAAGGCTCTGGATTCGACGCCCTTTTTTTCCGCACCTTTCTTGCACTTCTTCTTGGGATTTTCTTTTTTCAAGAGAAGTTTCGAGCGATTCGTTGTTTAAACTTGTTCCCCCTCTCCCCCTTCGGCGCCCCTCGCAAACCGTGATGGACATGCCCCCCTTTGGTCCCTTGAAAGGACAAGGGTGTCCCGGCTTCTTATTTGATTAATCGATGACGACCGCACTGACTTTTATTAATTTTCCCTTGACTCTTTATTCCCAATACATTTTGTAGTCTTTTCCTCTCCTCTTCTTGTTGCCCCCCATCGTTCGGAGGTGCTGGTTGTTGTTTTCATCCTCTATGGATCTTTCCCGCGCGGGTTCTTGTCTTCTATCCGAACCCTTGATTGCGTGAATTGGCTGCCTTTCCTGTTCCAGCTTCCCCGAGTTCCCTTTAGAGTCTCGGTTTGTAGCACAATCTGTCTTTTTTTTGAGTTTCCCTATTACAATCCTCCCCATCAGCGCAAGCTTTTTTGAGAAGAAAAGCCCCTTGATCCTCCGTCTTCTGAATGGGGTGTTATTTCCTGAAAGTGCCAGACTTTTTGTATAGTCCTCCCCCCCCTTCTGGCCATGGTCAAGGTGTCCCCCGGTACGTCAGGTCTTAAACCTGGAGCTCTTCAGCTACCCGGCGCTTCCTGTGGGCCCGTTCCCGGGATCTTGGTTTAACCCTCCCGGGCACGATCATCTCCGTGTGCAAGGGAACGATGCTCTCGATGCGTCGTGTTTCCTTTTTCTACCCCCCTTTGCTACCCTCGACTGAAAAGGAAGTGTGTTGCCCGCGCATTTAGCGTGATTGACGCTTTTACGATTTTCTTTGAGAAGGTCACAGATTCGATGCTTCAAAGCATTCAGCGCAAGGGGACCTGCGCGATTCCCCGTCCGACGGATTTAGCATTCCTCCCTCCACCCCCCTTTGAGTTGCGATTATGCGTAGCGTTGGCCTTTCCCCACGATTTTTATTCTTTCCCTAGTCTCTCTCTTGATCTCTTTTTTCTTTCTTCGTGTTTTTGTGAGAGCGTCAACCGTCTCGCTCTCCGGCCCCTTTAGTTTCACTCTCTTCCCTTTCTCTGCCTGGAGTTCTGGGATCTCTCAGCGGCTCCTGTAGACTCCCTAGGGAGCAGAACCTTGATCCTTTTCCCCTCTAGCTTCCTATCATCTGATGGTTGCGTTATTCTCATTCGTTTACCCATTGTATTCGGCTTGCGGTCGCGTTCTTTAGTCTATATTGAAGATATCTACTTCTATCGCATCGTTTCCCTTTTTTTCGGACTTCTTTTGCTGTCTTCCTTTCTTCCCCCCCTACCCCATCTTTCCTGGAACTTATCACACATACGCGCCGGCCCAGTTTTCTCGTTTCTTACCCCTTTTCCCGATTTCCTTTTCCTCTTTCCCCGAATGGCCTTCTTGCCCTCCTTTCTTTATCTACTTTTGTGGCACTTCTCCTAATCTCGGCGTTGGCCCTGGGTCGGTCCCCGGAAGTTTTCATTTTTTTCTTAGTCGGACCTCCAACAACCTCAATTCCCCGATGTCTAATTATGTCTCAATCTCAGTCCCAAACCGAGACCTCCGATTTTGTTTTCTCGGATTTCCCCTTCTATTCATCGTCCTGCCACCCATCAAATCGGTTCTGGGGGCTTCCCCACAGCCCACTTCTTGTAAGAGACTTCCTTGCGCACACTCCCTCCTCCTCTTTTGTCCCTCCCCCCCTCCCTTCTATCAAGATTCTTTCTCTTTTTCTATTACCGCGGTGATTGATGCTTCATCCCAGTGGATTTTGTCGTCGATTCCTCTCTCCTTCCGCGTTTCCCGGTTTATTCCTCCCCCCCAATTCATTTGACTATCAATCACCCGGTGCGACCTGACCTCCTGTTAACCGCCCTCGCTCGACATTCCGTCGCCCCTCTCTTGACTCCTTTTTTTATACTGAAGTTGGTCGGCAAAATCCAATTTTCCTTGTGAGCCGTTTTTTTTTCGTACCCCCCCCCCCCCCCTAAGCGGTTTACTTTCTCGGTCCCACAACGCGTGGGCCTGTTCTCTCAGTCAATCCCCTTACTTGTAAGGAGTGGATATGTCACAGGTTCCGAGCTTTATCTTTCGGGAGAACAGACTCCTTAATCCCTCGCATCATTTCCCGAGCTTTGCTGCTGGCGTTCCGCCCCAACTTCTCAAAGGCTTCCGCTTGGCCTCTCTCAACAGTTTTCTCTCGCTACGTGGCCTTTGCAGTCTGCTCCTTTCGCTCTCGAGGCCTTCCTAATCGCCTGAATTTTCAACGACGCGGCGCCAAGCTCCGCCTCTCCGCCGAGCATATTTGATTTCGATATATTCCCTTGGACTCGCAAACCCTTCCCTACAGCCCCCCCTACGCATCTCCCCCCTCCCCTTCCCCTCGCAGTTGTCAATCCAATTGGTTGGTGTCGCAGCACAGCTTCTACCGATAGGCCCCGGCCTTGCTTTTTGAGACCCGATATTTTTTTTTCGCAGACCTCCCGTCCACTTTCCCCCCTTTCCTTTTTTTGACTCTATTCTTACGCTTCTCGAAAGATATCGGTGTAGCGCCTTGCCCAGCGTCCAGTCGAGATCTCACTTTCTTTCAATAAGACCAACCCTCCAACAGGGTGTATACCCTCTGTTTTTTTTTTTTTCGGGTTTCCGGTGACGGTCTTTTTCTCTTTTCCCAAATTTCTCCTTTTAGATCAATACGCGCGAATCGATCTTGTATTCTCCCCCGCCTGTCGTTGCACAAGCAGCGCTACCGAGGCTCGCTCGCTCGAAAAGGACGCCCTTTCCGGTTGTCGTTGCCCGTAACTCGAGATTTGATCGATTCCGTCGTTTTTCCCCCCCCTCTAGATCACTCTTTTTTGTTTAATTTTTTATGCGCCTAGGCTTTTCTCCCTGCTCTCTCTCAAATATCTCCACCTTTTGCAAATCTCCACCCATCTCTGGCTTTAACTGAGGCGAGACCCTCCCCCTAGTTTTTTTCTCCGTCTGAGATGTCCAAGTCTATTTCGGGAGTTTGGTTAACGCGATCCTTATCGGTTCCAGAATTGGAATTTTCCTCATGTCCCCCGAAGGCATTCATTTTTTTTTTCATTCCCTCTTCTGTGGTTCGGAGGTTCTACAAATCTTTTTTTGCGATTCTTTGACACTGGCTTTCGGACCCTTTTTCTTTCCCTCAAGTTTTCTCCCATTGATTTTATAGCTCGTTGCACTTCAATGTTGTGTAGTAATTTACCATTCATTTTTGCGAAAGAGCGAGAGATAGTCCTCTTTCGGCATCTCCCCTCCTTTTCCAATTACCGCCGGTAATAATTTCTTCCTTCATTTTTAGGCTTTGCTTCTCTACGTTATTTTTGACTAGTTTTTTTTTTTGTTCTCTCTCGTCAAGTGCTTGTCGGCTATCTCCCAATTCTTTTGGCGTTGACTTTTTTTTCCGATGAGCCTTCTTTCCAGGAATTCCTCCTCCTCGTCGTTTTTTTCGAGGTGGACTTTATTTCACTTCTCGAAATAGTTTCTTTTTGGTACTCCCACTCCGAAAATCATCTGGCTTCCGTGTCGGACCTCCCCTCCCCTGGCTTTTTTTTTATGGTTTGGAGTGATCCCCCTCCACACGGTGCGATAAAAGGCACTTCCTTTTCTTCCGCCTTCCCCTTTTCCCAAGTGTGTTCCCTTATGAAATCTGACCCATTTCCGCCCTACCTTTTTTCGATCCGATTTGTTTCTTCTTTCTGTGTGATCCCCCCTTTTTTTTATCTTTTTTGCCGCTTAACCGTATCTAATGAAGAGTCCACCTATGCGATACGACCTCGGTCGAGATAGGATTTTTGAGAAAGATTTCGCGTACCCCGGCCCCTTTTCGGAAAAGGTTTTTTTTCTTTTCCCCTCCCTGCAGTATCTCTTTTTTTTTTGTGAGCTTCAGGATTGAGAACAGCGTTAAGGGTCCAACGTGAACACGCCCTTTGCTGCCTCCAAGTGGTTCTCTGCGGCCCCGCCTACGTCGGCCTAAATTCCATTGATCTTTCTGATTTATGGAGTCCTTTTGTTTTGTTTCTAAAGTTCCTATTTCTGGTCTTGCGAGTCGCGGCGGATTCTCTTTTTCTTTCTTCTTTTTTTTTTTTTGAGAGAGCTCATATACGATAGGGAGATTGACACCAGCCCCTTAGCATCTTTCCCGCCACCCCTTGCCCTCCCTGGAGTTTGTTTATTATTCCCTTTTTCCGGGTCTCGCGTCGCCCGCATCTTTCCCCTGGTCTTCCCTCCTTTGGACCAAGTCCGTTAAGTTATAATCGATCGGCGTAAAGTTAGCGCTCGTCTTTTTCTCTCGTTTCCCTCCAAGGTCTCTCTTTTCTCTACCCTTCTCTCGTCTTCTGCCTCGGCGTCTCTGGCGTTTTTCTTTCCTTGTACAGAAAAAGATCTCCTTTTACCTCCCCTCCATGGCTCCTTCTGGCCCCCGTATTTCTCCTTTCCTTTCTCTTTTGCTTACTCTCTCCGCCACCTTCCCCCCAAAGAATTTTTTTTTTGCTATTCCGTTCTTACGCAACTTGCCAGCACTCACCATCAGCCTCCATTGATCTTTTCTTCCACGGAAGCAGTGGGTCTCCCGATGCTTTGGACAACACGAACCCCTATTTCTTTTTTTCCACCCTCGTCCCAAACCGAGCTCCCCGTCCTTCTTCGGTTGACCCTGAAGCTTTTTTTTTCCCTTCCGCCAAACACCTTGTGGATCGCCGCGCTTGACGCTCGTTCTGCTTCCCCCCTCCCGTCCCACCACTCATTTTTGCGTAGCATGTTCAACAGTTCTGGATCGCACTTTTCTGTTCCCTTTCTTTTTTTTCTCCTCTTGGGATAACCAAACCCACCCCCCAATGCTGTCTTTGTTCCCCAGGGGATGGCTGTCCGTCGCGCTCGTCCTCTCTTCTCTGCCTTTTCCAACCCCCTTTCTTTCTGAAGACCCCACCCCCCTTCCTTATTTGGGAATACTCCCATCACCGGTTTCCGTGGCATCCGACGTTCCATCGTACTCCCGCTAAAGATCTTTTTTTTTTCCGGACCTCCCCGCTCCGTCTTTTTTCTTTCGCCGTTTTCCCATCCCAATTTTTGGCGATTTCTATCTGCCCCCAAACCCCCGTTCCCCCCAGACTTCTTCGTTTTGACCAAACGAGTTCATATGGGGTCCTATTTTTGTCTCTCCTTATTTGAGTTTACAGTGTGGCGAATTATATGCAGCCTGCTCCTTCCTGCATAATGGTACCGATCTCTTTGTTGTTCTGGTGCGCCCTGTCAAATTCCAACGAGACGTTCGCTATCCCTTTTCTCCCTTTTTCCTTTTCCCTGGACCGCGCCTGGTCCCCTTTTCTCCGTCTATTTTTTTCCTTTTCTTTTCATGCTCCCTAATCCGCTGCTGACGGCTCTCGACATTGGCTCCTCATCTCTTCAAAGACTTAGTCAACTAGGCCCTTTTATAGACCCCCTTCACCTTTCCGCCCAACCTCTCTTCTCCCCCCTTTATTGGACGTTTTCGGTCACCTATGATCGATCTCTTGCCTAGGTTCACCGACTTTTTCGCAGACCCTTTTTTTCTTCTTCTCTCTTCCTCCTTCCTTTTGTTGGTTTGCTCTTACTCTTTTCTCTGAATTTTCTCTTTCTCCCCGCAAGTTTTTGACGGGACTTAGCGAGAGCTGCATCGACAATCCCTCAACTTTTTATGCCGATCCTTGCCCGTTCGGGAATCGGTTAGTTCTCCCTCTTCTTTTCCTGAGTTTTAGCGAGGCTCTTTTCCCCTCTGAAGGCTCCCCCTTTTTCGTTTTTTTGCGACATTCCGTAAGTGGTACGCGTCGAGCAGATTAATCTTTCCCCCCGCTAGGCGCGACCCACAGTTTTTTTTATGGCTGTCCGGCCCCGGAACTCCTCGAGTCAACTTGATCTTCTCTTTTTTTTTGATCCTTCTTGTTCGAAGTGATCAACGGATCTAAAATGATTGGGTGCCTGGTTTTGTTTTTTTTATAACTGACCGACTTAGTCTCTTCAATCTCTGCCCCCGACAATCCCTCCTCTGGAACTGAGTCTGATTTTCATATCCCACCGTTGGAAGAGGCTCTTTTCAGGTTTTTTCTCCCTGCTATCTTTTTTTCCTCGCTATGGATTTTCCCTAACCTTTTGGGGCATTTTTTTTTTTCATTCGCTTCTGGGATTCCTGTTTTTTCCCCTTTTTGAGATGGCGTGTCTGGGCGGATTTATCTCCAGGTATCGCAACGCTTACCCCGTGGCGTCGTCCCCTTTCTCCCCCCTGAACTTTTTTCCGGTTTCGCGCTCGATGGCCCTCCTGACAAGACATGTCTTCTCCCCCCCCTACCCCGCGTTCGCCCCATACCTTCAGTTTTCAGGAGGGCGGACTTTTTCCCCCTTTGATTTTTCTTTCTTTTTTTTTTTAGTGTGCTCCTCGCAAGGTCTTTATCGACCATATGAGGCGTTTAATTTCAGGCGATGAAGCTGCTTTCCCCATTAGCCCTTTCTTTTTGTTTTACTGAGATTGCCTCCCGGCTCTGACCCTTTTATCGTGGTTGGTCGACAATCCTAAATCAGCGTCGGGCATACATTTGAATCCCCTCGCTTTGATTTTGTAGTGATTTCCCCCCCCCCAGTTCTATAACTTTCGGATTTCTAGGAGCGCTCTTTGTCCCACCGGTGTTTTTTTTGCCCCCGGTCCGCAAACAGAGCGATTATTGGGCCGTTTCTCATTTCACTCTTTCTTTAAGGCCCTGCCAACCTGATCAGAATAGTTGACGCCGGCATGATCCTGGCCCCTCTGCGATAGAGCGGTCTGGCAATCTTAGAGTCCTCCCTTTTTTTCCTCCCTAACTCCTTTCCCTTTTTAAAGTTACGTTTTTTATGTTTCTCATTCGCGACTGACGTATGAACACTTCACTTTAGAGAGTTCCTCTTTGGTGGGAAATTTGCCAGTGGCTGCCGCAAGATGGCTGTCTCTTTCGAGCCCTTCCTCCCCTCCTCCTCACCTGTGAGCTTTCCTTTATGGCTTCCTGGTGGCTGATTTACGGCCAGATTAGGACTGGTTTCATTTATCTCTCTATTTTAATAATTCCTACCTGTTTTTGTTTTTCTCTCTCTTCCAGCCGTTTTTTCCTCTTTCCCACTTGCTCTTTTATCTAACTTTCTTTTAGAACCCTCGCCCTCTCCTGGAGTTGGCGCCGCATCGCGGTGCGACGCCCTATTGAGAGAACCCCTGGCCCCTCCCGTTTTTGACCCTTCCCTCTTCCTTTCTCCTGATCGTTCCTCCCCCCCCCCCCGTCCCTTTGCAAGCCCTTCCTTTTTTTCTTCCGAGGTTCTTTGACGCTTTCTCTACGCCATTTACGACAGATCCTTTTATCGGAGTAATTATGTGATGTTTGTCCTTCGGTACAGAACCCAGCTCCCCTTAATATTCCCCCCCACATTCTTCAAGCCCCTTTTTTCCCAGTATGCTTTTCTTATTCTTAGTTCCTCCTGCAACCCACTTTAACGTCGTTTCCTGGCTTATACGCTTTCTGTGGACATCACGGGCGTTTATGCACAGGGGATGCGTTTACTTCCTCATTTTTTTTAGGATTTTTCTTGACTTCCCCCTGTCCTAATACCATTTCTCAAGTAATTTTTCTTCCCCCCCTCTCTCTCCTGGCTTATTTCTTTAGCCCACGCATTGCTCACGCAGGCACCCAATCCCCTAGTCTTTTCCCCCGTAGGGTCCCTCTCCGGAGGAACCCCCCATGACCCCCTATGCATGGTTCCCCCCGCCCCCTTTCTTTTTGACACTTTAAACTCCCCGTTCATTTTCGTCCGAGTAGTGATTTGTAATGTAGTTTTGGCTTTTTTTCTTCTTATTCGCCCTCTATTTTTCGTCACCGGTCTGGATTCTTCCTCCCAACCTTTCCTTTTCTCTGTTTCCTAAACCCTTTTTATAAGTTGGCGCATCCTGTTCGCGATCCATCCTCTCCTCTAAATCTTCCTTTGGACACCATCACAGATCCTCTATCATGTCGACCTTCTGCCAGTCGTCCCCATCCCCCCCCCTTTCCTTTTTGCTTCTTTAACTCAAAAACATACCTCCTTCTCCGAGATTCAAACGAGCCTTTAATCCTACAGTTCCAGTCATTATAGTACCCTGAGTGGAGACTCTTCCCCCCCGTTGACGCTATTTATATTGTCCCTTCATGGCAGAAAAATGCATAAATTATCCTATTTTTATCTCTCCTTATTGCCGCCTAAATATCACGGACGATATGATGTTTATTTTTTCCGTTCCTTTCAAGAAGAGTCTCGGAAGAGCTCCCTTAAGCTCTCCTCTCTTCTTAAACTCTCGCCCATCACGATTTCGTCCTCTCCTATTTGATTCTCCTTCCCTGACTTTTCTCTCTAACTCGAGATCCACCCCGCTATCCAAAGAAAAGGAACCTATTTCGGCATCCCCCGTTTGCTTTTGGATTGTTTCTTTTTTTTGCTTGCCTCCCCTTTTCTCCGCGAGTGATTTTTGTCTTGCAGAACCCGATACTTTTCCATCCCAGCTCGTCTACTCCTCGTGGGGGTTTTCTCTGAGTTTCCCACTTTTTTTTGAAGTCATACCGGTGAGAGACTTTCCGATTTTCTTGCTATCGCATGGAGGTCACTTGCCCTCCCCCCCATACCCTGTGTTGCCGCTCGGTGATTGGGGTTGTGGTCGCCGCGTCGTTTCCGGTTCTCTCGTCCTGGACGTTTGGTTCGCGCTAGGGCTTTCCTCCCGATGCAGAGCTTACTTTTAGCTTTTCTCCCGTTTTTCCCCTTTTTCTTTCCCGTACATTCGATACGAGCTTCCCCCGCGTCCCTTCCCCTTTAACCACAAGGCCGCGGCCCCCGGACTCTCTGCGTTTCCCAACTTTTTTCTTCGGCAGATCGTCTCTTTCATTTTCCGGCCCTTCCTCAAGCGCCACTCTCTGTTTTCAAACGATTCGAAGGGATGCCTTAGGCTTTCCCCTCTCCTCTCTAACTTTCTGCCACCTGTGCAACTCTTTACTAACGGCGACCATATAAAACCTCCACGTTTTGATCGCTCGCCTCGCCCCTGTTCTCCGTTCCGTTTTTTGTCCGTCCTCATCGGTTCTTTTCTTTCCCTCCTCCCCATTTTCTTGCATCAATTTTCTCCCGGAGACGGGGAGGTCGGCACGAAAGAGATTTCGCGCCGTTTCCTATGGTGAAAATGGCCTCTATTCCGGATGTATCTCTTTTCTCAACCGTTTGCTTTTTTTTTTTCTTCCCCCTTAACTGTTTGGATGTTACTCTCAAGACTCGCGAAGTTTATGAGCCCTTTCCGCCCCGCCCCTTCTTATCTCATCCTTTTCCCCTCGTGTATAGACCCCCATAGAAGTTTCCTACGATAAGTGGTGACCATGTTGTCATCGAGGTTTGTGTAGTTTTACTCTCTTTCTTTCTTCAAGCGCGGTTCTTCCCCTCTCCCTCACCCCAAATGATTTGTCTTCCCTTGGCATTTTTATTGACGATTCAGCTTCGTACTGAGCCGCTCTCGTTTTGTTAGCTATTTCCTCCTCCCGCCTTAGGGAGCTCGTTGTTGAGGTTTCTCCCCTCCGACCATCCTCCTGGGGCTCGCATCCCCTCAAACTTCCCCCCCCTTTAGCCGCATCGGCTTTCTGTCTGATCCCAACAAAAGGCGGCAGGGTCCTAGAGCCAGGAGCTTTTTTTTTTTGCCGGTCTTAGGCTTCCTTAGTCCCCCTTCAAATTTTCCTGCCGTAATTTTCGAGGATACTCGGCCGTGTGTCCCTTTTCCCCCGGTCCTCTTTTTTTTTTTTTTGCCTCCAATGTTCCAAATCTTTCCTCCTAAGTTCTCTGCATTGAAGGGAAAGCCGGCTCTAATCCTCCTTTCTGAGATCTTCTTTTCCCTCCCTGAGTTCTCCCAAGCTTTCGCGACCGTTTCTGAAAAGGAGTCCCGCGTTCACTATTTAGAGAGGTCCCCTCACTCTCTTCTTAGTCTTGAGACCGGCCTCGTTCTCGGGTCCCAGCGGGCCTGCCTTCTATGCTCAATGTTTCCTTTCCTTAAACAGTCGAGTTCCGGAAGACTGAGGGATAGTAAGCTTTTGCGAGATACCTTCCCCCCCAGCGTTTTTTTGTTCAGTGCTAGAAGAGAGTATGCGGACTGATCTCTCTTTTTAATAAAATCCCAACACCCCCAAGAACCCAAAAAAACCCCCCACCCCCACACACTGTTTTCCTTTGTTTTTGGGGGGAGGGTGGTTGTTTTGGGCCCCCCCCACCCAAACAAAAACAAAAAACACACCCAAACAACACACAAAACCAACCCACCCCAACCCAACCCAAATTGGGGGGTTGGGGGTTTTTTTTGGTGGTTGGGTGGGTTGGGGGGGGGTTTTTTTGGGGGGGGGGTTTTGGTTTTGGGGGGGGGGGGGGGGGGGGTTTGGGGGTGGGGGGGGGGGTGTGTTTGTTTTTGTGTGCGAGTAGGCCGTCCCATGTCCACCCTCTCCCTTAGACTTTTTTCCTCACCTTTGATCGACATATCTCCTCTCCTCTGATTATTCTGCCTGCGAGAGTAGAAGCTTTACTTCTCTTGTCCCGCTTTTCCCTTTTTGTTCCAATCTACGATTCCTCCTGCTCCCCCCCCCGTCTTCCAGTTTTTTCCTTCAGATTCCTAGATGGCCCACCTCGTTCTTTTGCTTCTCGAATCTTTTTTCTATCTCCCGCTTTTTCTCGACATCGTTTAATATACTTCCCTCTGTTCTCTTCCTTTTCTTTTCCCTTTTTTCCCCGATATCGGGCCATCCCACATCCTCCCCCATCATCCTCGTATCTTCTTTAGTTTCTGCCCTTCATTCAGACTTCCCCTTGCCCAAACGAATGGCTCCATGCGCATTCCCGTATTCACTTTCTTTTTTCAAGATCACTTTTCCCTTCAGTGCATAGAGTTCGATGGTTCTTTCGTTTCACTTACGACCCCCTTTGCTGCTGATTTTTGATTGTCGATGGACTTCCTCTCCCCTCTTCCTCCTCCTGCCTTCAAGATTCCCCTGACGATTCTTTCTCGGATTCTGAAGCGCAATGCCGGCCATCACTTCAATCATTTTTCTTCTAGCAGCCACTCTGGCTTGAACGTTTTCTCTGCGTCGTCCCCCTCCACTCCCCCCCTCCTCTTTCCCCCACCCTCTTGATCTCAACTCCTGACTGACTATGGCGAGTACCCCGCGTTTAGTTCATTATCTAGTTTTGGTTTCCCCTATGCATGCTCGCTATTCCCCTCCCACCCCCCTTTCTCCTTCAGCCCACCCCAGCTGTTTCTTTTTGCTCCAACTTTCCTTTTTTCTATTGCGCATCCGAAGCAGCCATGACTCAGCTCTCCACCTTTTTCTCCCCCCCTCCCCGCTGCGATTCCTGCGAACTTTTGTGACGTGGTCTTGAAAAGAACGATTAGTTGGCTCTCCTCTTTTCATAAAAAACTTTACCGTAAGCGACCTGTCTTTTTCTTTCTCGCTTGACCCCCAAAGAGTTATTTTCGTCCTCCCTTTCCCGCCCTTTAGTCATTTTACGTTTAACTTTTTCGCTTCCGGTAGTTTGCGAGGAACCTTATTCCTTTTAACGTCTATTCCCCGATATGGCTTCCCCCCGAACTCCCCTTAGCGACTTCCCTCTCTCCCCGTTTGTTCCCCGGCCGCCTCTCCCTTTACGCAGCCTTTATACCCCTTCTTCCCGCCTTAGTAATCTCTCCGAAAACATCCGGCCCAGATACGATTTTATCAGAGCCCTATAATTCGTTCTTAAAGCCTCCTCCGCGACTCGCCTGGAAGAGATCACTCCAATAAGCATCTCGCCCCTCTTCCGAGCTCCATTGTTTTGATTTTTTGTCTGAGTCCTCCCTTTGCTAGCTATGGACTCCGTGAGGTCTTTCTCTTCACCCGATACCTTCTGCTTC
>Ga0179593_1258618_pt1 | contig 12496 bp, 21 predicted proteins | sample CZODoug2_1_08_16_FD_185931 | JGI IMG/M metagenome (GOLD analysis project Ga0179593, IMG submission 185931) | Vadose zone soil fungal communities from Angelo Coast Range Reserve, California, USA - CZODoug2_1_08_16fungal (PacBio error correction) | ecosystem: Environmental > Terrestrial > Soil >... | reverse complement strand
CATCTCCGAACTTCATTCCTTAGCTGTGGTTAATCATCACCCTGAGCAGGGTCTCTGCTTTTGCACCATCATCTTCCTTCTATCGGGCCCGAGAACACACCTCTCCTGCTTAGCCTCAGTCGCCGTCCGTTGTTGTGCCAATGTCTTGATTTCATCTGAGCACGTTAACTTGTTTCTCGCCTCGGTCGTTTAACAAGGTCCGATTACTTTTTTCAGCTCTTTTTAAATTTTCTTTCGGCAGGCGGATCGCTTCCCTGATCGCGGTCATCACTATTTCTTACCCGATCCCTCGATGAAGGATCTGAATGTTCGTGTTACCCCTCGTTTTAACCACTCCCGCTACTGCAGGCGTTTCCTCAAGACGACGACCCATGCTACAGCTAAGGGACTTTTTTCTGATTTTCGTTTACCTCTCATCTTTCTTTCTTTTTATCGTAGGCTACAATGACTCCTGCCTTTTTGTCCGTTCATGGCCCCTTTCTGCAGTCTTCTTTTGTCCCTCTACTTTCGGATGTTTTCCAGATCAGGCGACTTGTGCCACATGTGCCGACTACCGACCTGCCTTTCCCTTCGGATCGCGTTTGGTAGGCCCCTCCCCTCCCTCCATGCTCAAGTGGCCATGATCGTACTGTAAGGTCTTGTCCCCCGCGAATCTATCCTCTACGCCTTTAACCCGCTTGGTTTTCTATTCGTCCCCTCGTTTTCGTGCGCTGCCTTTTCGAGCCTTCACTCGGAAAGCTCCTTCGCCGCGACATAACTCCTTCCCCCCTTCTCCCCTTCTTGTCCCTCTTTCCTCTTACCCCCACCTACAAAGTGTACTTCTCAATTCATTCTACCGATCCATCGTTTACTCAGAAACAGCACCTTTGCCAGTCCGTCCGGATCCGATGTCGTTCTACTCCCCTCGTCACAGTTGATCTGTCCTTCCCTGCGAAAGTCACCGATGTCCTTGAGCCAATCTTTCTCTCCGTAGTATTTGACCCGAATGCATTTGACCCGTCACTTTTTTTTCTTCTTATAGACTTTAGATTCTTTCCCCTACTGTTAGGTATTACCCGGGTAATTCGTTTAGATGTCAGTTCTTTCACTGATTAGTGTAGAATTTCAGACTCTCCCGTTTCCGTACTTTTCTGAGTTGAGAATGCCTTCCCCTTTGGTCTCCCCTCCTTCCAATCCCTTCCCCCAAGCACTGGAGCCCGCTTTCAGGGCCTGAGCTGGTTGATCACATCCCCCTTTACTTTTTCCCGCTCTTGGTTTGCCAACGTTCCTTCTCTCGCCTCGTCTACTACGTCGATTTTCCCCCATGTCTCCACGATGATACCCTTATTTAACTCAGACATTCGCGTGTGATCCTGTCTTCCTGTGACACTACCGAGGGCCCTGGCTCATGGTCTTGGCATTTAAGCTACAGCTCGTTTTGAATCCGACAGCCATTACGTCTCACCCCTCCCCTTTATTTTTTTTGAGTTCACAAACCGTGACCTGGTTATGTCAAGATGCCAGTGCATGCTTCTTTTTTTATTAGGGGGGAGTCTCATTGGGTCTTGACCTCTTTGCTCCCCCCTTTTGTTCCCCTCTTTGCCCAAGCATCGTGGCCGGGTTGGGGAAAAACCAATGGTCTCTTTTCAGGTGAGGAACCAAGCCAGTTTTTTTTCTTGGGCACTTTCCCCCCAGTTTCCTCCGTGACCTCTGACTAATTCACTCCTCGTTTTGTCTGCTTGTCCCTCATCCGCCTTCGGTCACCAACGGCTTTTTTCTTTCCCCAGGCCGTTTTCAACGACACCGCTGCGCTCTCTCGCTGCGGCCAGCGTTGCGCAGAGACTGGTACACTATAGGGCAAGCCTCTTGTCTCGCATACACACATGATACATATAACCCCAGTCCGCAATCTATTTTTAGTCCTCGCTGCGCTTGTTTTGTTTGTTCTAGGCCTCCCCCCCCCCTTCTTTCCCTTTATGCTAGAAATTGTCGACCTTCATCTGTTCACCAGCGTCATCCTGCTTGCGACCCCCTCCTCCTTTCACACCTGACTCCGGTGAAGAACTGGTTCCACCTTTTCTTCTTCTATCTTACCCGCCCCTCGTTATTTCCCCCCCCACCCTGAGACGTTCTGGCGTAAATGGCGCAATCCCGGTCCAGGCATATGGTGCTCCATCCCTAAACTTATATAAGTGACATAAGCTCTCGACTTTCAGGTGTAGCTTCCATCCTCAAGATTCCCCTGGTTCTGTGCTGTTCATCGTGGCACCGCAGTCCAAAAAATGATCGCCAAACGACACTATTAATCACGTTCCCTCCCCCTTTTCACCGTTGACCCTCTTTTCCCTGTCTTCCGGACTTTGCTGAGAGCGAGGCCAATCTCCATTTACTCTTCGCACAACCACTCACCCCTTTTTTTGTGTACATGAATGATTTGGAGGCAACCTTCGCTTTGTCATAGTCCTATGATGACTCGTTCACGGTCTGCACACGCCACGGAAAAAGTCCCTTTCTTCTCAGTGCTTTTCTGTCTCCTTTGAGGAAGATTCGTCCGGCAGTCTGTTTCGCATGAGATGATCACCCCCCCACAGGCGTCAGCGTCAATCCCGTCACCGCCTTTTTATTTAAACAATATCGGTTTGACCCCAACGTGTGTGGGTCCTTTCGAGGCTGCTTCTTCTGAGTGCCTCCTTCTATCTCTTTTCCTATTCTTGATGGATGTTAGTCTCTTTTGATTCCCCCCTACTTGCTCCTCCCCGGTGTATAAGCCTAGGCCCAAAAGGCCTTCCTTTTCCAATGCGTCTTGGGACCATTTCAAATCAATACCTTTTTTCGTTTTTTTTACGTCCTTTAGAAGCCGGTTCGAGATCTAAGGTCTGAACACCCCTCCCCACCACACAAACTCAGCCCCACCTGCGGACCTTTTTAATGAACCCGTTATTTAACCAATCCTTTTACCGAGGGTCCTGCCCTATTCAGGATACAAGCAATGTTCCCCCCCTTCTCCTTCTTACCCTTTCGAGCTATATCTTTCTCTAATCCCCGGTGTTGTTGTTTTATTTCGAGATATCATTTTTTGTTCGATGCAAACCTGTCTTGCCCCGGTCTGTAAGAATATGGTAGCCCTCTCTCTTCAAAAAAGGTTGTATCTCCACTTGAGTGTTCAGTTTTGTCTATTTTTTTTTCTTTTCCCATTCATTACCCACCTTTTTTTTCCTACTTTGCTCCACAAAGTGCTCGGTATTTTTTCGCTCCCTGTAAAGACTCTTCTTACCCTTGAGACTTCCCCATAGACCCCTCCCCAAACCCTTTTTTTCCCCCCCCCGATCATTAAGCACAAGTTTTTTTAACTCGCACGTAGACAATCGCCCTACCCCTCTCCCTCATTTTCACAGCCGTGCCTCTCAATTTTTCCTGATGGGACGTCCAGGTCCGTTTTGCTGTGCGCGCCGCAATCTTTGCGCTTCTTTTTGACAGCCTCCCCCTCCTCATTATTTGATGATCATGAGAAGCCCCTCCCCCGTAAATCAGCCTACCCCCCAAATCTGTTTCCCCCTGCCTTCTCCCCCCCCACCAAATGCGCCAATCATGGGTCCCTGTCGGGACGTGGGGAGCAAACCCAGTTCCTATTCCGACGATCTCTTTCTTCTTTTAGAGACTCTTTTCCCGTTTTCGAAGCCCTTAGGAAGGACGCTCCTTTTAGAGTGTTTTTCACTTCATTCTTGCGATGGCATCGCGCTTTTCCTTACCTGCCTCTCCTCGATTCACAAGAGAACCCGTCCCTTTTTTTCTTGAACCAACGTCTTGCTTTCCCTTAGGCGATTAACTGCCGGTGTCGTTGCATTGTTTCCCTCCGCTACCTTGTGGCCCACTCTTTTACTGTGCATGCCAATAGCCGGATCATTTTCGTAGGGTTCCCTCCCCCAAGGTTCCTTATCCCTTTTATTTTTTTTTTTCTCTTTGTAGAGACCCCCTTCCTGTGGCATGTTCGCAAGATTCCTCCAGTTTCCCCTAAGCCCATTAAAGGTTCAGTTGGTGTCCAGCTTGCGCGACCGCGCTGCTCCGTCTTCCTGCGGCCCCCCTCTTTTTTACCAGTGTTTCGTCCCATGCTCTGCTTTATTACGCGTGGAAATTTCCTTTCCCAGTTGACTTTTTCCACCCGTTCCTTTATGTACCCTCCACACTCATCCCTTATTGCGATCCCCGTCCAAAATAACACCACCCTTCAGACGCACCGCAGGTGACGAACCCTCCTTTCCTTCCTCTCTTTTCAGTTATGAAGAGCCTTTATCTGCGACTTACTATATTTATTCGACCCGGAAGTAGAAATAGCTTCAACGCTTCTTTTCTTTTCATGCCTCGCCATTCCCCGTTTTCACCCTGTTTCCGTTTTCCAATCAGATGTTAGAAGAAAGAGGGATTGGTCTCCGCGCACCGTCTTGTCCATGGTGTATAGCCTTCTGTCTTTTTTTTGGGACTTTTTCCCAAAAATTTCCACCCCCCCCTAAACAAATTCTTCTGTAGTTCTCCACTGACAGCTCCACTTGGCAAAGTTGACCACTCCTTCCCGCTTCCCAGCGAGAGTTGGCCCTTAGTTTTGAGCCCAGCTCCCGTTTTTCAGCTAGTGTTTTCTCGAGTTCACCCCTGATAGCCCCTTGAACCAGCCCTCTTCAAGTGTTCCATCGCACATGAAAAGGTCACTTTCAAAACTCAGCGACTTTCCATGAGAGATGCTTCCTTTTTTCACGCAAGAGGTACTCTTCCCTATCCCCCATCGAGCCTGGCCACGCTCTTCGTTTTATGTACTATTCATCCCAATTAGTACTTTCCGAGTAAGGGAGTTCTCCTTAGTCCGTTTTAACAGCACATCTCTTCTTCCCCGCCGGGAAGAATCCTTCCCTCGCGTTCGTTTTTTTTCAATTCTGTAAATTCCAGGAGCTTTAGTCTGGGCTTTTCCCCCGCCGTCCGCAATACTACTGACACCTGTTCCATTCTTTTCCCTTTAGTCTCCACTGGCCACGTGCTCGCTTTATGCCCTCTTCTTTCTTTTCCTTTTTTCTCGGTAGCGTCACATGAGAATATCACTCCTTTCATCGACCTTTTTTTCCCCCTCTTACCCTCCGTCCAAGTAGTCCACTAGCATCATCGTAACCCAACCCTTGATCTGTCCTTCTCCCACAGCTTTTCCCCCATTTTTTCTGTAACTCCAGAGTTTTCTCTCCTCTCCCGGGACCGCCGTTCCCGGGGGGTCTGGCAGACATTGTGCCCCCGCAGCCGATGTTTCTTTTAGACCCTCCCCATCGGCGGAATCCCTGCCGGAGGTGCCGTTTTTCTTTTTGTTTTCTGCCCCCCGGATGATCCCTGCCACTCTGAGTTATGTCCAACCGTTCTCCGCCACTACTTTTCCTGGAATGCCTGGCGAGTTAGCAAGCCAGTCGCACTACTCCTTTTTCCTCGTGCACCCTTTGGTTTCTTTTATGCTTCTTTCCCGGAGACACTCCGTTTCCTTGTAACAGTCAGAGACCTTCCCCCCTGCTCGGTCCTGGCTCGGTGCTTCCCCCTACCCTCCTTGATCACCCGGTCAGCCTAGTTCTTTGCATGTTTTAGAGCTCTCTTGGAACCGTCGAGCCTCACACCAGAGGTCTCTTGCTGGACTTTACCTCCCTTGTTTACCACACAGTACATCCTTACTTTTCATATCGTCCCCAGCCAGTTACACTTGAAGCAACTCCCATCACCCTTCCCTGACCCTCTGAGGCTATTAGTTCCCCCCTCGGTGCTTGATTTCATTCTTAATCACTCCTTTTGCGCACAGTTTTCGTTTCACTTTAAAAGTTCAATCCATTTTTTCCTCTTTTGGTTCACTCTCGAGCACCGTGCCCCGCACTTTGTGACATTTACGATTCCCCTGCCAGGCTTCCTCCTTTCTCACATCTTTCTTTTGAAGGTGACCCAAACCTTTCTTTTTACCCGCTGGCAAGCCTTTCCCTTCTTCCAATGGGCAGTCCACTTGATCAACTCCCTCTTTCGTATGGAGGTTTTCTCCTGTCTGCTTGTTTATCCCTCCAGACCTGAGGACCCCCCCTGTTTCAACGCTTTGCCTGTCGAGTGTGGTCCTTTTCCTCCCCCAGGCTCATATGCCTTTTTTTTTTGATGAATATTTCCATCCAATATCTCCCTTTTCTCCCCTCCCCTGTGTTGGGTCATGTAGGACTCATATTTCCGTCTCCATTCAGGCTGATGTGGTTTTTCCCTCCCGCACACTTCTTTGGCGCGATCTTTTTCGCCCCTCCTAGCGTTCGGTTGACGATACCCCCTTCCCTACAAGTCTTGAAACCTCAGGCGATTCCGCCCTGGCGTTTTTTAGCTTCAATGTTCTGCCCAATCTTGAATTTTTTCATTTGCTTCAAGTACGCAGAGTCTGTAACACTTTTTCATAAAGGTGTCTTTTCTAAGCTTTCAATGTCCTACCCTTCTGATTTTCCCCGTGATTGTCCCCATTCCCTCAGGGTGCCTTTCGCATATTCTGTGCTCCAGATCGATTCTTGAGGGAACTTCCCAGCATTTTTCATCAACGTGATGGCGCGGCGGGGTTTCCGTTTTCACTCTGCTGCCATCCTACCCTGCCTTTACGGGTCCTTTTTCGGAAGGGATACCGATTTGAGCCGTCGGAGACAATCACGTTTCCCGGTTTGGATCCTCTCCCCTGTTGATCATTTTGGCAATCACTCCTTTGAAATGTCACCCTCTCTCCGTTCTCCCAACATTTCCCCAGTACACTTGACTGACACGGCTGTCGGGTTACAGAATTGCGCCACGCCCTCCACGTGCATGAGCGCGTACTTCCTCTGCCCCAGGTCCCCTTAATATCTTTCCCCTTTTCTTCACTGTTCCCACTCCTACTGCCGAGCAGAGGTCCCTTTTAGATCTTCTCCCCTTCCATGTCTACTCTTACAAGGACCACTCTACCCCTGTCTCGACCAGCGAATTCCGACCTTCTTCCCTCTACTCCGTCCCAAACCAAGTTCTAGCTGAAGTGGGCCAATTTCCCCTCTTGCGATTAACTACTCAAGTCAACCGGAGGTCCGGACCTTATTCGGATGGCTTTTCCCTCCCCTCTTCGGTTGCCTTTTAGGGTTCCCCGTACCTTTCCCCCGTGTTTCCGGAGAAAGAGTCTGGATTTCCTCGCCAGCTCTAGATGTTGACCCTTCCGTTTGTGGCGCTGGTGTCTAAGATTCGGTTAATGGACCTGCTTGTTAATGGGACAAGCTTAATTTCGTGAAGAGTGTAGACTTTTGCTCCCCCCCCCCTCACTTTTCCAAGGACTTCCCCCCCTTGCTTTTTCTTTTAAAGGCGATCTGGGTGCCCTGTTACCCTCTCCTATTACCCTTCCTAGCTACTTCTTTAGTAGGTTTTCCCTTGTATGTTTGGTCTACAAGCTTTAAGTTCAAGAGAAATCTTTTTGGACATTATGGACCCCTTTTCTGTCCCCTTGATTTTCTTTCGTTCTATCCCCCCCGCTCAGAAGATTTTTTCTACCTCCTTTTAACCATACCCGTCCCTCAATGTTCGTTTTTTTTACATTGTGTTACGTATCCACTACCCCCGAGGGCCAGCTGCCCTCATGTCTTGTTTACCTTTTTCATTCGTCTTTCCTTGACAGTACCTCCCCCGCCATCTGATTCACCTTTCCGCAGCTTTTCCAAGTGACTTGTCGCCGATTCCCCCTTTCCGAGTTTTTTTCCTGGCCGTTCCATGGTTTTTGATGATATGCTCGGGGTCCTTTCACGGTTCGTGGCTCCTCCCGGATTTTCCCACACCTCTCTCGCACTCCGGGGCACGCTTGCTTTTACCCCCTCAAATATTCGTTTCCTCACGTTTCTCAAAATCCACTTGCCGGTTTTTTTCACGCTCCGTGGCCCAGGCCCATGAAACTTTCTTGATTGTCCCTCCTCCATCCGAGTTGTGTCTGCTGGCTGCCCATCACCCCTATTAGGATACCCCCCAAACTTTCGCCTTCCCCTTGTTTCCCCCCCTGCTCCCCCCGCGTCCGCTGATGCGAGCAGGGCCACCCCCGGCCGATAGTACCTTTAGTAACTCGCCTGTAACTACTTTTTTTCTGTCTCTACAAAATATTCTCTAACCAGAAGAGAAATCCCCATTTTCTCCCCGATTGCTCTTTAGGTTTTGTATTTTTTTCTTCCCCAAACATACTCTTTATTCTTTCTTTTCGATAATAACTACGGCCCCACTCTGAGAAGCTGTCCCAATGTGATAATCTCTTAGCCCCTTTATTTTTTCCCCCACCGTGGTGACTGCCAGATGGATGGCCCTTACTATGTCCCTCCGGAGTAGCCAGAAATAATTAACTGCATGCCATTGTTTCCGGCGTCTCCCGCCTTGACCCTGAACCTGTCAGCGCTTTTCTCGCCCTGACCTTCGCCTCTCCCTAAACTCTACCCTTTTTGCAATCTATTTTGAACATTCACGGTTTCCGGTCAGCCCGACGTGCCCGCGACTTTTGTAGCCTGTGTCCTTTTCCACAGTCTCGTACTCTTCGCACACCATGGTTTTCAAACGGCCACCCTTCTTACTTGCCAGTGTGACTTTTCCCGACTTTTTGCCACCGATTTTGGTCAATATTTACTCGGCGAGCCCTTCTTTTTTTTTTCGTTTCCGATGCCAATCTCCTGGGTTTTTTTAGTTTTCCTGTCACCCCGCCCCGTGGACTTGGCCGGCTCGACTGGCGAACCTTGCACACGTTCTTTTTACTATGAGCCCGTTGGTCTGGCCTTCAGCGAAACCTGTCGTTCAACCGTCCCCGCTTTTTTTTTTTTTTTCTTAACCAGTCTTTTAGTTAGAAATGCTTTGTGGCTCGGGTAGGCCCAGCTTTTGCATTCTCTCCCCCTCTTCAGTTTTTTCGCCTCCCAGTCCTCCCTTCCCCGCTCAGTCCTTTTCAACAACGCCAAGTTTCCTGCACGCCTTTTTTTTGATCGGCAAATCGTAGTAGGTTCTCTCTTGACCGTTTCCTTTTAAGTGTATTTGATCCTTTCTCCGGGCTTCTGCAGTCCTATTTTCCAAGGATCGATACCCCTCCGTTTTATCAGGTCCGGCACTACGCTCCTTACCATTTCCCTCTGTTTCTTTTTTCTCATAACAATACCCGAGTTACACCTGCGGTCCCGGTCGTTTTTTATTGTGGCTTCCTCCATCTCTGCACCAACACCCCCAAAACCTCAGCCCCCCCTTCAATTTCCATCGGCAAGTGCCCTTCACCAAACGTTACGATGGATCCCCGCCCCACCCTTTTCCCTCCTTGGGCACAACGGTTACTGGCAACACGCTCATCTCCATCCAGTGTAGTTAGTTTCGACTCATCTTTGTAGTCTTTTTTGTTTCTTCTGACGATTTCATCTCTTCGACAGTTTTTATATGATAGGACTCCGTTGGGGCCTTCTTTTCCGGAATCGGCTTTTACAACCACCTTTCCCCCTGTTTGGACGAACCTTGCTTCACTTTTCATGTTTGGCTCTTTTTGTTCTTTTGGCCTTTAATCTATGCCCAAACGCTCACTCTTGCCTTTTGTAATGTTTCTTTGCTTGTACCCAAGCTTTTTTTCCATTGGCGGAAGGATTTTACGCGACCCACTTGATACCTTTGAATCGATCATTTCTCTCGCACATACCATCCCTGTCTACCCCCCCGCCCCCTTTTGCAACCGATCCGTTTCCACGTTATAAGCTATGTGTCCTGACGCGTTCCCGCTACACTCCGTTGTTCTAGGAGCCAACTTTGGCGTGGTCCGGTTGCACGCTGCTCTCTTTACTGATCATCATCCTCATTTACGACCCTTTTCAGCCGCCCACGATTGGCCCTACCGGCGGTCGCCACAAAAAGCTGAGCTCGCTGCCCTCTTGTCCGGGCTTTTTAAAGTTGCCGACTTCTGGTGCTCCTATGCTATGACCAAGTCTTTGGCACGGTCGCCCCCCCCTCAGCATGGACGCCTGGCCCCTCTTTGGAGGCTTGGGTTGACGTAAAAGCACCTAGCTGCGATTGGCATCAGAGCTCTTTGGCGTTTTCTGACCTTTATGAACCGCATGTTACCTGTCACACCTCTGTTGCCACCACCTCGTGATTAACTTTCGCTTGATTATATGAGTTTTGCTTTTTTAGAACCCCCCTTTGTGTCGGCTTCCCGTGGCCACCCACCCTATCCAATTGTGCAGCACCTGCGGTAGTCTCTTTGGTACCCCCGGTTGAAGGCGTCCCATTGACTCTGAGGTTAGCGCCGCCCTTCTAGCTGCCAGCTTTTTCCTGTTCTCAGCATTTATTCTTGGTTTTCCGACCCCCCTATTTTTAAGTCGCCCCGTGCTTCGATCCTCTCTTACCCACCCCGGCCCGGTTGCCAGTTTTTTCTTTTGTTGACTTTTCTGTTTCACCCCTAGTCCCCCTTTTCCCCCTAATTCTTACGCATCACAGTTTTCCTCCCCCTTTCCCTACCCTGAAACAACCCATCCCCCCGCACTGCAAGCCTTTCTCCGAACTCTCCTTTGAGTTCGGTTGTTAGTTTCATGCCGTCGATGTCTCTATTCTCAGACCTTCTGGAACACTTATTTGCCCGTCGATCCCTAGTTCCTCCCCTCTTTCTACGACTTCACTTTTTTCTCTTTTTGGGTATTGTCTTGGTCCGAAAAAATCCGTTGTCCTGCCCCCTCCCTCTGCCTTTTTGCTTTTTTGCGACTTCCTCTCCCCGCTTTCTTTTTTTCCTGTCTCATACTCTTTCCTTTTCTTTGCCTTCCCCCCCAGGGCCAACAAACACCGGCTGGTGCTTTTTTTTTAAACTTGTCATTGCTCCATCCTCGGTATTCCCAGACATTTCCCCCCCTCCGGCTTTGCTTTAAGCCTTGAGCACTTCGTTTCCCCGATCCCTCCCCCCTTCATCCAGGTGAATCCAGACAGCGTCTTGTCAAGTCCCACAGGAATTCCCAACTCGCGGACTTTAGGTGTCTCCCCCCCCCCCCTGTCGGTTCGGCTTAATTTTTTTTCCGGCCATTCACCCTCATACCCTGTTAATAGTCGTGTGTTAGGGATCCCCCCTTAGAAACACAACTCGCCTTTTTGCCAGGGGTCATTATTTAGTATCCCCGTTTTTCCTATGAACCCCTTCGTAGAAATCGCCTCTTCTCATCCCCCTCTCCTTGATTCTTTAGGAACGTTTCCAGTTGCCCTAAAGACCCGTATTTTTTTTTTTGCCTTGGTCGTACTTTCTGTTTTGCTTCTTACCCCCTGTCCCTGGAAAAACGAAGGTCGTCTTGAAGCGTTCTTGCATGGAGTCTCCCCCCAGTGCTCCTTTCCTCTCCGCGCCCCCCCCTTTTTCATTTAGCGGTCTCTCCATTTTCCCACTCTGACACTCCTGTCCCTTTCCCCTTCCCAAGAGTCCCATTACTTCTCAGTAGCCGCTCTGCTCATCAGCCCAAAACCTCTCTCCGCTTTCCTGAGTGACCTTCTTATGATCTCTCGGGAAATGATTTATTCTTCCCCTTTTCTCCAAATTGCCCCAAAGATCCTGCTTCTACACTCCCCATCGTCCCCGGCCTCATGTAAGTCAGGATGGTTTCGTGTCACATCCAGATAGCCAGATCGGACTTCCCCATTTTCTTGGTCCCCGCTTGACTCTCCTTTTCGCTGTCCGGGCTGTCACTCCCCGAAAGCGCGCAGCAGGTTAGCAGCACCCTTCGGGGGGTACCTTAGGACCCGGTCCATCTTCTTCCTGTCGCCTTTTTCCTTTTTCACCCGTCGAGAACTATTCACCGCTGCTCATGTGCTGGTCTTGCGGATGTCCTTGACCCACGACTTCCTTAGTCCCATTCTTCATGGAATCTATCTCCCCCCCTCCCTTTACGCGCTTCTTGCCATCTTCTGCGAGATTTAGACATTCTCAGATATGGTCCCTCCTACTCCTTTTCTTCTCCTCCCCTTTTTCCTTCCCCTTATTCTCTTTCTATTCCTTCTCCCCATTTTTCCGTCGCTTTTTTCCCATGCTCATCGAGCTCTGACCGTGACCCTGCATTCGTCTTTTTTTGCCTACGTTTTTTCCTTAATCTGATGCTCTTTTTCCCTCATTTCCTTGAATCTTTTCGGTAGAATTGGTTCGCGCTCTTGACCGCGTCTTTCAGAAAGTTTTTGGCAGCCCGAGGCAGTGTTGCCCCTCTCATCGTTTCGGCATTGCGTCGCCCTCTCTGGCTTCCCCCCCTTCCACGTGATCATGTCTTATCCGCATGAAGACTTCCTTCACATTGCTTTGAACAACAAGCTCTGCCTTTTGTCGACAATCGAGAGTTGTCCAGAATTTTCCGTTTCTTCCAGATGTTCATTTTCCACTTTCTCCTCGTGAGCGCACGGGTAGGGTTCTCGTGCCTTTTTCTGCTTTCGGCAAATCTCCCCTTCTTTGTATCGAGCTCGCGCCTTTTTTCTTTTTTTAAACCCCTTACATGCCTTTTCCGAGAATATGACCCCA
>Ga0179593_1395896_pt1 | contig 12497 bp, 12 predicted proteins | sample CZODoug2_1_08_16_FD_185931 | JGI IMG/M metagenome (GOLD analysis project Ga0179593, IMG submission 185931) | Vadose zone soil fungal communities from Angelo Coast Range Reserve, California, USA - CZODoug2_1_08_16fungal (PacBio error correction) | ecosystem: Environmental > Terrestrial > Soil >... | reverse complement strand
TTCCCTGTTTTCACGACCCCCAACACAACGCCTTCCTCGATAGGCTACCAACGCATTTAGCTCTCGCTGTTTTTCGACCCCCAAGGAGGTTTCTTCGTCCTCTGCTTGCGTAACCCCCCTCTGCAGGATCGTTTGTCCAAACGCGACGACTGCGACGGCAGGCAAGATTTGTGCGCGCGGACGGTTCGGCCAATCTTTTTCCTCCCTTCTGACAGTTCTCTCGGATCTTATTGTATAGGCACCATCAACGACCACGGGGCCCCAGTTCGTCGCAACTTCACTTAGACTAGGACCTTTCCCAAGGCGAATTCTTTTTCAGGGGAAACTGTGGTGCGCTGTTGGTACGTGTCCAATTAGAGTAGTCCGGGGGTGGAAATGTGCATCTTCATGGTATCTCTTACCTTTCCCTGAGCAGGAGTCCGTCCAATACTTCTGTGCCGCGCAAACCAGCTTCCCCGGCCTTTTCCCTGCACGGACTCTCCCGCCGCGGTCGCGGACTGTTCACGACATTTTGTCTTCGCTAGTCATTACCCCCGGCGACAACAATTCCTTGGCTCCCCTTTTTCACCCCCCCCTCTTCTCCGCTGGGGCCCTTTAACGGCAGCTTTCCTTTCCTTATTTCGGTCATAACAACGATTCACAGTCTCGCCCCCTGCTCTTCCCTTTTTGACGCCTTCGCGCCTTCGGTGCGCAGGCCTTTCTTCTTTCAATGTTCATGCTCATCGCAGTCGCGCAGCCCCGTCCCACGGCCCGCCTACTCTTGACTCTTCCCAAGAACAAACGACTACTTTTTTTCCCGGATTTCTTCAACGGATGTCACTCGCGTACTCTCACCTTCAAGCTCCCGCCACTGGTAGGATTCAGCTCGGGGACAACTCAGCCTTACCTCCTGCCCGGCTTCCGTTTCCATCCAAAGTTTCTTTGTCAGTAGATCTTGCTTTCTTGAGATAGTGAGATCTTTTGTCAGGCCGTTTTTTTCCCTGCGACAAAATGACTCGGATACTCTTCCCCGTCGCTCACCTTTTCCTTACATGTACATGGCTTAACCTTTTAGCGCCGCTCGAGTCCCCTAGCCGCCCTGATTTGGCCTTCCGATAGACCTGAATGATAGACGATCTGGTCTTGACAGGTTGGAATCCTATCTCCCTCTTCTCGACTGGACAGACAATGTTTGTCCCCATGACTCCGCGCAGCCATATAATTGTTTTCGTTAGTTTTCCCGAGTACAGGCCCTCCCCCCACCAAGTATTGCGATGACGAGGCATTTGCTCAGGAGATCCTGATCTCAGCACCGCAGGGAATTACGGCGCCCCGCCCCTTAAGGAATACACCGCACAAACCCCCCTTTTGTCCAGGACGTCAATCGCTCTGGGTGCCCTCCTCCAGGTGCTGCCCCGTCCCGCACATCACGAGCGTAGCTCCCCCATCTACTGGGCGATCGTCCCAAAACTGATGGTCTTTGGCATTCACTAAACTTTCGACAGTTGCCAGTCCTTTTCCCCCGCCTACACCCGCGTGGGGCTTGGGGTGTTTAGGCTCGCTGATGTGGCCCTGCACGGTTTCCCCCTCTCCCCTTTGCCTGTAACCGCGCGATTGAACGGGCAACGGGGGTTGTGAGTGTGTAATTCCCTTTCGTCCATGTCCCGCCCAAGGACCGGTGGTATCGGCTCTATTTGATCTTGAGCGGCATTTCTACGGACTCCCAGGCGAGACGACCCAACATTAGGGCGTCCCTGTCTCGAGAACGGTCCCCTGGGCCGCGAAGTGATCGGTGAGCCCCGAGGCCACTGCCAGTACATTTCAATATTTTCCTCTTGTACGAGCCCACACCCCCCATAGCCGGCTCTCCTCTCCGTCCCCCGCTCCTCTTTTAAAGGGCCATTTCCGCAGATCCTGGTTGCAACCCCCCTCAATTATGTAATAGATCCGGGTTTCCTAGTCTCAGGCAGGGCTTCTTGCTCCCCCCCCGCCACTCTCTCCTATCTTTCTTCCCGCCTCAGAACGAGCGCCCCTTATACCACAGCAACTTTTAAATTAGTTTTGACGGGCCCCCACTGCGTTTACAGGCTGCATTTCCGAAAGAACTCTTTCCGAGTCTCCTCTCTCTTGTCGCGGAGTGCCCTTCCTTTGCCCCCCAAAGGTGCTTGGTCCTCTTTCATTCTGGTGTGGAGTTCCCTTCATTCCGAAATTAGACGGCAGTTTCCGGTTTACTTAGGCTTGACTTTCCTGAACCACTTGCGTCTAGCTTTTCCCCCGCCTGAATTCTCCAGACAATTTTTCCTTGCAGTCTCTCACTCCGCTAATCGCCAGTCTGTTTGCAACCTGATAAACACTTTTGAGGATCCCTTTTCCCTCTGCCGCCGACCATCGCCACATTGGTCTTGTGAGAAAGATTCGGTAGGCCCTTTTTGTCGCGTACTGTGTAAGGCGGGAAAGGTTCATGCTTGAGACACTTCCCCCCTTTGACCTGAAAGGAATTTCCGAAGCCGATGAATCTTTTTGGGTGTAGAGACCCCCCCCTTCCTTTCTTCCTTCCGCGTATCCGTTCAATTTTAAACTCTACCCCAAATGTCCGATGAAAAATTGAATTCTCAACAAACTTCACTCAGAGACGTTCATCTTAAGACCCTTCTCCCTGGTCTTTTTCCTGCCTGAGAATGTCGACTTTCTTCGTACCTATAGCATTTAAGAGCGTTTTGCTCCCACGTTAGGTTGTTTTGCCGAGACCATCGGATGATCAGAAGCTTCGTGCCTTTTCCTTCATATGGTTTTGCCGCTTCCGTCCCTGCCCAAAGCAAGTCGATGCATTTCTTTCGAAGTAGAGTTGTAAGACTGAAGATTTGTGTTCTCCGACATATACTTCCCAACGCCGTGTTTTACTATCCACCCCTTCTTTGAGGTTTAGGATTTGCTTTTTTTGTTGTCCCTTTTTCACTATTGTCTCCTACCTAAGTTTGTTGTCGAGAGATAAGTCCCCCCCCTATTCAACGGACTCAGCTCTCCTCTTTGCAATGAGTCTATTCCCCCCTGTGTGGATGCAAAATGAACGGGCAAACGTGGTTTATTATAGGTTCTCTTCGAGTACCAAATATACTGATCTTTGGCAAAATTGCTTCTTTCGACGATAATTTTCACGCCCTTGCTGTTTTGCCGGAAGCTGACGGGAAATCTGGCTTTTCAGCAAGGAAAGAAGATCCTGCTACATTGTTTATATTCAACCTCCGCACCCCCAAAACTGGTAGCGTGCTTCCTCTGTCGACGTCCCTTCTGTACATTATATTTCCACCAGAGGAACCCTGCGATTGTGGCTTCTTCGGGCCGCGAGTCCGTGTTTGTAAGGTTAACTTCTGACAGTCATAGTTTTTTTACCAGGAGCTTCGACGGATTCGTCCCTCCTTTGTGGGTCGAACCCCCGAGACCCCCACTCCCTTCAAGTTTTCATTAAACACGTTTGAGGTCTCATTTCCACTGGGGATGTTTTTCAGTTGCCGTCCTCTTCCCCCTCCGGCACAGTTTGCTTTTCTTTCGCCACCCCACTTCCCGGACTGTTTGCGCGACAACGCGGACATGTGTGCCCTATGTGGGGATACTTCCTCGTTCTAATCTCCCTGGGATCTTAGGTTCCCCCCCGACTGGCAGATCCTCTCCTCCCGGCGATTTACTTGCGAATTCCCTTCTCTCCATTGTCTGCGCCGTCATTCTTTTATATACCTTGCAATAAGGAACGCCGTCGCCATTTCCTCCTGCTACATTCTCCTGCTTTTCCCCAAGCACCAAGCCCCTTGCCTTTTCGCACTGAGCAAGCCTCTTTTTTTAAAAAGTGATCTGGTAAAAGCCAGCTCCGATAACTACAAGATAGAGTTCTCCTCGTTTTTGATGATATAGGTTCCGAAAAGAATCCCGACCCTGAAGATAACCGCCCTTAACCTTTTTTCTGTTGTCCCTCGTCGCTTCTTTCCGAGTTGCTCCTGTCTATCACAGTGTGCCGTAGAGCTAGAGACCAAGCCCTTTTCCCCCCTTCTTGGAACCACTTCTTCCAATAATTGAGGTTTGAACAGTTTCTGTCTTTTCTGAAGCCCAGGGTCGCTGTTCAGAGACTATACGGCCCTTTATTTGCAGATCGACCTGCTTTCGATTGGGTGGGACTTGCCCCGTTCCCTTTTGGCAGAGCTCGGATTGGCTCCCGCATAAGAAAAATGGTTTTCTGCTTTTTTTTCAGAAGAATTTCGATTCGTTTCCGGTCGGCGCCACCCTGTAGCCTCGCCTCTCCCCTCCCCGATCCTGCAACCTGTCCTTCCCTCCTGGTGCTGGAAGAAGGACCCCGTTCCACCCTTCCTTTTGGTCCCGCTCTTAGTGACGCTCACCGCACCTCAGCGGAGCCGTAGTCTGACGGTATCGTCGTCGGGGTCGTCTTGCCCCAAAACACCGATCGTGGGATTTCCTTCACCTTAACTTTCGCCGGCTTTTTGAAAGCTTCTACACTTTTGTTTACCCCCTGCCAACAGACTTGGTTTCTGCTCGGCGCTCTGATCATTTCTTAGGCAAATTTTGTCAAGAGTCCCCCCAATTCCCTATTTTGAAAGGACTGTCCCCCCGTGGTTGTGTATTAATTAGTACCCCAAAGCTAAAGCTGAAAGAAGCTGGTCGAATAGTATTCTGAGGCAACGAACAGAGGAATCCTCTCTTTTTTGGAGGTCCTACCTCCCTGCCCCCCCCCCTAAATCTTTTTTTGCAGACGAGCCTGTCAACCATGGTCCTATCTGTACGTGGGTAGGATAACCTTTCAGGGTCCCCACCCAAAGTTCAAGGCAAGTCAGAGACCTAGTCAAGTTTTCTATGCCCCTCCAATCTCCGGGCTTCGATCTCGAGCTGTCTTCCATTTCCTTGGTCCGCCGCATGCCGTCCTGGGCATAAATTATTTCCTCTCGACGGTGCTTGTTCGAGGAAGTTCTTCTCTATCCCGCCTGCAAACTTTTTTTCCGGTCGACTCCCTTTCCTCCTCTTACAACGAGGCCCCGACCCCCGACCCCGGTCTAAGCGGCGGCCGCCGTTTATGGGTCGGAAGGTCTGTCCCCTTCTCGATTAGCACCGGCAGGCGCCCGTCTCCGTCTTCGTTGAGGTCGCGCGTGACTACGTGCACAGCCCCCTCGGTTTTGCCCGCCACTCCTCTCGTTTCTTCTTTGGACCGCCAGTCAGAAATCCTCCTGCCGTTGCGTAATGCGCTGAGTAACCACCCCCATTGAGATATAGCCAAGAAGGAACTTTCGCCCTTACAATTTCTCTTTCGTCCTGTTGAAATTCGCCGATCGTTTGATTGCAGTCGTGGGCCCCCTTTCCCGTGAACGGACGAGGAGACCTTCGCTCCCTTTCCTGAGAAATCGACCCTTCGCTGGCGTCAGAGCAGTTTGCCGTTGAAGCCTGGTGGTTTTTGCCTGCTTCCCTTCACCCCTGTCCTTATCCGAGAACCTCCGGTCCTCTGACCTTTCATGACCCCCCCATCGCTTCTTGATTTTGTTTTGTTCGCGCCAAGCTGTCTGACTTTTTTCCCCGCCGGCCCCCCACTTTCCATTAATCGAACATGACGCGCACCCTTTTCAGATTCTGACGTTTTGTGGAACTCCTTTAATCATCCCTCTCAAGGTGGCCCGCTGTTCAAAGGAATGTCTTTTACCAGCCGTCGATTTATGTGCTACCCAAAAGTACAGTTGGTAGGATTTTGCCTCTGACCGAGTTCCGAGCTTGGCGTGCAGTCATGAAACATAGTTTCGTTTCAGCGCCTTTTTTTCTCACAACTCGTAGGAATTACCAGTAGCAGTAGAAGTAGAGTTTGTCTACTGATCTGCCTGTTTAGCTTATCCCTTTTTTTGTACGACTAAAACCTTGCCCTTTCCTCCCCTACCCCATACTTCAGCCGACCTGTTGTTGAGGAGATACTCTCCGGAAGTCTTTGAAGTCAGCGATCTCTTCGAATTGTCCTAAGAAAGTTCTTTCTTTGGTATTTTTCAGATTCCCTCTTCAAAACCCGACTCACTCTCCTCTGGTCACCTTGCGGCGACTCTAGAGGGTGTTGACTTTTTGAAATTCCCGTTTAGTTCCCAGTGGTATCTCGCATTGGTACCCACCATTCTGACTTCCGTCTGAACGCTACTTTTCCCCCTCCTTGCGACCGTGGGGGGTGGTCTGTGTGCGGCCCTGAAGAGGCAAAACATTTTTCATGACCCGTCCTGATCATCCGCGGGTCTAAGGGGTCCCCCAACCCTGACCAACTTTCATGTGGTTCCCGAAAATTCCCCGCTTCGGCGGAATTCTAATCTCTTCATGTGACCACACTCCAATCATGATCTTGTTATGAAAAGGAGGTCCACCCGTCTTGGTTCCTGTTCCCCCCCTGTTGCCCTGTCTGTCCCTCAGGAATTTTCTCCTTCGAATCAGCGCCTTTCCTTCTGTTGAGCCCCCCAAGAGGCAATCAGCCTTCATGAACTTTCTCTCATCTGTCAAGTTCTCTTTCCCGTTTCCGACCGCGGCGGTCGCCTGGGTAAATTTTATTAACGGCGCCCCAAGGTCCCCCGAACTTCTCGGTGACACAGAGGTAAAATGTGGAGAGGTGAACGTCTTTTCCATGTTCTACGTCCATGGTTTCCAACCCCCCCCCCCCCCCCCCCCCCCATTTTCCCCGAATTTTTTTTTTTCCCTACCTCCCGCGGAGATCACCCAACGGCAGACAGGAAGATTGCTGTTCGATACATTGTCGCGTTCCTTTTCTTCGTTCAGAGATCTCCCCCCTGTGGTCTTTCCTGCCCTGACGGTATTAAGTAATACGTGCTGAAAATTAGGACTTTTTTCCCGGAAGCAGTCCAACCCACGCCTCCCTTTTGCGGAGGCCCTTCCTTTCTTGTCCCCTTGCATAGTTTTTCCCTTTTCCCCCCCGAGCCTCTCCTCCCCCTCTAGTCTAACGGATGTCTTTTTCGCGGCTCAAATAATCCTTTAAGAAAGATTTGCAGGGCTCCTTCCCAATATTCCAAGTTTTCTGTGTCACTCGTCCTACTAGTGTGGTCTGGTTTTTGATGAGCGAATCGGCGCTACAAAGTTTCTGACGGGCTCTACAGCACTGGGCCTCGCCTGACACCAGCTTTTCTTTTTTTTTCCACATTTAGGTTGGAACGGCTGCCAATTAATTTGGTCCATATTATCTTCGTATCTAGTGACTACAGGTCCTATTTTTGTTCACGCTCTACCGATAGGATGGTTTCTTTGACCTTTTCCCGGTTGATGTGGGCTCGCGCTTGTCAGAGCTACATGAGCTATCGAAACAATTGTTTCCTGATCTCGCACGCCCGTTAGCTATTTCTATAGTCGCGGGCTTGCCTCACAAAGTATGCTTTGGCCTGCGGACTCGTCCTCTATCGATTTTCTTAGCCCCCCGATTTCCACTAGTGACTTTGATCATTTACCCCACACCCCCACCCCGGTGTCAGGAGGTCATCGCGAGTTGGCGCGTTAAAGGTCGAAACCTTCCTTTACCCACTCCTTCGACGTAGGACCCCCCACGTCTCTATTAGGGGGTAAATTACCAACAGGAACGGCACGTTTATTTCCTACCAGCTTGCGACACTTTTTTTCCCCCCTCTTCACCCCCGAACGTACAGCAGGCTGAGTTTTACTGAACTTCTCGATGAGGTGGTGGTTACCTTGTCTACCTGAAGTACCGTCTTATTGACCCAGCACAGTTTGCTTAGGTTTTATTATGTATAGGACTCACAGTCCTTCCTGGGGATACCCCTTTTTCACTCTCTATAGGTATGATTCTCTTCTCTTGTCATCGCCCTGGTGTTTATGAACTGGAGCGCACAACCCAGTCATATCTGCGGCGCGACTCTTAACCATTGGTCCTCTCTTCATTGAGAGGCTAGCTTCAAGATACTGCTTGCCCCCACTTTCACTTCCCGTAAGGCGCCCTTTATATCCATTCCGATCTTCCGCCTCCACTATTCCTTTGGACCTCGTAAGCTCCATGTCCCCTACATGAAATGGCCGAAGGGGACAAACCTCAATTAGTTCCTCTTCGCAGGTTCTCTACGATCTCCTTTAGGGATGCGAGTAAAGGAACACCGTCCGAAGACTCTCATGCCCGTTGCCATACCAGCTCCCCGTCTATTTCTTCCCAAGTTTACCCAGATTTTGACTCCTTGGTCCCCCCAAACATTCCTTTAGTGCTGAATTGGCGCTCGCCAGTCAGCTGTACGAGCCTGGCGGCTTTTGAGCGTTCCTGTTTTTCCCCAGTACTCGTTACAGACAATAAGGTTTGCCGCCCAATTCAGTTGCCTTTTGGGCGGCCATTCAGTCGACCCTTTATTCCACGTTTGCGTTTTGCCTTTCCCGCATTTGTGCCGTAATGAACCACATGTGAATAAGGAACTGCTCCCTCCACGTTTTTCCGTCGCGTTGTAAATTCTCGATTTCGTCGCACTCCCTTTTTTTCCCTGTCCCCCTACCGGGAAGAGGAGACTGTCCTTCGCGTGATCTCTCCCCTTTTGAAGCTGGGTCGACCAGAGCATTTCTCTTTGTGTCGCCGTGAAGTCCCCATGTGACCCCTTCTTTTTTCCGTCCCCCCCTTTCCCTCTCCTCTTCCTCTTCTCACTGCAAAGCCGTCTCATGAAACCACATCTTTCGTATTGCCCTTTTTGCCCCAGCATAGGGCCTTTTCCGTCCCTTCGACTGTCTTTTGTTCCTCCGAGACCTTTCCCTGATGCACATGCCCAGCACCCCTTTTCACTGACTAGTTTTTTTTGAATTTTCATACTGCCACATAGACAGGTTGATGGTTTCTTTGCCAGATGAATGTTTCCGACTTCGTCTTCACTTCCGCGGTTCCTCCCCCCTTCCGTTTGGTCGTTCTTTGACGTAACCGAGTGCTGACTCCTGAGCTGAGTGCGTTAATGAAACCATTCTTGCGTCTTTTCCGCAAGTAGCTCCCCCCTCCGGTAGTCTTTCTTCCGCCATTCGCTTTTTCCTCCCTCTCGCGGGTTTTCCTTCTCTCCCATTTGAAGAAGAAAGTGCCGTATCCCATCAAACTCCGAGCTTCTCCGCTTCTTTTGCGAAGAGGAGACTGTTCCCGTTGTCTTTTTTTGATTCGTTTTCTTATATCTTCCCTTCTTTCCTCATTCTCGTGTTTTTTCTCGATCCCGATAACTAATTAAACTAAAAACTAATGAGATATATCTGGCCTGAAACCCCTTCTTATATAGAGTTTCTGAGAACGGCCCAGGATTTTTTTTCTTTCTTCAGTGCGATAGGCTTCATCCCCCCCACCCATCATTCTTTTTTTGACCCCAGAGAATTAGACCTGTCCGGCCCTTTTTTCCTCCTTTCTGTCGATTCCGCCCCATCGGACCCCGGCCTATGTTCATTTGCCCCATGCGCCAGCCGCTAGATCTTCCAATTTGTTCTCGTCCATTTTCCTCCCAACCGGACGTTTGGTAGAAAACCCCTCTGTGCATTAGTGGACTTCTACAGGCAAGGGCTCCCCTTATCTTTCTTTTCAGCCCGGCACCCCTGGCATCATGTGGCTTGAGGCCCGGAAACTGATTTTCTCCGGTGGGTATATCAACTTGTGCCTTCAGTGGCTCCCTTTACGTACACCCTCGACTACCCTTCATTTGATCCCGGGCACCAGGCCAGTCTGTCATGTTTAGAGCACCCAGCGCAATACGTGCTCTTTGTTTATGCGTTCCTTTTCTCTCGACCCTCGGGTTCTCTTGCCTGACTTCCCTTGTACTTTGTTCGAGGACAAATGTTGCACACCGGCGACATGACGACCTGATATAGAGCGACACCTTGCCAAATTTTTTTGAGATGATCCTGAACTGGCGCTTGTTCTACGTCCATGGGTTTCTTTACCCCTGCATGGCCCCATAGCCTGAAATCGGCGATTTTCCCAAACGAGGACTTTGATCTTTTACATGTTTTGGCGCCTCGTTCCTTCTCGCCCGTGTTTTCCCTCACGGTCCGAATTTCTCCTCTTCCCAGTTTCCCAAGGAATGACCCCTTCGACGAATGGACCGTCAACGAACCTTCCGACTGACTTTCCCCCCTTCAAGAGTCTTTTCTTCCACCGTTCCCCAACGGTCACGCGAACTTAAACGCAGCTAGTCTGTGGCCATCGCCCAATGATTCCCCCCGACCTAGGCTTGGAAAATGCCCCGCCTTTTGCCAGTCTTCCATATTTACCCTGTCCCCAGGGTTTCCCCTTAGTCTCCGTGATGTCCGCTGTTTTTATGAGATGTTAAAGATTTTTGCCAGGAAGGGACAGAGACTTTCCCCATGGTGACCCCATCTCGGCACCGTGCCGATCCCCCGTTTTCCCCCCTTCCGGCACCCGTCTTTTTGCTTTAATCTGTCGATGTTCGTCACCTCTAGAGCCGCCGGCCTATTGATTCTGGGCTGCTGATCCCGCTTTTCTAACCCGCTGCTGACTTTCTTTTTTGGGGTTGCGAGCGTTTATGGAATCATTCGAATAGACATGCCACCCCTTCTCTGCCTCCAGAAGATATTCGATGTTTTTCTCGTCCTTTTCCCCTTTGAAGACTTTATTCTCTTGCCGCTGGCAGGCGGCTTTTATCTCCCAGGCCCGAAGGCCAGCCGGTCCTTTCCTGCGGCCTCTGTGAACGAGTTCCTCCACGCACCACCCCCCCGGCAGGGGTTTCCAATCGCCCTCGGGGAGACGTTCCAGTTGTTCTCGAACGGGACGGCCCCCAATACTCGCTTTTCCTGTTCTCTCAACACCCAAGTCTGCTTTTTTCTTCCTTTGGCGGGACTCCGCACAAAACCCAAAAAGGGCCTCGGGACGTTTGTCGGCTACATTACATTTGACCGTGGCCCCCCTTTCAGGCCCCCACCACCCAGGTTACCCCCCTCCTACCACTTTGTGCTGCGGTGTCCCCGTTTACGGCTGACAGGTTCGGCTTTCGCTTTACTTGAACTCGTCTCTGAGCGATGACCCGGCCCCAACTGTGGTTGTGTCGTTCCTTTAACTGCACGCCGTTTTGGGCAGGATGGTGCTCCCGGACTTATCCGGCGTTCCTGCTCCCTTTGAATGAGTCCTACCGGGTGGAGGCCCCCCGACCGGCTGAACTCAAACACGCATAATAAGCTTTGTCCTCTCAGAACGGCCACCCATGGTCTATCGACGAGTGATGCCGTCTTGATCCCTTTTTAAGCGCGGCACAAACACGTGCCTTAACTCCTCCAATAGTCCTCCGGTTTGAGCGCCTACAGACCCAGCATATACGCGGCGATCGAGGATCGCAAGCTCCATCTGGCTTAACTTAACTGGAAATTCCGTTGGTACGAAAACATACATATTGGTACTCAAGACATTTGGCAGAGCCTTCTTATCAACGGGTTCTGTGCCGAAAAGTATACACAGTCTCTCCCCTCTAAGGAGAATAGCCCATCACCGAGGACCCTCTTTTTTGAACACCGAAACGGGTTCCTATGGGTGTTGACTCATTGGGCCCCTTCGTTGCCGAATCTATTCAATGTCAATCTCGAATCATGCCGAGCCGCGAGTCTCTTCGTTTATCTGCTTCTTTTTTTTCCCCCGGATTCCGTCTTACCTCCTTTCAGTTTTTGCAATTTGCATCATCCATTCTTCGTTTTTTGGTTTCTCCCGTCAGTCAGTGAAAGTTTAGGCCGTTGCCCTGTACCTGATGAACTGTGCCGTCTTCCCCCACATTTGCGATTCTAGAAGCACAGTCCTCCGATCCCCCCCCTCGCTTTTTAGACGTTGAAATCGCCTTTCCTTGCGATCTTCTCTGTTGTCCCCCTACCCGCAAAACACTTTCGAGTAGTCCCGTGCGCCGTTTTTTTTTACCCATTCGCCCACAATGATCTTGGTGTCCTCCAGCAGCTTTTTAAGTTGAAGTCACTGTGCCGGCGAACACCGTCACCCATTTCGAGAGACAAAGGCGGGTCGATGAGGACCTGCACGCTTCAGGAACCCATATCCGTTAGTGCCTCTGTGTCGCGCCACCTCCATTTCGGACTTCCCTTTATTCCCGGCACGGTGCCTTTTTCAGAATCCAGGTATCTTTGAAACTTCCGCTCCCCCCCGGCTTCAGCGACTCTGACCTTCCCTAAGACCCAATCGCAGTTTTCGATTTGTTCTCCTTTCGACTGTCCCCTTGCCCTTCTCAGTCAGCGGGTGCTGACCCCCCTTCCTCTTGGTAGGGCTTTTCCTTGATCCCCTCTGGGGATACGAGCTTCTTTCCGTTCATTTTTCAAAAAACCAAACAAAAAAAAACATTATTTCTTTGCGCTGCCGTCGCCCCAACTGCCAAGTCGGCCTTGACGCCGTCAGACCAGTTTCGGTTGGTTGAATATGCATCTTGGTCCCCCGCATATAAAAGAAACCTCAACCGGCCCTTTTCCTTACCTAAAATAGAGAGCCGATTGCTGTTGCTCCTGCGCTGATCCTTTTGTTGTTGAGCCGTGCGGGC
>Ga0179593_1392880_pt1 | contig 12497 bp, 16 predicted proteins | sample CZODoug2_1_08_16_FD_185931 | JGI IMG/M metagenome (GOLD analysis project Ga0179593, IMG submission 185931) | Vadose zone soil fungal communities from Angelo Coast Range Reserve, California, USA - CZODoug2_1_08_16fungal (PacBio error correction) | ecosystem: Environmental > Terrestrial > Soil >... | reverse complement strand
CTCTATTAGTCCCCCCAATCCCGCAGTCAGATTCTTTGCCCCCCCTCTTGGAAGGCCTGTTGATCTCGTTCCCCCAAGTTTTGTGCCTCGTTAAACTCCCCCTAATTTCCTACGTTGCCGGAGTTTCCTCCCCCCTACCGTTCTCTTCTCCCCTTTTTCTACGAAGACGACATTACTGTTTGTCACCCCCCATTCACCAGTAACCCCACGACCCGGTCCCTTCCCTGTCCCCCCTCTCCTTCCCCTTTTTAAAAGCCGAATAAGCTCTCGCAACACTGCTCTTGGTAGCGCCTTTCGCTTGCAAACCTCCTTTTTTCCTTCGTGAAAATGTTCCTCTTGTTCCCGTCCAAAAGGGGGGGCCGGCCCAAGGCGAAAGCCAGCAGCCAGGTTCCTGGAGAGAAATTTAGCGATTTCCTGTTTCTTCGAAACGACTTGGCCCGTCGTGTCTCGGAGTCTACCTGGTTGAAAAGGGAGTTTCAACTTGCGTTGGGACTTCTTAACGACCTGCCCTCTTCGGAGAAGATGTCCGTGGCCCCCCACTGTATCCCATTTTCTTATCCTCCTTCTGCACCTTCCATGCGCCCTGGGAGCCTGAGAAAATTTTCCCACTGGTACGGCCCCCCCAGGAGATTACCGGCTATTTAGCTCGTTATCTCTGCACAAACCACTTTGCCCAAGACTTTTTCCTTTGGACCGAAGGCACCTTTTCTCCCTTTTTTCGTAAGGTTACGCGACGAGTCCCCTTTTTTCCCCCCTACGCCTTGGCGTTTTCCCTTGACGGTGAATTTCGACGCCCGTCCATGTGAGTGTTTTTTGTTTTGTCCACGCTCCCCTCCTTCCGCTGTTTTCAAGTTGATTCTTTTCCTCTCGAACTCTTTCGTGTGCAGTTTTCTTCCCCCTTGATGGGTTACGGCGATGTACTTTCCAAAAAAAAAAAAAAAAAACACAACATGGGGTTTTTGTTTCGCTTTTCTGGCGCCTTCCTTTTCCGAGTGTGTCTGCGAACACGAGAGTCTGTGCTTCTGTTTATCGATCTAGGCATCAGCTCGGTTTTTCCGTCCGAGTGGGAACCCGTTTCTCTGATTTTTTAGGAATTTGCTTTCCGGCCACTTCAGGTTCCTTTCCTTTCTGGGATGGTTTTTCGCGGTAAGTTTTCTCTTTTGAACACACAATCAGCCTTGCAAGCCTTTTGTTTTGCCCCATGACTTCCCCCCATTTGGTCCTTTTTCCCTATCTTTTCTCAAGGGTTTCTTTGTACCCGCACGGAAGCCTTTTTTTCTACAGAGGCAGTCAGGACCCATTCGTTCTTCTCCAGGCTGCTTCACATTTTTGCGGTCTTCTTTTTTTTGTACCCTATCTTTTTTTCCCCCTCCCAGCGCAATCTCCGGCATTTTCCTGCACCAAAGCGTCGAAATCTTTTTCTGCCTCCGAATCGAAGCTGAGCTTTCCCCTTAGATACAAGCTTATCACTTTTTCCCGCCCCCTTCAATCTTTACCCCTATGTGTCCCCTCCTCTACCCGTGTGTTGTGGAGATAGCCTTGCATAAGTTTCTGTTTTAAAGAATTGTTGCTTTTTCCCCCCCACAAACCCCTCGTTGACATCTACGCGCATATTCTGCGCAGTCGTTTTTTTCATTAATGGCTTTTTTTCGGTCCGCTTGTCCCCTCCTTTTTCTTCCTTTAGAGGAGCTTGTTTTATTTATTGCCATCTTTTTTACCCTCCTTTCCTCCCCCGATTTTGACGTTGCCTAGGTTTTGACTCCATGACTACGTACTTTCATCCGGGTTTCCCTAGAAGGACCTGGCCCTTCCCCCTTTCCTCCGATGAAGGCCTTTCGTCACGAGCCCCTTTTCCAGCAAAATCCTTTTTCTGGTTCGGACACCTAATGCCTCCTGGCTGTGTGTTTTCCTTCAAACTTGCCCCTGCTCGCCCCTTCCTCCCGCCAATAGAGGAAGAACCAAGGCTGCTTTTCTTTTCTTACAGCGGCGGCGGTTTGTCTTCCTCACTTCATCCGATCTTTCCTTCCGGCGCCTTTTAGTTCACTTATTTGACCTCTTTCCTCTCGTTAGAGGGGAACCCCCTCTTTGCTGATGTTGCCATTCCCCCTTTTTTCCTCCGGTTCCAACCTTTTCTGCGGGACCTCTGTAACCCCCCCCTTTTTTGTGTGCACCCCGACCTCTATCTGCACAAACATCCACTGCGTTCTTCGCTCCATCTCTTTTTTTCCCCTTGTTTTCCCCAACCTGCTCTTATTTCTCTTTTCTTTTTTTTTCACAGCGACAACCCCTTGGAAGTTTCCTCCTGACCCCTCTCGCCGTCCCCCTTGCGATCCTTTCTTTCGGTGTTTCGCGTTTTTTTTTCTACCCCTTCCTTTCCCGCGTTCCACTGGGGTTTTCTGGGCCCCCTGGCTTTGGTTTCATTTTTTTTGCGACGTGCCGTGTTGACGCGAGAAGGGACATTTAGGACAAACCGGTCCCATTGTGGAATGTCACCCCCAGGTTTGTTCTCCCGGCAGAAAAAGAAACGTTCTCGGAGCGTCGGTCTCCGGAAGGGGACTATTTGTAGTCCTCAATCTTATGGGGAAATTTGATTTTTTAAATCCTATAGCCCCTCCGCGAGGGAGTTCTTTCTTCCCCAGAAGGAGCCCCCCCCACCCACACCCCCCAAGGAGGAAAAATGTTTAGGACAGTTGACTGTGATGGAACCCTCTAGTCCCTCTTTTCTTTTCATTCCTTGCACTCCTTCCGATGGCGGTTCGCAGTGGTGGCCACCTGGGGATAATTCCTCGACAGTTACCCACCTGAGACTCCTTTTGTCCAGACTTCAGGCTACGAAATTGCCAGTCTCCCCCCCCCGTATGTTTTCTCTTTCTGAGTTGCCGTCCTCTTATTCTTCCCTTACCAGTTTTCCTTGCCAATAGTGCTGGTTCCATCTTGGTGCCTAAACGCAGGGTTTCCCCTTTCCCCCGGTATGTCGATATCCCTTTCGTTTTTCAACACCGCCTCCCCTGGCCTTTGTTTTGTTGTAAAGGATCACGCTCCCTCTGGTGTCACTAGGGACGCCCCACCCCCTTTACTGACGGTTTTTTCTCCATCGATTGCGGCTGCAGATTTTACTTTTTTGTTTCCTAAGATAATCTTTTTCCTCCCTTTGTTGAGATCGTTTCCTTCGGGTTTTTCTCCATTCAGGGCATCCGCCCTCTATTGGGATAAAGTTGTGGATTCTGTTGGCGGCTCGCGCTTACCCTCTTTCTCCATGTTTTTACCCCCCCCAAAAGCTTGCCTTCCCCTTCCTTTCCCCGGATGACTCCCGATAAGACTTTCCCTACGTGACATCGGCTCTCTTTTCACCCCCCTTCCCCATCCCCCAACTATGGGTCTTTTGAAGGTTCCCCTTTCTTCCTTTCCCCACGGAATCGGCTCTCCTTTTCCCACTGAGACTTGTAGTTTCCTCATTAGCGTAAACCTTTCTTCTTATTTTTTCAGTGACACTGTAGGGTCTTCAGTTTTTTTCGAAACAATCTCCTGCCTACGCTGCTTTTACCGTAGTCGTTTCCTTTTAATACCATCCCACTCGTGTGCTCCTTTGCCCTACCCTTTACGATGCCCTTTCTTTTTCTTTCGAACGCACATCATCATTCGTGTCTTTTCTTCCCCCTAACTGTTCTCCATGGACGTGGAGCCAAACTCATTAGGAAACATTACAGTCTCAAGTCACGTTTAGAGAGAGGATTCTTTGCTCGTTTTTTCTGAAGAACGTTGAAGGAACCACTTTCTAAGAAGGATTCGGCATACCTAACCACCCTGGCGTTTTTTCCCGCTTTCCTTTGCAAGTCCCACACGTGTCCCCGGGTTTACTCGTCCTTTAAGCGGCGATCCCACCCCCCATCTTCGTTCGCTTTCCCGGCGCAGCCCTGCCTTACATGGTCTCCTGCCCCTTTCCCAGGGAGTTTGGTTTTTTTTTTGTCTCGTTACCCCAGCCCCAACCCCCTCGTTTTTTTTCCAACTTTTTTCGCTTAGCGAATCCCCTTTTTCTAGGTTGTTTTAGTCCACCACCGGGCTTGCTTTTATGTATCCCTCCAAATTTTGTCTCCTTCCTTTTTTTGTGGCAAGCACCTTTTTTTTTTTGTCACTATGAACACATACCTTTGCTGTTTTATTTTTTTTTTCCGCCCCCTTGTTCGATCTTTTTTTCTGTTCGAGGACTGATTCGGGCCTCCGCACCCTTCCCCCCCCCCCCCCCCCCCCCCCCCCCCCCCCCCCCCCCCCCCCCCCCCCCCCCCCCTCCGCCCCTCCCCCCTTGCCCCCACGCCGCGTCCCCCCCTTCCCCCCTTCGCCCCCCTCCCCCCTGGGGGCCCTTTCCCCCCGCAGACCCTCCTACCCCACCCCCCCCCACCCCCCCCCCCCCCCCACCCCCCCCACTCCCCCCCCCCACCCCCCCACACCCCCCCCCCCCGCTTGTTTCTTCGCGTCAGGTCTTGGATGCGTTTTGCCCTGTTGCCCCCAAACAAAAATTTTTCTTGTTGTCGCCCCAAGTCATGGTGCTGCCGTCTTCCTTTTGCAATGACTTTTGAGATCCACAGGTACAAATTCCATGTCGTTTCTCCCGGTCTGGACCCAGATAGTCCGTCTTCTTGGGAGCGTCAACTTGTCTTCCCCCTGGAGGTGAATCCCCTGGTCCTCGTCCCTCCCGAAACTGACCTTCCTCCCCCTTAAAACCAAGCGTCCCCTCTTTGCACGAAGGGCTGTCTTTTTTTCTTCCTAATCGACGTCCGACCTTCTTCGATAACGTTTTCATTTTTTTTTTTTTCCCTTAATCCCCCTTCATACTCTCTATCCACTAATTGTTTTTCTTTCTTTTTATACATCAGTATTTTCTCTGCTTTGAGGGAAACACACACACTTCTTTATCCCTCTCTCTTGTGCGTCTAGTCTTTCTCTCCTTTCTGGCTGCGGATTTAGGAGCCGTTTTTCGGACCTCCTTCCTTTCAGAGATTGCGAAGGATCTAACCCGCCTGTTTTTTTCTCCTCTTCCACTTCCGCTGTTTCTCCTTTCCCTTTCCCTTTGACGATTGGACTGTTACTCCCAGCCGAGCAGGGTGGGGGCATTTCCTACTTCGTGATGTAACTTTGGTCATTTGCCGGGTCCTTTCACGCCTCTGGCAGTCACCTTCATAGTTCACACGCATCCTCCTTTTTGTTCGCTTTTTTTTTATATACACGGAAGCTTCCCTCCGACATTGACGCCCACCCGACCGTCACAAACTTTGCCCTCTGCGGATATCATAAGACTTTTCAGGAGTAGGTTTTCCTATTCTCTCTCTTGATTTCTTGAGAATTTAGGGTACAATACCCTAACCTATGTGAGCTTTGCCTCCAGGCGGGCTGCTTGACCGTCTCACGTGCCCAACCGTTCCCCTTTTTACACGAAGGACCTACCAAGTCTGGCGTCATCTTTTCCCTAGCAACCAAAGCAGTCGTTCTTCGGATCCCCCCAGTCTCAGGGCCAAAAACGATCGGCAGGTCCCCCCCCACCTCCCCCCCCCTCCCCTCTCTCCCCACCCCCCCCCCACATCCTTAGAGGCGAACCCTTCCAAAATACTGCTTTCAGGTTTTCGTCCGTTAGTGCCGTCTTACTTTACGCCCCCCGAGTTGAACCTTAAGGCTTGCTTGTTTTTTTCCGGATCTCACGGTTTTTACATGGACCCTTGTTCAATTTCCTTTGCCCTCCTTCCTTGTTTTTTTGTTTTGACTCGGAATCTTACTGCGCGAAGTTATAACGTTCCCCTGGTTTGGGTTTCTTACCCTTCCGTACGCGCAAAACCTACACGTTTCAGCGTCTTTCGCGTGCATGTGCTGATTTTTAAATGCTTTTTACCATTTTTTGTCTGCATAAGCCCGTACACCTTTTTCTTGCGTCTACCTTCACTGACTCCCGGGTCGGCAATCTGTGTCCTCGTCGTCCTGTTTATCACGCCGGTGTGAAAGGATTGTGACTTTTCCGCCCCCCGACGTCAGTCGTGTCGCTTTCTCTTGGCGCCAAACCAACTGGGCCTTCACCCATCACCCGTTTTCCCATTCCCACATGAATCTCAGGGGAAGAGAATTACCGTTCCTACGCCCATTATTGCAATTCTAGGCTCAGGTTAGCCGCGGCCGGTTTCTTTTTTGCAAATTCCTACCATAGTTTTGTTTTTTTTTTTTCTTGGTGCAGACTTCGGTACGTCTCAAGTCAAAATTTATCAGGGCGGGAGTTTTCGGCATCCAGCCCTTTCTTCCTTTTTATCAGAACTCAGTTAGTTTTTTCCGTGTTGGGTTTTTCCAAAGGACGACCCCGTCCTCTGGTGTCCCCAGAGCTTTCTACGAAAACCTGCCTTCCCCTCCTGTTAGCCAACAGATCCCCCCGGCTGTTGTGCTGGGCCGAATAATTTCCTCCTCTCCTTTTTTTTTGTTCTCCTTTCTTACTTCGGCACCCGCATCCTTCCATCGCTCTCCTGCATAACCCCCGGTTCGTTGGTTAAGGCTTGTTTTTTTCTCCGCGCTTTGACAAACATTTTTTTTCCTTTTTTTCCGCTTGGTACCCCCCCCTTTTCCAAACCCCCCCACCTTGCACGATCCGGCTTTTCTTTTTTCCCACTCTTTCCTCCTTTGGTTGGGACTGTTGCCCCGGCGTGGCACCCCTCTTCCACCAACCACCTGATCGACAGGCTTCGGAACTTAATTCCGCTTCTGGTCGTTAAATAAGAAGAAGCTCTGAACGCACCTTGGTCTCCCTTAGGCCAATGTCGTAGCCGCCTTTCCCCGTTTAGGCAGGTTGGACCAACTTCCTCGTTTAGTTCGCCCCTTTGGAGCCCCCGCCCCGACCTCAACGTTGTTTCTCCAAGTTGATGTCATCTTTCTTCCGTTCCAAAATTCACTCTTAACTGCCGAGGCTCGAAGACCCATTTTGCTGGCACTCTTTCCTCGGCTTCGTCGAGCGTCCCCAAAATTTTTGATCCCCCCCAATTGTCTCTAGTTCCTTCCTTCGCATCACCTTCCAGCTGCAAGTGCATCCCCGGACGACCTGAGACAGTTGTGCCTGACCGCCAACAAGCTTAAGTACCCGAATTTATTTGAAGGGACCCTCCCTTTTGTGATGCTCCCCTAAAGTTAAAAACAAAATTTAAGCCGTGCAGCGTTTTCCAACACGAAAGTGTCCTTGGGGGTGTTGTTAGAGAGAAGCAAGCACCACCGAACCGTTTGAGTCTTTTGGCTCCAAACTGCATTGCGGAATTTCAGTCACTGTGAACGATTTCTTCCTTGGTTTCCCTTGCTCCTTTGAAAAGAAGATCGTTTAGTTATGCTTCCCTTTCTGAAATGAAGGGTGTTGTTCGACCGCTATGTCGTCAAACAAAGTTTGCGCGGGTTACTTCTTCTCGATGTCAGGGTTGGGCGTGATGGTTTAGGGGACAACACGAAGGGGACGTCGTTTAGTTTAACCAATGCCCGAAGTTGACGTCCGATATGTTTATCGATTCCACGGTGCATCCCGCGGAGTTGATACTCCCCTAGGGGTCCAAAGATACGCCAGCCGCCGCTTGTAGGAATCGCCTATACCTGCCCCCTCTTTCCGAGTGGCCTTGCTTGCGCCCGGGACAGCAGGTTCCAGTTTAGTCTCCCCCCACATAAGGAGATTGAAATGCGTCTGTTCTTTTCCCAGCAACAAGCATTTTTCTGCATCACGATCTCGTTTCCTTACCTGGCATTTTACAGAACAGGCTCACAGGGTTCTGTTGCCTAGCCCCGGCCTCGGACCCCAGATGTCCGGGTTCTTCTTTGCACTCGGCGTTCACTTCGTGCGGTCCTGAGGTAAATCTGCTTCAAATCCTTTTTCACTCCCCTTCCGCGACACGACAGAGGAAGGCATCACCCGCCAAAAGCGGGGTCTGAACTTCGCCTGCCAGATTTTCTTCCCCCTCTGACCTCCGAAGAGAGCTTCTGAGTTTATTGTGTCACGGTGGTTTTTTTTTCCCCGCCCCCCGCCCCTTTATTTCACCTTTCTTTTTCAGAAGCATGGTTGTTGTTTTGACCAGCTTTCTTCTTTAGATTGCCGTTACAACAAACCTCGCTTGGTACATCTCTTCCCGCTACTGGGTCGAGTGAAGAATGTCGGTTTTTTCGGATGTACTTTGATTCGCTTTGTGCTTACCTGATTTCTGCTCGCGACTGTCAGGTACTTTCACTCTGTTTCCTCCCTAAGACTGCACTCTGTGCTCAATTCGACATCTGGTCGGGACCCCTGACGATGCCGCCCGATGCTCTTCTTGTCTGCCCTTCTGCCCCCAGGGTAAGGACACGCGATGTCCCCCCCGGACTTGAACAACCCGATTCACCGTTGATGGGGCCCCCCCCCCCTCTCACCACGTAACGTTCCGCCGACTGAAGAACAGACCTCCCTTCCTGATCCTCCCCTTTTATGCAGGCTGCCGTTTGAGTCTCTACCAGCGGGATTTCCTTCCTTTCCTCCCGACTTCCCCCTGACCGCTGCGCCTTCCTTAAAAATCTATAGACTTCCTCGTACGTGTTCGCGTGGCCCACTCTCGTTTGGGGCGTGATGGACTTCCCCTCCTTAATCCGCACCCCCTTTTTACTACATCGACCAGTGGGGCCACGCAACGCTAATGTTTCACCAACCCACTCCCGGCCCATTCTACTGCGAGACCACCCTTTTCAACACCTTTTCGTTGGGGACCTCGGCACCAGTACCCCAGTTTCAGTATTCGACCGTGCCGGCCGTTGCTTTTTTCCACATTTTCATAGATTTTCGGTGGGGTCCTTCGCCACCCGTCAGAGAGACACCCTTTTTAAATTCTGGGTCCCACCTGTGACTGCATGCGATTTTGATGACGGCCGATGAGCCCTCCGGACGGTTTACCCTTGTTGGCCCTGCTTCTGAGAAAGTCCGATGGTCTAATGTCTACTTCTCTTTTCCGTGTGGCCCCGAGTTTTTCCGTTCTAACCATGTTTTCCCTACCAGGATGGGGCTGCTCTAATGAATTCTCTTTCCCCCCGGCTTACAGCGTTTTTCCTTTTTCGTAGTGTGGGCCCCCACTGAGACAGCCTCGGGGGGCTCGACCCCCCTAATTGATTTTCAAGACCGTTTTTCCGGCAGTGCGCCAAACGATCCGACCAGTTCCAGGACTTCCGAAGTTTTTTCCTAGAAGGCTGTCCCGATTTCCTACCCCCGTGCGCGGCTTAAGGCTGTACAGCGCCTTTTCCTATCCCGGTGCCTCTGTTCTGGTTTAATTCCCACGCCTTCCCCGGTCGCTTATTCTTCACCCTGATGAAAACAAGCTTAGAGGCCGCTTCTGTGTCTTCCCTAAAGACTTTAGTCATCTTCAGTTATTGGACGTGTACGCGCCGCGGTTTGTCCGCGCGCCACCAGGCCCCTTTCCCCACGAAAGTTTTTTTCTTGCCCCGCAGATTTCCTTCTCCGGAAGCGCGGGGCGCCCCTTCTTCCCTATACTGTTTTTTTTGTTTGTTGAGAGTAGTCTCTCTCTCCATTCGCCCTGCCATCGCGGGACACGTTCGTGGACCCTGGTTTTCCTGCATCCGAACCGTTGGACAACCGATAGACGCGGAGAGAAGATGGACAAAAAGTAAAACCTCATTGCAGTAGCCGGAAGAGTATGGAGGGAAATTCCCCCCCCCTTGCACGTAGTAGCACTTTGTTTTCTGTAAGAAGACGTTGACCGGGCTTTTTTCGCACACAGAGAAACTCCCCCTATTGGGCTCCGTTATCGCCTCCGCCTCGCGGCCCCCGTCCTCATTTCCTCTCTGGCTGTAGAAGTGGTTTTGGGCCCGAGAACTTTCGCGGACCTTGTTCAGGTGGGTCGGGAAAATGTTCTCGTTTTTACCCCCAAGTTGTGCCCACTGCGAGCACCTTCCGTTATTTATCACTTGTTCTCATTTTCCAGGCTTCAACTCGCGATTTTTACAATCGCCCCGGGATATATCTCCCCCGTTTGGCGGTAGTTAATACCCCCCGAGTTTGAGTTCTTCCACAAACCTTGGGACCGGGAGTCGCCGCTCTCAGGAAACTGACCCTTCTCAGATAGTATCTGTCACTCCCCTTTCTTGTTGGTTGCAGGTAAGGTCCTCCGTTATCCCTTCCTCGCCGGTCCCTTCTGCAAACACCCTTCCAGCAGGCTGGCCATACGCACAGTGGCACCGGGCTCGTACGTTTTAGCCAGTTTTTTCCACCCCCCTCCCATCCCGTTCGCCTTGACCGTTCGACTGCGTCCCCTGGTAATCTGCCTTCCCTTCCCTTTCCAAATCGCAACCTTCACTGCGTTTTTTATTTGCTCCTCCCTGTCGCGAAGACCAAGAACTCTTTTTTTGTGAAGATTTTGCGTCACAAGTTTTTTGTGTAAGTGTTGTCTTCCTTGAAAAGTCGCGTGTTTGAGAGGGCGTGCTTCCCACAGAATTCTTGCCGGTCACGCGAACACGCTAGCGTCTGGAGATCTTTTCTCCGATCTACCCTAATAGCTCAGGGTTTGAGGGTCGAGGGAAAATTTCCTCCCCCGCGTGGTCTTTCAGTCTTACTGACGCGCCCTGCGGTTTCGTCTTGCTGGGGGTCTCGGACCGTGTTTCTCCTTTCCCAAAACACTAATGCATGCGTTTTCCTTGACCGACGGCTGGTTGATGCCATTGGTACTGATTTTTTCCATGTCTTTCTATAAGGGCATCGTCCCAGCGCCTCTTCTAGGTCTTTTACGATAGTCCTGTCCTTCATTGTGCCTGGAGTGCAAGCTCCCTTCGGCGGTTTTTTCTGAGCATATGCGTCCTTCCCCTTTACGCCTGAGGGCCGGCAATCAGGGAAATGCCCAAGAGGAGCCGTCCCCATCCTCCTCCTCCTGCATTATTCCCTCCAAATCACTTCCAGATGGAGGAGATTTTCCCCCCGAGAGGTTGGTTTGTTCGTTACGCCAGTCGACTTTATTGCTCTCTCTCTTTTCACAAAAGATTTTTTTTTTTTTTTCTAGAGAGGTTCCTTGTCCTGATGCGTTGCGGGACCACCCAATAGGATTTTTTTATATGCTTGGCGGGAGCCTTCCCTTGGTATAATGATTTTGCTGAGGGCCTCGCCAAGATTTTCTTTTTTTCTTTGTGCCGATTCCTCCTGTAGATTCCTCTTTCTTTGAAGGATATTTCCCCTCGGTGCCCATCTTTTTTTGGGACGATGCACTCGCTTCACTTTTCCTCCCGGAAGATTGTTTTCTTCCGACCGCGGGTCTCGAGCAGGGCACGATGTTTCCGTGCTTTCCTTCTGGACGCCCCGGTCGTCCACGATTTCGGTCGCAACTTTCTTTTTTGACCACCAATTGCCGCCTTGACCTCGATTTTTTTATACGCTACCCTGATCTCCTCGCCCCTGTAAGGCCCTCAGATACTTCCCGCCCTTAGGGCGCTGCTTTCCTCTCAGCGGGTTTTCCTATCAGTTTTTTTTCCTAGACTTTTTTCTTTCCCGAGCTTTTCTGAGATATAAAGGATATCGACCCTACTTCCCTATAGGTTCGCTTTTACACCTTCCCCTTAGGCATGTCCCTAATAACTCCCAACATTCCCCCCAGAAGTCTCCCAGCTCTTAGCAGAACCACCCTGACCTTCCCCCAATTTCTTCGAGACATCCTCCCTCTGCCAGCCCACCCTCTTCCTTTTTCGCTGTGTTCACCTTTTCCAACGGAAACTCCTTTTTTCATTTGCTTCTCCGTCCCTTTCTTTTCCTCGCCTTTGAGTTCCTCTTGGCCTGGCCCTTGGACCGTTGAAAACGCGGTCCCATGTTGATGCGTGCCCCCACTCTTATTTCATGGGCTTTGCTTCCGCGCCCCCTACCTTTAACGGCAACTTTGGCCCCACGGCTTTTGAGACCCTACCCCACTAGTGTAGCTCTCTCACGTCCCGCCTCGTGCAGGGGAATTCTATTGCCTTCTAATTGGGACGTTCGGCTGTTCTCCTAGACGCCTCTGCGGTGAGAGCACGTGTCCTCGTACGGGTTCTTCCAAATTTTTTTTCCTACAGCCTCGGTTCGGTTGATTCAACTCCACCCCCCTTTCGACAGTCCCTTCCCCCGAGAAGTTGAGGAGTTTTTGTCCAGTGGTCGCAATTGTTGATCAAGACCCCTCTTGACCCCTAATGCCCCACCTTAGAATTGAGCCTCGTCGCTTTGCCAAGTTCAGTTGCCAAGTTCTTCTTTTATTGGGGCCGCTTAGAGTCTAGGCCCTACGTTTCGACGCCCAAAGATTTTGCAGCTTTGTTTTCTCACGGCCTTTCCTTCGTTGACCCCCAACGGATTCGTCTTCCGGCTGTTGTGTGCTCAAAGGCCCCGTAACTTACGACTCGTTCTTTTAAGTGGGCCTTCCGCTACCACGTGCGGCACTGTCAAGTTTCAGCCCCCCTGCCAAGTCCCCCGAACGGTTTCCCGACATCTATTTGCATTCGATTCGTTTGACCGTAAT
>Ga0179593_1712495_pt1 | contig 12498 bp, 9 predicted proteins | sample CZODoug2_1_08_16_FD_185931 | JGI IMG/M metagenome (GOLD analysis project Ga0179593, IMG submission 185931) | Vadose zone soil fungal communities from Angelo Coast Range Reserve, California, USA - CZODoug2_1_08_16fungal (PacBio error correction) | ecosystem: Environmental > Terrestrial > Soil >... | reverse complement strand
ACACCACTTTTTCAGTACTCTGCCTTTTCTGCTCCCCTCGACGAATTCCGCCAAAATCCTTTTTTTTCCCCGGCCTTCCTACTCAGTGCCTATCCGCGCCTTTCTTTTTTGATGAATAGGTCTCGAGGTAAGCAGCATCGTGTCCCCCCTCACTCACGTAAGCTGGCGAATTCCCTTTTTTCTTCCTCCCCGTCAGAGTCTTTAGATCCCATCCAGTTTCATACCTACGAATCTGGCGTAGTCAGAGAAGTCTGCTTGATCGTCTTTCATAAAGCCAGATGTATGCACCGTTGAATGCGCCGGTGATGTTCCTTGTTCTTCTTTGTTTCTGTGTTTCCATCCCAAATTTCTCTCTGTCGCGGCCTACAGCGGAATCAGATGTTGTATGCCTCTGAGAACAAGACCCCCGTTCTGCTCCTGCCGCTTCATAAACCAGGAACGTCTTTGTAACCCCTTTTTCTTGGCTTCTTTTTCTCTGAACTTCCCATTCGGCTCCCCATTATCTTTTTTCCTAGCCTCAGGAAATCAAGGACCCTGCAAGTTTTTTAGTCAACGTGCTCTGTTCAACCGCGCCCAAAGCTTTTTTTCCCTTCTTCTTGAGACAACCCCACCTTTCACCAAGAGACCTATCGGTGGTCTGAAAGATTTTCTCTTGGCGTTGCAATGGTTTCTTGAGGAACAACCCCAGCTTGGCTTATTAACCTCCCCCTTCTTTCGGAACCCCCCTCTCGAGGTATCCCCTTCTCTCCGGAGTCTCCCCCTAAGTAGATCCACGGAGAGCACAGGACGTGCTCAGATGGGGGAACGACTTTCCCGATTTCCACGGTCAGTCCATATAACCCCCCCTCTTTGTCATACTCTCCTAATTAACTCTTTTTTTTTTTCTCCTGTACCAAGCCCCCCCCTCTACATCGAACAAGAGGTCCCTTTCCTACATAGTATATGTTCTCAGAGGATAAACAATCCCCTGTTTACCTGTGGTCCGTTCCCCCCAACCCCTATTTTTTTTTGGCGATTCGACTCGTTTCTTCTCTTCGGGCCCTTCCAGCGACTCTCAAACAAGGCGGCAGCCAGACCTTTTGCGGTGTCCCAACACACCCTCCCCGATCATCATGACACACGACTCTATTTTGCCCCCTTTCGTCCCCCAAGGGGGTCCTATACTATGTGCCGGGTGACTTTCTTTATAGCGTGATAGACAAACCCTATAGTGGCCTTCAGGTTAGTTCCTTCCTTTCCCCACAAACCCTTCCCCGGGGTCTTTCGGCATTGGCGCTATATATGCCAGGACGCTGTCCCCCTCCCTTCCGCCAACTACCACGTGGCCATCTGAAGTTCCTTTTCCCAGGAAATTTGTGGCCAAACACCAAGTTCTACGGCCCATAAGACCTTTGTCATTAGGCTTTTTTCCCTTTTTATTCCCCTCACAAATCTACTCCTAAGTTTTGTTTGAGTGAGGAGTATGAGTGGTATGAAGGAATCCCTCAGATCTGCTCAGTCCCCATAATGAAATCTCTAGCTCCTTTCTTCTTTCGCCCCTGTTTTTTTGTCATTCATTGGCAGTTTTTCCTCCCCTCTGCCGCCTCCTATTAGGTAGTTTCCCCAGACGGAACCATCTTGACGCCAATTAGCCCTGTCTAGGCGTCCCCCATGGCCCCCCCTCTTTTTTCTTGTCATGTTCACCCCCTCCTTGCATGAGGGTAAGGCTCTACAAGATGTTACCGTTCGTCTCCCTTCGATTAGTGTTTTTTTTTTCTTGCCCGTAGGTCCTCCTCCGAACGGCTTTGTTAATGAGGTTAGAAGGGGTGTATGTTTCTTTTGAAAAGAAAGATCGCTTCCCGACTTTTTCCGTCCCCCCCCCTTTCTCCCTTGCCACCTTCCAAGCTCTTTCGTAATGATCTCTCCTCTCTCAGGCGTTGGTGTTTGTTTTTTTTCAATCGGAAACCTTCGCCCTTTTGCCCTTATCATCTCTTTGCCCTTGGATCCTCCTCCTGTCGATGTCTCTTTCCCTTCCCCCCCTAACCCCTTCTTAAGTAACGTGGAGTTTGCAATGAGAATAGACAACTTGCGAAGGTGGATTCTGGCCCCCCCTCTTTTCAATTGCCGCGGAGTTTCCACCTTCGCCAACCCCTCTTTCCTTTCTTGGATAAAACCTGAATAACGGGCAGAGGTGAAATAAAGAAACCTTCCCTCCTCTACTCGGGGATCCTTAGTTCAATTTTCGTAATTTCTTTCCGCCTTTTCCTTTCGATAGGGATTTCTCCCTTCCTCAAAAGGTCCCGACCCCCCCTTCAATCGTTGGTTCCCTTATAATGGCGCTTGGTTCGTTTTCTTGAGAGATAGGTATTTCACCAGCCAACATACGTAGCTCCCCCTTCCCTAGCCTCTTTTCTCTCTCCAAGATACCCATTTTCGGTTTATTCAGTGAGTTTCCCTTGAGCCCAGGCGTTTCCAGCCGAAATGGGCTTCCCAGCCCCCCTCCTCATCACTTATTCTGTCTTCTTTTTTTTTTTCCCGCATTTCCTTCGAGACTCCCTGGACTGTTCGTCCGAAGTCCGACAAAAGATTTTCAGGATGTGCATAAACGAGTTCTGAACGTGCCGGATCGCCCAACCTTCTTCCCCATCTCCCTCCATTATCCTCCCAGTGGCACTTCGATGACGAGTAAAGACCTCTATGATGGAATCCTTCAGACTCTCAGACCCCTGGAATGATACTTTTCCCATTTTCCTGTTTTTTTTTTTTTCTTATGAATAGTTTTTCCCCCCCTCTCTTCCTTGGGTCGTCAAACGATCATTTCTAGCAGATTTCTCCGTAATTCCGATTTCCTTTCTCTCTCAGGACCTCTTTTCCTCCACTTCTATAGGCTTATTTTTTCCTCTGGCCCTTTCAGGTTTGCCGGTCCAGTCTTTTCGTGATTCGGTTTAGTCGCGCGTAATCTCAGTTGGTCTCTCCTTTATATGTGCTTGGCCCGCTGTGTTGTGGTTTTCCCTCATCCCCTTTTTTAAGTTTTTTCCCCCCCCAGCGGCGCACCGCTTCCACAATCCGCCTTTTGAAATCTTAATGAGATTCGGCCTTGAGAACGCAGCCCACCCCTTCCGCCCATCAAACCTCATTACTTCCCTATCGCTCTTCTTCGGTGAGAGCTTCACTCTTTTTCCTACCCCCCTCCTAAGACTTCTAGAATTGATTTGCTTTGGCCCACCGCAGCTTTTAGTGTCACGAGCATTCCCTATCAACGGCAACCTTCGTCCCCTTTTTTTCCGCTTTTTTCTTCATCTTCTTTCCTAAGCTTTCATCGGCTGAATGCTGGTGATGATGGACCTTTTGATGATGGTGGCGACTCCATTTCAAACTAGCAGTCGGTTCAAACTGACCTCTTGGTTTCCTGTCACTTTCCCTAGCGCTAAATGAACTCTTCATAACCCAGGAAGGAATTCCATTTTCCCCTTCCAGGTGAGGAGGCTGGGAGTGATTAACACCTTTTATGAGCGCCGTCCCCCCGGGTCTATATTTTTTCTTTCCCTAGCAAACTTTTCCTTTTTTCTCCCTCCGCGGATACCTTTCCTCGAGTAAGTGCCGTTTTATCAGCGCACAAAGTCTTGAGGGTGAGGCGGAAATCCCCTCCGATAACCCCCTCCCCCTCCCGTCTCCTCCTCGATTTTTTTTTTCCTCAATTGCGTAAACACCAGATCAGCACAGTCCCCCGTGAAAGAATGGCCCCCTCCGTTTGTATCCAGTCCTCCTCCCCCCCTCTTGGGCTCGAGTTTTTTTTCTCCTCGATAGCCTTGAACCCCTTCGGCCTTAGATCAGGGTTGCAGAAGCAAGGCCGACCTCCAGAGATGTCCAGTGCTCAAAGATCACCCTTTACTTCTGTTGTAATAACCCTTTCCCTTTGTAGAGCTCTTTTTTTCTTTTTCCCTCCCAAAGGTACAGGAGGTGCTTTTATAAGAGTCAAGACCCCGCTGCTAATTTGTGAATCCACGTACCTTTTTCCGACCCTTCCCTTTTTTCCGAGGAATGGTCCGATGTCCCCCAAAAAAACATAATCGAGAGGATAATTGTAATTCCCTCTTGCTCCCTTCTCGATTCCCCCCCCTCCTCTAATATTTTCCCAAACCAGACCCAAAGATAAAAGGACCCCCCCGTTCGGTTTGTCGCGCATTCTTCGGAGTCCCCCACAAAACTTTCCTCTTACCGGGGTGGATATGACATTCTATAGGACACTTAGAGAAGACGGGGGGTTTTGGTCTTTTGGTGGGGTTTGGGGGGTTGGTGTTTTTTTTTTTTTTTTGGGGGGGTGGGGGGGGGGGGTGTGGGGGGGTGTTGTTTTAATATGAAACCCCTCCTTGTCTTCTCTTTCTTTTCCGACCCCCATACTTAAAATTGGCTTTTCTGCATTGGCTGCAATATCTGAACTTGTGGCAATGAGTGGCTTAACCGTATTACTTCATCATCAGACCGGCTTCAGCCGGAATCCCTTCCCTCCTTGGCAGCTCGTCGGACCAGGTGGCGGTTGGTTGTTTGTCAGTTTTGGGTAGGGGTCCGTTAACCCCTTGGGGCTTTGGAATCCCACCCCCCCCCCACCATTTCCCTCGTCTATCCTAGATCGTGTAACTGAATTGAAGGAGGCTTAGTTCGAAGCGTCCTTTGTTTCCTGTAACACCCATCTCTTTTTAATACTCCTAATTATTTCTTCTCGATGATTTTTCACCTAGAATAAGAGTCATTGAAAACGACCTTTGCATGACGAGGCTATCGTCTTACTTATTGGCCTTCTCTTCAATTTATTTGATTTTTTTTCTGAAGACCCATTATGGATTGCATGGTAGATTAATACTAAAGTCTCGTGGTAGTCCTTTCCTGCCCCGTTCCTTCCCAGACTTTCCTGAGATTCCCCTATTATCATGCAGAAAATACAGAACCTGTACTATTGTCTACTCCCGTCATGAATGCTTTCTCTAGTATCCCCCTATTGTTCAAGTCTCTTTTTGGTTATCTACAAAATAGTATAGTCACGGGACTCGGACAGTAAGTATTCGACATGCTACCTATTTTTTTTCATTGATTTTTGATAGATGTTTTATGGTTTGAAAAGCAAAAGTTTCTAGAGGAAGCCCGTTATTGAACTTCCGTCCCCTGACGAGTCTTTCCCTTCGCCTTCACGAGCTAGGCTTTTTTTTGGGGACTCTGAACCAGTCAGATTTTCCCCCAGGTCTGGTTTTTAGTTTCACCTCTAGATGATCCCCCTTTCTGGCAGCTGTTTTCTGAAGATTTAATCCTAAAATACAAGTATTTTGGTCAAATGCGCACACGACGTCTTTACCTTCTGGTCGTACTTCTTCTTAGGCCCTTTCTTAAAAACATTACGGTAGGAATGTGCGTCTAAGAAATGATATAAGTCTGGCAATACCTCCCGTCCCCCGATCTCCTTTCTCTCGCGGGCTTATGCTCCTTTTATGACCCCTTCTTTCCCCCTGATTTCCTTGCCGATGATAGGGTTTTTTTTCACTAACGGTAAACCAAGATCAGCCACATCTTCCTCCTCCATTGCGAGCCTTTTTTTATTTTTTTCTTGGATTTCTCAGCTGGGTCTGGTTCAGTGAAAAGCCCCCCCCCCTCAGAATGTGGTCGAGGATACCAGGCCACTTAACTTCTCACCCCTGTTTGAATTGAGGACTATGGTCTTTTCTCTTCCTGTTCCCCTGAGACTTTTGAGAATATAAGTCAATGGGAAATTTGTCTGAAACATCCGCCACTTCGCCCCCATCCCAACTTATCTGCTTTTTTTATAGCTAGTTCCCGTCGGTGATCAAGGAAGCCACTTCTCTTGGCTTCTCCCGCACGCGACATTTTTTGTTCTTTTTCCCCTTCCCAGAAAGACCTTCCTTTCCCCCTTAGCCCTCTTACTGAGTAAAGAACCCAAGATGGGCTGGATGCAGAATGACGATCCAAATGCCTTAACCTTCCTGTCCCTATCTTAGCGTCGGTGTGACCTGTTTTGTCGTACCCCGACGTTTTTTTTTTTTCCCCCCTAATACTCTCTTCCGGTTATTCCTTCTGAAAACGAATTCTCCCATCGGAGATAATATTTTCTCTAATGAGCCCAGCTGCCTCACTACCCTTTAGGAACTCAGTGGCGGTTTTTATGATTCTCGTTCCCTCCTTGTTTATTTAAAATTTTCTCTTCTTTTGATGTTGTGGCATACTTGTTTTTATCTCTTATTTAATACAAGTTTTTTTTGCTAGGACCCCACATACTGGCCCCCCCTCCCCTTTTCACCCGACTCCATGAGCTTTTTTCCGCCTACGAACGTCCCCAAAAGCGAAGGCAAATGAACGGAGACTTTTTATTTTAGAATAAAAGTGAAAGATACTAGAGTCCTGATAGATTTCCGGATCTTTTGGAACTTCCCCTTCCGCGAAGCTTTTTCTATTACTTCTTCCAAACGTCCTATGAGAGACTTCGCATCATAAGAAGTTGTTCCCCTGGTTTCCAGGACGTTAAGCTAAGTCTTCTTCTTTCTCCGTAGAGGCTCTGGTGGTTTTCTCTCTTCTTTTCTTCCTCGGCAGGTGATGACTTTCCCTGTGATGCAGTATCTCTTTGAGAAGGTGTCCCCTAACAATTTTAGCATCAGTTTTCCGTCGCTTTCTTTCCAGCCTTTGATTCTTCCCCTCTCTCTCCAGTTTTCCTCCCATTTAACAAATTTCAGCACCGAAGGAAGGTTCTTGGAAAATCCAGGTGAGGAGCTTTGTCAGGGTTCCACTTCCTGGCTTCTCCGGTTAATTTCAGTAACTCCCTTTCCTATGGTTCCTTCCGTGAGCCTTACTAGGATGCCCCTTGCCGGTGATCCACGCTCAAAGTACGGATGTTTATCCCCAAATCCCCCAAGACCCCTCTTCCCCTCAACCCCCCCCCCTCCCCCTTCCCCTTACCCCCTGCTCTCTTGAAGAGATTTTTGCAAATTGGCTGCAGTGCCCAAAACCACCTCATTAGCCAAGGCAGGCGTACGTGTCCGCTTTCCCCCTAAGGATCTGCTCGGAGCCCCCCGGCGATAGCAGTTTTGATGCGAAACCCTTCCGTTCCTGAGCCGCACCTGTACGTTGGGACTCAGGAAGATCCCTTTCCTTTTTTTTTCCCCCCGTACATCCAGTTCTACAGCATCCCTCTGCCTTAGTGTCGATGTTACGAAAAGCAACGCTTAATTTTGAGATGATCATCTCCCCTGATCCCCCCCCTCCCCGCTCTCTGTGTCCTCCCTTCCTCTGTCCTCTGGCTCAACAACGCATTACTTTTGTAAAGCGGACGCGATTCAACCAACCCCTATGAGCTTATTTACCCTTCCCCAGGCCTCTGCATTCAGTGATGTGGAGACGTGAAGATGAACCCTCTCCCCTCATTCACGTATTGCGGTGTTACCCTCAAATATACATCAGACCCCCCTATAGCTACTCCCGGGGGAGGCATACTGTGCAAAACAGGGACCATACTCCTTTGGTTTCTCCCCCTCCCTCTACAATATTTTCTCAAAGAATCCGGAGCCTTTTAATCATGGACCCCCCCACATAATCATTCCGGGTCCTCCCGTCGTATAGTCCCGTCGCTTGCCTTAGTCCCTTGATTGAACCCCCTAGTCTCCTCAGGCCTTTGGAAGCGAACAGTAAGACATGAATGAGTGCCCCCCCTCCCCAGGTTTATCTCGGAATACCCCCCTACGATAGAAAGAATTGGAAGGGAGGCTTTCTTTTTCTTTTTGAGACCTTATTAAACAACGAATTTCCTAATCCCCTCTTTTTTTTCTTCAGTCTTCGAGAATCCAACCCCCCCCCCGATTCACTCCTAAGCCTACCCCCGAGGACGTTAGATAGAGCTGTCTCTTCTCTCTTTTCTCTCGGGTTTCCCCTACTTATTTCTCTCTTTACCCGATTACCTTCTCCCTTTCATAGTTGTATTTAAGATTTCCTCAGAAAAGAATTCCCCGACTTGACATTTTTTTTCCCCTTCAGCCCCTTTAAGACCTTGTTACCCCTTAGTGTTTTTTTTCCCTTGATCTACCCTCACTTCCATGCCGCTGGGTCCGATATCTCCGCCAGGATGTCCTCTTGATATCCATAGCCTTTTTTTGGGACCCTAAAGTTTTCAGGTATTAAGAAGACAGGAAATTGAGAATCCTTTGGTAATGAGTTTTTCTTTAATGTTTGTCTTTTGTAAACCCCTTTTTCCCTTTTTCCTTTTCCTCGGACCATCTCTCGGAAGGAGATGATACCCGGAGCCCGTTAAGAAATTCCTTTCTCGTATTCTCCCCCCACCTTCTGAGGAATGCTCTTCGTGGTTGTCTTGGACTCGGAAAACCCCCTTCCCCCCACTGAAGGCATTTGCCTAGTCCTTCCGATCCCCCCAGTCTGGTCGCTTGTAGGGTGATCTGGCTCTAATATAAAAATAAGGGAATTTTTAGACCCTCCTCGAATCAACAACGTATTTGAAGGTGGGATCGCTTTTCCCTTTTTGAGCTTTCAGAGGCGGCAGTATAACCAATAGTAGCAGGTAGGATTATCCATGTCCTATCTTTGACTTTTCCCCCCCTATCTCTCTCCTAATCTCTCGAGGGTCCCTGAATTATGGTAGTCCCTCTCGTTTAAATGTAAGTAGACGTGCCCGCCCCGGTTCTCTTCTGTTGTTCGGCCTCCCTTGCCAACATTTTTTCCTCCCCCCCAGATAGCACCTCGTTTCGTACTCTTCCTGAGATTTGAGTTATCTGATCTCTTAGGGGTCTGGGGAATTGCCCCCTCACTCCTTATGTGGTTGTTTCCCACCCTTCTCGTAATCCTTTCCTGTCGTACCTTTTCTGGTGTCCTTATTTGTATTCCCGTGCCTTTACAGGAGCCGAGGTCCGAATGGGCTTAGGCGAAACGACCACTCCGGTTTACCCCTTTTCCCCCCCTTCCGTTGCTCCGGTCATGTCTTGCTATTTCCCGAGGTGCGCCGAAGGAGACACCCTTCTAGCGAACTCGACTTCTTCCGATTTTCTCTTCCAACCCCCCTTCCTCGCCAGCTTTTCCCTTAATTTCTCTTATCTTCACTACCATCCCCCATATGGGCTGGGATGACGCGTGACGATCAAGCAGACCCCTTAAGTCCCCTTTACGTTTTTCCCTTTTTTCCGGCTTCTTTCTGAATTTTTCCCTCTTCCCAAATAGTCTATTCTCTCCGAGGATCGATACGGTATAGCGTTTCTCACTGAATCAGGACTACCCCTCCCTCGCTTCTTTCCACCAGGAGTTGACTCGTTTCCGTGTTGTCGGCGTATTTTATTGTTTCTTTTTCTTCGTAGTTCCCCGAATCTAATGCAAGATTGCCCACTCGGTTTTCCGATTTGCTGCCCCCGCTGTGGTGTCACCCCCTTTTCCCTCCTTTTTTTTTCTCAAAAAACCTCTTCTAACACTTTCACATATTCCGTTTTTTCCAATCTCATGGATTTCTCTTAGGAAGCAGCATCAACCCTCGAAGTGGCCTGCAAAGGACGCGTTCTCCCTCCCCCTCCCCTCACCCTTTTCCATTACTTTTTTATAAGCCCTTTTTCCCTCAGGACCGAGACCTTCCTCTACGTCTATCTTATCGGCATGGGCCTGAGCCACGTAAGAGCAAGCTGTGTCCTCCCTCCCGCAGCCAGTTCATTACCTCCGTTAATTTTCTTTTTTCCTCTTCAGGCAGTTCTAAAGTCCTTGCTTCTTTCTTGACTGCGTCCCCCCTCTCCTTGTGATGGACTTTTTCCGATGATGGTTTTGGGCCCTACCTCCCGCAGAGTCTTGTCGTCACTCTCCTTTCTTCTTGTATTTTAGTATGAACGCCGTAACAGAAGACTTCCTAGTACACGTTTCGGCTTTTTCCCTCCCAGTTGGGGCTTTGGTTTTCCTCTCCCCTGAATTCTCGCTTCTTTACGGCCGAACAGGAATACCACTTTCGAAACAGGAAGCTGCGTCGCCTCCCCGCTAAGTTACCTTCGCTGCCGTGAAGGGCCATCTACACTGGGCTGTTTCCTCCCCCCCCACGAGCTTCACCCTCCCCCCCACCTCTCCCTGATCGGTTAAACGCTTGCCTCCTGGCGGTGTAACCTTCTCAACCAAACCACCCCCCAAACCTCCTACACACGCTCCCCCCCAGCCTTCCCGGAATCCTTATTCATGGAAAGATTTTTCACATACTGCAATAGGAGCGATTCCGTGTTGTAGATTCCCTTATCCCCTCTTCTCTTGCTTCAAATTTCTCTCTTTTGGGAAGAATTCTCCCCTCTCAAAATGTGAAATCCAGGAGAAATCTAAAACCTTAGCCCGGTCTGATGAGTCCTCTTTTTAAACTTCCCGTTCTCTCACATGAAGTCCTCCCCCACATCACCTACCCTAGAAGGTGCATAAATAGGAGATGTTCCAAGAGAGGATAAAACCTCTCAAGGCGTGTCTTTTTTATCGGTTCCTCTTTCCACCCCCCAAAACCCTTTCGCAGGAGGCCTCCTCCTTCCTACTTCTTCAACCTTTAGTTCGTTCCTCCGTTAGTCCCGAAAGGGAAACTTCTCGTTGAATCCTCTCTCCCCTAACCTCTCACTCCTTCCCACAAGACTGTCAGTGCAGTGGGTAGTTGAATAGGACGTCTCTCACGGACTCTACTAGTACGGGGATATCTTTTTCCTATCGGGCTCTTTTTTTTCTCCTTCTTCTTCCCCAGCTCCTGCCGGCTGTATTTCCTACATAACCACCCTATTTCCCCCGGTTTGTTTCAGGGCTTTCTACTTTCCCTTCTATGTTGCGGACTTTTTCCGACCCCCTCTGCAATTCCGCAGCTGAAGCCTCCGCAAGCCATTCCGGCCGTTCCCATAAACCTATTCTTTTCCCATTCTCTTCCCGTCAGCCTTTCTGTCCGGTCGTTCTCGGCTTTGCAGCTGTTGATGCCGTCGTCCAACCGCCTCTTTCTCCTTTTTTTTGCTATCTCTTTTTTCCGACCTTCCATTCTTTTGCTTCATGGCCCCAGCACGAGCATAATCTCTTGCCCGGCCTAGATAGGACTCTAGATTCCTCCTTTAATTTTTTTTTACCTATCTTTCTTTCCGGGTTTTCTCTGAGCCCCCCATGTAAGATGGTAGTGCCAGTACGACTCTCCCCGCATCTGGCCAGCGCCTTCGATACTCGCCCTCAATCTCCCCCTCCTCTGCTGGTCTTAAGCCTCCGCCGAATGGAGGGACGAGCTCGTCTCAAGATGGTCACCGATTCTGTATACGTAATCTATTCTTTTTTTGTCCTTCTTCTATGCCCCTCCCTCCTCCTGACTTTTTTTTAAGGAGGTCCTCGACTTTTTTCTTGTTGGGTGAAAGCACGATTAGAGGCTCGGCGGTCGTCTTCTAACTTTCCCCCACCCTCTTGATCTATTCCCTTTTCAATGACCTAGCCGCTTCGTTGGTTTTTTCAGAGGAAACCTTCTTCCCGTCTTTCCTTGAGCCCCTCTTTTCCTTTTTGTCATTTCACCGTGATCGGGTATCTTGTAGATGGTGATATGGATCTTTCAAATTGACGTAAGTTTTCTTCTCCTTTGATCCTCCCAACCCGAAGGTCTCGGTTTTCATTTCCCTGATTTTCACTGTTGCTTTGAGGAGGCAGTAGTCCCCATTCTGCCGCTTTTCCTCGCTCCCCCGTTCTTTTCCCCTCCCCGTTCCCAGGTGAGCTTTTTTCCTGAGATGGTAGCCACTTCTTAAATGACATCGTAATTCGTGGCCATACTCTTTTTTCTTTCAGAAATGTCCCCTCCTTTACCCTAAATTCCGTCCCAGTGAGCAGGAAAAGATCCTTTCGAATTTGGTCGTTTTTATGCGTCTTCTAGGGGTATGTTCTTCTATTGCCCCCCTCCACTGTTTAAATGAAATTCTCCTTCACAACCATCCTCCTTCGGCTGACCAGATTCGTGATGCGGGGTATTCATCACCTGTGCAGAGAGTTAAGTCTCATTTTTCCTTAAGCACTCCCCATAAGCCTAAAATGGGTGACAGAGGTACCCTTTTTCCTTTTGATTGTACACTAGGTTCTTAGAGCTCGTGAAATAGGCTTGTATTCCTAACCCATATTCTTCCCCTTCCGAATCCCCAGAAGCTTTGCCTCTGGTGATTCGGGCCACCTTTCGCCAAACAAATCGCCAACAATAAAGGACCGCCCCCCCCTGACTCCCTTCCAGCCATCTGGGCTTCTCCTGTAATCTCCCCCTCTTTTAGCCGGAATCTCCTTCAGATTTAAGTATTTCCTGTGAACGGCTTGATATAGTGACAATCAATTGACGGTTTCACTACTAATCTAGTCTTTTTACTTTTCTTTTTTTTTTTCGTGATTTTTCTATACCTTAGTGCTCCTTGCATCGCATCTCGATCTTAGGAACTGGTATTCCCCGTTATTGTTCAGGAGTCTTTTTCCTCGGGCCTTTTTCTCATTTTGCCGGAGCCCCTTGGTTCTTCCTCTTTTTTT